>Ga0194120_10001085_pt1 | contig 50396 bp, 52 predicted proteins | sample TA2MahCa65mmetaG_FD_148642 | JGI IMG/M metagenome (GOLD analysis project Ga0194120, IMG submission 148642) | Freshwater microbial communities from Lake Tanganyika, Tanzania - TA2015019 Mahale Deep Cast 65m | ecosystem: Environmental > Aquatic > Freshwater > Lake | place: Tanzania: Lake... | reverse complement strand
GGGACGCTTGAGCTCCTTGGGGGCTCCGCGCCCCATCCCGTTGCACCACCGAGCCAGATGGGCTCAAATGCAGAACGGGCTCTACCCATCGCTGGATGAAACTCGGGGCTCAGGTCAGCCCGGCTGCCAGAAATTGACCTCGGCAAGGTCTGGCCTTTGGGAAAGGTACTGATACCAACCCCAGTCTGTGATCCCGACATAGAGAGAGATCATCGCTCTGTAACCCAGGCCACTTCACAAGGAGTTTAGGGACTGGAAACGCTCAGTAAGCGTTACTATAGGTCAGATATGCCGGTTCGAATTGTATCAACGCCAGTAATACCCTTGAGAGTAACTCTTTAGCGGCGAAAAATCTGGGCCAATGTCGGGGCCTCGCCCCCGCCCGCCTGGACACGCCCCATCCCCGGGCGCTAAAACCCCTGACCCCGGTAAAATCCCGGCAGGCTCCTTAGTTCGCAAGCCCTTGCCGGGCTTTGGATTCCGGCCGTCGAGGTTCTAAAGTCGATCCCATGCAAAGCGTCAACGACATCCGCCGCGCCTTCCTCGACTACTTCGCCCGCCACGGCCACCGGATCGTGGAATCGTCGCCGCTCGTGCCGCGCAACGACCCGACGCTGATGTTCGCGAACTCGGGCATGGTCCAGTTCAAGAACGTCTTCACCGGTCTCGAGGCGCGGCCGTATTCGCGCGCCACCACCGCGCAGAAGTGCGTGCGCGCGGGCGGCAAGCACAACGACCTCGAAAACGTCGGCCACACCGCGCGCCACCACACCTTCTTCGAGATGCTCGGCAACTTCTCGTTCGGCGACTATTTCAAGGACGTGGCGATCGAACTCGCCTGGAATCTGGTGACCAAGGAATTCGGCCTGCCGGTCGATCGCCTTTTGGTCACCGTCCACACCACCGACGAGGAAGCCGCCGGCCATTGGCGGAAAGTCGCCGGGCTTCCCGACGCCAAGATCATCCGCATCCCGACCTCCGACAACTTCTGGTCCATGGGCGAAACCGGGCCGTGCGGGCCCTGCACCGAAATCTTCTACGACCACGGCCCCCACATCCCGGGCGGCCCGCCCGGCACGCCGGACGCCGACGGCGACCGCTTCATCGAAATCTGGAATCTGGTCTTCATGCAGTTCGAGCAGGTCGACGCCCAGACGCGCCGGAACCTGCCCAAGCCCTCGGTCGACACCGGCATGGGGTTGGAGCGCATCGCCGCGGTGATGCAGGGCACCCACGACAACTACGCCATCGACCTCATGCGCGCGCTGATCGAGGAATCGGCCCGCGCCTCGGCCACCGAACCGGACGGCCCGCACGCCATCTCGCACCGGGTCATCGCCGATCATTTGCGCGCGTCGTGCTTCCTGATCGCCGACGGCGTGCTGCCCTCCAACGAAGGGCGCGGCTACGTGCTCCGCCGGATCATGCGCCGGGCCATGCGCCACGCCCACCTGATCGGCTGCACGGAACCCCTCATGCACCGCCTGGTGCCGGCGCTGGTGGCGCAGATGGGCGTCGCCTATCCGGAGTTGGAGCGCGCCGAGGCCCTGATGACCGAGGCGCTGAAGCTGGAGGAAACCCGCTTTCGCCGCACCCTCGAGCGCGGCCTCAAGCTGCTCGACGAGGCAACGGGGAAGATGGCGCAGGGCGCCAAGCTCGACGGCGAAACCGCGTTCCGGCTCTACGACACCTACGGCTTTCCCCTCGATCTCACCCAGGACGCGCTGAAATCGCGCGGCCTCGGCGTCGACGAGGCCGGCTTCCAGGCGGCGATGGAGCGCCAGCGCGCCGAGGCGCGCAAGGCCTGGGCCGGCTCGGGCGAGGCCGCGACCGAACAGGTCTGGTTCCAGGTGCGCGACGACGTGGGCGCCTCCGAATTTCTCGGCTACGCGACCGAGGCGGCCAAAGCCAAGATTGTTGCCATAGTTAAAAACGGTGCACCCGTAACCGAGGTTAAGACAGGCGAAGAGGCAGTTGTCGTCGTCAACCAGACACCTTTTTACGCCGAATCCGGCGGCCAGATGGGCGACACTGGATGGATGTCGACCGATGACGGTGTGACGTTTCAAGTCACGGATACTCAAAAGAAAGCCGGTGATCTACATGCGCATATAGGAACCGTTAGTGGAAACTGGGGAGCTTTACGCGTTGGGGATGAGGTAACGTTGGCGGTTAATGCAGACCGCCGCGGGGGCTTGCGCGCGCACCATTCGGCGACCCATCTGCTGCACGAAGCGCTGCGCCGCCGCCTCGGCGCGCATGTGACGCAAAAAGGCTCGCTGGTCGCCCCCGACCGGCTCCGTTTCGACATCAGCCACCCGAAAGCGCTCGCCGCCGACGAACTCGCCGACGTGGAGGCCGACGTCAACCGCCAGATCCGCCTCAACGAAGCGGTGGTCACGCGCCTGATGGACCCGGAAGAAGCGGTCAAGGCGGGCGCCATGGCGCTCTTCGGCGAAAAATACGGCAGCGAGGTGCGGGTGGTGTCGATGGGGGCGGGACGGGACAAGGATCCGGCCCATCCGTTTTCGGTCGAGCTGTGCGGCGGCACCCACGTCAGGCGCACCGGCGACATCGGCTTGCTGCATGTGGTCGGCGAAAGCGCGGTCGGCGCCGGCGTGCGCCGGATCGAGGCGGTGGCGGGTGCCGCCGCCGCCGATTACTTCCGCGCGCAGGAAACACTGCTGCGCGAAGCCGCCGACTCGCTGAAAGTGCAGCCGGGCGAGGTGCCCGCGCGCATCGCGGCGCTGATCGACGAGCGCCGCAAGCTGGAGCGCGAACTCGCCGAAACCCGCCAGAAGCTCGCGACCGGCGGCACCGGCGGCGGCGCGGCGGAAGCGAAGGACATCAAGGGCGTGCGCTTCGTGCCGCGCCTGTTGGAAGGGGTGCCGGCCAAGGACCTGAAGCCGATGGCCGACATCATCAAGAAGAACATCAAGTCCGGCGTGGTCGCCCTGGTTTCGGTCGAGGAGGGACGCGCCTCGCTGGTGGTCGGCGTGACCGAGGACATGGCGGCGAAGGTGAGCGCGGTCGACCTGGTCCGCGCCGGCGCCGCCGCGCTCGGCGGCAAGGGCGGCGGCGGGCGGCCCGACATGGCCCAGGCCGGCGGGCCCGACGGCGCCAAGGCGCCCGACGCCCTCAAGGCGATCGAAAGCGCGCTCGCGGGCGGAGGGTGACGATGGACCGCAAGCGCTTCGAGGGCACCGACACCTTCATCGCGACCGAGGACTTGCGCGTCGCGGTCAACGCCGCCGTCGCGTTGGAACGGCCGCTCCTGGTCAAGGGCGAACCCGGCACCGGCAAGACCGTACTCGCGCACGAAATTGCCAAGGCGCTCGGCGCGCCGCTGATCGCCTGGCACATCAAGTCCACCACCAAGGCCCAGCATGGGCTTTATGAATACGACGCGGTCGCGCGGCTGCGCGATTCCCAGCTCGGCGACGCGCGCGTGCACGACATCCGCAACTACATCCTCAAGGGCAAGCTCTGGCACGCCTTCACCTCGGACAAGCGCCCGGTGCTGCTGATCGACGAAATCGACAAGGCCGACATCGAGTTTCCCAACGACCTGCTGCTCGAACTCGACCGCATGGAATTCCACGTCTACGAAACCGACGAAACGGTGCGCGCCCGCGCCCGCCCGGTGGTGGTCATCACCTCCAACAACGAGAAGGAACTGCCCGACGCGTTCCTGCGCCGCTGTTTCTTCCACTACATCAGCTTCCCCGACCGCGACACCATGACGCGGATCGTCGACGTGCATTTCCCCGGCATCCAGAAGCGCCTGGTGCGGGAAGCGCTCACCCTGTTCTACGAGGTGCGCGAGGTGCCGGGCCTGAAGAAGCGCCCTTCGACCTCGGAGCTGCTCGACTGGATCAAGCTGCTGCTGGCCGAGGAGATTCCGCCCGAGGCGCTGCGCGCCGCCGACCGGCGCACGCTGATCCCGCCCCTGCACGGCGCGCTCCTGAAGAACGAGCAGGACGTGCAGCTGTTCGAGCGCCTCGCCTTCATCAACCGGCGGGAAGAACGCTGAGGCCGCCCGTGTTCGCGGGGTTCTTCTTCGAGTTGCGCGCGGCCAAGGTGCCGGTCAGTTTGCGCGAATACCTGACGCTGATGGAGGCGATGGATCGCAACGTCGCCGGCTATTCGGTCGAGGATTTCTATTTCCTCGCGCGCGCCGCGCTGGTGAAGGACGAACGCAACCTCGACAAGTTCGACCGCGTCTTCGGCCAGGTGTTCAAAGGCCTGGAAGGCGCGACCGGGCCGGGCGCCCCGTCGCTGGTCGCCGAAATTCCCGAGGAATGGCTGCGCAAGATCGCCGAGCGCGTGCTGACCGACGAGGAAAAGGCCCTGATCAAGTCCTTGGGCGGGTTCGACAAGCTGATGGAAACGCTGAGGAAACGCCTCGCCGAGCAACAAGGCCGCCACCAGGGCGGCAGCAAATGGATCGGCACCGGCGGCACCTCGCCGTTCGGCGCCTATGGCTACAACCCGGAAGGTGTGCGCATCGGCCAGCACGAAAACCGCCACCACCGCGCGGTCAAGGTCTGGGACAAGCGCGAATTCCGGAACCTCGACGACCAGGTCGAGATCGGCGTGCGCAACATCAAGATCGCGCTCCGCCGGCTCCGGCGTTTCGCGCGCGAGGGCGCGCACCTGGAACTGGATTTGCCCGATACCATTCGCTCGACCGCGCGCAAGGGCTGGCTCGACGTGCGCCTGGTGCCGGAGCGGCACAACGCGGTCAAGGTGCTGCTCTTTCTCGACATCGGCGGCTCGATGGACCCGCACGTGCGGGTGATGGAGGAGCTGTTCTCGGCGGCGCGCTCGGAATTCAAGCATCTCGAATACTTCTACTTCCACAACTTCCTCTACGAGCGGGTGTGGAAGGACAACCGCCGCCGCCACGCCGAGACGGTCGCGACCGCCGAGGTGTTGCGCACCTTTTCCGACGACTACCGGGTCCTGGTCGTCGGCGACGCGTCCATGAGCCCCTACGAGATCACCCATCCCGGCGGCAGCGTCGAACATTGGAACGAGGAGCCGGGCGCGGTGTGGATGCAGCGCCTGCTCGACGCCTATCCGCACGCCGTCTGGCTCAATCCGGTCGCGCCGCAGTGGTGGGGATCGACCGCGTCAATCGGCTTGGTCCGGCGGATCATGGGCGGGCGCATGTACCCGACCACCCTCGAAGGGCTCGATCGCGCCATGCGCGAACTCGCGCGCTAATAGGACCGGCGAACGCGCGGGCTACTGAAACAGCTTGTCGATTTCGTCCTGGGTGACGCCCTTGCCCTCGAGCTGCGGGCCGTGCAGCAGCTGCTCATCGGCGGTCTTTTCCTGGTCCGGCTTGACTTCGGTTTTCTCGACCTCGCCCCGGCCCCAGGTATCGATCAAGACATTGACGTGCTTTTCCACGTAGCCGAGGGATTTAGCGACCTTGCCGATGCGCTGGCCGGTGATGTCCTGGAATGAGCACGCCTCGAACACCGCCGCCGCGTTGTCGGCGATCTTGTCGAGCTTGGCGGCCAGCGCCTTGTCGGCGATCGCCTTCTTGACCTCGGCGACGATCTGCTCGTTTTCCTCCATCGCCGACATGATGGTGTTGGTCGCGTCGGCGGTCGCCTTGACGATGGCGTCGAGCTGTTCGGACATGCTGGCGAAGCGGTGCTCGTCGTCGGCCGGCTTGTAGAGCGCGGCGATTTCCTGGCGCACCCGCTGGATGTAGTGAAACAGGCCCGTGAGTTCGCTTTTGAGGACCTTGATTTCGGCGTCGCTGGTCATCGCCTCTCCCGGGCGCGGCCCTGCTGGGGTGCTGGCGGCCCGATGTTGGGTGGGCCGGTCGGCTTTGTCAAATGCGGGAGTTTCCCTAATCGGGGAAGAAATTGCGCTGTTAATGCTTGCGGCCGGGGTCCGAGTTGCGGCGCGGGCGGCGCAGTTCGCGTTCGATTTGGTCGGGCGGAATCCCGAACGCCTTGACGGCGGTGATGAGGAGCTTGGCCTTGGCGTCCTCGCTCAGATCGTCGAAGACGTGCTGCTTGGAGCGCTGCACCGCGAGCGCGCTGCGGATCAATTCCCGCCGGGCCTCGGTCATCGCCGGCGGCGACGCGGGTCCGGTCGCGGGTTTTTGAGGCGCGCCGGTCGACGGCGGGGCGGGCGGCGCGCTTTTTTTCGCCGCGTCGAGAGTCTCGCGCGCGCGCTTGTCCAGCACGAGGGTAAGCAGAGCCTTGGACACGAATTCGAACACGCGCGCCTCCCGGTTTCGGCGACCGGATCGTTGCAGCTTATGGTTAAGAAGGAGTTAACGCACGTTCGAATTCGGGCCGGTCTTGCCGGGACGCGTGTCCAGGCCCTAATCTCGGCGCAATATGCGACGTCGCCGCAGCGCAAAAATCATCGCCACCGTCGGCCCGGCCTGTTCGACCGAAGCCGTGCTGGCCAAGTTGTTCGAGGCGGGCGCCGACGTCTTTCGCCTCAATTTCAGTCACGGCAGCCACGAGGACCACAAGACGCGGTTCGACATCATCCGCGCGCTCGAGACGAAGCACGGCCGGCCGATCGGCATCCTGCTCGATTTGCAGGGGCCCAAGCTCCGGGTCGGCGAGTTCAAGGGCGGGCGGATCGAGCTCGCGCCGGGGGCCAAGTTCCGCCTCGATTTGAATCCGGATTGGGGCGACGAGCGCCGCGCGCCGTTGCCGCATCCCGAGGTCTTCCGCGCGCTTGCGGCGGGGACCGATTTGCTGCTCGACGACGGGCGGGTCCGCCTGCGGGTCGACCGGTGCGGCGCCGATTTCGCCGAAACGACGGTGATGGTCGGCGGCGAGATATCCGACCACAAGGGGCTGAACGTGCCGAGCGCGGTGCTCGATCTGTCGCCGCTCACGCGCAAGGACATCGAGGATCTCAACTACGGGCTCGAACTCGGCGTCGATTGGGTCGCGCTCTCGTTCGTGCAGCGGGCCGAGGACGTATCCGAGGCGCGCAAGCTGATCGCGGGCCGCGCCGGGATCATGACCAAGCTGGAAAAGCCGGCGGCGATCGAGCATCTCGACGAGATCGTGGCGCTGTCCGACGCGGTCATGGTCGCGCGCGGCGATCTCGGCGTCGAGCTGCCGCCCGAGGACGTGCCCGGCATCCAGAAACGCATCATCCGCGCCTGCCGCCAGGCCGGGCGGCCGGTGGTGGTGGCGACGCAGATGCTCGATTCCATGGTCCATTCGCCGACGCCGACGCGGGCCGAGGCGTCCGACGTGGCGACCGCCGTCTACGACGGGGCCGACGCGGTCATGCTGTCGGCGGAAACCGCGGTCGGCGAATATCCGGCCGAGGCCATCGCCATGATGGACCGGATCATCTATCGGGTCGAACGCGATCCCTTGTACCGCAAGATCATGCAGGCCGAACACCACGACCCCGAGGCGACGTCGGCCGACGCCATCACGGCGGCGGCTCGCCAGGTGGCCAAGACCATCTCGGCGGCGGCGATCGTGACGTTCAGCTCGACCGGCTCGACCACGCTGCGCTGCGCGCGCGAACGGCCGGGCGTGCCGATCCTCGGCCTGACGCCGCGCCCGGACACGGCGCGGCGCTTGGCGCTGGCCTGGGGCGTGCATTCGGTCCAGATCGACGACCTGCACAGTTTCAGCGAGATGGTGACCAAGGCGGTCGCCGCCGCGTCGCGCGAAGGCTTCGCCAAGCCCGGCCAACGGGTGGTCGTCACGGCGGGCGTTCCCTTCGGCACGCCGGGCGCGACCAACATCCTGCGCATCGCTCTGGTGCCTTGAGACAACTGGGCGCCGGCCCCGGGGGCGCGGGTCCGCACATGATCGGCCGGACATGATCGAGAAGCTGGTTGCCGTCGTCGCGCCCGTGTTCCTCTGCGCCGTCCTCGGCTACGCCTGGGCGCGCAGCGGCCGCCGTTACGACGCCGACGTCGTCACGGTGCTGGCCACCAACATTTCGCTGCCGGCGCTGGTATTCGCCACCCTGATCGATACGCGGCTCGACACGGCCGCGCTGAGCGTCATGGCCGCCGCGGCCCTCGCCGCCACCGCCGCGGTCGGCGTGGTCGCGGCCGCCGTACTCGCGGCGGCGCGAATTCCGCTGCGGTCGTTCCTGCCGGCCATGATGTTTCCCAACGTCGGCAACATGGGCCTGCCGCTCGCCGCGCTCGGCTTCGCCGCCGACGGCCTCGCGCTCGCCATCGTCTTTTTCACGGTATCGGTGGTGCTGCATCTGACCGTCGGCGTCGCCATCTCGGCGGGCACGTTCTCGCCGCGCGCGCTGGCGCGCATCCCCGCGCTCTACGCGGTCGCCGGGGCCGCGATCTTCATGGGCGGCGGGGTCGAGCCCCCCGCATGGCTGATGAACACGGCCCGCATCCTCGGCGGCATGATGGTGCCCCTGATGCTGATCACCCTTGGCGTCGCGCTCGCCGGGTTGAAGGTCGCCGGCTTCGCCAGGGGACTCGGCCTCGCGGTTCTCCGCTTTGCCCTCGGGGTGGCCGCCGGTTTCGGCGTCGGGCACGCGTTCGGGCTGGAGGGCACCGCGCTCGCCATCCTGGTGCTGCAATCGGCGATGCCGGTCGCGGTGATGAACTTCCTGTTCGCCCAGCGCTACGGCACCGATCCGTCCGAGGTCGCGGGACTGGTCATGCTGTCGACGTTGCTCGGCTTCGCCACCTTGCCGTTCCTGATCGGAGTCTTGTGGTGAGCGGATCGAGCGCCATCCCGCTGGCCGCCGGGGTCGTCACGTTCATAACCTGGGGCCTGTTGCCCATCTATTTCAAGGCGATGGCCGAGGCGCTGCCGACCGAGATCGTCGCGCATCGCATCGTCTGGGCCGCGCTGCTGGTCGCGGGTTTCGTGGTGCTGACCGGGCGTTGGGCGCGAACCGCGGCTCTTCTCGGTCGGCCGCGCGTGTTGCTCGGTCTTGCCGCGTCGGCCGCGTTGCTCGGGATCAACTGGCTGGTGTTCGTCTGGGCGGTCAACAACGACCGCGTGCTGGAAACGAGCCTCGGCTATTTCATCAACCCGCTGGTCAACGTCGCGCTCGGGGTCGCCGTCCTTGGCGAGAAGCTGACGCCGGTGCGCTGGGCCGCAGTCGGATTGGCCACGGCCGGGGTCGCGATCATGGCGACCGGGTCCGGCGTGCTGCCGTGGGTGGCGCTCGTGCTCGCGTTTTCGTTCGGCCTCTACGGCCTTATGCGCAAGATCCTGCCGGCGGACCCGGTCGGGGGGCTGCTGGTCGAAACCGCGATGCTGGCGCCGGCGTCGATCGCCTACATCGTCTGGCTCGCGGTCGCGGGCGAGGGATCTTTTCTCGTCAAATCGATTGCGCTCGACGCAATGTTGCTGGCGACGGGAGTGGCGACCGCCGTTCCGATCACTTTGTTCGTGATCGCCGCGCGGGGTTTGCCGCTCGCGACCCTCGGCCTTATCCAGTACCTGTCGCCGAGCACCACGTTCCTGCTTGGCGTTTTCCTGTACCACGAACCGTTGACCGGGGCGTCGATCGCGACGTTCGCCTTGGTTTGGGCGGGCCTCGCGCTCTACAGCTTCGATCTGCTGCGAAAGCGCTAAAGGGTTATTCGGCGGCGCGGGCGCGCGGGCCCGGTGTCGCGCGCAGGCGCGCGAGCAGGGCGGCTTCGGCCACCTTGACGCGCGCGATCGCCGCGCTCTTGATCGGGCCGAAGCCGCGGATGTCGAGCGGCAGGGCGGCGAGTTCGGTTGCCAGCGCGTGAGTTTCGGGCGCGAGCCGCCCGATCAATTCCGCGACCAGGGTTTCGTAGTCGGCGATCAGGCGGCGCTCCGCCTTGCGCTCGGCCGTGCGCCCGAAGGGGTCGAACGGCGTTCCGCGCAGCACCTTGAAGGGCGCGAGCAGGCGCATCGCCGCCAGCATCCACGGGCCGAACGCGCGCTTGACCGGGGCGCCGGTCGCCGGATCGCGTTCGCCCAGGAACGGCGGCGCCAGATAAACGGTAAGGCGCGGCGCGCCCTCGAACGTGTCGGCGAGCGCGCGGGCGAAGCGGCCGTCGCCGTAAAGCCTGGCGACCTCGTATTCGTCCTTGTAGGCGAGCAGCTTGTAATAGGCGCGGGCGACCGCCTCGGCGAAGCCGCGGCTATCGGGGGCGCGCGTCGCCTCGGCCGCGCGCGCGGCGGCCACCAGGGCGCGGTAGCGTTCGGCGTAGGCCGCGTTCTGGTAGAGGGCGAGATCGTTGGCACGGCGCGCGACGAAACCGTCGAGGCCGCCCTGGTCCGCGCGCGCGGGCAAGGCGGCGGCAAGCCCGGCCGCGCGGGCGACCGCGAGCGGATCGACGGCGAGCCGGCGGCCCCAGGCGAACGCCGCGAGGTTCATGTCGGTCGAAACCCCGTTGAGTTCGATGGCTTGTGCGATGGCCGAAGGCCCGACCGGCAGCAGGCCCTTCTGGCAGGCGAACCCGAGCAGCAGCACGTTGGCGCCGGCGGCGTCGCCGAGGAGCGCGCGGGCAAGGCCGGTCGCGTCCACCCAGTCGGGGTCGCGGCCCGCGGTCGCCGCCGCGATCGCCTGGCGCAGGCGCGTTTCCGGAAATTCGGCGTCGGGATCGTGGGTGAAGGCGGCGGTCATGGTTTCGTGGGTGTTGACCACCGCCCGCGCCCGGTCTGGGGCGAGAGTGGGCAGCGTTTCGGCGCTGGCCGCGGTGACCAGGTCGCAACCGAGCAGCAGGTCGGCCTCGCCCGCGCCGATGCGCGCGGCGCGCAAGTCCTCCGCGCTCGCGGCGATCCGCACGTGGCTGAAGACTTCGCCGTTCTTCTGGGCGAGGCCGGCGACGTCGAGCACGGAAACGCCCTTGCTTTCCATGTGAGCGGCCATGCCGAGCAGCGCGCCGATGGTGACGATGCCGGTACCGCCGATGCCGCTGACCACGATGCCGTAGGGACCCTTGCCGGACGCGCGCGCGGGTTCGGGCAGCGCGGCATCGAAGGCTTCGGCCGACGCGCCCGCGTTTCGGCGGCCGCGGAGCCGCCCGCCCTCGACGGTGACGAAGCTCGGGCAAAATCCCTTGAGGCAGGAGAAATCCTTGTTGCAGGAGTCCTGGTCGATGGCGCGCTTGCGTCCGAGTTCGGTCTCGACCGGCACGATGGCGACGCAGTTGGACTGCACGCCGCAATCGCCGCAGCCTTCGCACACCTCTTCGTTGATGAACGCGCGGAGCGGCGGGTCGGGTATCTTGCCGCGCTTGCGGCGGCGGCGCTTTTCCGCGGCGCAGGTCTGGGCGTAGACGATTGCCGACACGCCCGGCCATTCGCGCAAACTCCGCTGCACCTGATCCAATTCGTCGCGGTGATGCACGGTGGTGCCCGGCGCCAGGCCGGGATGGCCGCGGTAGAGTTCCGGCTCCTCGGCCACCAGCGCGATCCGCTCGACGCCTTCGGCGCGCACCTGGGCGATGATGCGCGGCGGATCGAGCGGCCCGTCCATCGGCTGGCCGCCGGTCATGGCGACGGCGTCGTTGTAGAGAATCTTGTAGGTGATGTTGACGCCGGCGGCGACCGCGGCGCGGATGGCAAGCAGGCCGGAATGGAAATAGGTGCCGTCGCCGATGTTGGCGAAAACGTGCGGCGTGGCGGAAAACGGCGCCTGGCCGATCCAGGCCGCGCCTTCGCCGCCCATGTGGGTGAAGGTGGCGGTCTCGCGATCCATCCACAGTGCCATGTAGTGGCAGCCGATGCCGGCGAGCGCGCGCGAACCCTCCGGCACCCGGGTCGAGGTGTTGTGCGGGCAGCCGGCGCAGAAATAGGGAATGCGTTTGGGAAGATTCGCGGGCGCAGCACGGCGCTTTTCGATCGCGTCGAGGCGGGCGAGGCGCTCGGCGATCCGGGCGCCGTCGCCCAAGCGGGCGAGCCGGGGCGCGAGCGCGCGCGCGATCGCTTCCGGTCCGACCTCGCCCGAAGGCGGAAACAGCCAGGAGCCCCCCTCGTCGCGCTTGCCGATCACGCGCGGCGCGCCGGCGCCGTAGAGAATGTCCTTCACCTGCGGTTCGAGCAGCGCGCGCTTTTCCTCGACCACCGCGATCTCCTCCAGCCCGCGCGCGAAATCGCGCACGGTCAGCGGATCGAGCGGCCAGGCGAACCCGATCTTGAGCAGGCGCACGCCGTGGGCCGCCGCCCAGGCTTGGTCGACGCCGAGAAGCGCCAGCGCCTCCGTCAGGTCGCGGAACGTCTTGCCGCCGGCGATCAGGCCGAGGCGGGCGTGGGTGCGGTTCCACATCGCCCGGTCGAATCCGTTGGCACGGGCGAAGGCGGCGGCGGCCGGAATCTTGAAGCGGTAGAGCCGGTCCTCCTGTTCCATCGGCGGATCCGGCCAGCGCGTGTGAAAGCCGCCCGGCGGTTGGGCGACATCGGAGGGAAGGACCGCCCGCGCCCGGGCCGGATCGAGAACCACGGAGGACGCGGCGTCGATCACGTCGGCGACCGCCTTGATTCCGACCCAGCAGCCGGAAAAGCGCGACAGCGCGAAGCCGAGCAGGCCGAAGTCGATCAATTCCTGCGTGTCCGCCGGATGGAGGAGCGGCATGCCGGCGTCGACCAGGGCGAAATCGCTCTGGCTCGGCACGGTCGAGGATTTGCACGCGGGATCGTCGCCGGCAAGCGCCAGCACGCCGCCGAGTCGCGAGGTGCCGGCGAGATTGGCGTGGCGGAAGACGTCGCCGGAGCGGTCGACGCCCGGGCCCTTGCCGTACCAGATCGCGAACACGCCGTCGCGGCGCGCGTCGCCGAACAACGGCAACTGCTGCGTGCCCCAGATGGCGGTGGCGGCGAGGTCTTCGTTGACCGCGGGGTGGAAGCGCACGTCGGCGGCGGCGAGAAACGGCTGCGCGCGCCCGAATTCCCGGTCGACGCCGCCGAGCGGCGAGCCGCGATAGCCGGTGACGTAGCCGGCGGTCGCGAACCCGGCTTCGGCGTCGCGCCGGCGCTGGTCGAGGCACAGGCGCACCAGCGCCTGGGTTCCGGTCATGAAGGCGCGGCCCTCGGTCAGGCGGTATTTGTCGTCGAGCGCGACGCGGACATGCGCCATGCGATCTCTCCTCCCCCGGAAAGGTTAGTCGCGGGCCCCGGGCGAAACAACGGCGACGGGTTTGCAAAGCTCGCGGGAGCCTGTATACGGAAGTTTATCCGGGCTTTCGGGCATTTTTCCCATGACCGTTCTCGTCACCGGCGCCGCCGGTTTCATCGGGTATCACGTCGCCGCGGCGTTGCTGGCGCGGGGCGAATCCGTGCTCGGGCTCGACAACGTCAACGCCTATTACGACGTGAAGCTGAAGGAAACGCGGCTTGAGCGGTTGCGCGCGGCCAAGAACTTCGCGTTCGTCCGGGCCGATGTCGCCGACGCCGACGCGCTCGCGGCCTCGTTCGCCGCCCATCCCGCGATCGATCGGATCGTGCATCTCGCCGCCCAGGCCGGCGTGCGCCATTCGCTGAAGGAGCCGATGGCCTATGTCCGGAGCAACGTCGGCGGCCAGGTCGCCCTCCTGGAGGCCGTCCGGCGCCAGCCGAAACTGCGCCATTTCGTCTACGCCTCCTCGTCGTCGGTTTACGGCGGCAACGCCAAGCTGCCGTTCTCGGTCCACGACCGGACCGACTCGCCCTTGTCGCTCTACGCCGCGAGCAAGAAGGAGCAGGAACTGATCGCCCACGCCTACGCCCACATCTGGCGGGTGCCGGCGACGGGCTTGCGCTTTTTCACCGTCTACGGGCCGTGGGGGCGTCCCGACATGGCGGCCTACATCTTCGCCCGCCGGATCGTCGCGGGCGAGCCGATCCCGGTCTTCAACAACGGCGACATGCGCCGCGACTTCACCTTCATCGACGACATCGTCGCCGGCGTGCTCGCCGCCCTTGATCGCCCGCCCGTCGACGACGGCCGCCACCCGCCAGCGAGGCTCTACAACCTCGGCAACAGCCGTTCCGAACCGCTGACGCGCTACATCGATCTGATCGAAAAGGCGCTGGGGCGCAAGGCGGCCATGGAGATGCTGCCGCTGCAGCCGGGCGACGTCACCGACACCTACGCCGACATCGAGGACAGCCGGCGCGATCTCGGCTTCGAGCCGCGCGTGACGATCGAAGAAGGCATTCCCCGCTTCGTCGCTTGGTTCCGCGACTACCACAAGCTCTGAGACTCAGCCGTACAACGCTTCCAGCCTCTCCCCGTAGATCGCGCGCAGCTTGTGGCGGCGGATTTTCAGCGTCGGGGTCAACAAGCCGTTTTCGATGGTGAAAGGTTCGGGAGCAACCAGGAAGCGGCGGATTCTTTCGATCGGCGACAGCCCGGCGTTGACCCGATCCACGGCGGAGGCGAGCGCGGCGACGAGGTCCGGGTCGGCCGCCAGCTCCGCCGCGTCCCCGGTCTTGCCCCGGGCGCGCGCCCAGCCGTGCAGCCATTCCGCGTCCGGCACCAGCAGCGCGACCAGGTGGGGATGGCGGTCGCCGTAGACCATGGCCTGGGCGATCTCGTGTTCGAGCGTGAGCAGGCCCTCGATCCGCTGGGGCGAGACGTTGTCGCCGCCGGACACGACGATGATGTCTTTCTTGCGGTCGGTGATGACCAGATGCCCGTCGCCGTCGAAATGGCCGATGTCCCCGGTGTGCAGCCAGCCGTCGCGGATCGCCTCGCGCGTCGCCGCCTCGTTGTTCCAATAGCCTTGCATGACCAGTTCGCCGCGCACGAGGATTTCGCCGTCGGCGGCGATCCGCACTTCGGTGTCCGCGAGCGGCGGGCCGACCGAATGCATCTTGGCCGCGTTCGGGCGGTTGACGCTGATGACCGGCGCGGATTCGGTCTGGCCGTAGCCCTGCAGGATGCGCAGGCCGAGCGCGGTGAAGTAGAGTCCGATCTCGGGGTTGAGCGGCGCGCCGCCCGACACCAGCGCCTTGAGCCGCCCGCCGAACCGGGCGCGAACCTTGTCGCGCACCAGCCGCTCCAGCAGTCCATCGAACAGGCGCGCGCCGAGGCCGAGCGCCTTTGGGTCCAAGTATCGGCGCCGACCAAGTTCGAGGGCCTTGGCGAACAGGAAGCGGCGCAGCGCGCCGCTCTTGGCGACCCCGCGCGAGATGCGGGCGTGCAGGGTTTCGTAGAGGCGCGGCACGGCGGTCATGATGGTCGGGCGCGCCTCGACCATGTTGGCGGCGAGTGCCTCGATGCTTTCGGCGTAATAGATTTCGGCGCCGATGGCGATGGGGAAGAACTGGCCGCCGGTATGCTCGTAGGAATGCGACAGCGGCAGGAAGGAGAGAAACACCTCGCGCTCGATCCCGAGTTCGGCCAGCGCCCGCGCGGCGCCGCGGCAGTTGTGCAGGATGGCGCCGTGGCTCAAGACGACGCCCTTGGGTACGCCGCCGGTGCCCGACGTGTAGATGATGCACGCGGCGCGCGAGCGCGGCCACGACCAAGCCTTCTCGACCACATTCTCGTGACGCGCGCGCCCGGTTTCTATCAACTGGTCGAGATGGACGAGGCGCGGGCCCCGCCGGGGCGGATCGGGCGGCGGGTCCATGGCGGCGATGAAGCGGAGATCGGGCGCCTGGTCGGCGGCGGCGGCGATCCGTTCCGCGAACCGGCGCTGGGAAACGATCACGCCTTTTGCGCCGCTGTCCCTCAGGATATGGGCATAATCGGCGACGGTGTTGGTGATGTAGGCGGGCACCGTGATGCCGCCGATCGCCATGATGGCGAGATCGGCGATCACCCACGCCGGGCGGTTTTCGGACGCCAGCACCACGCGATCGCCCGGCTCGACGCCGGCGGCGACCAGGCCGCGGGCGAGCGCGCTCACCCGCGCCGCGGCGTCGCCCCAGCTGAGCGGCCGCCAAACATTGTCGCGCTTGCCCCACAGGAACGGACGGTCGCCGAGCGCGTCGACTTGATCGAAAAACATGGCCGCGAGGTTCGGCCAGCGCTCGAATCGGTCGCTTCCGGGGTGCATGGAATCCTTCGAATTCACGGCCCTATGCGGATGTCCGTTTACCGTTGCCTCCGGACTAATCCACCCGTATAGCTCTCGCCTTGCAAGGAGATTTTCCGTCCATGGTCCGGGCTCCCAAGGCGCGGCGGTCGGCCCGCGCCGCCAAACCCAATAAGTCCAAAACGCCGCCGCGCTGGTCGCTCGCCGATCTCTACGCCGCGCCGGACGACCCCCGGATCGAGCACGATCTTGCCTGGGTGGAGGAACGATCTCGGGATATGAACCGGCGCTGGCGCGGCCGCGTCGCGGGCCTCGCCGGCGCCGAATTCGGCGAGGCGGTCGCCGCCTACGACGCGATCGCCGACCGCCGCGCGAAGATCCACGCTTATGCGTCGCTGCGCCATGCCGCCGATCTCGCCGACCCGGATACCGGCCGGATGCTGCAGAACGTGACCGAGCGCCTGACCGACGCCGCCAAGCACACCCTGTTCCTGACCCTCGAGCTCAATCGGATGGAGGAAGACGCGCTCGCCCGCGCGCTCGAAGACCCCGCCGCCCGGCGCTACGCCCCGTGGGCGCGCGACACGCGCGTCTTTCGCGATCACCAGCTGTCGGACGAATTGGAAAACTTCGAACTCGACCGCTCCGCCACCGACGGAGCTTGGCCGCGCCTGTTCGACGAGACGCTCGCCGGAATGCGCTTTCGCGTCGGCGCGAGGACGCTGACCATCTCCGGCGCTCTCGATCGGCTCTCGGATCCCCGGCGGCCGTTGCGCCGGCAGGCGGCGCGGGCGCTGGCCGAAGGGCTCGCCCAGCGCGGGTCCCTGTTCGCGCTGGTCCTCAATACGCTCGCCAAGGACAAGGAGATTTCCGACCGCTGGCGCAAGTACGCCAGCCCGCTCGCCTCCCGCAATCTCGCCAACCATGTCGAGGACGAGGTGGTGAAGGCGCTTGTCGATTCGGTGCGGGAATCTTTCCCCCGACTCGCGCACCGCTATTACCGGCTAAAGGCGCGCATGCTCGGTCTCAAGTCGCTCGACTATTGGGACCGCAACGCGCCGTTGCCCAAGGTGTCCGTCCGTACCTACGGTTGGGGCGAGGCCGAAGCGATCGTGCTTGATGCGTTCCGTGCCTTTTCGCCGCGCATGGCGGAGATCGCCGGACGATTTTTCAGGGAACGCTGGATCGACGCGGCGCCCGCGCCGGGCAAGGATTCGGGCGCCTTTTCCCATCCCACGGCGCCGTCGGTCCATCCCTACATCCTGATGAACTACCACGGCCGCGCCCGCGACGTGATGACGCTCGCCCACGAACTCGGCCACGGCGTCCATCAAGTCCTCGCCGCGCCGCAAGGAGCGCTGATGGCGGACGCGCCGTTGACGCTCGCCGAGACCGCTTCGGTGTTCGGCGAGATGCTGGTGTTCCAGGCGATGCTGCGCAGCGAAACCGATCCGGCGCGGCGGCGCGTGCTGCTCGCCGGCAAGATCGAGGACATGCTCAATACGGTCGTGCGCCAGGCCGCCTTTCACGAATTCGAGCGCCGCTTTCACGACGCCCGTCGCTCGGGCGAGCTCGCGCCGGAAAGCATCGGCGCGCTGTGGCTCGACGTGCAGCGCGAAAGCCTCGGTCCGGCGTTCCGCTTCGCGCCCGAGTACCGCTGGTACTGGGCCTACATCCCCCATTTCGTCCATTCGCCGTTCTACGTTTATGCCTACGCTTTCGGCGATTGCCTGGTGAACGCGCTCTATTCGGTCTACCGCGGCGGGTACCCCGATTTCGAGCGGAAGTATCTCGACATGCTTGCTGCGGGCGGGACGCTGCGCCACCGCGAGTTGCTCGCCCCGTTCGGACTCGACGCCGGCGATCCGGCGTTCTGGCGGCGCGGCCTCGACGTGATCGCCGGTCTGATCGACGATCTGGAGGCGACGTGAGCGCGAAGCGCGGCGGCAGCGAAGACTCGCTCCGGCGGCGCGCGATCCGCGTCGCCCGGGTCGGCACGGCCATGGGCGGGATCGCCGCCAAGGCCGCGGGCCGGCGCCTGCTGCGCCGCCGCCCCGATACCGCCGCCGACGCCGCCGCCCTCAAGGCCGTGCTCGGCGCGCTCAAGGGCCCATTGATGAAAGTCGGGCAGATTCTTTCGACCGTGCCCGACCTGTTGCCCCCGGAATACACCGCCGAACTTGCCCACTTGCAAACCAACGCGCCGAGCATGGGCTGGGCGTTTGTGCGCCGGCGCATGGCGTCGGAACTGGGTCCCGATTGGCAATCGCGCTTCCGCGCCTTCGAGCCGGTGGCGGCGGCGGCCGCCTCGCTCGGCCAAGTGCATCGGGCGACGTCTCTCGACGGCCGATCGCTGGCCTGCAAGATCCAGTACCCCGACATGGGCGCGGCGGTGGAAGCCGATCTCGCCCAACTCAAGATCGCGTTCGCCGTCTACCGGCGCATCGACCGCGCCATCGACACCTCGCGGATTCACGAGGAGCTATCGGCGCGCCTGCGCGAGGAACTCGATTACCGGCGCGAGGCGCGCAACATGCGCCTCTATGGCGCGATGCTCAAACCGGAAAAGACGGTCCATGTGCCCGAGCCGGTCGCGGAACTGTCCACCGGGCGGTTGCTGACCATGAACTGGCTCGAAGGCCGACCGCTCAAGAGCTTCGTCGACGCGCCGCTCAAGTTTCGCAATACGCTCGCGCACAACATGTTCCGCGCTTGGTACGTGCCGTTCTACGACTACGGCGTGATCCATGGCGATCCGCACCTCGGCAATTACACGGCGCGATCCGACGGCGACATCAACTTGCTCGATTTCGGCTGCATCCGCGTCTTCCGCCCGCCGTTCATCCGCGCGGTGATCGACCTTTACTACGCGCTGCGCGACGACAACGAGGAACTGGCCGTTTCCGCCTATCGCACCTGGGGATTCAAAAATCTGGACCGCCGGTTGATCGCGATCCTGAGCCAGTGGGCGCGGTTCCTCTACGGCCCGCTGATGGAAGACAAGGTGCAGAAGATCCAGGACACCGGCGACACCGCCTACGGCGCGCGCGTCGCCGGCAAGGTGCACCGCGAGCTGCGTGACTACGGCGGCGTGACGCCGCCGCGCGAATTCGTGCTGATGGACCGGGCCGCGGTCGGCCTCGGCAGCGTGTTCACCCACCTCAAGGCCGAGGTCAATTGGCACCGCCTGTTTCACGACTTGATTAAGGATTTCGACGAGAAAGCCCTGAGCGAACGGCAGCGCAAAATTCTGGCGCGGTTCGACATTCCCCCGTCGGACTGAATGGTGATAGACTGATCGGCGCTAAATAAAAGCGGGGGCGAGGGATGATCATTACCACCACCGACGGCGTGGACGGACGCAAGGTCGCGTCTTACCTCGGTCTCGTTTCGGGCGAGACGGTGATGGGAACCAATATCTTCCGTGACCTGTTCGCCAGTGTCCGCAACATCGTCGGCGGCCGCTCCGGGGCCTATGAGAAAGAATTGAAGGCCGGTCGCGAAGCCGCCATCGCGGCGTTGACGGAACAGGCCCGGGCTCTCGGCGCCGATGCGGTGGTCGGGGTTGATCTCGACTATGAAGTGATCGGCGGCGACGACAAGACGATGCTGATGGTCAGCGTCAACGGCACGGCGGTCAAGTTGGCCTGATCGCCGGGGCGCGCTGGACCGGGGGATTCGGTGGAACGGCTCAACGTCAAGAAGGACACATTCGTCTTTCGCGAAGGGGACCAAGGCGACGCCGCGTATGTCGTCGATCTCGGCGCCATCGCCATCGTCAAGGCTATCGACGGGGAGGCGATGCGGCTCGCCACCGTCAGGCAGGGCGGCATGTTCGGGGAAATGGCGATCCTCGACGGCTCGCCGCGCATGGCGGGCGCGCAGGCGATCGAAGACACGACCCTCATCGTCGTGCCGCGCCACGCCATCGAATCGAAGCTCGGAAAATCCGACCCGTCGCTGCGGACCGTGTTCCGGGTCCTGGTGCAGAACCTGCGCAACGTGCACCACGCCTACATCAGGCGCCCGCGCAGCACCCAGGATTTTCTCAATCTGATCGAATACAACCTCACCAGTCTCAGCGCCTACATGGACAAGACCGAGGACCGCGCGCTCGCCGAGTCGGCCCGAAGTCCGATGCGCTCGATCGCTTCGGCGCTGCTCGACCTCAAGCGCACGTTCGACGGACATGCCGACCGGCGCGGCAGCGTGTTGGAGGAAGCGGAACTGACGGTGCCCCGGAAACGGGACAAATCGCCCGGAAATTAAGATTTATTCTCTTCGCGACGGCTTGCTTTGCGCCGCCGGGCGCGGCATAACCAGCCCTTATCGAGGGCTCAATACGACCCGGTTCCAAACCCCCAACGATCCCATCATGAAAATCGCCGTTCTCAAGGAAATCCGTCCGGGCGAACGCCGGGTTGCCGCCTCGCCCGACGCGGTCAAGAAGCTCGCCGCTCTCGGCGTCGAGGTGGTGATCGAAGCGGGAGCGGGCGCAGGCAGCGCCTTCGCCGACGACGCGTTCAAGGCGGCCGGCGCGACCATCGCGTCGACCGCGGCCGAGGCGCTTGGGCAGTCCGACATGATCTGGAAGGTACGCGCGCCGCAGGCGGGCGAAATCGCGGCCATGAAGAAGGGCGCGATTTTGGTCGCTCACATGGCGGCGTTGACCGACCGCGCCGGGGTGCAGGCGTGCGCCGACGCCGGGCTTACCGCGTTCGCCATGGAATTGATGCCGCGCATCACCCGCGCGCAAAGCATGGACATTCTGTCCTCCCAATCCAACCTCGCCGGCTACCGCGCCGTGATCGAGGCGGCTTCCGAATTCGGGCGCGGTTTCCCGATGATGATGACGGCGGCGGGCACGGTGGCCCCGGCCAAGGCGTTCGTTATGGGCGTCGGCGTCGCCGGCCTGCAGGCGATCGCCACCGCCAAGCGGCTCGGCGCGGTGGTGACGGCCTATGACGTCCGCGCCGCGACCAAGGAACAGGTCGAAAGCCTCGGCGGCAAGTTCGTGGTGGTGGACGAGGAGGCGATGAAGACCGCCCAGACCACCGGTGGCTATGCCAAGGAAATGAGCGAGGACTACAAGAAAAAAGAACAATCGGTTATCGCCGAACATATCAAGAAGCAGGATATCGTCATCACCACCGCCCTGATCCCGGGCAAGCGCGCGCCGATTTTGGTGACCGAGGACATGGTCCGCTCGATGGCGCCGGGCTCGGTGATCGTCGATCTCGCGGTCGAGGCGGGCGGCAACGTCGCCGGGGCCGAGGCGGACAAGGTGGCCGTCAAGCACGGCGTCAAGATCGTCGGCCACACCAACATGCCGAGCCGCATTGCCGCCGACGCCAGCGCGCTGTTCGCGCGTAATCTGCTCAATTTCCTTACGCCGATGATCGACAAATCGACCAAGGCGCTCGCCATCAACTGGGACGACGAGATCGTCAAGGGCACGCTGGTGACCCGCGACGGCAAGGTCGTCCATCCCATGCTCGCGGGAGGGAACTGACATGGACGTCAGCCAGGTCGCCGGCCACGCCGCCCGCCTCGCCGAGGAAGCCGCCAAGCTCGCCGCGTCCGCCGGCAAGCTCGCCGCCGAAACCGCCCAGCTTTCGGGCGCGACCTCGGGCGCGGGCGATCCGTTCCTGGCGCTGTTTACCGTGTTCGTGCTCGCCTGTTTCGTCGGCTTCTACGTGGTGTGGAGCGTGACGCCGGCGCTGCATTCGCCGCTGATGGCGGTGACCAACGCGATTTCCTCGGTGATCGTGGTCGGCGGGCTGTTGGCGGCGGGGCCCCAGGACATGAATTTCGCCAAGATCATGGGCTTTCTCGCGGTGATGCTCGCCTCGGTCAACATCTTCGGCGGGTTCATCGTCACCCAGCGCATGCTCGGCATGTTCAAGAAAAAGGCGAAAAAGCCATGAGTGCGAGCACGAGCGGGTTTGCCTATCTGATCGCCTCGGTGCTGTTCATCCTGGCGTTGCGCGGTTTGAGCTCGCCGGAAAGCGCGCGCACCGGCAACCTGTTCGGCATCGCCGGCATGGCGGTGGCGGTGCTCGCGACGCTTGCCGATCCCGGCGTTCTCTCCTACGGCATGATCATCCTCGCGATCCTGATCGGCGGCTCGATCGGCACCGTGGTCGCGCTCAAGATCAACATGACCGCGCTGCCGCAGCTGGTCGCCGCGTTCCACAGCCTGGTCGGCATGGCGGCGGTGTTCGTGGCGGCGGCCGCGTTCTACAACCCGCAAGCGTTCGCCATCGGCACGCCCGGCGCGATCAAGACCGCGAGCCTGATCGAAATGGCGCTCGGCACCGCCATCGGCGCGGTCACGTTCTCGGGTTCGGTCATCGCCTTCGCCAAGCTGCAGGGGATCATGAGCGGGGCGCCGATCACGTTCCCCGGCCAGCATAAGCTGAATGCCGCCATCGGCGCGGCGATCGCTTTGCTCACGGTCGTGTTGATCTTCAGCCAATCGGCATCGGTGTTTTGGCTGCTGGTCCTGCTCTCGCTGCTGATCGGGTTCCTGCTCATCATCCCGATCGGCGGCGCCGACATGCCGGTTGTGGTGTCGATGCTGAATTCCTATTCCGGCTGGGCGGCCTGCGGCATCGGCTTCACCCTTTCCAACCCGGCGCTGATCATCGTCGGCGCGCTGGTCGGCTCCTCGGGCGCGATCCTCAGCTACATCATGTGCAAGGGGATGAACCGCTCGATCATCAACGTCCTGCTCGGCGGCTTTGGCGGCGAAACCGCGGGCCCGGCAGCGGCGGCCGGCGGGCGCGACCGCAACGTCAAGGCCGGCAGCGCCGAGGACGCCGCGTTCCTGATGAAGAATGCCTCCAAGGTCATCGTCGTGCCTGGCTACGGCATGGCGGTCGCCCAGGCCCAGCACGCGCTGCGCGAAATGGCCGACAAGCTCAAGGCCGAGGGTTGCGAGGTCAAGTACGCGATCCACCCGGTCGCCGGGCGCATGCCCGGGCACATGAACGTGCTGCTGGCGGAAGCGAACGTACCCTACGACGAGGTGTTCGAGCTCGAGGAAATCAACCACGAATTCGCCACCGCCGACGTCGTCTACGTCATCGGCGCCAACGACGTGACCAACCCGGCAGCCAAGACCGATCCCAAGAGCCCGATCTACGGCATGCCGGTGCTCGACGTGGAAAAAGCGAAGGCGGTGCTGTTCGTCAAGCGTTCGATGGCGTCAGGCTATGCCGGCGTCGACAACGAACTCTTCTTCCGCGGCAACACGATGATGCTGTTCGGCGACGCGAAGAAGATGACCGAGGAGATCGTCGTCGCCCTCGGCTGATCCCGCGCGCGGTCGTTCACACCGGAAAGCGGAACTGTTCGGGCCGGGTCGTGGCGCGTCCGTCGCTCTTGCGCCGCCCGGTGCGCGAACGGAGCTTGGCGTTCTCCTCCTCCAGGAAGCGGGTCTGCAGGGCGAGCCGCACGGCCTGCGCGGAAATGCCCTGGACGCCGTGGACGAACCAGTCCTGGACGGTGCGGCGGTGGCAGTCGAGCACCTCGGCGAGTCGGTCGGCGTAGCGCGCAAGGCTCATCCCCGGACCGAACAGCGCGACGCAGGCCGCGCGCACGTCCTCGGGTTTCATCCGCGCCGGCGGATGCCTGCCGGCGGGAACTTTGGAGCGTAACCGCGCCATGGCGGGTCTCCCCGGGTCAGGACGCGAGATTAGCACCAATCCGGCGCGGCTGGGGAGGGGAGCGCGTCAGCAGCAAGATCCCGCCCCCTTGCCGCCCTGTGCTTGGACGGGCGGGCAGGGGACCGAACCGTAGGAGCAGAACACGCAGCAATCGCCGGCCTTGGGCTTGAGGGCCGCGCCGCAGCCGGGGCAAGTCCAGCGGACCAGACAGTAATCCTCGGGCATGCGCTCGGGCGTCGCCCGCGCGCACGAAGGACAAGTCAGTACCGAGTCGAGGATCGGGGCGGGAGTGTTCACGCGACGGATCATAGCACCCCCACAAACGACGTCAGGCGAATGCGTGCTAAACAGCATAACGCCGCCGGGACACGGCGGCGTTTTTTCAGCCCTGGGGCCGGGTTCAGAACCCTTCGCGTTCGAGGCGCTTGCGTTCGAGCTTGCGGGTGCGGCGGATCGCTTCGGCTTTTTCCCGGGCCCGGCGTTCGGACGGCTTCTCGAACGCGCGGCGGATCTTCATTTCCCGGAACACGCCCTCGCGCTGGAGTTTCTTCTTCAGGACCTTGAGGGCTTGATCGACGTTGTTGTCGCGAACGGTAACCTGCACGGGCTCTTTCGCCTCCAATGGCGTTAAACTTCGGGTTGGTCGGGCTCGCGACCGGGGTTTTCCCCCGCTTCGGAGCGGGCAGGGCTTCTAGCACGCGGGCGACGGCTTGAAAAGGCCGGAAACGGCGGGTTAACTGGCCCCACCGTCCCACGGGAGCCCCTTAAGGAGCCCAAGACCTTGGCCATTCTCAAGATTGCCCGCATGGGCCACCCGGTTCTGGCCCGTCCCGCGGAGCCGGTGGCGGACCCGACCGCGCCCGAAATCCGGGCCTTGGTGCAAGACATGGCGGAAACCATGCGCGATGCGCCGGGAATCGGCCTCGCGGCGCCCCAGGTCCACGTGCCGCTGCGGGTCGTGATTTTCGACGTTCCGCCCGCGCGCGGCGAGGCCGACACCGAAGGTCCGGCGCGGTTCCCGGAAGGGCTCAACATCCTGGTCAATCCCGTCATCGAGCCCTTGGGCGAGACGATGGAGGAAGACTGGGAAGGCTGCCTTTCGGTGCCGGGCATGACCGGCCGGGTCCCGCGCTTCGCCCGCATCCGCTATTCGGCCGTCGATCTGGATGGGCGCAGCTTCGCGCGGGAGGCTGCCGGGTTTCATGCCCGCGTCGTGCAGCACGAATGCGATCATCTCGACGGCATCGTCTATCCCATGCGCATGCGCGATCTCGCGAGCTTCGGCTTCGTCGAGGAAATCCGCAAGGCGCACGGGCAGGAGGCGGGCGAGGAGGAATAAGCGATGGCCAAACGGAAATCGAAAGCGCAACCGAAACCGAAAGCCGGCCGTGCGACGGATATGGAGCGCCTGCGCGACGCCATTCTTGCCGCCGCTCTCGTTCACGTCGCCTTCGACGGCTGGACGGCAAAGGCGCTCGCCGCCGGAGCCCGGGACGCCGGCGCCGGGCCGGCCGGGCTCGCGCGCGCTTTCCCGGGTGGACCCAGGGATGCGGCCCGGCATTTCGGCGCGTGGGCCGACCGCCGCATGACCGAGGGGCTCGGCCGCCAATTGCGCCGCAAGCCGATGCGCACCCACGAGCGCGTCGCCGCCGCAGCGCGCGCCCGGTTGCACGCACTCGCGCCGCACCGGGAGGCGGTCCGCCGCCTGGTCGCGTTTCTCGCCCTTCCCAACAACGCCCGGTTGGCGCCGAAGCTCATGTGGCGGGCGGCCGACGCGATTTGGCGCGCGGCCGGGGATGCATCGACCGATTTCAACTACTACACCAAGCGCGCGCTCCTTTCGGGCGTCTACGGCACCACCCTGATGTTCTGGCTCACGGACGAGAGCGAAAATTTCGCCGCGACCGACGCGTTTCTCGATCGGCGCATCGCCGACGTTATGAAAATCTTCTCGCTGCGCGCCCGCCTCAAGTCGGCCGGCGACGGAATCGCGTTCGCGAAACGGGTCGCCGACGCCTTCGGGCGCCTGGTTCCGCCCGGGCTCGCGCGCCGCTGGGGACAAGGTTTTGGGCGGGGCCGGCCGCCCCGGGCGGCGCGGACGTAGGCTCCGGCCGGGGTGCGTGCTAGGCTGGCCGGTAACGAGCGAAAGGCACAGGCCATGACGCCTCGGGATGATCCCCGCGATCGCAACCAAACGGATGCCGACGCCGATGTGCGTTTCGGCGGCGGCGTCGCCTCGCCGTTCGCGCCCCGGACCGACGCGCCGATCCTGGTTCGGGGGTTGGATTCCGGGCGCGGCGCCGCGGCCGCGGCGTCGGACGACGCCGGGACCTTCACATCCGCGTTCGCGCCCGCGGCCGGCGAAAGCACGCTCGCCGACCATTTTCTCGCCTGCTGCCGGTTGGGGCGCTATCTCACCGTCGCCGCCGGCGGCCGATTCGTCATCACCGACGATTTCCGTCTCGCCGCCGCCGTGCCCCCCGCCGACGCCGCGGCGATGGCTTCGATCTATTCGCGCGATTTTCTGGTGGCGGAGGCGGCGCTGTTGCCGCTCGGCCGGTCGGCGGCGGCGCTCACCGGCCGCGAGCGCGCGAAATACGAGCGCCTGTTCGACCTGATCGAGGCACACGCGCTTGCACCCGGCGTCAAGACCTCGGCGCACGCGATGCTGGAGCGGGATTTCAGCCTGATCGATTTGAGGGCGATCGAGGGTGAGCTCGACCTTCGTCTGTCGCCGGCCCGCAACCGCTATCGCGAATTCCTGGCGGTGGTCGCCCGATTGATTCAGGGCGACGTGGCGGCGCGCGATTTCGTGCAGGAATTCGTCGACTTCACCCGCACCGTGGCCGGCCGGCTCGATTTCGGCATCTACAGCTTCTGCATCGATCGGATCTTCGGCAGCGAACGGATCTCCCAGGGGGTCAAGCGGGTGCTGGCGGCGGAAATCGTCAAGTATCCCCCGCTGGTGCGGCGCGAGCTGATCACCAATATCCTGGTTTTGCCGGGAGTGGCGCCCGAAATCGTCGCCTTCGTGCGCAAGCTGATCGCCGACCGGCTCGACCGGGCGCAGCTGATCGAGATCGAGCTCCTGGAAGCGGTGAAGGTTTCGCGCCTGTCCATGGGCGAGATCGAGCAGCGGCTTCGCCGCGAAGCCCGTCCCGCCTATTAATACCCGCTAGTGGGTGCGCGTGCGCTTGTTGGCCCAGGCGACGACCACCGCGAACACCGTGAAGGCGGCTAGCGATGCGACGAGAAAAATCGTTTCTCCTCCGGTCATGGCGATTCCCCTTAATCCATAATTGAATTATGGGAATATTCGCCGAAAGACCTAATAACATCAAGAAATTTATGGGTTTAGTTTTGCCGCGCCCGACTGGGCGAGGGATCCCTTGGGGAAAAGCCGGGTGACGTGACCCATCTTGCGGCCTTCGCGCGCCTCGCCCTTGCCGTAGAGGTGCAGGCAGGCCCCGGGTTCGGCCGCGAGCTTGGGCCAGCTCTCCACGTCCCGGCCGATCAGGTTGGTCATGATCGCGTCCGAATGGCGTTCGACCGTGCCGAGCGGCAACCCGGTGATGGCCCGCACCAGTTGCTCGAACTGGCTGACGGGACAGGCGTCCAGGGTCCAGTGGCCCGAGTTGTGCGGCCGAGGCGCGATTTCGTTGACCAGCAGCCGCCCGTCGCGCGCGACAAACATCTCGACCGCGAGCAATCCGACCACGCCGAGCGCGGCGGTGATCGCTTCCGCGTATTGGCGCGCCCTCTCGGCAAGCGCGGGCGCGATGCGCGCCGGCGCCGTGGTGGTGTCGAGGATGTGGCGGGTGTGCACGTTCTCGACCGCCGGATAGGCGGCCATGGCGCCGTCGAGTCCGCGCGCGACGATCACCGAAATCTCCCGCTCCAGGTCGATGAACCCTTCCAGGATGCCCCATTCGGCGCCCATCGCCTTCCAGGCGGCGGCGAGGTCGTCGCCCGGCGCGATCTTGACCTGGCCCTTGCCGTCGTAGCCGAGTTGCGCGGTCTTGAGCACGGCGGGCAGGCCGATGTCGCGCGCCGCGACATCGAGCGCTTGGACGCTCCGGATCGTCCGCCATGGGGCGGTGGCGATGTCGAGTTCGTTGATGAACGTCTTTTCTTCGATCCGGTCTTGGGCCACGGCGAGAACGTCGGCGTTCGGGCGCGTCGGCTTGAACCGAGCGAGATGGCGCACGCACTCGACCGGAATATTTTCGAATTCAAAGGTGACGACATCGACGGCGCGGGCGAAAGATTCGAGCGCGCCGCCGTCGTCGTAGGGCGTGACGACGGTTCGCTCTGCCACCTGGCCGGCCGGCGAATTCGGCTCGGGCGTAAGGATATGGCAGCGGTAGCCGAGCCGGGCGGCGGCGAGCGCGGTCATGCGCCCGAGTTGGCCGCCGCCGATGATGCCGATGACGCTTCCGGGCGCAAGCGGCGCGGTCGGGTTCATCGCGAACGGCGCCGCCGCGATCGAGTTTCGGGCGGTTCGTCCTTCGGCTTTCGCGCGATGGCGGCGGTTTGCGCCGCGCGCCAGGAATCGAGCCGGGCGCGCACGCGCGCGTCCCCGGTCGCGAGCACGGCGGCGGCGAGCAGCGCCGCGTTGATCGCCCCGGCGCGGCCGATCGCGAGAGTCCCGACCGGTATGCCGGGCGGCATCTGGGCGATGGAGAGCAGGCTGTCGAGTCCCTTCAGGGCCTTCGATTCGACCGGAACTCCGAACACGGGCAACGCGGTCAGTGCCGCCGTCATGCCGGGCAGGTGCGCGGCGCCGCCGGCGCCGGCGATGATCGCCTTGAGGCCGCGCGCGCGGGCGGAAAGGGCGTATTGGTAGAGGCGCTTCGGGGTGCGGTGGGCGGAGACGATTCGCGTCTCGAACCGGACGCCGAGTGCCTTCAGCGTCTCGACCGCGTGTCGCAACGTCGCCCAATCGGACTGGCTGCCCATGATCACGCCGACCTCCGGCTTGCGCCGCGATCGAGCCGATTTGCGTTGTTTTCGGGGCGAGGGCATGGGCGCTTCCGGGGTGCGGGAAGCGGGGGATTATAGGCGCGGAGCCTTGGCTGACAAGCCTCGACCGGGCGCCATTAACCTCGAATGCGCGCGATTGGCTATACTGAACGTACGGGCGGATCGAGTCCCGGCTTCCGGCCGCGGCGTCCGCCCGGAGGTTAGACCCCCGGAGGTCGAGCGATGGAAAAGGACCTCGGTCCGCCTCCCATCGTACCGTCGCGCGATGGCGGGCGGCGATCCCCCTATCCCGCGCCGCGTCGCCAGGGCGCGGGCCAAGACAGCGCGCGCGAGGATGACCACGGGCGCGAGCACGAAGGCGCGCGCGGGGGCGGCGCCGATCATTTGCGGTCCGAGGGCGCGACCGACGTGACCATCGCCGGTCTTGCCGCCGACAAGCTTTCGCCCGAAACCGAGCGGGTGATCGAGAACCTTCTCGCCGAGCTCGGCCAAGTGCGCGGCGAGTTGGACGCCGCCCGGCGGCGCCTCGCCCAGCTTGAACAGATTGTCGACCATCACCCTTATTTGCCGGTGTTGAGCCGTCAGGCGTTTCGTGGGCAGGTCGCGCATGTGCGCGGTCGATTGCAGGAATTTTCGTTCGCGCCCAGCCTGTTCGTCATCAGCCTGATCAACGGCGACGCGATCCGGCGCGAATTCGGCATCGCCGCGCGCGACAAGGCGCTCGGCCTTTTGTGCGACGCGCTGCGGGCGGTCGTGGCGCCGGGCGATTTCGTCGGCAGCCTGACCGGCAACGAACTTGCCGCGTTGGTGTTCGTCGCCGACGAGGCCGGCCGCGCGGCGTTGCGCGCGGCGCTTGCGCGCGCGGTCGCGGAACGCCCGTTCGTCGCCGGGGCCCGCCGGGTGGATTTGGACGTGGCGGTCGGCCTTGCCGTGTTGAGCGCGGGCAGCGATGTGGACGGGCTGATCGCCGCCGCCGACGCCAATCTGATGGCCGGCATACGGGGCCAGCCCTAATACCGTCATACCGGGGCGCGTGCGACAATTAAAAAGTTAATTCCGCCGACCTCGGTGTGCGAACGGTTCGCGGACGGGGCGATGAAGAAGGAATCGCCGTGCCTGGAAACTCGGAACGAAAACGTCAGCCGGCGCGACGGACATTCTCGATTTTCGAGTTGATCGACGCGCTCGCCACGGCGCTCGACGCCATCAATCCCGCCATCGACGCGCACCATAAACAGGTTTGCTATATCGCCGCGACCATCGCCGAGGAACTGGGGCTGCCGCGGCCGGCCTATAACGATCTTTTCGTTGCGGCCTATCTTCACGACATCGGCAGCCTGCCGCTCGCGGAGCGGATGAAAATCCTCGAGTTCGAGATGAAGTCGCCGCATCTTCACGCCGAATTCGGGTACAACCTGCTGGGGAAGTTCCCCCACATCAACGAGGCCGCCACGCTGGTCCGTTTCCATCACGTGCCCTGGAAATACGGCGAGGGGCATAGGTTCCGCGATCTGCCGGTGCCGCACCTGAGCCACCTGATTCACCTCGCCGACCGGATCGCGGTCCTTTACGACCGGAAAGTGCCGGTCTTCGCGCAAGTCGACGGCATCCGCACGACCATCGCCGGCTTTGCCGGGCTTCAGTTCGACCCGGAGCACGTGGCCGCGTTCAACAGGGTGTCGGATCGGGAGGTTTTCTGGCTCGATCTTTCCTTCGGTTCGCTCGAACGGACCCTGCGGCGGATGTGCCATCTTCCCCGCGTGGTCGTCGATCTCGACGAACTTTTGGACATATCCAAGTTCTTCGCCCTGGTCGTCGATTGCCGGTCGCGATTCACCGCCACCCATTCCGGCGGCATCGCGGCCTGCGCCGCCGAACTCGGCCGGCTTGCCGGAATGTCCCGGAGCGAATGCAAGATGCTGAAAATCGCCGGCTACGTGCACGACATCGGCAAGCTCGCGGTACCGAACACGATCCTCGAAAAAGACGGATCGTTGACGCCCGAGGAATGGCACGTCATGCGTTCGCACACCTACCACACCCGCAACATTCTGGGGCGGGTCACGGGCCTCGAGGAAATCACGGCGTGGGCGGCCGAGCATCACGAGACATTGGACGGCAAAGGCTATCCGCTGCGGCTGGCCGAGGCGAACATCTCGCTCGGATCGCGCATCGTCGCCGTTTCGGATATCTTCACGGCCCTGTCCGAAGACCGCCCCTACCGCAGGGGATACGAGGGCGCGAAAATCCGCGAGATTTTCGGACAGCACGTGGCCGCGGGCCGGCTTTCGCGCGAAATCGTTCAACTGCTGTTCGACCATTTCGACGTCCTCGACGAGGTGCGGCGACGGGCGCAGCACGAGGAGCAGACGCAACTGGCGGACTTTTGGGAAACGGCGCGCAACGGCAGCCTGACCCGTCTCGAAGACGCCGACGCCGCGCGCGCCACCGCCTGACCGCCCGTCAGGCGATGATGTCGGGAATCAGCAGGTTCTCGATGGTCGAAATCTGGTCTTTGAGCAGAAGCTTCCGCTTCTTCAGGCGCTGAAGCTGGAGTCGGTCATGGCGATCGTTCTCGGTCAGGCGCCGGATGACGTCGTCGAGGTCGCGGTGTTCCAGCCGCAACGCCTCGAGGCGTTCCTTGAGAGCCTGTGGATCGTTCATGACGGCTTTCAATCCCCCGCGCGACTATCCCGGCTTCCGGCCGTTTTTTTGAATGATGCCAAACTCGACCGGGACCGATCCGCGGCCCCGGCTCAAGGCCCCTTTTTGTGGAATCGGGGCGCTGTTTCGGTTATCATAACCGAATGCGCCGGGGGCGAGAACCGCTCCTCCAAACGCCGAGAATTACGGCGGCCCCGCGACGGGCGAGCCCGGCGCCGCATTCGTAGTTGCAATGTGGAAACAGGGAATCATCCATGAGCCAGCAGGAGAGACTGAACGCTCTCAAGGCCCGGCACGAGGCGCTCGAGTCCGCCATTGCCGAGGAAAATGCCCACACCCACCCGGACGAGGTCCGGATCCATAACCTCAAAAAGCAGAAGTTGAAGATCAAGGACGAGATCGCCGGCCTGTCGTCGCACTGAACCGGGGTTTCGCTGCCGAGTGTTCGGGGGCCCGCGCGCGCTTGCGTTTGGGCGCGGTCGGCGCGAGGTTACATGTAACCTAGTTGGATTTCGCCATGCCGGTTTCCGCCAAGCGTTTGTCGACCCGTCGCAAGGCCGCGTCGCGCGACAAGGTGCGCGCGCAAGGACTCCGCCCCATCCAGATTTGGGCCCCGGACGTGGGCTCGCCCGCCTTTAAGGCGGAGGCCCGACGCCAGTCGCGGCTGATCGCGGCGAGCCGATACGAGGCCGAGGATCAGGCATTCATCGACGCCATCACGAACGAGTCCGAACGGTGAGGCGCGCGGCGAAATTTGGACCGTTGCGGGCGACGCGGATTACGCCGGCAAGCCGCGCCCCGTGGTCATCGTGCAAGACGACCGATTCGCGGCGACAAATTCCGTAACCGTCTGCGCTTTCACCAGCGATCCCACCGATGTGCCGGCGATCCGCCCTATCGTCGAGTCGGACGAGACAAACGGGCTGAAAGCGCGCTCGCGGCTCATGACCGACAAAATCACGACGATTCCGAGGGGAAAACTGGGCCGCCGCATCGGCCGTCTCGGTCCGGCGGACATGGGGCGCCTCGACCGCGCGCTCTTGGTATTCCTCGGGCTGGCGGGGTAGAAGAACCCTTCGGCGTTACCCCGCGCCCGGACAAGATTGTCATATCATGGGTGATATGATATCTTTTATGATGTGAGGCTTGTGCTCGACACGGACGTGGTGGTCGCTGCCCTGCGCAGTCCCCGGGGCGCGTCGGCGGCGATCCTGCTGGCGGCGGCGGATGGCCGCGCGACCCTGCTGATGAGCGTTCCGCTAGTGGTGGAATATGAAGCCACCTGTACCCTTGCCGAGCACAGGTTGGCCGCGCAACTGAGCGAAGGCGAGATCGCGCAATTCCTGGATGGCCTGGCGGCGTTGGCCGAACCGGTCGACAGTCACTTTCTGTGGCGTCCGCAATTGCGCGATCCGGGCGACGAAATGGTCCTGGAGGCGGCGGTGAACGGGCGGGCGGACGCCATCGTGACTTTCAATGTCCGCGACTATGGCGGCGGACCGGCGAAATTCGGCGTCGCCGTGCTCAAGCCGGCCGAAGCGTTGAGGAGAATCGAAAAATGACGACAGTTTCCACGTATCCCTTGCGTCTGCCGCGTTCGGTCAAGGCGGCGGTCGAAAAAATCGCGCGGGAAGAGGGCATCAGTCTCAACCAATTCGTGGCCACGGCGGTAGCGGAAAAACTCGCCGCGATGACGACCGCCGCGTTCTTCGCCGAGCGCAAGGCCCGCGCCGACATGGCGGCCTTCCGCCGCATTCTGAAGCGCAAGGGCGGCGCGCCGCCGCGTTCCGGCGACGAGCGAAAGTGACCCGCGCGCGGATGGTGTTTTTCGGGCTGGCGGGGTAGGGGGGGCGGAGTCGGGCACCTCGAATGGTTGCAGAGCCTATTTTTTTTGCAACACAATGTGTTTAACATCCGGGCGGAACGAATCGCGGGGGGCGAAACGGCGGGAAGGCGATGGAGTTCGACTTTCAATCCGAGCGACAGAAACGATCCGCGATGGCGGAGCTGGACGTCATGGGCGTCGAGTACCGGGACAAGGGACGGTCGCTCGACGTCGAGGAGGAATACATCGGCGTCGAGCCGCTGGATACGGTTTCCGCCTAGCCTCTACATCCCCTTCGCCATTTCGCGCAGCTTGAATTTCTGGATTTTGCCGGTCGAGGTCTTGGGCAGCGGCCCGAACACCACCCGGCGCGGGCACTTGAACTTGGCCAGCCGCTCGCGGCAGAAGGCGATGATTTCGTCCTCGGTCGCGGTCTTGTCCGGCTTGAGTTCCACGAACGCGCACGGCGTTTCGCCCCATTTCTCGTCCGGCTTGGCGACCACGGCGGCCAGCATGACGGAGGGGTGCGCGGCGATGGCGCCTTCGACCTCGATCGAGGAAATATTCTCGCCGCCCGAGATGATGATGTCCTTGGAGCGGTCCTTGATCTGGATATAGCCGTCCGGGTGCATCGCGGCGAGATCGCCGGAATGGAACCAGCCCCCCTTGAAGGCCTCGGCGGTCGCCGTCGGGTTCTTGAGGTAGCCCTTCATCACGATGTTGCCGCGGAACATGATCTCGCCCATGGTTTGCCCGTCGGCGGGAACCGGGGTCATGGTTTCCGAGTCCATCACCGCGAGGCCGTCGAGGACGTGGTAGCGCACGCCCTGGCGCGATTTCAATTCGGCCTGCTTCTCGATCGGCAATGCGTCCCATTCCGGGTGCCACGCGCACATCACCGCCGGCCCGTAGGTTTCGGTAAGCCCGTAGACGTGGGTGACGTTGAATCCGGCGCGCTGCATGCCGGCCAACGTCGCCGCCGGCGGAGGCGCGGCGGCGGTCATGACCTGGACGGTGTGGGGAAGCGGCTTCCTTTCCGCCTCGGTCGCGTTGATGACGAAATTGAGCACGATCGGCGCGCCGCAGAAGTGGGTCACCTTGTGTTCGGCGATGGCGGCGAAAATGGTTTCGGCGCTCACCCGCCTGAGGCACACGCTGGTGCCGGCGACGGCGGCGAGCGTCCACGGGAAGCACCAGCCGTTGCAATGGAACATGGGCAGCGTCCAGAGGTAGATCGGATGATGGCCCATGTTCCACCCGACCGCGTTGCTGAGCGCGTTCAGGTACGCGCCGCGATGGTGGTAGACGACGCCCTTGGGATTGCCGGTGGTGCCGGACGTGTAGTTGAGCGAAATCGCGTCCCATTCGTCGGCCGGCATGGTCCAGGCGAAATCCGGATCGCCCCCGGCGATGAACGATTCGTAGTCGGTTTCGCCGAGCCGCGCGCCCGGGCCGCCGTATTCGCTGTCGACGATGTCGATCACCGGTATCTTGTTCCCGAGTCGGGCGAGCGCGTCCTTGATCGCGGGCGAAAACTCGGTGTCGGTAATCAGCGCCTTGGCTTCGCCGTGTTCGAGGCAGAAGGCGAGCGCCGGACCGTCGAGCCGGACGTTGAGGGTGTTGAGCACCGCGCCGAGCATGGGCACGGCGAAGCTCGCCTCGTAGATTTCGGGCGTGTTCGAGGCCATAACCGCGACCGTATCGTTGCGGCCGATACCTCGTTTGGCGAGCGCGCTCGCGAGCCTTCGGCAGCGGGCGTAGGTCTCCTTCCAGGTAAAGCGTTTCCGCCCGTGGATGACGGCGATGCGATCGGGATAGACGGCCGCCGCGCGTTCGAGGAACGTGAGCGGCGAAAGGGGCGCGAAGTTGGCGGCGTTGCGGTCCAGGTCGCGGTCGTAAATCGAGGGCATTGCGGGAACCTTATCGGGCGCGCGGTCCCGCCGCTAGGCGGGCGAACCAAAGAACCCCGCGCGCATAGGATAATGCGCCCCTTCCGGGACGAACGAGGTGGAATTTGCCACAAACCCGACTGGCGAAAAACGAGCTTTTGTCGCAAACTTGTCCGGCGGCGGAGCGGGAGAGGGGACGCCCGCGCCGCGATCAATGGACGCCCGGTCAACGGGCGCCCGCAACCGGGGAGATCCCATGCCCAACCCCTATGACGTCGCCCACGAACGTTCGCTCAGGGACCCCGAGGGGTTCTGGGGCGAGGCCGCCGAGGCGGTCCGCTGGACGCGCAAGTGGTCCAAGGTGCTCGATGCCTCCAACCCTCCGTTCAACCGCTGGTTCGTCGGCGGCGAATTGAACACCTGCTTCAACGCCCTCGATCGCCACGTGGAGGAAGGCCGCGCCGAACAGCTGGCGCTGATCTACGACAGCCCGGTCACCAACCAAATCCGCAAGTTCACCTACCGCGAGCTGCAGGACCAGGTCGCGCGCGCCGCCGGCATGCTGGCCGCGCGCGGCGTTACCAAGGGCGACCGGGTGATCATCTACATGCCGATGGTGCCGGAAGCGGCGATCGGCATGCTCGCGTGCGCCCGTCTCGGCGCCGTCCATTCGGTCGTGTTCGGCGGTTTCGCCGCCAACGAACTGGCGGTGCGAATCGACGACGCCAAGCCGAAGGTGATTCTGTCGGCCTCCTGCGGTATCGAGGTCAACCGAGTGATCCCGTACAAGGGCCTGCTCGACGGCGCGATCGATATCGCCAAGCACAAGCCCGCCGCCTGCATCGTCCTGCAGAGGCCTCAGGCCAAGGCCGATCTCAAGCCGGGCCGCGACCTCGACTGGGCGGACGAAATGGCCAGGGCCAAGCCGGCGGCGTGCGTGCCGGTGGCGGCGACCGATCCGCTCTACATTCTCTACACCTCCGGCACCACCGGCCAGCCCAAGGGCGTGGTGCGCGACAACGGCGGCCACTGTGTCGCCCTCAAGTGGACCATGAAGGCGGTCTACGACTGCGATCCCGGCGACGTGTTCTGGGCGGCCTCCGACGTCGGCTGGGTGGTCGGGCATTCCTACATCGTCTACGCGCCGCTCTTTCACGGCTGCACCTCGATTCTCTACGAGGGCAAGCCGGTCGGCACGCCGGACGCGGGCGCCTATTGGCGGGTGATCGCGGCGCACGGGGTCAAGGCCCTGTTCACGGCGCCGACCGCATTCCGCGCCATCAAGCGCGACGATCCCAACGGCGAGCTGCTGAAGAAGTACGATCTCTCGTCGTTCAAGATCCTGTTTCTCGCCGGCGAGCGGACCGACCCCGACACCCTCAAATGGGCCGAGGACAAAACCCGCCGCCCGGTCATCGACCATTGGTGGCAGACGGAATCGGGCTCGCCCATGGCCGCCAATTGCATGGGTCTGCACCGTTTCCCGGTCAAGCCCGGCTCGCCGACCAAGGCGGTGCCGGGTTGGAAGATCGAGGTGCTCGACGAAAACGGGCGCGCGGTCAAGCCGGGCACCATCGGCGCGATCTGCTGCAAGCTGCCGCTGCCGCCGGGCACGTTCCCGACGCTGTGGAACGCGGACCAGCGCTTCAAGGAATCCTACTTCACCGAGTTCCCCGGCTACTACAAGACCGGCGACGCGGGCTTCATCGACGAGGACGGCTACATCTCGATCATGGCCCGCACCGACGACATCATCAACGTCGCCGGCCATCGTCTGTCGACCGGGGCGATGGAGGAAGTGCTCGCCTCCCACCCCGACGTCGCCGAATGCGCGGTGATCGGCGTCGCCGACTCGCTCAAGGGCCAGGTGCCGCTCGGCTTCCTGGTCTACAAGGCCGGCGTCAAGCGCGCGCCCGAGGAGGTGGTGGGCGAGGTGGTCAAGCTGGTGCGCGACAGGATCGGCCCGGTGGCCGCGTTCAAGACAGCGACCGTGGTCCAGCGCCTGCCCAAGACCCGTTCGGGCAAGATTTTGCGCGGCACCATGCAGAAGATCGCCGACAGCGAGGCCTACAAAATGCCGGCGACCATCGACGATCCGGCCATCCTCGACGAAATCGCCGCCGCGCTCGGCAAGCTCGGCTACGCCAAGGAGAACAAGCGCCAAGGCTGACAACGCGCGGGCCTATGACCAGAACATGTCGTAGAGCGTAAGCAGGATCGAGGCCAGGATCAGGATCACGATGTACCACTCGACCCGCAGCAGGTGCCGAGTCTGCTGCAGGTCGAGCGCGGTGGTCGCGGTGCGCGAGATCAAGTCGAACTTGCGTTCGACCGCGCGGGCGCGCTCGGTCAGTTCATATTCCTCCTGCAGGCGGGCGTAGAGCCGCTCCAGCTCCGGGTGGTCCCACAGCAGATCCGGCTTTTCCCCGATTTCGACACGGCCCACGGTGCGCTGCTGCATCAACAGCACGTCGCCGATCTCGCGCAGCAGCTCGCGCCCCTCGGCGCCGATGGCGCCGGTGCGCTTGAGGGAGGCGGCGAGCGGCTCGATCCGGTCGAACACGGCGGCCAGGCCGCGCTCGTAGAATCCGAGCACCACGCTTTTCGCCAGCACCGTGGCGACGATCTGCAGGCGTTCGACCGACGCCGCCGAAAGGGCGATCGATCCGTCGGCGTTCACGATTCCATCACTGCCGGGCACGACGGCGATGGTCATGCGCTCGAAGTCGGGCTCGGGATAAGGGTCGGCGACGTAGGGCTTGATGGCCTCGAGGAAGGCGGTCTCGTCGTCGACGTCCATGTTGAACAACACGACCGCGCCGTAGCGCAGCACGGCGGCGGCGCGCCCGGCACCGGCGCGCACCAGCAGCGGGCCGGCCGCGATCCGGTCGGACGAGCCGAACGCGCGCACGTCGATCCTCTCGCCGATGGCCATCGCCCGGACGGAAATGCGCGCGTTCGCGGGGAAAAGGGGGTCGGTCATGGCGCGCCCCCCGATGCGGCTTTAGGACGCCGTGCCGCCCGAGCCGGCCGGCTCCGTCTTCTCGGCCCCGGGCGTTTCCGGGGCGAGCGTCTCGGGCGCTCCGGCGTGAACCTCGGCGGTTTGCGCTTCGGATTCGGCCGCGGCCTTGGCGAGCTTTTCCGCGCGCGCTAACGCGTTGCGCGCCCGGGTGCGGGCGAGCGCAATCGCCTTTTCCAAATCGGCGCTGGTGCAGAGACCAAGGTTGACCGGGTTCTGCGGCTTGATGTTGGGGGCGTTCCAATGGGAACGGTCGCGCACCGCGGCGATGGTCGATTTGGTGGTGCCGAGCAGACGGGAAATCTGCCCGTCGCCCAGCTCCGGGTAGTTCTTGAGCAGCCAGGCGATGGCGTCGGGCCGTTCCTGGCGCATGGCGATCGGGGTGTAGCGCGCGCCGGAGGGGCGCGCTTTCGGCTGCGGGATGGTCGGCTTCAGGGGCTTGAGGCGCGCGTTGGGGTTCTTCTGGCAGCGCTCGATTTCCTCGGCGGTCAAATCGCCCTGGGCGACCGGGTTGATGCCCTGCATGCCGCCCGCCACTTCGCCGTCGGCGATGGCCTGGACCTCGAGCGGGTGCAGGCCGCAGTAGTCCGCGACCTGGTCGAAGGTGAGCGACGTGTTTTCGATGAGCCAAACGGCCGTGGCCTTTGGCATCAGAGGAGGGGCCATCGTCTCGAACGTCCTGTCTGAGGCTGAGCGCGCCCTATATATAGGCCGGAACCGGGCGGGTCAAATCCGGAAAACGGGCCGCCGCGGAAAAAAACAAACGCGCGCGGTTCGTCAACCGGCGCTTCGCGCGCCCGTCTTCCGGCCGCCGCCGCGCGAAAGATCCTCGATGATGGGGCAATCGGGCCGCTCATTGCCGTGGCAGTGGGTTACCAAGTGGCGCAAAGCGCGCCGCATGTCCTCGATCTCGTCGGATTTTTCCTCCAGCCGCCGCAGGTGCCGCTGCACCAGGCGCTTGACGTCGGCGCTCCGACGCCGCCGGTTTTGCCAAAGATTCATCAGGCGCGCGATGTCCTCGACGGCGAAGCCGAGGTCGCGGGCGCGCCGGATGAAGTCGAGGGTCCTAAGGTCGGATTCGCCGAAAAAACGATACCCGGATCCGCTGCGGGTCGCCTTGGGCAAGAGGCCGAGCTTTTCGTAGTGGCGGATCATGCGGGCGCTGACCCCGGAATGGCGGGCGGCATCGCCGATAGTCATCATGGGCAACAGATCGCATTTCTCTCAAGGGGCTGCGGTGGCCCCGAAAATCTCCCTTGACCTTAACATGATGTCAAGCCCGAGGATCGCCGCCGTTCGCAAAAACCCCCCGTTATTCCCGACCCACCAACGGAGAGAAAAATGTCACATCCCCACCACGTCCATGCCTCTCACGGTCCCGACGGCGCGTCGCTGAACCGGGTCGCTTGGCTTGCCACGCTCCACTGCCTCAGCGGTTGTGCCGTCGGCGAAGTGCTCGGCATGGTCATCGGAACCGCGCTTGGCTGGAGCGACGTCGCGACCATCGCCCTCGCCGTCGGCCTCGCTTTCTTGTTCGGCTACGCCTTCACCTTGTGGCCGCTCTGGCGCGCTGGTCTCGGCGTCGCGGCCGCGCTCAGGACCGCGCTCGCCGCCGATACCGCCTCGATCGCGATCATGGAACTGGTCGACAACGCCGTGATGCTCGCGATCCCGGGGGCCATGGACGCGCCGCTGACCGCGCCGCTGTTCTGGGGCAGTCTCGCGTTTAGCCTGGCGGTCGCCGCCGTCGCCGCCTTCCCGGTCAACCGCCACCTGATCGCGCGTGGGCGCGGTCACGCGCTGGCACACCGGCATCACCACGCGCATCATGCCCAGGCTTGTTCCTGAGTAACCTTGCCATCGATGCGGGTCCTGGCGCTTTCCGAAAGGAGCGCCAGGACCTCATCATGTGCGGTTCACGCGGTCAAAATGATCTTGCCGATGTGGGCATTGCTTTCCATCAGGCGATGCGCCTCGGCGGCGCGTTCCAACGGAAAGGTGGCGTGGATCACCGGTCGGATGGCGCCGGACTCGATCAGCGGCCACACGCGCTCCCGCAGCGCCCGCGCGATGCGGCCTTTGCTCTCGACGCTTTGGATGCGCAGCGTCGAGCCGGTGTAGGTGAGGCGCTTCAGCATCAACGGCATGAAGTTGACCTCGGCCTTGGCCCCCTTCTGGAACCCGATCTGGACCAGCCGGCCCTCGGTCGCGAGGCAGCGGATGTTGCGTTCGATGTAGTCGGCGCCGACCATGTCGAGGATCACGTCGACGCCCTTGCCGCCGGTCAGCGCCTTGATTGCCTCGACGAAATCGGATTCCCGGTAATTGATCGCCTGGGCGGCGCCGAGGCGTTCGCACGCGGCGCACTTTTCCGCATTGCCGGCGGTGGCGAACACGCGCGCGCCGAGCCGGCTCGCCATCTGGATCGCGGTGGTGCCGATGCCGCTCGAGCCGCCGTGGACCAAGAGCGTTTCCCCCGGCTGGAGCCGCCCGCGTTCGAAGACGTTGGTCCAGACCGTGAAGAAGGTTTCGGGCAGGCCCGCGGCTTCGACCGGCGACAGGCCTCTGGGGACCGGCAGACATTGCGGCGCGGGCGCGAGGGCGTATTCGGCGTAGCCGCCGCCGGTGACGAGGGCGCATACCGAATCGCCGATCTTCCAATCGCCCGCGCCCGCGCCGAGCTGGACGATCTCGCCCGCGATTTCCAGGCCCGGAATGTCGCTCGCGCCCGGCGGCGGCGGATAGCCGCCCTGACGCTGCAGCACGTCGGGGCGGTTGACGCCAGCGGCGCCGACCCGAATCAGGACTTCGCCTGCGCCCGCGACCGGGCGCGGGCGGGTCGCGATTTTGAGGACCTCGGGCGGGCCGCCCTTGCCTTCGATTTCGACGCAACGCATGGTTTCGGCCATGGGTTGGCTCTAATATCCGAGGCCGACCGACGCAAGGGAGGAATCGCCTTGGATACCGACGATCTCGAACCGCGCGCGAAAAAACCCGCGCCCAAGAATCTCGACGAGATGTCGCTCGCCGCGCTCGAGGACTACATCGCCGGGCTCGAAGCCGAAATCGCCCGCGCCCGCTCGGCGATCGCCGCCAAGAGGGCCTCGCGCCATGGCGCCGAGGCGTTTTTCAAGAAGAAGTAGACCGCCTTCGGCGTCGCGGGCGAGAGCCCGCGCTTACGGTGTCCGCCGCCTCCGGCGTCGCGGGCGAGAGCCCGCGCTTACGGTGTCCGCCGCCTCCGACGGCGGGCGGCCACGAACATCAGCCAGCCCGCGAACGGCAACAGCGTCACTATGATGATCCAACCGAGCCGGGGACCGAACGGGCAACGGGCGCCGGGCTCCGCCTTCCAGCCGCCACCGCCGGGAGCGAACGCGACATGCGCCGCCGGAAGCAGGATGCCGAAAAACAGGATGGTCCAGGCGATCAGTTGGTCCATACGATTCGCCCCCCGTCCAATCGGGTAGGTCGCCTTCAATTCCGTCTTTAAGCCTTATTTAACAGATCGGGCCTACTTTGGGCACGGGACGCAAAGTCGTCCCGTCAACTTTTGACGCCTCCCTGTCAACTCGCCGCCCCGCAAGGGGCGGCTTTTTTTTGCTCTTTGGGTGATTTTTCCCTGTTGCCCTCGATCGGGTCCAGCCGTAAGGTTTTTCCCCGATGGGAAGTGGCGAGTTCGACAGGGGACGGGTTTTACCAATAAAAAAAGGCCGCCGGGAAAGGCGGCCTTAGTCTTTTCCGGGATCCCGAATTCCCATCCGAGTTTCGAAACATGGAATTCGACATCGACGGCCACCGAGCGTTCGCCTCGACCGGCGAGCGGCCGTTCGCGCCGAACAAGGGAGCCCTGGTCCTGCTGCACGGCGCCGGCATGGACCATACGGTCTGGAGCTTTCAGGCCCGCCGCTTCGCCCATCGCGGAATGGCCGTATTCGCGCCGGATTTTCCCGGCCACGGCCGGAGCGGAGGCCCGCCTCGCGCCAGCATCGAATCGCTTGCCGACTGGACCATCGGCGCCCTCCGGACGCTTGGACTCGACCGGCCCCTTCTGGTCGGGCACAGCATGGGTGCGCGCGTCGCCCTCGAGGTCGCGGCCCGCCTCGGCCCGCGGGCGGGCGGACTGGTTCTCGTCGGCATCGCGGAGCGCCTGGCGGTCAATCCCGAATTGCGCCGGGCGGCCGCGGCGGGCGAGGATCGCGCCGTGGACATGATCCTCAAATGGAGTTTCGGCGGCCGGCCAGCAGATCGCCATGGGCGCGCGGCCCGGCTCGCGCGGCGCGTGCGCCGGTCGATGGCGCGCACGCCGCGCGCCGTTCTCGGGGTTGACCTGGCCGCGTGCGACGAGGACAAAGGCGCCGTGGATGCGGCCGGGAAGGTGGCGTGCCCGGCGGCCGTGGTCTCCGGCGCCGGCGACCGCATGACTTCGCCCGCCTCGGCCCGGCGTCTCGCGGAAAAGATCGCGGGCGCCGCGTGGATCGAAATTCCCGACGCGGGCCACATGAGCCCGATCGAAGCCCCGGCGGCGGTGGCCGCGGCAATCGCGAGGATCGCATGACGACGAAACCAACGAAGCCTTCAGCCCCGCCGGTGGAAACCCGCGCGCGCTATCGGTATTTTACGCCGCTGCAAACCCGTTGGGCGGACAACGACATCTACGGCCACGTCAACAACGTGACCTATTACGCCTACTTCGACACGATCATCAATTGCTACCTGATCGAGAAGGGCAGGCTCGATATCGTCGGCGGCGCGGTGGTCGGATTCGCGGTCGAAACCATGTGCCGCTTCGTCAAGCCGCTCGCCTATCCCGACGCGCTCGATGCGGGCCTCAGGGTCGGCCACCTCGGCCGCACCAGCGTGCGCTACGAGGTCGGCATTTTCCGCAAGGGCGACAAAGCCGCCGCCGCCCACGGCCATTTTGTGCATGTATTCGTGGATCGCGCGTCCGGCCGCCCGATACCGATACCAGCGCGCATCCGCAAGGCGCTGGCGCGCATCCGGGTGCGCTGACTCCGCCTACCGGCGCGCGTGTATCAAACGATGTGCCTCTACCGGGGCATGGCCGCTGCTGCCGGGCGCGCGGCGGCGGGACGCGCCGGCGCGGCGGCGGGCTTGGGGGCGGGTCCCTTGGGCTCGCCCGCCTGCTTGCGCGCGAACAGCTCTTCGTCCCACACCACCTCGTAAAGCGTGATGTCGCCTTCGAAGCCCTTCATGGCGTAGCCGCCGCGGCTGACGAAGCGGTAATTTTTGCCCGCGCACAGGAGCCTGACCGAGTCGGGAACGAATATCTCGTTGGCCTTGGCCTTGTCGGTGATACGGGCCGAGAGCTGCACGGTCGATCCGAACAAATCGCCGTCCTCGGCGATCGGTTCGCCGGCGTTGAGACCGATCTTCAGCTGCAGCGGCAGGTCGGGGTAGTCGCGGCAATGGGCGAGGGTGTCCTTCTGGATCTGGATCGCGGCGTCGACCGCGCTCGAGGCCTGGGCAAAAGACGCCATGATGCCGTCGCCAGTGTGCTTGATCTCGCGGCCGTGAAAGCGCGTCAGCGCCTGACGGACGATCCGGTTGTGCGCGCGCACCACCTGCTGGGCGACTTGCTGGCCGCGGGTTTGGGTCAACGCGGTGGAACCGACCATGTCGGTGAACATGACGGTGACGACCTGCGACGCCTCTTCCCTCGGTTTCGGCTTGCTCCAGTCGGCGATCGCCGCGGTCAGGTGCTTGAGGCCCTCGTCTTCGTCCGAGAAGTAGGTGTTCATGGCGTTGCGGCCGGCCTGGAACATCTGCATGTAGCGCGCGTCCTGGAGCAGGTAGCTTTCGTAGTTGCCGGCGAATCCGGCGGCGTGATCGGCCTTGAAGCCGAGTGCTTGCACGCCTTCCGCGAGCAGGCGCGCGCGCGTCGCCGCGTCGAGGTCGCGCTTCTGGCACATGATTTCGCACGCGCCCGCGAGAAACAGGTTGAGGCCGAACTTGGTGTAGCTGTCGAGCTTCTTTTGGGTCGTTGCCACCTGCTCGAGGGTACGGCCGAGAAAACGGAGCATGTACGTTTTCTGCTTCTCGACGTTCGGGTCGAGTGGCGGACTGATGCCGGTGTCGGCCGCCGCCGGGGCTGCCGCCGCGGGTGCGGCTTCGGTCTCGGCCATTGGCGAGGCTTCCTCGGCCTTGCCGGCCGCGGCGTTCAGAATGTCGGCCGCGGCCTCGCGCAACTGCTGAGCCAGCTCGTCGGGCGTCGGCTCGGGCGCTTCCGGGGCGGCCTTGACCCCGCTCGGCGTCGGTTGCGCCGGGGCCTTCTTCGCCGCCGCGGCCTTGGGCTTGAACACGGGCATTTCTTTTTTCTGCTCTTGCATCTCGATGCCTTTGCCGCCGAGCAAGATCGAAGACATCAGCCCGGCGACGGCGAGGAACGAGATGATGAAGACGGCGAGATAAAAGTTCGCGCCCGAATCGCCGAGCAGCGAAATGCCGAACAAATTCGCCCGGCCTGCCAGAGCCGAATGGATGCCGAAGGTGATGGCGGCCCCGCCGATGCCGCCGCAAATCAGAACCGCCAGCAACCGCAGCATCACCTCGCCGAGCGAGCTCTTCGACTTCCTGGCCGGGGCGGCCATCGGCTTGGCGGCGGGTTTGGCCGGACGCGGACGAGGGCGCTCGTCGGCTTGGGGCTCGTCGAAGGACGCGGCGGCGGGCGACGGGCGCGCGGGCGCCGCCGTCTTGCTCGTCTCCATCTTCACGGTGGCCGATTTGTAGACGATGTACTCGGAACTGGTTCCGCGCTTCTGGTCGTAGACGTCCTTGATGACCTTAACCGCGCCGATACCGGGAGTTTTTTCGAGCGCCTTGGCTTCCTCGACCGCCGCGTCCTTCTTGGTGACGGGATAGCGTGCGTGAATGACCCAGCGGCCATGCTGCTGGACCATGATCTCAAGAGTCGTTTGCATCGCCATCGTATGCCGCCGGACACGCCTTAACTGCCGGGTGAATCAAGCCCACCCGCTCGGAAAACTCCCCGCTTACGACGGCCTGGGACGGTCGGATTTCTTTCCGTGCGTTCCCATGGGCGTCTTATGATCGCCCAAGAGCAATGGCCGGCGCCATTTTCTGGCGACCGTGTTTAAAATTAATCCTAACAAAATCCCAAGATCGGGGAAACCCCCGCGCCACGATAACGAGCGGAATTTATTGGGGTTTTTCGCCCGACGGCGGTTGGGTATGGTTAACCAGGATGGAGAACGATTGCCGCCGCCGGAGAGGGGCCTAGCCCTTGAGGCCGAAGTTCTTGAAACGCTTGTTGAATTTCGCAAGCTGACCGCCGGTATCGACGAGGCGATGCACACCGGTCCAGGCGGGATGGGTCTTGGGATCGATGTCGAGCTTGAGCGAATCGCCGGCCTTGCCGTAGGTCGAGCGGGTCTTGAAGCTCGATCCGTCGGTCATGACGACGGTGATCTCGTGGTAGTCGGGGTGGATGCCCTTTTTCATGGCGCTGCCCTTTCGCGTCCCGCCGGGGGCGGGCAAACTCGAACCGAAACACCTCCGCGCGCATCGGCCGGCGCGCGCGGGGGGCTTATATACAGACCGGGCCCGGCCGAAGCAAGGGGCCGGGAAAATGGGCACTTTCGGGGATCGGGGGCCATGACCGACGCAGAATTGACCGAAACGGAATTTCAACGACTCGCCGCCGACACGCTCGCCCGCCTCGCCGAGGCGCTGGAACAGGGCCTCGCCGACGCGGCCGAGGTTGAGCTGCAGGGGGGCATCCTGACCATCGATCTCGACGCGGGCGGCCAGTACGTAATCAACAAGCACGCGCCCAATCGCCAAATTTGGTTGTCGTCGCCCAGAAGCGGCGCGAGCCACTACGCTTTCGATGCCGCGCGCGGCACGTGGGTCGCGACCCGATCGGGTCGCATGCTCGCCGACGTTTTGGCCGAGGAACTGGGGTCGTTAGTGTCCAAGCCGCTGGCCTTGGACCGGATTTAACGTCCGGCGTCGCGTACGCGCCCGGCGGCGCAAGCCCCGCCCGAACGAAAGACCGGGCGCTGACCGCCGCCGGTCATCGGTTTGAGGGGCGCACGCGCCCGGCCAGCCACGCCAGCACGAGCATGAGCAGCGCGCCCGCCACATAGGGTGAATCCTTGCCGATCCAGCCGAAGATCGCGCCCGCGCATGCGGGCCCGAGCACGCGCGCGAGCGTCGTCGCCGAGCGGGCGAGCCCCATGATTCCTCCCCGCTCGTGCTCCGCCGCCTCGAGCGAGATCAGGCTGTTGAGCGCGGGCGTGACCAGGCTGAAGCCGATGCCGGCGAACGTCATTGCCGCCACCAACACCGGGACGTTGCGGGCGAGCGGCACGGCGCCGAGGCCGAGCGCGAGCAAGATCGCGCCCGCCGTCACCAGGCGCCCTTCGCCGAAACGCCGGGCGAGCCTGCCGATGGCGCCGCCTTGGATTACGGCGCCGAGGATTCCGACGAACGCGAACAGATAGCCGTTCTGTTCCGGTCCCCAGCCGAACTGGCGCCGCGACCATATGGCAAAGGTCGATTCCATCCCCGCGAAAACGAAGGTGGCGAGAAACATCATGCCGACCAATCCGTTGAGACGCGGCCGGCGCAACGCTTCCCGCCACGGCGCGGCGAAGCCGCGCGCGCGTTGGCGGATAGTCGCGCGCGTCGAAGCCGAGAGCGATTCGGGCAGAAGAAACCACGTCAGCACGAAGGCCAAGGCCGAAAGCGCCGCGGCGGCGAAGGCGGGCGTCTGGTAATCGGCCATCGCCGGGTCGGCGCCGGCGAGCAGGCCGCCGATGGCGGGACCGGCGATGAAGCCGAGCCCGAATGCCGCCCCGATCACGCCCATGCCGCGCGCGCGTTCGCCCGGCCCGGTGATGTCGGCGACGTAGGCGAACGCGGTGGCGATGTTGCCGGCCATGAATCCGGTCAGGATGCGGACCGCGAACAGCATCGCAAGGCTGTCGGTGACGGCGAGCAGCGCGGACCCGCCCGCCATGCCGACGAGTGTCGCCAGCAGCACCGGCCGCCGTCCGATCCGGTCGCTGACGCGGCCCCACACCGGCGCCGCCGCCAATTGCGCCGCCGAATAGGACGCCATCACCAGCCCGACCTGGAACGGCGTCGCGCCGAAGTGCTCGGCGAAGAACGGCAGCAGCGGAATGATGATCCCGAAGCCGATCAAGTCCACCAGGACGATAAGGAAGAGAGCGGGCATGGGGGCGGAGAAAAAACGAAAAGGCTTTCCGGTCGGATGGTATCACCCCCCACCCTAACCCTCCCCCGCAAGGGGGGAGGGAGATTTTTTAGATTCCCTCCTCCCCTTGCGGGAGGAGGTAGGGGGAGGGGTAAAGGAACGAGAGGAGAAGTTATGCACCAGGACGGAAATTCTACAAGTCAGCGTTCGGTGAGCTTGATTTCGATGCGCCGGTTGCGGCGGTAGGCGATTTCGTCGCGCCGTTCGTCGAGCGGATGGAACTCGCCGAACCCGGCGGCGGCGAGGCGGTGGGGCGGCACGCCGCGCGCCATCAGGAAGCGCAGCACCGACAACGCGCGCGCCGACGACAGCTCCCAGTTGGACGGAAAGCGCGCCGTCGAGATCGGCACGCGGTCGGTGTGACCGTCGATGCGCAGCACCCAGTCGATGTCGGGCGGGATCTTTCCCGTCAATTCGGTGAGTAACCCGGCGAGGCGGCCGAGTTGCTCGGCGCCGGCGGCGCCGATGTCGGCCGATCCGGTTTCGAACAGCACCTCGGATTGGAACACGAAGCGGTCGCCGACGATGCGGATGTCGGGATGCTCGCCCAGCACTTCGCGCAACCGGCCGAAGAACTCGGAACGGTAGCGCGACAGTTCCTGGACCTTGCCGGCGAGCGCCGCGTTGAGGCGGCTTCCGAGGGCGGTGATCTGGACTTTCTGGTCGGCGGACAGCTTCTCGGAGGCCTCCAACGCTTCGTTGAGGCGGGCGAGTTGTTCGCGCAGCGCGGCCATCTGGCGGTTGAGCAGCGCGACCTGGGCGCGCGCGCTTTCGGAAACCTTCCGTTCCTCGATCAGGTTTTTGTCCGCGGTTTCGACCTTGGCGGCGAGACCGGCCGCCTTTTTTTCCAATTCGTCGCGCAAGGCGGTCAATGCGGCGATGTCGGCGGCGAGCTTGGCGGCGCGGGCGTTCGCCTCGTCCCCGGCGTCGCGGGCGGCCTTAAGCTCGCGCTCGGTATCGCCGAGCCTGAGCCCGAGGGCGCGGGTCCGTTCCGTCAATTCGTCGCGCAACGCGACCGAGGCTTCCAGTTCCTGGGTGATCTGCGCCATATTGGCGCGCAGATTCTGGTTCTCCTTGCGCTCGAGCGACAACAGTTCGGCCATCGCGCTCATGTCGTCCTGCAACCGGCGCAGCGCGTTGTCGCGCCCGAGCAGCGCTTCGCCGAGGAAGAACTGGGCGAGCACGAAGATGGTGAGCAGGAAGACCAGCGCCAGCAGCAACGTCGTCAGGGCGTCGACGAAGCCGGGCCAGATGTTGATATCGCGTTGCGGGCGGCGGGAGGCGAGGGCCATGAGGGTGGCCTAACGATGGCCGGCGTCGGTGGCGACCGCGATGGTGCGGGCGAGCAGCTTGATCTCGTTGCGCATTTGGCCGACTAATTGCTCCCGCCCGGCGCGAGTTTCCTCGACCAGCTTGCCGAGCTGCAGATCGAGGTTGCGGATGTGGCCCCGCGTCACGTCGTCGATCGCGCCGCCGCCGCGCGCCCCGGCGTCGGCGATCTTGGCGAGGACCTGCTTCAATTCGTTGTGCGATTGGGCGAGCGCCTGCATCAGGCTCTGCTCGGTGCGCATGTGGTCGGTAAGATTGGCGAGCTGGGCGCCGAGCGCGGTGATCGCCGCGTGAGATTGGGCGCGGTTGTCCTCGCCCTTGGCGATGGTGCGCTGGAGGCTGTCGAGGCTTTCGGCGGTTTGTTCGAGCAGCGCCTGCACGTAGGCCGGGACCGACTGGTCGCCCTCGGCTGCCAGCAGTCCGCTGCCGAGCCGGGTTTGGCCCGAAAGCCATTCCTCCAGATCGTTGAAGAAGTGATTCTGCGCCTGGCCCGCCTGCAGGTCGAGGAAGCCGAGCACCAGCGACCCGCCGAGCCCGAACAGCGAGGTCGAAAACGCCGTGCCCATGCCCGCGAGCGGCGATTCGAGCCCGCGCTTGAGATCGCCGAACATGGCGGTCGGATCGCCGCTGCCGACGCCCAAGCCCCCGATCACCGAGCGGATCGAGGTCATGGTTTCGAGCAGTCCCCAGAAGGTGCCGAGCAGGCCGAGGAAGATGAGCAGCCCGACCAGGTAGCGCGAGATGTCGCGCGATTCGTCGAGCCGGGCGGAAATGCCGTCGAGCATCGAGCGGGTGGCGAGCGCGGACAGCGAGAGCCGCCCGCTTTTCTCGCGCAGCATGGCGGCCATCGGCGCCAGCAGGCGGGGCGGCCGGGAATCGGACAGCTGCGAACGGTCGCTGCGGAAGCTCTCCAGCCACGCCAGTTCCGGATAGAGCATCAGCACCTGGCGGAAATTGAACCCGATGCCGAGCAGGAAGACGCCGAGGATCAATCCGTTGAGCGGCGGGTTGGCGAGAAAGGCGTTGCGGATCGGCGCGATCCAGATCGCGGCCAGTGCGAACACCACCGCCAGGAACAGCGCCATGCGGATCAGGAACCGGCGCGGACGCGCCATGAGCGGCCTCCTCGAATTAGGGTCCGTACTCAATAACGGGCACGGTCGCGACGCCGCCGATTTTGCCTGATCCGGCAGGAGAAGTCCCGAAGGCGATACGGGGCCATCGGCGAGGGGCTTCGACGAACCGGGCGGGCAAAATCGGCGCGTCCCGGAGGGTTTCGGCGAAAATCGCCGCCTGGGGCGTCGAAGCGCTCGACCGTATGGCCCGATACGTTCTTCGCGCTTCTCCTGCCATGCGGCGATTTTCCCTCGAAACGCGGCTCGTGCCCGTTATTGAGTACGGACCCTAGGGCGTCGGGTCCGCCCGACCGCCCGCGATCAGCGATCGCCGAACGACAACGCGGTCAGCGGTCGCCGAACGACAGATCGACGCGATTGGCGGGCTGATCGGTCACCTTGTCGCCGAGCGCGCGCACGTCGATGCGGGTCGAACGGATGCCCTGCTCGATCAGCACCGTGCGCACCGCGAGCGCGCGCGAGAGCGAAAGACGCCGCGCCTCGCTCGCCGTCAGGTCGCCGCCGGCGGCGTAGGCGACGATCTGCAGGCGGAGGGATTCTTGCGCCTTCATGCGTTCGGCCAATTCCTTGAGCCCGGCCTGGGCGGCGGCGGGCACGCGGCTGTCGCCGGCCGGGAAGGCGATTTGCAGGGCGCGGTCCTTGGCGGGCGCGGTCGGGGCCAGCGGCACGGCGGCGACGC
>Ga0194120_10001083_pt1 | contig 50408 bp, 47 predicted proteins | sample TA2MahCa65mmetaG_FD_148642 | JGI IMG/M metagenome (GOLD analysis project Ga0194120, IMG submission 148642) | Freshwater microbial communities from Lake Tanganyika, Tanzania - TA2015019 Mahale Deep Cast 65m | ecosystem: Environmental > Aquatic > Freshwater > Lake | place: Tanzania: Lake... | reverse complement strand
TCCGCCGCCAGGCTCGGGTCGAAGCGAGCCTGGAACAGCGCGGCAAGCGCGCGCGTCGCTTCCGGGTGTCGCGCCAGCGCGTCGCAGCCGAGCGCCCACGCGGGCGCCTGACCGATCTGCCGCGCGTACTCCAGGTAGGCGCGAAGCACGTCCACCGCGCGCCAATCGAGACCCGCGCCGCGCACGAGCCGATTCAGCTCGTCGCTCGCCACCCGGCCGGAGAGCGCCGCGCGCAGGCCGTCGAGAACGCGCGCCTCGACGGCACCCGACGCGTCTTCCGCGCCGGTCATCGGCTCGATCCGGAACGCCACCACCCAGAGCGACGGCAGCGGCGGCGCGGCGATCTCGGTGAGCGTCGCGTCGACGACGTGCACCCCGAAGCGGTGCACGACGGGAAGCACGTCGGTCAGGTACGGCCGCTCGCGCAGATACAGCTTCAGCCGTTGGGTGCGCGGGTCGCCGTAGGCGGTGGCCAGGTCGAGCCCGATCTCGACGCCCGACTCGCCCGCGCGCAGCCGTTCGAGGTGGCCCGTGTCCAGCGCGGCTTCTTCGGGCGACGTGACCACGCGGTACGAATCCGGAAACGCGCGCGCGTAGTGCTCGGCGAGGCGGAACGCGCGCTCGTCGGGCCAGCTCTGCGCGAGCGCTTCCTCGAAGCGATCCTGCCAGCGCTCGACCAGGTCGCGAACCTCGGCTTCGAGGCCGTCGAGCGCGCCCGGCGCCAGGTCCGATTCGCAGGCGCAGAAGAAGTGCACGAGCGCCAGGTCCTCGTCGAGGAACGAGGTGCGGTGATCGATCTGGCTCGCGGCGTGACGGGATTCGAGCAGGCGGTCGATCTCGCCGCGAAAGCGCTCCTCGTAGGCGCGCCGTGGCAGCACCACGGAAACGAAGAAGGAGCGGTTCTCCGGATCGGACACGCTCACGACCTCGACCCGTGAGAGCTCGGCCGCGGAAACGACGCTCGCGACGACCCGCCGCACGTCTTCGAGCTGCGCGGGCAGAAGGAATTCGAGCGGCAGGCAGTCGTACGCTTCGAGCGCGAGCTTGTGCGTGTGCGACCCGGGCTCGGCTCCGAGCGCTTCGACGACGCGCGCGCGTCGCGCCGCGAGGATTCCCAGCGCCGAAGGCCGCATCCGCATCGCCCGGTTCGTGAGCAGGCCGACGAACCGCCCGAAGCCGATCACCCGCGCGCGCTCGTCGAGGAGCTTCACCGAAACCGAGTCGAGCCTGCCGAGCCGGTGGACCGTCGAGTCGCTTCGCGTCTTGTCGAAGAAGATCACGCGCTCGTCTTCGAGGCGCGAAGCCACGAGCGCGGGCACCGGCGTCTTCGCCTCCGCGTCGTCGAAGCGGGAATCGTCGAGCTCGGCGAGGATTCCGAGCGCGCTCGAAGGCTCGAGCGTGACGCGGTAGCCGCCCGGCTCGCGCTGCACCGCGTAGCGCCGATAGCCCATGAAGAGGAATCCCTCCCCCTCGAGCCAGCGGAACATCTCCGCCAGGTTTCGCGCGCGCTCGCAAGCTCCGGACAGGGCGTCGGCGCAGGCCTCGATCCGCGCTGCGTGCTCGCGCAGGCGTGCGAGCATCGGCGCATGGTCGCCGACCACCCGGCGCGCGTCGGCGAGCGCGTGCGCGAGCTCCGATTCGAGCCGCGCGCACTCGCTCGCGTCGTCCAGCGCGTGGATCTCGGCGTAGACGTACGACTCGCGCGTCCGCGGCACCGACTCGCGCCCCAGGCTCTCGACGCCGCCGTCGAGGTCCCGCTCGATCGCGAGCAGCGGGTGCAGGAGCACGAGCTCGTGCTGCCCGCTCCTGCGAAGCACCAGCCGCACGGTGTCGACGATGAAGGGCTGGTCGGCCGCGAGGATCTCGATCGCGGTGCGGCCCGCCCGCAGGCCGGCGGGCGACGTGACCCGCAAGCGCGCCTCGCCCGGGGGACGCAGCTCGGCGAAGTCCGCCGCGTTCTGGGCCAGCTCGACGATGCCGTCGCGCCCGCGCCTGCGCAGCTCGCGCGGGTCGAGCGCCCGCTCGAGCTCGGCGAGGACGAGGTCGTAGAGCGCATCTTTCCCGGCGGCCACCGCCGGCTCTCATCGGCCGGAGGCGCGGGGGAAGTGGAGCGCACAAGTCACGCCGCGTGCCAGTGATAGACTGCGCCGCCATGAAAGCCGAGCTGCTACGCGCGATCTATGCCTGGGACCAGCTGCGCTTCGCCATCTGGCGGCAGAGATTCGGTACGCGGCTCGAGCTCGGCGCCGCGGTCTCGCCGAACCTGCGCCTCACTGATCTTCGCATCGAGCCGGGCGCGCGCGTCTCGGTCGGCCCGGGCTACGCGACCGAGCGGCGGCGCGTGAACCACGTCTGGGTACAGTCGGGTGGATCGCTTCTGCTCGGGCCGCGCGTCTGGCTGCGCACCGAGTGCGGCCCGAACTTCGTCACCGTGGCCGAGGGCGCGCGCATCGAGCTCGGCGCTCGCTGCCTGGTGAATGGGGCGATGCTGCACGCGAACGTCGGCATTCGCATGGGCGACGACTCGATGATCGGCTTCGGCTCGCGCGTGCTGGACTCGGACTTCCACAACCTCGACGTGCACACCCCCGAACGCAGCAGCCCGGTGACGATCGGCGAGCGCGTCTGGATCGCGTCGGACGTGACTGTGCTGCAGGGCGTGACCATCGGCGACGACGTCGTGGTCGGCGCGCGCTCGGTCGTGACTCGCGACATTCCGCCGGGAGTGCTCGCGCTCGGTCACCCCGCGCGTCCGGTCCGGTCGATCGGGCCGCGTGCTAGGCTGCCCGGATGAGCCTGCGCATTGCGCTCTTCGGCCAGGCCGCGTTCGGCCGCGAGACGCTCGAGCGGGTGCGCGCGAACGGCCACGAGGTCGTCGGCGTATTCGCGCCACCCGACGCCGGCCGCCCCGACGCGCTGGCCGAGCGCGCCGCCGAGCTCGGCATCGCGCTGGTGCGGCGGCGCTTCTTCCGCAAGAAGAGCGGTGAGCCGATCGAGGCCGCGCTCGCCGAGCACCGCGCGCTCGGCGCCGACCTGAATCTGCTCGCGTCGGTGCAGGTCTTCCTGCCGCGCGAGATCACCGACGATCCGCGGCACAAGAGCTTGTGCTTCCACCCCTCGCTCCTGCCGCGCTTTCGCGGCGGCGCGGCGCTGCAGTACCAGATCATTCTCGGCGAGCGCGAGACGGGCGTGACGATCTTCGTTCCCGACGACGGCGTCGACACCGGGCCGATCGTCCTGCAGAAGGGCGGCGTCGGGATCTCGCCGACGGAGACGACCTCGACGCTCTTCTTCGAGAAGCTGCAGCCGTTGGGGATCGAAGCGATGGTCGAGGCCACCGAGCTGGTCGCCAGCGGTCGCGCGAAGCCGCGCGCCCAGGACGAGCGGCTCGCGACCGCGCACGGGCTGGTCGACGACACGGTGGCGGCGATCGATCTGGCCGCGCCCGCAGCCGAGATCGACCGGCTCGTGCGCGGCTGCGATCCGCAGCCCGGCGCCTGGCTGCGCTTCGCCGGGCAACGCGTTCGCCTCTTCGACGCCGCGCTGCTTCCCGAGCGCGCTTCGGCCGCGGCGGGAACCGTGATCGACTGCGGCGACGCAGGGCTGTCGATCGCGCTTCGCGGCGGCGCGCTGCGCGTGAAGCGGGTGCGCGCCGACGGCGGCAAGGAGGCGGCCGCGGACTTCGCGAAGCGCGTCGGGCTCGAGGCGGGGCGAAGCTTCGAGAGCGGGGCTTGAGCCTCGAACGGGCTCTGGCCGAGCTCGCCGACGCCGGGCTCGGGCTCGCCGGAGCGCTTGCGATCGCGGAGTACGACTCGCTCGTGCCCGAGCCGTGGCGATCTTCGCAGCTCGCGCCCGGCGCGCGCGGCGCGCTCGTGGTCGGAAACGCGGGGCGCGAGCTCTGGGAGCGCTTCGCCGCCTCGCCCGAGCGTGCGCTCGAGATCGACCCGCTCGACGCGTACACGCGCCGGGTGCTCGCGCGGTCCGCGGCGCTCTGCGAGCCTGCGGCCGTGGTCGGCTTCTACGCCGACCGACGCGACGGTGTGTACCTGCCGCTGGTCGCGCTGGCGCGGCGCGCGGGCTTCGGCGCTCCCGGCCGCGTCGGCGTGCTGATCCATCCCAGGTACGGACCCTGGATCGGGATTCGCGCCGTGCTGCTCGTGGTCGAGAGCTTCGAGCCGCGCGAGCCCGCGCCCTGGTCACCCTGCGACGGCTGCGCGGCTCCCTGCGCGAGCGCCTGTCACGGGGGGCTCGTCGGCGCGGGCGGCGTCGACGCGCAGGCGTGTTACCGGATTCGCCTCACGCTTCCCGAATGCGCCCTGGCCTGCGACGCCCGCCGCGCCTGCGTGGTGGGCCGGGAGCACGCCTACTCGGCCGAGCAGACCGCCCACCACTCGCGCATCCGAAGCGCGCCTCAGTCGAGGTAGATCGGGCCGTCGCTCCTGGCGACCTCCGCGAAGGCGGCGGCGAGCTTCTCGGTGACCGGGCCCGGCGCCCGGACTCCGATCTCGGCGCCGTCGAGCGAGCGCACGGCGACGATTCGCGCGCCCGTCCCCGACAGGAAGACCTCGTCGGCGGAGAGCAGGTCCATTCGCGTCAGGCTGCGCTCCTCGGCCGGGATCCCGAGCCCGGCCGCGAGCTCCATGACACATCCGCGTGTCACGCCTTCGAGCGCCCCGTCCGTCGCGGGCGGGGTCAGCAGCTTCCCGCGGCGGAACGCGAACACGTTCGCCACCGCGGCCTCGGCCACGTTTCCGACCGAGTTCAGGATCAGCGCCTCGTCGGCGCCGCGCAGCCTGGCCTCGCGCTTGGCCAGCACGCTGTTCAGGTAGTTCAGGCTCTTCACGCGGGGATCGAGCACGTCGGGCCCGGGTCGCCGCACGCTCACGGTCACCATCGAGACCCCGGTCGCGAGAAGCTGCGCCGGGAAGAGCTCGATCTCGCAGGCGATGCAGATCACCCGCGGGCTCGGACAGCGCGTCGGGTCCACGCCCATCGCGCCGTCGCCGCGCGTGACGAGCAGGCGCACGTAGCCGTCGGGCCGTCCCCAGGCGCGAGCCGTCGCGAGCACGATCTCGCGAACGCCGGCGATTCCGCCCGGCAGCTCGAGGCCGATCGCCCGGCCCGAGTGGCGCAGTCGCGCGAGGTGCGAGTCGAGCCTGAACACGCGTCCGCCGGCGAGCCGGATGCCCTCGAAGATCCCGTCGCCGTAGAGCAGCCCGTGATCCGTGACCGGGACGCGCGCCTCGCTCCCGTCGACGACGCGGCCGTCGATCCACACCTTCATGTGTCACCTCCTGCGCGCTTGCGCGCGGGCATCCGGCGCCCTCCCGAAAGGCGCGTCTCGATCTCGGCGGCCGCCGCGAGCACGCCTTCGCGAAACGCGATCTCGCTCGCGCCCGAGAAGTGCGGGCTCGGCGCGGCGAGCGCGATCGCGCCGAAGAGCCGCTCGCCGAGTCGGATCGGGGCGGCCACGCCCGAGAGCCCGGGAATCCACTCGTCGCGCATCTCGGCGATTCCGCTCGCGCGCACGCGCTCGATCTCGCGCGAGAGCGCGCGCGGTTCGACCAGAGTCGCGGGCGTGAAGCGCGCGATCTCCGATCGCACGGGAAGCAGATCGCCGGGCGCGAAGGCGAGATAGAGCTTGCCGATCGCGGTCGCGTGCGCGGGAATCTCGCTGCCGACGCGCGGAGCGGCGCGCAGGAAGCCCGAGCCCTCCTGCTTGTCGACCACGTAGAGCCGCCCGGCGCGCGCGGCCGAAAGGAAGATCGTCTCGCCGAGCGCCTCCGCCGTCCGCTCCAGCACCGGCCGCGCGGCCTCGACCAGCGGTTCGCGCTCCAGCACGCCGAGCCCGAGCGCGACCAGCGCGATCCCCGGGCGGTAGCGCCCCAGCGCGTCGCGCTCGACCAGCCCGCGCCGCGAGAGCGACGCGAGCAGCCGGTGCGCGGTCGACTTCGGAAGCGCGAGCGCCCGGCCGAGCTCGGAGACGCCGCGCGGAGCGGGCTGCTCGTGCAGGTGGAACAGCAGCTCGAGGGCCTTGTCGATGGTTCCGCTGAAGTCGCTCGATCGTTCCATTATTCAGAACGCCGTGTCTGATTCTGGAACGCAGGCTACGCCCGAAGGCGCGCAGCTGCAAGCGGCTAGCTCGTCGCGACTCCGCGGTACATCTCGGCGAGGAAGCGGGGGCCGTCGGCCTTGAAGCGCTCGAGCTTCTCGAATTCGAAGCCCGCCTCCAGGATCAGCGCGTCGATCCTCCGGTTCACGTTGCAGCCGACGCCGATCACGTTCTGGATCGGATTCCAGCGGTCCTGGAAGCGCGCGACGCGCGCGTCGTCGCTGCGGCCGTGCTCGATGAAGAGCAGACGCGCGCCGGGCTTGAGCACCCGGCGGACCTCGCGAAGCGCCGCGACCGGATCGGGGATGGTGCAGAGCGTCCAGGTCACCGTCGCGCAGTCGAAGCGCCCCGCGTCGAACGGCAGCCCGCCGTCGGCGCGCAGCCGGTGCCGCTCGACCGGAAACGGCGCGGCCGCGACCCGGGCCGCGACCCGCTCCTGCAGCGCGTCCATCGGATCGATCGCGGAGAGCGAGCGGACCGACGCCGGGTAGTGCGGAAGGTTCAGTCCGGTTCCGAAGCCGATCTCGAGCACGTCGCCCGAGGCCGGCGCGAGCACGCCGCCGCGAAGCGGCTGCATGCCGCGCATCACGAAGTCGAGGACGTGCGGAAAGACGTGGCGCTCGTAGAACCCCATGACGACGAGGGTCAGTCTACAGCAGGCCGCGCTCGCGCATTCCCAGCGCGAGCAGGGGCAGGGCGGACGTGTCCGCGAGCATCGCCTCGGGCTGATCCTTCCCGACGTCGTACTCGTGCTGGAACCCGCGCGCGAGCGCGAGCGCCTCGAGCTGTGCGCGTGCGACGCGCGCGTCGGCCGGGCGTTCCGCGCGCGAGAGCACAAGGTGCGCCCAGAAGTGCGCGAGCGGCGAGGCCGCGTCGGGCCGATCGCCTCGGGAATCGAGGTCGTCGCGCTCGCCGCGCATGGGCGGGGCGTGGAAGACGCCGCGCGAGCTCCAGAGCGCGGACGCCGAGGGGCGCAGGTGGCGATCGACCAGACGCCGCGGCGTGCCCTCCTCGGCCAGCGTTCGCGTCGCGGCGGGAAGCAACCCCCCGGCCGTCACCGAGCGGAGCGCGCTCTGCCGGCCGCGATTCCAGCCGGCGTAGATCTCATGCTCCTCCCACCAGAGACGCGAGTGGATGCCCTCGGCGATCATCTCGGAGCGGATCCGCAGCTTCTGACACGAAGTCGTGTCGCCGAGCTTCTCCCAGGCGCGCGAGCACTCTTCGAGCGCGAGCAGCAGCCAGCCGCAGAAGACGGGGTCCTCGATCACGAACGGGTGACCCGCGCGCAGCGCGTGCTCGGGGTCGAGCCGGCAGGCCGCAGCGGAGCGGAACAGCGTCGCGCTGTCGTCGCGCCACTCGTCGTCGTCCTCGCAGTCCAGCAGCGATTCGAAGAGCGCCGAACGCGGAACGCCGCTCTCCAGCGGGTGCAGGATCACCGGCAGCGGCGTGTCGGGGGGCAGCCGTGCGCCCCAGATCGCGTCGAGCTCGCGCGTGGCGAGCTCGAGCAGATCGCGGCTTCCCTCCGCGTCGGCGAGCGCGAGACAGGCGACCGCGAACGCGGCGACCGGCGGCGCGATCAGCTGCGAGCGCGCGTCCTCGCCGAAGACCGCGCCGACTTCGCGCATGCGCGCGCTGCGCTCCGCCTCGTCGGCGACGCGCTCGGCCGCGAGCAGGCCGTCGTCGCGCTGACAGCCTTCGTACAGGGCGCGAAGCTCCGCGAGCGCGGCGGCGGCGTCGATGTGGCGCAACGAGAGCGCGAGATGCGCGGACGTCCACGACGACATCACCGCCGGGCCGTCGACGGTCGCGACGTGGAATCGCAGTCCGCCGTCCTCGCGTTCCAGGCTCGGGAGCAGATCCCGGCAGCGCTGCTCGAACTCCAATTCTGCGGCTCCCGTGGTCTGCGTTCGGATCGATTCGGGCGAGAAAAACCCCGAAGGTGCTGCGCCCGCCGTGGCGGTCGCCCGCTCAGTGACCAAGCGGACCCTCGGGGTTCGGGTGGTTCCTGGGCCATGCCAGGTCCGCCACCAGGTTTCTAGGCGGACCTAGATGGAAACCACCTCTGCCGTCACTGTGCTTGATTGAAACACTTTTGGACCACCTCCTAACGCGGCGCGTGAACGTCGCGCGGGACCCAGCTCCCGCCCCGATCGCCGCCCGCTCATCGACGGCACTGACCAGGCCGAGCGAACACCCTTGGCAGGGCGCGCTCGGAGCCGACTCGCGCAGGGTATCGGCGGCCCGGTGCGGGGGCAAGGCAAGCCCTCTCTGCTAGGTTTTCGCGCAATGGAGAGCCGCTTCGGTCCTGAGGAGCTCGCGCGCTACCGGGAGCGCTACTCCGAGCAGGGCGAAGCCCTCGCCGACCGCGTCTACACGTCTCGGCTGATCGGCGCCGAGCCGGACCTGGTGCTGCACGGCGGTGGCAACACCTCGGTCAAGACGAGCGCGCGCGATCTCTTCGGGCGCGACGTCCGCGTGCTGCACGTGAAGGGCTCGGGGAGCGACCTGGCGCGGATCGAGCCCGCGGGCCTGCCGGCGCTCCTGCTCCAGCCGCTGCTCGAGCTGCGCGCGCTCGGCGCGCTCTCCGACGAAAACATGGTCGCGCAGCAGCGCCGTGCGCTCGTCGACCCGACCGCGCCGACGCCGAGCATCGAGACGCTGCTCCACGCCTTCCTGCCCGCGGCCTTCGTCGATCACTCGCACGCCGACGCGATCCTCGCGCTCACGAACCAGCCCGACGGCGCCTCCCGCGTGCGCGCGCTGTTCGGCTCGCGGGTCGGATGGGTTCCCTGGGCGATGCCCGGCTTCGCGCTCGCCAAGTCCGCCGTCGAGATCTTCGAGAAGGATCCGGACGTCGTGGGCCTGGTGCTCGAGAAGCACGGCCTGGTCACGTTCGGAGACGACGCGAAGACCAGCTACGAGCGGCACATCGAGCTGGTCGGGCGAGCGCGCAGTTTCATCGACGGCCAGACCGAGGGCCGCCGGCCGCTCGACGCGCGGCCGGTCGTGGCCATGCGCGAGTGGAAGGAGATCGCCTCGGTCGTTCGCGGTGCGCTCGCCGTTCGCACCGGCGATCTCGAGCGCCCGTTCCGCCGCTTCGTGCTCGAGAAGCGCAGCTCCGACGAGATCCTGCACTTCGCCGCGGCCGAGCAGGGGCCGGAGCTGGCCGCGAGCGCGCCGATCACGCCCGATCACGTGATCCGCACGAAGGGCCGCTATCTGTTCATCGAGCGGCCGCCGTACGGGAATCTCGAGGCGCTCGCGACGCGGCTTCGCGAGGAGATCGAGGAGTACCGCAGCTCCTACGCGAAGTATTTCGACCGGAACGTCGCGGCCAAGCGCGTGGAGCGCACCATGCTCGATCCGACGCCGCGAGTGCTCGTGCTGCCGGGCATCGGCCTGGTCGCCGCGGGCGCGACGCGACGGGACGCGCGGATCGCGGCCGACATCGCCGAGCACACCGTGCGCACGAAGATCTGGGCGGCGTCGATCGGCCGCTACGAGGGGCTCTCGGAGGGCGAGCTCTTCGACATGGAGTACTGGAGCCTCGAGCAGGCGAAGCTGCGCCGCGACGCCCAAGCCAAGCTCGAAGGCCAGGTGGCGCTGGTGACCGGCGGCGCGGGCGCGATCGGCGAGGGCGTCGCGCGCGAGCTGCTCCGCGCCGGGGCGAACGTCGTGCTCGTCGACGTGGACGAGGCGCGGCTGGCGGCCGCGACCGAGCGGATCGGCGACGAGCGCTGCCTTGGCGTGCGCTGCGACGTCACCGACGAGGGCGACGTCCGCGACGCGTTCCTGCACGCGGCCGAGCGCTTCGGCGGCGTGGACGTCGTGGTCGTGAACGCGGGGGTCGCGCGCGTCGGGGCGCTTGCGGATCTCGCACTCTCCGACTTCGAGGCCGCGGTCGACGTCAACCTGAAGGGCGCGTTCCTCACCCTCCGCGAGGCACTGTTCCAGCTGCGCCGGCAGGCGACGGGCGGAAACATCGTGCTGGTCTCGACCAAGAACGTGTTCGCGCCCGGAATCGAGTTCGGCGCCTACAGCGCCTCGAAGGCCGGCGCGCACCAGCTCGGCCGCGTCGCCGCGCTCGAGGGTGCAGCGATCGGCGTGCGCGTGAACCTGGTGAACGCGGACGCGGTCTTCGGCGAGGCCGAGAACCGCTCGGGTCTGTGGCAGGAGGTCGGTCCCGGCCGCGCGGCCGCGCGCGGGATCGCGCCCGAGGAGCTCGAGGAGTTCTACCGCAACCGCAATCTGCTGAAGGCGCGCGTCACGGCGGGGCACGTGGGCCGGGCGGTGGTCTTCTTCGCCTGCCAGGAGACTCCCACCACCGGTGCGGTGCTTCCCGTCGACGGCGGGCTTCCGGACGCCTTTCCCCGCTAGTGCTGAACGCGATCTTCATCGCGCTGATCGCAAGCTCGGTCCTGGTCGCGGCGTTTGCGGGCACGATGCCCGCCACGAACCAGGCGGCGCTCGACGCGGCGAAGAACGCGGTGATGGTGGTCGCGTTCGGCCTGATCGGGCCGATGGCGCTCTGGCTCGGCTTCATGCGGGTGCTGCGCGACGCGGGCTTCATGGCCTCGATCGCGCGCGCCCTCTCGCCGGTCATGCGCAGGCTGTTTCCGGACGTGCCGCCCGAGCACCCGGCGATGGGCGCGATGGTCCTGAACCTGGCCGCGAACGTGCTCGGGCTGGGCAACGCCGCGACGCCGTTCGGGCTGAAAGCCATGCGCGAGCTCGAGACCTTGAACGCGCGGCCGGGCGTGGCGAGCAACGCGATGGCGCTGTTCCTGGCGATCAACACCTCCGGCGTCGCCGTGCTCCCGCTCGGCGTGATCGCGATTCGCGCGAGCCTGGGCTCGGGCAATGCCGCCGGGATCGTGGTCCCGACCGTTCTCGCGACCGCCTGCTCGACGCTCGTCGCGGTGGGGGTGACGAAGCTGCTCCAGGGTCGCGCGGTCTTCGCGGTCGAGCGAGCCGCGCTCGGGGCGCCGGAGAACGCTGCCGCCCCGAGCGCCGCGGCGGCGATCCGCGGCATGGCCGAGGCCGAGGAGCTCGCGGGTGTTCGGGCGCGCGGCGAGCCGCTGCGCAAGCTCGTCTTCGCCGGCTTCCTGTCGTTGCTCGCCTTTGCACTCGTGCGGCAGCTCGCGTCGGGCGCTCCCGATTCGAGCGGACTCGAGGGCGTGAAGCAGGCGCTCGACACCTGGCTTCTGCCGGCGCTGATGGCGGCGATCGTCCTGTTCGGCTTCACGCGTCGCGTGAAGGTCTACGACTCGTTCATCGCCGGCGCGCGCGAGGGCTTCGAGATCGCGATCATGATCATCCCGTTCCTGGTCGCGATCCTCGTCGGTGTCGCCATGTTCCGGCACTCGGGCGCGCTCGGCGCTCTGACCCAGGCGGTGTCGCCGGTCACGTCGCTGCTCGGCTTTCCCGCCGAGGCACTCCCCATGGCGCTGATCCGGCCGCTCTCGGGGAGCGGCGCGATGGCGGTGATGACGGAGACCATGACGACGCACGGGCCGGACTCGTTCGTGGGCTACCTGGTCTCGGTCATCAACGGGAGCACCGAGACGACCTTCTACGTCCTGGCTCTGTACTTCGGGAGCGTCGGTGTGCGGGCGGCCCGCCACACCGTATTCGCGTGTCTGGCGGCCGACCTCACGGGCATCGCCGCCGCGCTCGTCTTCGCGAAAATCTTCTTCTAGCTGGAACCTGCCCGTTCGAGGTGGTAGAGAATGCGCGTGGCACGCTGGCTCGTCTGGGTCGTTCTCGTCGTCTGCACCGCGCGCATCGCCGCGGCGGAGTTCGTCGATGGCGAGGTGCGCGCCCACCTCCGCTCCGGGCCCGGGCTCGAGTACCGCATCCTGAAGATCCTGCCGGCGGGCTCGGCGGTCCGGACGCTCGAGCGAAGTGGCGACTGGGTCAGGGTGAGGCACGCGGACCTGGAGGGCTGGGTTCCGAGCGACTACGTCTCGGCCGAGCCGCCGGCGAGCACTCAGCTTCCGCAGCTGCGCGAGAAGCTTGTCGTGGCGGAGGCGCGCATCTCCGAGCTCGACCAGAAGCTGGTGGCGCAGAGTGCGGAGCTGGTCGAGCTCGCGACGCTGCGCGAGCGCAACCGCGTGCTCGAGGTGGACGCATCGAACGCGAGCGCGAACGCGCGCTGGAAGGCGCTCACCGCCGGTGCGGGAATCGTGCTGGTCGGAATCCTGATCGGCCTGATCGCGCCGCGCGGCGGCGGAACGCGAAGCAAGCTCAAGCTCTGATCGCGGTGGCGCGGGACGCGACGTGAAACGCAGCTGGGACGCTCTCCTGCCCAGGATCGAGCGCGTGCTCGAGCGGCTCGAGGACGCGCTCTCGCGCGCCGATGCGCCCGCCGCGGGCGCCGACGAGGAGAAGGCGCTCGCGTACCGCTTTCGCGCCGGCGCACTGCGGCCGATCCTGCACCCGGACCTGTACCCGCTCGACGCGCTGCTCGGCGTGGAGCGCTCGGTCGCGAAGCTGCGCGCCAACGTCGCCGCGTTCGTGCGCGGCGAGCCCGCGCTCGACATGCTGCTCTACGGCGAGCGCGGCACGGGCAAGTCGTCGGCGGTTCGCGGGCTGCTCTGCGAGTTCGCGGAAGGCGGCTTCCGGCTGGTCGAGGTGCGCCGCGACGACCTGCTCGAGCTCGCGCCGCTCTGGGCTCTGATTCGCGGCCGGCGCGAGCGCTTCGGCGTGGTCTGCGACGATCTCTCCTTCGAGGAGGGCGACACGAGCTGGAAGCTGCTCAAGGCCGAGCTCGACGGCGGGCTCGAGAGCCGGCCTGCGAACGCGTTGATCATCGCGACCTCGAACCGGCGCCATCTGTTGACCGAGCGCCTGTCCGAGAATGCCGAGGCGCGAATGGATTCCGACGGACTCCTGCACCCGGGCGAGACGGCCGAAGAGAAGGTCTCGCTCTCGGATCGCTTCGGACTCGAGCTGCCGTTCTTCGCCTTCGACCAGGAGACCTATCTGCGCATCGTCCGCTTCCATGCGAAGTCACTTGGACTGGAAGGCCTCGTGCCCGCTGCCGAGCTAGAGGCGCTTGCGCTGCGCTTCGCGCTCGAGCGCGGCACGAGAAGCGGGCGCACCGCGCGTCAGGCGTGCATCGCGCTGCTCCAAACGCTCCCGAAAGACGCGACGTGAGTGCGACGACCACGGCGACGCTTCTGCTCTGCTGTCCGGATCGGAAGGGCCTGGTCGCGGCGATGGCGCAGCTCCTGCACGACCACGGCGCGAACATCCTCGAGGCGCAGCAGCACCTGGACCCCGAGCAGGGGATCTTCAGCCAGCGGATCCAATTCGACCTGGCCGAGCTCGACATCCCGCGCGATCAGCTCGAGGCTCTGCTCGGAATCGAGTGCGGCCGCTACCAGATGCGCTGGCGGATCTCCTACTCCGACCGTCCCAAGCGCGTCGCGATCTTCGTCTCGAAGTTCGAGCACTGCCTCTACGACCTCTTGATCCGGCACCGGCTCGGCGAGCTGCGCGGCGAGATCGCGCTGGTGGTCTCGAACCACCCGGATCTCGCTGGGGTCGCGTCGCAGTTCGGTGTCGCCTACCACGTCTTCGAGATCGACAAGCAGACGAAGGCGGCGCAGGAGCAGCGCGAGCTCGAGCTGCTGCGGCGCGAGAAGATCGATCTGGTCGTGCTCGCCCGCTACATGCAGGTGCTCTCGGAGCGCTTCATCTCGGAGTTCCCGGAGCGGATCATCAACATCCACCACAGCACGCTGCCCGCGTTCAGCGGCGCGCGCCCGTACCACCAGGCGTGGGAGCGAGGCGTGAAGCGCATCGGTGCCACGGCCCACTACGCGACGAGCGAGCTCGACGAGGGCCCGATCATCGAGCAGGACGTCGTCGCGGTCTCGCACCGGGACACGATCGGCGATCTGGTTCGGAAGGGCCGCGACGTGGAGCGCGTGGTGCTCGCACGCGCGGTGCTCGCGCACCTCGAGGACCGGATCCTCGCGCTCGGCCGGCGGACCGTGGTGTTCTGAGCGGGCGGCGCGGTCGCCCGCGCCGCCCGGGCCTCTCAGAAGTCCATACCGCCGATACCGCCCATACCGCCCATGCCGCCCATGCCGCCCATACCGCCCATGCCACCCATGTCGGGGGCGCCGCCGCCGCCGGCGGCCGCCGGCTCGGGCCGGTCGACCACGGCGCACTCGGTGGTGAGCAGAAGGCCGGCGACGCTCGCGGCGTTCTGGAGCGCGGCGCGCACGACCTTGGTCGGGTCGATGATGCCGTCCTTCACCAGGTCCACGTACTGCTCGGTCGCGGCGTTGAAGCCGTGGTCTCCGGACTTCTCGCGAACGCGCGAGAGCACGACCGATCCGTCGTGCCCCGCGTTCATCGCGATCTGCCGCAGCGGCGCGGTCAGCGCCGTTCGCACGATCTCGGCGCCGAGCGCCTCGTCGCCTTCGAGCCCGAGATCGCCGAGCGCCTTCTCGGCGCGGACCAGCGCGACTCCGCCGCCCGCGACGATGCCCTCTTCGACGGCCGCGCGCGTGGCGTGGAGCGCGTCCTCGACGCGCGCCTTCTTCTCCTTCAGCTCCGCTTCGGTCGCGGCGCCGACGCGGATCACCGCGACGCCGCCGGCCAGCTTCGCCAGCCGCTCCTGCAGCTTCTCGCGGTCGTAGTCCGAGTCGGTGTCCTCGATCTGCTTGCGCAGCTGCGAGACGCGGCCCTCGATGTCGGCCTTCTTGCCGGCGCCGCCGATGATCGTGGTGTTCTCGCGGTCGAGCACCACGCGCTTGGCGCGGCCGAGGTCGGAGAGCGTCACGTTCTCGAGCTTGATGCCGAGGTCCTCGCTGATCGCGCGACCGCCGGTGAGGATCGCGATGTCCTCGAGCATCGCCTTGCGGCGATCCCCGAAGCCGGGCGCCTTGCAGGCGGCGACGTTCAGCGTGCCGCGCAGCTTGTTCACGACCAGGGTCGCGAGCGCCTCGCCCTCGACGTCCTCGGAGATGATGACGAGCGGCTTTCCGGAACGAGCGACCACCTCGAGCAGCGGAACCATGTCGCGCATGCTCGAGATCTTCTTCTCGTTGATCAGCAGGTAGGCGTCGTCGAAGACGCCCTCCATTCGCTCGCCGTCGGTCACGAAGTACGGGGAGAGATAGCCGCGGTCGAAGCGCATGCCGTCGACGGCATCGAGCTCGGTCGTCGCGCTCTTGCCCTCTTCGACGGTGATCACGCCTTCCTTGCCGACCTTGTCCATCGCCTCGGCGATCATCGTCCCGATCGACGCGTCGCCGTTCGACGAGACGGTGCCGACCTGCGTGATCTCGTCCTTGCCGCGCACCCGCCGCGAGTTCTTGGCCAGCTGCTCGACCACCGCGGCGACCGCCTTGTCGATGCCGCGCTTCAGCGACATCGGCGACGCGCCGGCGGCGACCAGCTTCAGGCCGGCCGCGTAGATCGCCTGCGCGAGCACGGTGGCCGTCGTCGTCCCGTCACCGGCCACGTCGGAGGTCTTCGAAGCGACCTCCTTCACCATCTGCGCGCCGAGATTCTCGAACTTGCTCGCGACCTCGACCGCCTTGGCGACGGTGACGCCGTCCTTGGTCGAGGTGGGCGCGCCCCAGCTCTTCTCGATCAGCACGTTGCGGCCACGCGGCCCCATCGTGACCTTCACCGCGTCGGCCAGGATGTCGACGCCGCGCTGCAGCGCGCGCCGGGCGGATTCGTCGAAGCGAAGCTCCTTGCTGGCCATGCGCTACTCCAGGATCGCGAGGACGTCGTCCTCGGAGATGATCAGGTGCTCTTCGCCGTCGAGGTTGACCTCGTTGCCCGAGTACTTCGAGAACAGCACGCGGTCGCCCTTCTTCACGTCCATGGCGATCAGGTTGCCCTTCTCGTCGCGCCGGCCGGGGCCCGCGGCGATCACCCGGCCCTCGGTCGGCTTCTCCTTGGCCGTGTCGGGGATGATGATCCCGCCCGCGGTCTTCTCCTCTTCCTTGATGCGCTGCACAATGATGCGGTTGTGGAGCGGACGAACCTTGCTTGCCATGGTTTCCCGGATCTCCCTGTCGTTGGGGGTGAAGTTGAGGGTGAGTTTGGGGGTCGGTCGGCGCGCGGTCGGACGGATCTCCACGTGACTGCGCGCGCGCCGCATCGTACGGGCGAAGGCCGGAGTGTCAAGTCGGCTCTGTGGCTCGCGATCGCGATCCTGACCCTCGGCGTGTCGGCTCTGGCCGGGGGTCTCGAGATCTACGAGCCCCGGAATCGGCCCGCGGAGGAGCTCGCGCCGCTGGTCGAGACCCTGCTCGAGGGGCAGGGCACGGCGGTGGCCGACCCGCACTCGGGAAAGCTCCTGATCTCGGGCGAGGCGGGGGCGGTGGCCCGGGCGCTCGACGCGCTTCGCGAGCTGGACCAGGCCGTGCGCCAGTACCGCGTCGAGTCGGAGACGTCGACGCGCGCCGCGCTCGAGGGGCAGTCCGCCGGCGTGTCCGGCTGGGTCGAGGCGGGCGGGGTGCGGATCGGCCGGGTCGTCGGCCCGGAGGGCGTGCGGATTCGCGCGAGCGCGGGTCGCTCCGGCTCGGACGAGCGGCTCGCCTCGAGCGTGGTGGTGATGGAGGGCCGCTCGGCAGAGATCTGGACCGGCGCCGACCACCCGGTCACCACGCGCACGATCCAGCGGGCGGGGCCGTACGCCCGCGTGACCGAGTCGACCGAGCTCGTGCCGGTGCGAAGCGGCTTCCGGGTACGCCCGCGAAGCGCGGGTCGGGACGCGATCGAGATCGAGATCACCCCGGTCGTGCAGGAGCTCGGACCCGACGGCTCCATCCGAGAGACCGGCGCGGCGACCCGGGTCCGCGTCTCGCCAGGAGAGACGATGGCGATCGGGGGAGTGACTGGCTCGGAGTCGACCTCGGGAATCGAGCTCCCGATCGGGGCCGTTCGCGAATCAGGCGCGAGCGACTCACTTCTCGTGGTTCGCGTCACGCCGCTCGACCGCTTCTAGCCTCCGAGCAGCGACTTTCCGACCACTCGGAGCTGCAGGATCGGCTTCACGCCCTCGAAGATCGGCAGCACCTGCGCGTCGACCACGTAGCGGCTGATCGCATACTCCTCGGCGTAGCCCCAGCCGCCGTGCAGGAGCTGGCCGTCCTGCGTGACCGCGACCGCCACGTCGCAGGCGAGCAGCTTCGCCTGCGCGGCGTAGGGCGAGGCCTTGCGCTCGTCCTCGTCCATCGCGGCCGCGGCCGCGTAGGTGATCGCGCGCGCGGCGGCGAGCTGAACCGCCATCCAGCCGAGCTTGTACTGCGTGAGCTGGTAGTCGATCAGCGGCTTGCCGAACTGCACGCGGTCGACCACGTACTCGGCGGTCTTCTCGAGTGCGGCCTGTGCCACGCCGCAGGCGCGCCCCGCGGTCTGGAGGCGACCGGCGCTGAACCCGCCCATCTGCAGGTAGAAGCCCCGGCCGATCTGCGCCTCGCCGCCGACCACGTTCTCGGCGGGCACGAACCAGCGCTCGAAGTTCAGCGTGAACGAGTGCATGCCCCGGTAGCCCGGCGTCGCATCGGCCTTGCCAGCGAGCTTGCCGCCGCCGGCTTGCGTGAACTCGAACTCGTGACCGAGAGCGCGCGGCTTGGGCACGATGAAGAGCGTCAGTCCGGCGTTGCCCTTCTTCATGTCGGGGTCTGTCCGCGCGAGCAGGGCCAGGATGTCGGCGCGGCCCGCGAACGTGCACCAGGCCTTCGGCCCGGTGATCGTCCAGCCGGCGACACCGTCCTGCGTCGCTCGCTCCGCGCGGCACTTCACGCCCGCCACGTCGCTGCCGACGTCGGGCTCCGTCACGCTGATGCCGACCATCAGCTCTCCCGACGCCAGCTTCGGCAGCCAGTGCAGCTTCTGCGCCTCGGTGCCGCCCGCGAGCAGCGCCTTGGTCAGGATCTCGGGCCGGGTGATCAGCGAGCCCGCGGCCGCGAGCGACCCGCGCGAGAGCTCCTCGGTGGTGATGCACATGGCGACGTTGCCCATCTCGACGCCGCCGTACTGCTCCGGCACCGAGAGCCCGAAGTAGCCCAGCTCCGCCATCTTCGACAGGAACTCCTCGGACACCAGCTCGTCGTTGCGGTGGATCCGCTCGGCGTGCGGCGCGACCTCGCTGTCGGTGAAGTCGCGCGCGGCGTCGCGTGCCAGCACGAGCATCTCGTCGAGCGGGCCGTCGTTGCGCCCCTTGGACTGGGCGACCGCGCGTCCGATCGCGCGCACGCGCTCGTCCGCCAGCGCCTCGCGCGCGAAGGTCTGCGTCTCGTCGCCCGGCAGGTCGGAGGCGCCGAGCCCGTGCTCGCCGCCGTTGTCGCGCACGAGCCTGGCGACCTCGGACGCGACGTGCCCGGCGAAGACCGCCGCCTGCTCCTGGTAGATCGCGCCGGCCGTGGCGGCGTACGCGGCCAGGTCCTGCGCCGCGCGCAGCTTCGTCGCCAGATCCGCAAGCCGTGCAACGGCGACCTGTTGCTCGTCGACGTCGCGCGCTCTTGCGCTGGCAATTGCGCGCGCGATCGGCGCTTCGAGCGCGGCGAGCGCCTTGCGGGTGCGGTCGAGAGAGAGGGGGGTCGGCACGACTTGCTCCTTGACCAGAGAGGGATCGGGCCCCCATTTGTGCAGGAAGCCCCGGAGGCGCGCAAGGTTTTCCGGATCGGCATTCCTTGCGCGGGTCCGCACGTCGGAATCCGCATGCCGCGCCCGCTTCGTGCCCCCGGAGCCGCGGCACGGCCGTTGCTCCTCTCTCCGCCCGGAGGCGAGGACCATGAAAAGATTTCGCGATCGACAGGGCTTCACGCTGATCGAGCTCATGGTCGTGGTGGCGATCATGGGCATCGTGGTCGCGGTCGCGATGCCCGCGATGACCAGCTACAAGCGCAAGGAAGACACCCGGCGCGCCGCCGTGAACGCGAGCGGCTGGCTGACCAACGCGCGCTCGCGCGCGATCGCGACCGGCCGGATGACGTTCCTGCTGCTCGCCGAGCCGATCAACGGCGTGGCGCCGTTCGCGCCCGGCCAGATCGCCGCCTTCGCGACCGATGACGACGGCGACAGCCGCGTCACGGCCGCCGACACGATCGTGCCGATCTTCCCGGACTCCGGACTGAGTCCGAGCATCTCCTTCTACGGAGTCACCAGCACTCCTCACGGCACCTACGCGATCCCGGCGGACGACCTGACCGGGACCGAGCCGGGAGTCGCGCTCGCGGTGCTCGCGGACGGGACGACGCTTCCCGACTCGGCGGAGCTCGGCGTTCCGGTCGCCGCCTTCTCGCCGCAGGGCGCGGCCGTCGCTATCGACACGCCCGCGGAGTGGGGCACCGGCGCCGGCGGGATCTACGTGACCGACAACAACGACGCCGTCCTGGCCGTGCTCCTGATGCCGCTCGGCTCGGTCAAGCTCCAAAAACTCGATGCAGCCGGCGGGGGGTGGCACTAGCATGAGGATTCACGGACGAGTCAGTGAGTCGAATCGGGAGTCCGGATTCACGCTCCTCGAGGTGATGATCGCCCTGGCGATCCTCGGCGTGGGCCTGCTCTCGATCGCGGTCGCGCAGCTCTCCGCGATCAAGGTCTCCGGTCGCAGCAAGTACCTGCAGCAGGCGATGTTCCTGGCGCGCGAGCAGATGGACGACATCGAGGCGCTGCCGCTGGGCTCCCCGCTGCTCCAGACCGCCGCGGTCACCGACGACCCGGCCAACCCGATCCAGGCGAGCAGCGACCCGGACGACCAGACCCGCTTCACGCGAAGCGTCACGGTGACGCCGAACTCGCCATCGGCGGGGCTCGCGCAGGTCTCCGTGACGGTGGTCTGGACCAACCAGCAGGGCGGACCTCGGCAGGTCCAGCTCAACTCCGTGAAGAGGATGAACTGAGATGCGCAGCGAACCGCGCGACTCCGCTGGCTTCTCGCTGATCGAGCTGATGGTCTCGGTGGCCGTGTTCGGGTTGATCACCGCGCAGCTTCTGGTGGTGTTCAGCAATCAGAAGCGCGTCTACTCGAGCAACGAGCGCGCCCTCGACGTACAGGAGCAGGCCCGGCTGACGCTGGACCTGGTCGCCTTCGACACGCGGATGGGCGGCTTCATGGTTCCGCGCTGGACCGCGGTGTCGAGCGTGGACGGCGGCACCGACGCCGCCGACCGCTTCTGCGTCTCGGACGCCTCGTACTTCGATTTCACCGGCGCGCCTTCGCCGCTCGACACCAAGGCCTTCCCGTTCGACGGCGCCCAGGTCACCGCGCTCACGGCGGACCACGTGACCGTGTCGAGCCTCGACATCGACGGGAGCGCGCCCGCGGTCGATTTCCTGATCCCGAGCTCCCCGGGCGCCGGAAACGGCGGCGGGATCATCATCTCGTCGCCGACCGAGACCTTCTGCGCGCGGATCACGCGGATCGTCGGAAGCGACATCTACTTCGAGGATCACGACACCGACGACACGGTCGAGTTCGGCGACGCGACCCAGTACATCACGGCGGGAGTCAGCGCGAACCTCCGCGCGGTTCCCGCCCAGGTCTACGAGCTCGAGCCGAACGCGCTCGAGCTGCGCCGGAACGGCCTGCTGCTCGCGACGGCGATCGAGGACCTGCAGGTCGAGTACTGGCTGGACAACGCGGGAGCTCCGAACGGCGTCCAGGACGGCGACGCCGAGTTCCCGGTCAACACGCTGAACACGCCCGATCCGCCCTCTGGCGCGATTCCCGCGGACATGTCGATGGTGCGCCGCGTGCGCGTCTCGGTCCTCGCCCGGACGGATCGCGAAGAGGCGGCCGACTCGGCGCACGGCCGGATCGGCGGACGGCCCGCGCTCGCCAACCGTCTGGCCGCAGCGGCGCCGGACCGCTTCCGGCGCCGCAGCTTCAGCTCGAGCATCCTGCCGCGCAATCTCGTCGCCGTTGGAGACATCTGATGAACCCATCTCGAGTCACTGAGTCCCGGTTGATGCCGCTTCGCGACGAGAGCGGAGCGGCGCTTCTGGTCGCCGTCGTCCTGCTGCTGCTGATGAGCGCGCTCGGGATCTCGGCGCTGCAGCACGCGCAGGACGAGGCATCGGCGAGCGGTAGCTCCCGAAGGAAAGACGCGACGCTCTACGCGGGGGAGGCCGGGCTCTCGATGGTCCAGGCGAACCTGCTCGCGAACTACAACGGCGGCACCACGCCGTCGTTCACCATCGACGAGCCGGCGCTCGTGAACGACGGCTTCGGAAATCCCATCGCGGTTCGCTCGGGTCGGCCCGAGAACGCCGTGGCCGAGTCGATCGGCGCCAACGGCGGAGCCGTCGAGGCTCCCGACGGATACATGCTGAACCTGGGCAGCGGCAACGCCCAGTCGTTCGGCGCCGTGCGCGCGGACATCGTCGCGACGGACGCCGGCAACGGAATGGTCCATTTGCAGGCTCAGTACCGACTTCATGAGGGCGGCGGCGGAGGACAATACCAGTGACCAAGAAGAACCTCGCACGAACGATCGCGCTCTTCGCGACACTCGCCTGCGCGCTCGGCGCGCACGCCCAGGGGGATCTCGACATCCTCCTGCGCCGCGTGCCGCCGGTCGTGATGATCCAGTTCGACACGTCCGGATCGATGCGGCAGATGGTCCTTCCCGAGAAGTACCGGACCGATCGCGGCAGCGCGAACCCGGAGTTCTGGTTCCACTGGCCGGTGAACAGCACCTCCACCCGCCCGGCGGTGTATCGCGACGTCTCCACCTCGCCCAACAACTGGGAGGACAGCGGCACCGGCAACGGCACCAGCACCGAGAACTATGAGCGCACCTGCCAGATCTTCCCGTCGAGCTCGAACAGCTCCTACTCGCAGGCGGTCTGCATGTCCGCGCTCAATCCGGCGTCGCAGCCCTCCTGCGCCGACGACGACAACTTCGGCAGCCAGATCAACAGCGGCGCCGTGATCAAGTGCTGGAACGTCCCGGGCGGCTGCACGAACGTGCCCTCGGGTCTGACCTGCTCGACGACCAACCGCGCGCGGCGGCGCGAGGGCGGCACCACGGTGAGCCAGCCCTTCACCACCGTCACCCTGCCCGACGTCTCCTACACGTCGACCTCGCTGTACTCGCCGAACTACCTGTTCTGGATCATGAACGAGATCTACAAGGGGAACACGCCGGTCAACTTCATCGCCCAGGACCGGCTGGCCGCCGCGAAGCAGGCGGTCACGGCGCTCGTGAACGAGATGAACGTCGATGGCCAGGACCCGAAGGTCAAGTTCGGGCTTGCGCGCTACGACGGCGTGAACAACAACGGCGGTTACGTGGTCGTTCCGGCGGACCTGAACAACAAGACCTCGCTTCTCGCGGCGGTCACGACGCTTCCAGCGTCCGGCTCGACGCCGCTCTCCGAAACGCTCGTCGACGTCGGCCGCTACCTGGCGGGCTCGAGCCTGCTCGGCAGCTACACCCAGTACAACCGCAACACCTCGGGCAGCACGGTGACGGCATCGTCCGCGCCGCAGAGCCCGGTCACCAGCCACTGCGACAAGATCTTCATCGTCGTCGTGACGGACGGCTTGCCGACCTCGGACGCGAACGATCACCACGGCACGGCCTTCACCAGCACGATCGGCGCGTACGTCGACGGAGACGGCGACTACACCGACGACGTCGCGGCCTATCTCTTCGACACCGATCTGCGTCCGACCATCGACGAGAAGCAGAACGCGATCACCTACACGGTGGGCTTCTCGCTCGACTCGCCGCTCCTGCAGCACGTCGCGGACCGCGGCGACGGCGAGTACTACTCCTCGAGCGACGCCGACGAGCTGGCCGCCGTGCTGAGCACCGCGGTCACCGACATCCTGCACCGCAATGCCACGCTCACCGCCGCGAACGTCCCCGCCAGCCGCACGCTGTTCGGCGACGGCTTCTACACCGCGTACTTCGCGCCGGGCGGGCGCCGCTCGCTCTGGCCGGGGCACCTTCAGGCGTTCCGCGTCGACGAGACGCTCACCGTGGTCGACGCGGCCAACCAGCCCGCGATCGATCCTCTCACCAACCTGTTCTACGAGCCCCGCAACCCCTATTGGGATGCGGCCGACACGCTGCTCGCGGACTTCGCCTCGCGCACGATCTACACCACCAAGTCCGGCGCGCGCGCGCCCTTCACCACCTCTGGCATCACCGCGAGCGACCTGGGCGTCCTGCTCTCGGAGGAGCCGCAGTACCCGCAGGATCCGACTGCGATCGACTTCACGACCGCCGAGCAGCTCGCCGACGCGGTGGTGAACTTCACGCACGGCTTCGACGCCTTCGACGAGGACGAGGACGGCTCGACCACGGACGTGCGCGAGTTCGTGCTCGGCGACATCTTCCACTCCAACCCGCTCGCGATCGGTCCGCCGCTCTCGTACCTGCGCAACGAGACGGGCTACGGTCCGGAGTCGCTCACCAACACGTTCATGTACACCTACAAGCACCGCGACCGCGTGATGTACGTCGGCGCCAACGACGGCATGCTGCACGCGTTCTCGGCGGGCAGCTTCGTCGATCCGAGCCCGAGCGTGACGGGCGACGAGTACTACACGGCGGGCGACGGCCGCGAGCGCTTCGCCTACATCCCCGCTGCGGTGCTGCCCAAGATCAAGGATCTGCCGAAGTGGGACCAGGGGAAGATCTACGCCGTCGACGGCGCCTCTGCGGCCGCGGACGTCTGGATCGACTACAACATGAACTCGGCGAAGGAGGGCACGGACTGGACGACGGTGTTGCTCACCCCGCTTCGCGAGGGCGGCGAGAGTCTTCTCGCGCTCGACGTGACCGACCCGACCGCGACCGCGGGCTACCACGGGCCCTACCCGCGCCTGATGTGGGAGTTCACGCACTCAAGGCTTGGCCAGACCTGGTCCAAGCCGATCTTCACCAAGCTGAAGATCCGCGCGGGCCTCGGAGTGGGCGATCGCTGCGGGATCGACAACGGCGACGGCGACTGCGTCGAGGAATGGGTCGCGATCTTCGGCGCCGGCTATTGGACGCAGGGTGACCCAAATCTTCTCAGCTACACCAACGATCCGAACTCCGCTTCGTACTCCACGAAGGGACGCGGCGTGTTCATCGTCCGGGTCAAGGACGGGACGATCCTCGGCCAGCTGGCCCAGGACCCGAACAGCGCCACCTACTCGAAGATGCGCTACGCGATCCCGGCCGAGCCCGCGGTCCTCGACCTGAACTTCGACGGGTTCGCCGACGTCGTGTACATCGGCGATCTCGGCGGTCAGCTCTGGAAGTGGGACCTCTCCGCGGTCGGCGTGCCGGTCTCCGGCGTGGTGCCGAACTCGATCTGGCCGGCCGGCGTGATGTTCGAGGCGCCGGTGGCCACCACGGCGGGCGGCGTGCTCCACTACCACAGCATCTTCCAGAGCGCTGCGGCGGCGTTCAACGATCGCGTGCTCACGCTGAGCTTCGCGAGCGGCGAGCGCGCCAACTTGGGCTATCGCGGTCAGGAGGACCCGAACGACCCGAACGACATCGTCGGCCTGTACGACGACAACAACCGCTTCTGGGTGCTGAAGGATCGCACGCCGACCGGGTCGGGCGCGTTCCCGGTTACGGCGCCGGCCTACGAGGAGCCGCTCTGGCCCGCGACGGTGCCGCTCTCCGGCCACGGCCAGCTCACCGACATGACCAATGCGGCCAGCGACCCGAACGCGACGGACGACGGCTACTTCTTCCGCGTGCCGGACGGCGAGAAGTTCATCACCAACCACCTGATCTTCGCCGGAAACGTGGCGACGGTCTCCTACACGCCGGACGAGCCCGGCGCGGCCGCCTCCGCGAACTGCTACATCGGCGGCAAGACGGCGGAGTGGGCCTGGTCGCTGGACGACGGCGCGGCGTCGCTCGTGGATCCCTCGGATGGCGTCTCGATGGTGCGCACGCGCGTGATCGGAAACGGCGCGCCCACCGATCCGCGCATCACGGTGTCGCGTGACTCGACCGGGAAGATCATCGTGCGGATCACCGCGCAGACGTCCACCGGCGAGGTGACCAATCCCGACGGCGGCGGTCTGACACTCGATCCGGTCGACATGATCTACTGGCGCCAGAACTTCTGACGCCACGGCTCGAGACGACGGGGCCGGGGATCCCTTCACGGGGGTCCCCGGCCTTTCTCGTTCCGGGCTAGCGCGAGGCGAGCGCGCGCGCGATCTCGTCGGCGATCCGGTTCGCTACGGCCGCCGGATCTTCGGCGCCTCGGATCGGCCGGCCGCAGACGACGTAGTCCGCGCCGGAGGCGATCGCCGCGGTCGGAGTGACCACGCGCGCCTGGTCGCCCGCGTCGCTTCCCGCGGGGCGCACGCCCGGGCAGACGATCGCAAGCCGCGGGCCGACCGCCTTGCGAACCGCCGCCGCCTCGGCGCCCGAGCAGACGATCCCGCCGCAGCCGGCCTCGCGCGCAAGGATCGCGAGCTCGCAGACCTCGTCCACCGACGCCTCGAGACTCGTGAGCCGAGTGACGCCGAGCACGCGCACGTCCGGCCCCGCGCCGCGCACCGCGGCCTCGAGCATCGCCTTGCCGCCGGAGGTGTGCACCGTGAGCATGGCCGGGCCGACGCCGCGAAGCACGCGGGCCGCCCCTTCGACGGTCGCCGGGATGTCGTGGAGCTTCACGTCGAGAAAGACACCGGCGCCGCTCGCTTCGCGCACGGCGCGGACCGCCTCCGGCCCCGCGGCCGAGAAGAGCTCGAGCCCCACCTTGAAGATCCCGACGCTGCCGCGCAGTCGCTCGACCCAGGGCAGGGCGAGCTCGAGTGAATCGACGTCGAGCGGGAAGATCAGCCGATCGCTGCCAGGGCACGCCATTCTCGCCTGCATAGCACAGGCGCGGCCCGCACTCCTAGGCCGGCTCGTCGTCCTTCTCGGCCTGCTCGATCGCCCAGCGCAGGAACAGCCGGAACTGCGGCGGCGGCTCGTGCAGGTTCACGCCGAACGCCGACTGGGTGCCGGCCGAGCCGAGCCGGTCGCTGCTCCAGCGCACCTCGCCGCGCAGGTCCACCAGAATGCCCGTCGTCGGCAGCTCGAACTGCAGCGCGATCGCCACGCCCGGGCGCGGAAGGTCGGAGGAGCGCACGCAGATTCCCGAGCGCGAGACGTTCTTCAGCTGGCCGAGCCCCTCCGTCCCCTCCGCCATGAAGCGGACCGGAACGCGCGAGGTGAGGACGCGTCGGCGTGCGCGCGCGGATGGGTTCACTCCGGATAGAATCGGAGCCGTCTCGAGTCGCCTTGAGGCGCGGAGCTCGCGCGCCGGTGGAGTGGACATGCGGATCGCGGATCGTTTCGGAAAGGGAGCGCCCGTGATCTCGTTCGAGTTCTTCCCGCCAAAGACGGACGCCGGCTTCGACTCTCTGTTTCGTACCATCGCCGAGCTCGAGGCGCTGTCTCCCTCGTTCGTCTCGGTCACCTGGGGCGCGGGGGGCTCCACCCGGCGCAAGACGGTGGAGCTGGTCACCCGCATCCAGGACGAGATCGGCCTCACCGCGATGGCGCACCTCTCCTGCGTCGGTTCGACGCGCGAGGAGCTGTCTGGCACGCTCGACCAGCTCGAATCCGCGGGAATCGAGAACGTGCTCGCGCTCGGCGGCGACCAGCCCGAGAACTACCAACCGCCACCGGACTCGCTGCGCTACGCAAACGAGCTGGTCGCACTGATACGGCCGCGCGGGCGCTTCTGCGTCGCTGCGGCGTGCTATCCGGAGACCCACCCCAAGGCGCGCAGCCGCGAGCACGACCTCGAGATGCTGGTCCAGAAAGTAAAGGCCGGCGTCGACTTCCTGATCACGCAGCTCTTCTTCGACGACGCGGACTACTTCGACTTCGTCGCGCGCGCGCGCGCGGCGGGGATCTCGGTGCCGATCGTGCCTGGAATCATGCCCGTCGTGAGCGCGGCCTCGATCCGCCGCATGACCACGCTCTGCGGCGCGCGCATTCCCGACGAGCTCGGCCGCGCGCTCGACGCGGCGGGCGCCGACGACGAGCGCACGCTCGAGGTCGGCGTCGAGTGGGCGACCGCGCAGTGCCGCGAGCTGCTGCGGCGCGGCGCGCCCGGGCTGCACTTCTACACGCTGAATCGCTCGCCCGCGACGCGGCGGGTCTTCGAGCAGCTGTTCTAGCGCGCGCGAGCGCTACTGCGAGAAGGCGCGGCGCTTGAGCTCGCGCACGTAAGCCGCGAGCTGCGGATCGGCGGCGATCGCCTCGGAGACCTCCTGGTCGAAGGTCGCGGCCGCGGTCTCGAGCGCCGACTTGTCGAGCGGAAAGCCCGTGACCGCCTCGACGCGCTGCAGGAGCGCCAGCGCCGCGCGCGTGTTCGGCTGCTCCTGCACGTAGTGCGGCAGGCGCGCCCAGAGAGAGAGCGTCGGCACGCCCGCGGTCTGCAGCTCGTCGCCGAGCACGCCGACGATTCCGGTCGGTCCCTCGTAGCTCGACGCCGCGAGCCCGAGTCGTTCGACGAGCGCAGCATCCGTGCTTCCGCCGATCACCTGGATCGGCTGCGAGTAGATGACCTCGTCGAGGAACGCGCCGAGCAGGATCACGAGCTTCGCGTCGACCCGTTCCAGGAGCTCGACGATCGCGGCCGAGAAGCCGCGCCAGCGCAGGTGTGGCTCGACGCCGAGTCCGACGACCAGATCGAAGTCGCTCGTCTCGGAGCGGATCGCGAAGAACTCCTGATCCGGCCAGCGGATCTGCCGTGCGCCGGCCTCGGAGAGCCGCACGTGCGGTCGCACGACGGTGTAGTCGACGAAATCCTCCATCGAGAGCGTCGCGAGCTTGCGCGCGCTGAACGTCTCGAGCAGGTGCGCGGCCGCGGTCGTCGCCGCCTCGCCGGCGTCGTTCCAGCCCGCGTACGCGAGGATCACGACCGGCTCGCGCGGATCGACGGGCGGGTGGAATCGAAGCGGGCTCGCCGCACTCACCGCGCAGAGCCTCGCACAAAGGCCCGGTCGCGGCTACGTCGCGCCGGAGCCGCCCAGAGCGTCGGGATCGCCGGTGGTCAGGATCAGCTCCCCGTCCCGGTACATGTGCACGCAGTTGCGTCCGGCGTCCTTCGAGGCATACAGGGCGAGGTCGGCCGCGCGGATCAGCTCCTCCGGCGTCAGCACTCCTCCGATGTCCTCGCTGCACGCGACGCCGAAGCTCGCGGTCACGCTCACGACCTCGGAGCGCGCCTCGCAGTGGCGATTCTCCGCCGACATGCGCAAGCGTTCCGAGACGTGCAGCGCGGCGCGCAGCGTCGTGTCGGTGAGCAGGATCGCGAACTCCTCGCCGCCGTAGCGCGCGACGATGTCGGAGCGCCGCGCGTACGCGCGCAGGCCCTCGGCGATGCCCTGCAGCACGATGTCGCCGAAGAGATGCCCGAGGCTGTCGTTCACCCGCTTGAAGTGATCCACGTCGGCCAGCACGAGCGTGAGCGGCCGCCCGTACCGGCGCGCGACGTTCAGCTCCGACTCCAGCCGGCGGTCCAGGTACGAGCGGTTCCAGAGGCCCGTCAGTCCGTCGAGGAACGACTGCTGCTCGAGGATGTCCTGCAGCCGCTTGGTGCGCAGCGCCGCGCGCACTCGCGCGCGCAGCTCGACCTGATCGAAGGGCTTGGTCACGTAGTCGACCGCGCCCAGGTCCAGACCGCGCACCTTCGACTCGGTGTCGGTCGTGCCGGTCAGGAAGATGATCGGGATGTTGCGCGTGGACGGGTGCTCCTTCAGCCGACGACACACCTCGAAGCCGTCCACGTTGGGAAGCCCGATGTCGAGCAGGATCACGTCCGGCTGGCTGGAGACCGCGCGCTCGATCCCGCGCTCGCCGTCGTCCTCGCCGATCACCTCGAGCCCTTCGGGTCGAAGCCGCGCGACCACGAGCTTGTGGATCGACTCGTTGTCGTCGATCACGAGCACGCGGTTCGGGTTGGGAACCTGCGGGTTCAATTCGTCTCCGGCACCACGACCGCGCGCAGGATCGCGCAGAGCTCTGCCACGCATTCCTTCGCAAGCGTCTCCGACGAGCCCGACTTCAGCGATTGCTCCAGGCGACCGGCCACCTCGGTGATCTGCGCGAAGCCGTAGCCCCCGCCGGCGCCCTTCAATTGGTGCGCGAGCGTCTGCAGATCGGAGTACGAGCGCGCCTCGAGCAGCGCCTCGAGCCTGGCCGCTCGCGCCGGCAGCTCGCGCGCAAAATCGCAGACGATCTCGAGCATGTCCGGATCGGATTCGTAGCTGCTTCGGATCGGATCCATCACAGAATCTCCGCGACTTCGACGCGCTGGGTGTGCCGGTGGGATCTCATCGGCCGCCGCCTCGGGCCGATTGATCGCGGTCCGTGGCTGGCCCGGAGGCGCTCGGCGGGTATGATCCCGGCCAGATGCGGTCCAACGAGATTTTCGCGCGGATGGGTCCCGAGGCGGCGCTGGCGTTCCTGACCGAGATCCACGAGCAGGCGCCCGGCGTCGAGCAGATCGCGCTCTCGGCGGCGTCGGGCGCGTTCCGGCTGCGCCCGGTGTTCCTGCGCAGGCAGCCGCGAAAGCGACAGGCGGAGTGGATGCGCCAGGCCCTGTCGCGCACGGCGATGGCGGCGGTGGCCGAGGAGGTGCTGGCCGAGTACTTCCTCGAGTACCACTCGGACCTGCTCGCCGAATGGCTCGACGCCCTCGGTCTCGAGCACGAGAAGGGCGTGCTCGCCACGAGCTCGCCCGAGTGCCCCAAGCCCGCCGATCTGGCCAAGACCGTGGCGGCGTTCCGCCAGGGCAAGGATCCGGAGCGGCGCGAGCTGCTGATGCGCGCGTTCGCGGCGCAGTCCTCGATCGAGTGGCCTGACCTCGAAGCGCTGCTCGCGAGCTAGGAGCAAGCGATGGATCTTGGACTCGCGGGCAAGGTCGTGGTGATCACCGGCGCGAGCCGCGGCATCGGACGCGCCGCCGCGCTGGGCTTCGCCGACGAAGGAGCGAAGCTCGCGATCTGCGCGCGCGGCGCCGCTGCGCTCGAAGCGACCGCGAAAGAGATCCGCGCGCTCGGCGCCAGCGTTCACGCCCGGACCGCCGACGTCGGCAAGGCCGCCGAGCTCGATGCCTTCCTCGAATCCGCGCGCGCGGAGTTCGGACGCATCGACGTGCTGGTGAACAACTCCTCGGGATTCGGCATCAGCGACGACGAGGCGGGCTGGAAGGTCTCGTTCGACGTCGACGTGATGGCGAGCGTGCGCGCGAGCTGGAAGGTCGTGCCCTGGATGACCGAGCAGGGCGGCGGCGTGATCGTTCACATCTCCTCCACGTCGGCGCTCGAAGCCGGAAGCCCGCCCTCGTACGCGGCCGCGAAGGCCGCGCTGATCAGTCACTCCAAGACTCTCGCGGTCGCGCTCGCGCCCGCGAAGATCCGCGTGCTCTCGATCGCGCCGGGCTCGATCGAGTTTCCCGGCGGCGTCTGGGAGCAGATCAAGAACGGAAATCGACCCTACTACGACGCGATCCGCGCCTCGATCCCGTGGGGACGGCTCGGCACGGCCGAAGAGGTCGCGAGCGCGATCGTCTTCGCGGCGTCACCGCGCGCGAGCTGGATCACCGGCGTGGTCATCTCGGTCGACGGCGGCCAGCACAAGGGCAACCTCTAGCCGCGCTACTCCTCGTCGGAGTCGCTCTCGTCGGCCGACGGCTCGACGAACCCGGTGTTCGAGCGCGCCAGCCCCGCCGCCATGTCCCGCTCGACGCGCGACCGGATGCGCTGGACCGGCGGCTCCGCCGGCGCCCCCGCCTCGCGCGCTCCGCCCGCGGCGAAGAGGCCGCCGAACGCCTCGTCCGTCCCCTTCGTGAAGATCTCCATTCCGATCCACACGCCGAGCACGATCAGCAGGATGCCGAGCACCTTCGCCATGGGTGTCTCCTCGCCTCTCGTATCGGCGTTTCGACAATTGCCCCTTTGGCGCCCGTGGAGTAAAAAGGCTCGGCCTCGGGAGGGACCCCTCTTGCGCTTCTACGAGTACGAATCGAAGCAGCTTCTCGCGCGACACGGCGTGGCATTGCCCAAGGGCTCCAGGCTCGCGCGCTCCGCGGACGAGGCGCGCCAGATCGCGGCTGGCATCGCCGGGCCGACGGTGCTGAAGAGTCAGGTGCTCTCCGGCGGGCGCATGAAGGCGGGCGGCGTGCTCTTCGCAGAGAACGCAGACCAGGCCGCGGCCGCCGCAGAGACGATCCTCCGGCTCGAGATCAACGGCCACAAGCCGCGCGGCGTGCTGGTCGAGAGCCGGCAGCCGGTGGCGCAGGAGTACTACCTCGGCGTCACCTGGGACGGGATCGCCAAGCGCCCGGTGATGATCCTCTCCGACATGGGCGGGATCGACGTGGAGGAGGTCGCCGAGAAGCACCCCGACCACATCGCCAAGCGCCACTTCTCGACGCTCCTGCCGTTCTCGGAGTACCGCGCCAAGCAGCTGGTCGCACAGCTCGCCAGCGGCTCCGACGTGAACGCGCTGGTGAGATTCGTCGCCCCGCTCGCGCGCATCTTCATGCAGTACGGGCTCACGCTCGCCGAGATCAATCCGCTGGCGAAGCTCGCCGACGGCAGCTTCGTCGCGCTCGACGCGCACGTCGACATGGAGGCGGAGGCGCGCTCGCAGCACGCGGCGCTGCTTCGCGAGCTCGGCATCGGCGACGACGAGACGCGCATGGCCCGCCCGCCGACGAAGTTCGAGCTCGATGGCGCCGCGATCAACGCGGCCGATCACCGCGGCGTGGCGGGAAACGTGACCGAATTCGACGGGACGCTGGGCTTGATCATCGGAGCCGGCGGGGGATCGCTCACGCTCTTCGACGCGGTGCGCAGCCACGGCGGCGACCCGGCCAACTACTGCGAGATCGGCGGGAATCCCAGCGTGGGGAAGGTCGCCGCGCTGACCAGGCTGATCCTCGCGAAGCCCGGCGTGAAGAAGATCGCGGTGATGATGAACGTCGTCTCGAACACCCGCGTCGACATGGTCGCGCGCGGCGTGATCAAGGGCGTGGTCGAGTCCGGCCACGATCCGGGCGAGAAGATCGCGATCTTCCGCATCCCCGGCTCGTGGGAGCAGGAGGGCTTCAAGCTGCTCGGCAAGTACGGCGTCGAGTTCTGCGACCGCAGCGTCTCCATGTACGAAGCCGCCGGGCGCGCCGTCGCCAAGATGAAGAGGGCCTGAGCGTGTCGATCCTGATCACCGCCGACACGACCTGCATCATCCAGGGAATCACGGGGCGCGAAGCGGTCTCGATGACCCGAGAGTGTCTCGACTACGGCACCCGGATCGTCGGCGGAGTCACTCCGGGGCGCGGCGGTCGCGACGTGCACGGAGTTCCGGTCTACGACACGGTCGAGCAGATCGCGAAGAAGACGCGCGTCGACGCGTCGGTGATCTCGGTCCCGCCGGCATTCGCGCGCGACGCCGCGTTCGAGGCGATCGAGGCGGGCGTGAAACTGCTCGTGATCGTGACCGAGAACATTCCGCGCTTCGAAGTCGCGCAGATGGTCGAGCTCGCCGAGCTTCGCGGCGCGCGGATCATCGGCCCGAACTGCCTGGGCGTGCTCTCGCCCGGCGAGGCGAAGATCGGCGGGCTCGGCGGGCGCGCGGTCGACGCGCGCAAGGCCTTCACCAAGGGCCGCATCGGCGTGATGTCGCGCTCGGGCGGAATGACCACCGAGATCTGCAACACGCTCTCGGCCGCGGGCCTCGGCCAGTCGACGGCGGTCTCGATCGGCGGCGACGCGATCATCGGCTCGAGCTACGCGGAGCTGATGCCGCTCTTCGAGGCCGACCCCGAGACCGAGGCTATCGCGATCTACTCCGAGCCGGGCGGCCGGATGGAGGCGGACCTCGCGCGCTGGGTGACCGACCACCGCTCTCGCCTGCCCGTGGTCGCGTTCATGGCCGGCCGCTTCATGGACGCGATGCCCGGCATGCGCTTCGGCCACGCCGGCACGATCGTCGAGGGCAAGGCCGACACCACGGCGGAGAAGATCGAGCGCATGCGCGCGGCGGGAATCGCCGTCGCGGAGCGCATCGAGGACATCCCGGCGCTGGTCTGGAAGCAGCTGGGGAGGTGAGTCGGATGGCGCTCTTCATCGCGGTCGACGTGGATCCCGAGCTCGCAAGCGACTCGGCGGCCTCGCGCAAGCTCGCCGAGGTCTGCCCGGTCGACATCTTCAAGGTATCGAGCAGCGGCGCGCTCGAGGTGATCGAGAAGAACCTCGACGAGTGCACGCTCTGCGAGCTCTGCCTGGCCGTCGGCAAGCCCGGACAGGTGGCGGTGCGCAAGCTCTACGACGACTCCGCTCGGCTGGAGCGACGCGCCTAGCTGCGACCGCTCGGGCTCAGCGCGCCGGGCTCGGACGCCCGAGCTCGGCGACGCCGAGCGGTGTAGCGACTGCGAGGTCCCAGAACTCCACGCGCAGCCGCTCCTTCGAGGCGACCAGCACCGCATAGCCGAAGCCCGCGCGCCCGCGGTCGTCGCCGTCGCCGGCGGCGAACGCCAGATGGTGCGCGACGAAGGGCCCGAGGTCGCGAAGCCCGATCGCGCGCGCGAGCCGGTTCATCCACAGGAAGTCGAGCCCGAAGCGCTTCACGCGCGAGTGCTTGGCGCCGGATCCGGAGACGATCTGCCAGCGCGCGCCCGGGTGCTCGAGCTCGATCAGCTGCAGGCTGTGGTCGTGACCGGCGAGCACGACGTCGACGGGCGCGTCCTCGAGCGCGCGGTACAGCTCGCGCCGGTAGCCGCGATTGCCCCAGCCGTAGAGCTGCTGGCCGCCGCCGCCCGTGGCCCACTCGATCGGGAGCGTGATCGGAGCCAGCAGCCCGCCGAGCAGCGCTGAGAAATCCTTGTGGAACGCGGCGCCTGGCTCCGCGCCGTTGTGCAGGCCGTAGCTCTCCAGCGGGTGGTGAAGCGCGAGCGCGAGCCACGCTTCCGGCCGCTCTTGCCGCAGTCTTGCCAGTTCCGTGTGGAGCGCAGCGCTTGCGCGCTCGCGGAACTCGCCGTCCACGATCATCGCCTGCGAGTCGGCGAGCACGACGATCACGGAGCCTGCGTCGAGCACGGCGATCGGGTTCGCGTCGTCGAGCTCGCAGCCGCGCGCGACGTAGCGCCACCCATCTCCGAGCGGGGGGATCTTCGCGCAGGCGTTCTCGGTCGCGAGCGGATCTCCGACGTGGTCGTGATTTCCCGCCAGCGCGACGACGGGATGGCCCGCGAGCTTGCGCGCGTACGGACCCAGGATCGCATCGAGCTGCCGGTCGGCCGGCCCCGGTCGCTCGCAGCCCTTCTTCGAGACCCGACCGCTCGCCGAGCGGCAGAAGCCGAGCAGGCCGTGGCGGTAGAACACGTCGCCGAGCACCAGGATCGGCGCCCCGGCCGAGCTCTCGAGCCGCCGCGCCATCGACGCGTGCAGGCGCGGGTCGCGGCCGTGGGGCTCGCCGATGTCGCCGATCGCGAGCAGCGTCACGGGCTCGGGTCCGGATTCCCGGGTGATCACGTCCTCGTCGCGGTAGACGCCGTCGAGCGAGGGCGAGAACGTCGCGCAGCCCGACAGCAGCACGATCGCGCTCGCCCCGAACGCGCTGCGCCAGGCGGCGGGCCGGGGGATCAGGAGAGGATTCCCTTCGCCACGCGATGGACGTTCTCGGCGCTGAAGCCGAACTCCTGGGCCAGGGCTTGGTACGACGCCGACGCGCCGAATCCGGTCATGCCGACGAAGCCGTCGCCGGGCCGCAGCCAGCTTCCGAGCCCGAGCGCCACGCCGGCCTCGACCAGAACCCGGCGCGGCGCGGCCGGCAGCACCGACTCGCGATACGCCTCGTCCTGCTCGGCGAACCGCTCCAGGCACGGCAGCGACACCACGCGCACGCGCCGTCCTTCTGCGGCGAGCCGTGCCGCGGCGCCGAGCGCGGGCGAAAGCTCCGATCCGGTCGCCGCGATCACGAGCTCGGGCGGCGCCGTGCCGGCCTCGCGAAGCGCGATCCAGCCGCCCCGCGCGGCCTGCGCCTCGACGCCGTCCTGATCGAGCACCGGCAGGTTCTGGCGCGAGAGCAGAAGCGCGGTCGGCCCGTGGGATCGGGCGAGCGCCGCTTGCCAGGCCGCGACCGTCTCGCGCGCATCCGCGGGCCGCCACACCTCGAGGTTCGGAATCGCGCGCAGGGCCGCGATCTGCTCGACGGGCTGATGCGTGGGGCCGTCCTCGCCGACGAAGATCGAGTCGTGCGAGAAGATGAACACGACCGGCTGCGACATCAGCGCCGCCAGGCGCAACGCCGGCCGCATGTAGTCACTGAAGACCAGGAACGTCCCGGTGTAGGGGCGGATCCCGCCGTGCAGGGCCAGACCGTTGGCGAGCGCCCCCATCGCGTGCTCGCGCACGCCGAAGTGCAGATTCCTGCCGACGAACTTCCCGCGCGAGATCGACGCCTCGCCGGCGATCGCGGTGTTGTTCGAGCCGGCCAGGTCCGCGGAGCCGCCGATCAGCGACGGAACGGACTTCGCCAGCGCGTTGATCAGCTTTCCCGACGCCTGCCGCGTGGCCATCGGCTTCTCGCCGCGCATCTGCGGCAGCCGCTGCGACAGGTCCGCCGGCAGCTCGCGTTCGACCATCGCGCGCCAGAGCACCGCGAGACCGGGATCCGCGAGCACGCGCGTGCGGCGCACCTCCCAGTCGCGTCGCAGCGCGGCGCCGCGCGAAGCGTTGGCCCGGAACACCTCGCGCGCAGGCTCTGGAACCTCGAACGGGCCGAGCGTCCAGCCGAGATTCGCGCGGGTCTGCTCGGTGGCCTCGCCGTCCTTGAACGATCCGTGCGCGTCGGAGCTGTCGACCGCCGGCGAGCCCTGACCGATGTGCGTGCGGCAGATGATCAGGTGCGGCTTCTCTTCGTCCTTCTGCGCGCGGAGCAGCGCGGCTCGGACCGCGTCGCGCGAGTGCCCGTCCGCGCGCTGCACCTCCCAACCGTACGACTCGTAGCGGCGCGCGACGTCCTCCGAGAACGAGAGGGACGTCGGGCCTTCGATCGTGATCGAGTTGTCGTCGTAGAGCACGATCAGCTTGCCCAGGCCCAGGTGCCCGGCGAGCGAGCTGGCCTCGTGCGCGACGCCCTCCATCAGATCGCCGTCGCTGGCGAGCACGTAGGTCCGGTGGTCGACCAGCTCCGCGCCGAAGCGCGCGGCCAGGATCCGCTCCGCGAGCGCCATCCCGACCGCGTTGCCCAGCCCCTGCCCGAGCGGGCCGGTCGTGGTCTCGACGCCGGGCGTCGCGCCGTACTCGGGGTGTCCGGGCGTTCGCGAGTGCAGCTGCCGGAACTTGCGGATCTCGTCGATCGGCAGGTCGTAGCCCGACAGGTGCAGGAGCGAGTACAAGAGCATCGAGCCGTGGCCCGCCGAGAGCACGAAGCGATCGCGATCGAACCAGTCGGGCCGCGCGGGGTCGTGCTTCAGGATCTCGGAGTAGAGCAGTACGCCGATCTCGGCGCAGCCGAGCGGCAGTCCGACGTGGCCGATCCCGGCCTGTCGCACCGCGTCGACGGTCAGCACGCGCACCGTCTTCGCAGCGAGATCAACGCCCTGTGCCGACGGCTCTGGCGCTAGAGGTGTGGAGGGATGGCTCAAAGCGCTCTCCTCTTGACGATGCGGCTGGCAGCGACACGCAGGGCTCCCGCACCTCGCGCGCACGTCGGTGTGGTTTAGCGCCTCTGCGGGGTTTCCGGCAAGCGCGAGACTCAATTCCCGTCGCAGCGCGTCCGATCGCCTCTGGTGTGAAGCCTTGGCAGCGAATCGTCGCGATGGAGTCGGAGAGCGACACCCGCGGAGCCTTCGACGACCTGCACCGATCGCTTGCCGCTGTGCTCGAACGCGAGCCGGGCTCGCCGCTGCTGGTGCGTGCGTCCTTCGAGACTCTGCTCGGCGCGTTCATCGCGCGTGCGCAGCAGCACCGCGGCGAGATGGCATTGGTGATCTTCGAGTTCGAGGGCGACAAGGCCGTTCGGGAGAGCGCTGGCGCGGCCGACTTCGAGCGCGCGATCGCGGATCTGGGCCGGGGGCTTCGCCGCCGCCTGCGCGCCTGCGACGAGATCGGCCGGCTCGGCGAGGCGCAGATCGCCGCCGTTCTGCCCGGCTGCGACGAGCCGTCGCTGAACCTGGTCGCGGAGCGGCTGCGGGTCGCGCTCGAGGGAACCGAGCTCTCGCTCGGATCGCTGCGCGTGTCACCGAGCCTGCTGATGGCCGCGATCCCCGCGCCGCTCGGCCCTGCGTCGAGCGCCGAGCGCGCGCTCGAAGAGCTCCATCGCGCGCTCGACCGGGCGCGCGGAGCCGGCGCAGCCTGAGCGCCGCGGCTCGTCTGCTAGTCTGCGGCTCGTGACGACCGCCGACTGGCTGCCGCTTCTCTCCGAGATCGCCGATCGCTCCGACGAGATCGCGCGGCGGCTGTTCCGCCGCGTCGACCTGCGCGTCGACGAGAAGCCGGACCGGAGCCTGGTCACGGAGGCGGACCGCGAGATCGAGACCGCCGCGCGAAAGCTCGTCTCGGAGCGGCAGCCCGAGCTCGGCGTCTTCGGCGAGGAGCAGGGCGAGCAGGCGGGTCGGGCGAGCTCGCGCCTGATCATCGATCCGATCGACGCCACCGCGAACTTCGTGCGCGGAATTCCCGTCTTCGCGACGCTGCTCGCGATCGAGATCGAGTCGGAGGTCGTGGCCGGCCTGGTCAGCGCGCCGGCGCTGGCCAGCCGTTGGCACGCTTCGCGCGGCGGCGGCGCCTGGCAGGGCGGGCGGCGCCTGCGCGTGTCGGGCGTTCGCGAGCTCGCGATCGCCCAGCTCTTCCACGGCAGCCTCGGCGGCTACGAAGGCGGCCGCACGCCGCCCGGCCTGCTTCGCCTCGCGCACGCGACGCACCGACAGCGCGGCTTCGGCGACTTCTGGCAGCACTGCCTGGTCGCCACCGGATCCGGCGAGATCGCCGTCGATCCGGTGGTCGCGCCCTGGGACATCGCCGCGTTGCAGATCCTGATCGAGGAGGCCGGCGGGAAGGCGACGACGCTCGCCGGCGAGCGATCGATCTACCGCGGCAGCCTGGTCACGACGAACGGCCTGTTGCACGCCGAGGCGCTAGCGCTGCTTGCGAGCTGAGACGAGCACCGCGCGTTCGATCTCTTGCCAGCGGCGCCGGAACCCCGTCGAGTCACAGACCGCGTAGCGCTCCGGCCGCGAGGACGAGACGACCATGAAGCAGATCTCGTCGGCGTCGTAGGAGAGGATTCGCGCGACGAGCACCTCGCCATCGCCCGCGTGAAGGCGCACCGGCTGGCCGGTCTCGAACGCGATCGCGATCTCGCTCGAAGGCATGCGCGTCTCTCCCCGTCCCAGGGTAGCGTGAGATCGCCGGTCGATCCGATACCCTGCGCGAAGATGAGCTGCAGCCGCGCCGCAGTCGCGTTCCTGGTGGTCCTGCTCGCGTTCGCGCCGGTGGCCAGCAGCTTCGAGGTTCCGCCCGAGGGCGCCTGCGCTGCCCGGCCCGTGCAGGAGGCGCCGGAGACCGGCCCAGGTGCCGAGGACGTGATTCCGCCCGCGTGGCGGCCGGGCGAGCTCGTCGACTTCGGGTCCGTCGAGCGCCTGCGCGGCTGGCTGCCGGACGAGGTCTGGGAGCGCCGCGACGCGTTCTTCTTCGAGGGCATGAAGCTCGAGGTCGGTCCGTGCTACCGGCGCTATCCGGTGCCCCCGTTCTTCGCCGAGGCGACCGCGGCGAACGCGGGAAAGGCCTCGCTCGATCGCGACGGGAACCTCGTCGGCTATTCCGGCAACGGGCTTCCGTTCGCACCGGAGAGCATCGCGGACGACTCCGCCGACGCGGGTCTGCGCTGGGCGTGGAACTACCGGTACCGCTACCTGGGCTCGGGATTTCGCGGCGATTTCCGCGTCACCGAGGTCACCGGCGGCGGTCGCGGCATCACCGGCTTCAATGGCAGCTTCTTCCTGATGCCACTGCACGGTGTACCCGGCGCGGCCGACGACGCCCGCGGCGAGCGCTTCGTGGCCGGCGGATCGTTCTCGGCTCCCGAGAGCGCGCGCGGCCTGGCCTGGCGGCAGTTCCAGAAGACCGCCGCGGAGAGCGACTACCGGGCGACCGACGACGTCTTCGTCTACCTCCCGGGCCAGCGCAAGGTGCGCCGCGCGCCGCCGCAACAGGTCGAAGGCGTCTACCTGCCGAGCTACACGCGCGGCCGCTCGGTCGGAAACGTCGGCATGACGGTGAGCGAGCAGATGGTCGACGTGGGAAATCCCGCGATGAGCGCGGCCGAGCCGATCCGGACCGGCTTCGTCGGGCTCGTGATCCGCCCCAACGCGTACACCTGGAAGCTCGAAGGCGTGCGCGACGTGCTCGCGCCCGCAAACGGGAGCGAGCGCGGGTATCCGAGCGATCCCGAGCGGAACTACGGCCCGAGCGGTCTGTCGCCGGCGTCCGACCGCTGGGAGCTGCGCCGCGCGCTGGTGCTCGCTGGAGAGCGCAAGGAACCCGAAGGGATGGTCCGCGCGGTCAGCGTCTGGATCGACGCGCTCACGCTTCAGCCGCTGTACTGGATCTCGCGCCGGAGCCGCGGCGCCGTGTACGAGGTGGGAATCTTCACCGGGCGGTTCAGCGCCGACGACCTGCTCGATCCGAAGTGGCAGGGAAGCGGAACCGGCTTCGGCGTGATGCTCCCGGTCGCGCAGAGCTTCTCGGTCGCGGGGCAGGGCGGCGGCTGGCTGCGCGAGTCATTCGCGCTGCGCAGCGACCCCCCCGACGCCGAAGCCACGCGCGACTACCTGTCGATCCAGGGAATCCAGCGCAAAGGCCGCTGAGCCCGGCCGGGACCGCGTCGTATCGCGCTAGCGCGCCAGACAGGCGAAGAGCTCCTCGAACGCCTTCATCTGGTTTCCTGCGGCCGACGACGGCACGAGGATCGGAGTTCGGATTCCCGCGTCGTACCAGGCCTCGAGTCCCTCGCGCACGCGCGAGGCGGGGCCGTAGAGCGTGACGTCCGAGAGCCACTCGTCCGTCATCAGCGAAGGCACGCGTTCGAAGTCCCGGGCCGTGACCGCGGCCTCGATCGCGTTCATCTCCTCGACATAGCCGGCTTCGCGCCAGTAGTTGCGGTAGTTCGGCATCGAGACGTAGCCGATCAGCGTCTTTCGATTCGTCGCCGCGGCGGCCGCGATGTCGTCGGAGATGCAGGTCGGAATCATGTTGCCGATGAAGAAGTCCGGATCGTTCGCCCGCGCGGGCGGCAGCGTTCCGAGAGACTCGCGCATGTGCGAGCGCGCGCCGTTCGCGAAGACCATTCCCTGCGCGATCTCGGCGGCCAGGGCGATCATCCGCTTGCGCAGCGTCGCGAGCACGATCGGGGGCTGCTCGCCCAGGCGCGGGTTCGCGCGCAGCGCGGCGACGAATCCGCGGATGTCTCCTAGCGGCGGGCCCGCCTTCACGCCCAGCCGATCGAGCGCCGGCCCGTGCGAGACACCCACGCCGAAGCGGAACCGCCCGCCGGAAAGCTCGTGAATCAGCGAGGCGGTCTGCGCGTAGTCTGTGGCATGGCGCACATAGATGTTCGCGATCGTCGTCCCGAACGGGATGCGCTCGGTCGCGAATGCGAGCGCCTCGCACAGACCGAGTCCGTCGCCGAAGCTCGGGCAGTAGATGCCGGCGAAACCCCGGCGCTCGATCTCGCGCGCGAGCTCGAGCGTTGCTCGGCGGCGACCCGGGACGGCGGCAAGGCTCACGGCCGGAAGCGCTGCGGATGCCATGGGGATCCTCCTCGGCGCAGTCTACGCGCTCCGCACGGGTGGCGTCCCTCCGGGTCGGCTCTTTCGAGAGCAAGCTCAGTGTTGTCGGTCGGTTCGATCGCCAGTTGCCCATCCGAGCCGGCGCCGGGTCGAGGCAGGGCAGCGAGCCTCCCCAAAGAGCACCCGAGTCGCTCTCCATGCGGCCGGTATCTCCACAAACGGAGTCGCATCCGACGGCAAGTCCGCGGCGAAGATTTCTGTAACGGAGAACACGTTTCCGGATATGATTCGCTTCTAGCCAGACTTCGTTGGGTCCGTTGTTGCCGTTGGATTTGGCGTGCCCCGCGAGCTGGTGACCGTTGCATTTCCTACCCCCCGCCGAGATCGATCGCGTTGGCATCTCGCTTGCGAGAGTCGAGCGCGCGCCGCGGGCAATTGGAGCAGGGTCGCCGGGCGCGTTGCGGGGCGAGCGGGAGTGGTGAGATGAGGATCGCGATTCTCGGCGGTGGCGTCGCCGGGCTGGCGTGCGCGCACTACCTGGCCAAGGCCGGGCACACCCCGGTCGTGCTCGAGGCGTCCGGATGGGTCGGCCGGCTCGGGGCGCCGATCGAGCACGGCGGCCTGCGGCTCGACGGCGAGGCGCACCTGCTCCGGAACACCGACACCGCGCTGTGTGGATTGCTCGGCGAGCTCGGCGGCCTCGGGCGCGTGAGCTGGCGCATGACGAGCTCGGCCGTCGCCGTGGGCGATCGACACTATCCCGTGTCGACCGCGCGCGAGCTGATCCGCTGCCTGGGCCTGAACCGGGTCGACCGGGTCCGCGCGGCGCTCGGATTCGCGTACGCGACCAAGCTGAAGCGCTACGCGTTGCACCTGGACACCGTGCCGGTCTCGGAGTGGCTGGCGCGGATCTTCGGCCGGCACGTGTACGAGACCTGCTGGCGACCGCTGCTCGAGAGCCGCTTCGGCGAGTACGTGGACGAAGTTCCCGCCTACTGGGCCTGGCGGCAGTTGAACGGCTACCAGACCGGCCGCCGGGAGGTCTTCGGCCATCTTCGCGGCGGCGCCAGCTGGCTCGCCGAGCGACTGCGCCGCTCGATCGAGAAGGGCGGCGGCGAGGTGCGACTGCACGCGCGAGCGACCGCGGTCGAGACCACCGGGACCCACGTCGGCGTCGAGATCCACGGCAGCGAGGAGCGCTTCGACAGCGCGGTCTTCGCGCAGCCGCCGGGCGATCTGGCCAAGATCGCCCGCCCGCGCCTGGCGCGCGAGCTGCCGAACCTGGACGTGCCGTACCAGGGCCGCGTGACGGCGCTGCTCGTGTCTCGTCGCAGTCTCGGCAGTCAGTACCGGACCACCCTGGTCGGCCGGGGACTCGCGTTCCAGACCGTGATCGAGGCGACGCGCGTGATGTCGAGCGAGTCGCTCGAGGGACGGCACCTGATCTACCTGCGCGGCGATTGCGGCCCGCACACCGACACGTTCAACCTTCCCGACGACGTGCTCGGCAAGCAGGCGATCGACACGATCAAGTGTTGGTTTCCGGCGTTCGATCCCGCGGCGATCGAGGGCGTGTACGTCACGCGCGATGCTCACGCGGAGCCGATCACGCTGCTCGGCCAGCTCTCGCGCCGCCTGCCGACGCGCATCCCGAACACGCGCGTGCTTCTGTGCAATTCGGCGCAGGCGTACCCGCGCCGCGTCGGCTGGGATGCCGACGTGACGCTCGCTCGCGAGACCGCCGCGGCCGCCGCCGCCGTCCTTTAGCCGCGAAGCGCCCCGGCACCTGGTCCCTGAGAGGAGGCTTCGATGTCTGCCGTCCTGGTGAAGTCGTTCGCGCTCGTCGGTGCCGGCCGCGCCTCGCGGGACTGGCTCGAGCTGCTGCCGGAGTTCCCGGAGCTGTCGCTCGAGGCGGTGGTCGATCCGGACCCGGAGCGGAGGCGCGCGATCCCGGCGCGGGGCTTCGCGAGCGTGGCCGCGATGCTCGAAGCGGGCCGCGTGCCGCGCATCGCAGTTCTGTGTACACCGCCGTCGCTGCACCTCGAGCTCGCCGAGCCGCTGCTGCGCGCCGGTGTCGACCTGCTGGTCGAACCTCCGCTCGCGACCACGCCCGCCGACGCGGACCGGATCGCGGAGATCGCGGAGCGGCTGGATCGCTGCGCCGTCACGGGCGGACGCCTGCGCACGTCGGCGGCCGTCGCGGCCTCCCGAGCCCGGATCGACGCCGGCGAGATCGGCCGGCTCTGCGCGGTCGAGGTCTCGCTCGGCGTGAAGCGCGACTCGAGCGAGGGCTGGCGGGGCGACCCCGCCCTCTCGGGCGGCGGGGTCTGGATGGAGCTCGGGCCGGACGCGCTCGACGTCGCCGAGGCCTTCGCGGGTCCCGTCCGGCGCATCCGCATTCTCGAGGCCGCGAGCCTTCAGGGCGCAGACGTCGAGGACGAGGTTCGCGTCGAGACCACTCACGACTCCGGCATCGTCGGGCTGCTCCGCCTGTCCTGGAACGACCTGCCGAGCCGGCCGATCGCGCGCTGCATCGGCGATCGCGGCGAGATCGTGCTCGGCAGCGCGCAGACCCTGCTGCGCCGCGAGAGCGGCCGCGAGGAGGTCATCTCGGACGAGCTCGGCCCGGTCTCGATGTGCGCCGCGCTGTTGAACGACTTCCTGCGCGAGTGCCGGGGTCGCGAGCGGCGCGTGGATTCGGGCGCGCAGACGCTCGCATGGATCCACGCCGGCTACCGCAGCCTGACCAGCCGGCGCTGGGAGCTGGCGTGAGCGAGCCCGCCGGCTACGGGCGCTGGATCAGCTCGATCTTGTAGCCGTCCGGATCCGCGATGAACGCCAGCACGGTCGTGCCGTGCTGCATCGGGCCGGGCTCGCGCGTGATCGCGACACCCGCTTCGCGCAGGCGCGCGCAGGTCTGGTAGATGTCCTCGACCGCGATTGCGACGTGCCCGTAACCCGTGCCGATCTCGTAGCGGCTCGTGTCCCAGTTGTGCGTCAGCTCGAGCGTCGCGGATTCGGACTCGTCGCCGTAGCCCAGGAACGCGAGCGTGAACCGCCCGCCCGGAAAGTCGCGCTTGCGCAGCAGCTTCATCGATAGCGGTCCGGTGTAGAACGCGAGCGATCGCTCGAGATCCCCGACGCGGAGCATGGTGTGCAGGATCCTCAACGACCCGCTCCCGTCCGCGATGCCCGCGACGCGACGATGCGATCGAGCTCGACCTTCAGCCGCACCAGCACCTCGTCGTAGCCGAACGCGCCGAGCCGCTCGCCGCCGCGCTTCAGGTTCACGGCGCGCGGGCCGCACCAGAGGCCGAGATCCGCGTCGTCCGTCTCGCCGGGGCCGTTCACGCGGCAGCCCATGACCGCGATCGTCACGTCCTGATCGGCCGCGTAGCGGGTCAGCTCACGAACCTTCTCCGCCAGCTCCACGAACGCCTCGTTCTCGACGCGCGAGCAGGACGGGCACGAGATGATGTTCAGACCCGAGAGCTCGGGCACGGAGCGGAAGCGCCCCGCCTCGACGTCGGCGAGGATGCGCAGCGCGACCAGGACCTCTTCGTGCTTGCGGTCGTTGGGCAGCGTGAGGGAGACGCGGAGCGTGTCGCCGATCCCGCGCGCGAGCAGCTTCTCGAACGCGATCCGCGTCTTGATCTCGCCCATCGGCAGCAGCCCCGCCTCGGTGACGCCGAGGTGCAGCGGTACGTCGGGGCGCTCGCGGCTGAAGCGCTCGTTCGCCTCGACCACCTTCGCGGGGTCGGAGTCCTTGAGCGACACGACGAAGTTCGTGAAGCCGAACCCGTCGAGCAGCGCGCAGTGGTCGACCGCGCAGGCCACCATCGCGCCGATCGAGTCGCCCGGAAAGCGCTCGTCGTACTCCGGCGCGACGGAGCCGCAGTTCACGCCGACGCGGAGCGCGCAGCCCGCGCCGCCCGCGACGTCCGCGAGCCAGGCGACCTTGTCGCGCGTGCTGCGGCCGCGCTCGTGGTGGTGCAGGTGTCCAGGGTTGTAGCGCAGCTTCGCGATGTGCTTCGCGACCGCGGAGGCGAGTCGGTAGCTCTCCTGCAGGTCGACGACGAGCGGCACCGGCGTGCGCGCGTGGATCTCGGCCAGGGCTTCGGCGTCGGCCTTGCTGTCGACCGCGACCCGCACCAGCCCGGCTCCCGCCGCCGCCAGCGCCTCGGCCTGCGCCACCGTGGCGGCGACGTCCTGCGTGCGGGTCGCGCACATGCTCTGGACCGAGATCGGCGCTCCGCCGCCGATCGCGACCGGGCCGGCCTGCACACGGCGCGTTCGATTGCGGGGGGTCTGCGCGCTCACGGCCAGACCGTAGCACGGGCCCGGTCGCCGCCGCCGGGCGTTCGGATCCTGACACCCCGGCGCCGGAATCAAGACGCTTCGCGGCGCGTCCGTCGTCAGGATGGCGCTCGTGTCGCGTCTGTCGCGGGCACGCGGATTGCTGTTCCGGGCCGCGAAATGAGTTCGAACGGCCCGAGGATCCTCCTGATCGGCAGCACCTATCGCGCGGTCTGCGTGCTCGAGCGACTGCTCGAGCGCGGCGACCGCGTGGTCGCGTACATCGGCCTCGAGAGCGATGCCCCGCGGAGCTTCGGTCCGGAAGCGCTCGAGCTCTGCGATCGGGCCGGCATTCCCGCGCGCAGCGGTCAGAAGCTCGGCGAGGAGATCGTGCGCTGGCTCGAGGATCGGATCCGCCCGGATCTGGCGGTGGTGCTCGGCTCGGCACACGACGTCCCGCTTCAGATCGCGGGAAACTGCCGGCTCGGCCTGATCGAGGTGCTCGACCGCTTCTCGAGTCCCGGATGCCCCGGCATCGTCCTGCGCCAGCGCGGCCAGGAGGTGCTGCGCCGCGAGCTTCCAGCGCTCGAGCCCGGCGCCGACGAGTCCGACGCGTATCAGTGTATGGTCGAGGCGGCGATCGAATGCCTCGCCGAGTTCCTCGATCGGCTCGTGCCGGCGCGCGCCGAGGCGCCTGTCTCCGTACCGTTCGCGGGTCTGCACGATTCCGGCGGCCGCCTCTCGCGCCTGGTCGCGCGCCCGGATCCCGGCGCCGAGACCGAGGCGCTGGAGCGCGAGGTCGCCGAGTATCTCGGCGCGGATCGCGTGCTCGCGCTGCGCTCGCCGGGCGAAGCGTTCCTGGCTCTCTCGGGCGCGATCGGCCTCGAAGCGGGCGACGAGGTGATCGTGCCCGCCGTGATCTCCGCCGTCGCGATCGAGTCGCTTCGCGCGGCCGGCCTGCGGCCGGTCTTGGCCGACGTCCATCCCGAGCGCCTCACGCTCTCCGCCGCCGCGGCCGCCGCCGTGATCGGCGAGCGGACGCGGGCGATCCTCGTCGCGCATCCGCTGGGGCAGCCCGCGGAGCTCGACGCGCTCTACGGCCTGGCCGAGGAGCGCGGTCTCGAGATCTTCGAGGACGGCGGCGAGAGTCTCGGCGCTCGCTTCGACGACTCGCGGCTCGGCCGCAGTCCCTGCGCCTGCATCTTCCGACTGCCGCTCGGCGCGCACGCTCCTGGCTTCCGCGTCTGTCTCGTCGCGCTGCCCGAGCCGCTCGCGCTCGAGCTCGAGCCGCGGCTCCGCGAGCAGCGCGTGAGCGACGGGCTCGCGGCCAGCGCACGCCGCGCGCTCTCGCACTGGGAGGATCGCATCGCGGCGCGCCGCCGGATCGCGAGCGCCTACTCCGCGGAGTTCTCGCGCTACGACGCGTTCCGGGTGCCGCCCACGCCCGAGCGCGCGCTCTCGACCCACTCCGACTATCTGCTGCGCCTCTCGCGCTTCGCGCGCACCGGCGCCGACGACCTCGCGAAGCTCCTGACCGAGAGCGGGATCGAGACGCGGCGCCTGCGCCTTCCGCTCACGGAACGGGAGCTCGCGAGCCTTCCCGCGGCCGAGCACGCGCGCGCGACCGGCCTGCTGCTGCCGATCGACGAGAGCCTGACCGACTCGCAGCGCGACCGCGTGCTGGACGAGATCTTCGGCTTCGCGATCGGCTGAGTCAGACCGGCGAGAGCCAGGAATCGTACTTGCGGTCGCGGCCGTGCACGGCGTCGAAGAACGTGGACTGGATCGTCTTGGTGATCGGCCCCCGAGCGCCCTCTCCGACCTGGCGATCGTCGATCTCGCGCACCGGCGTGAGCTCCGCTGCCGTCCCGGTCAGGAACACCTCGTCGGCGCAGTACAGCTCGTCGCGCGTGAGGCTGGTCTCGACCACCTCGATGCCCTTGTCGCGCGCGATCCGGATCACGGAGTCGCGCGTGATGCCCTCGAGCACCGACACCAGCGGCGGAGTCTTCACTACGCCGCGGCGCACGGCGAAGATGTTCTCGCCGCTGCACTCCGCGACCAGGCCGTTCGTGTCGAGCATGATCGCCTCGTCGTAGCCCTGCCGCGTGACCTCGCGCTTGGCGAGGATCGAGTTCACGTAGTCGCCGCAGGTCTTCGACTTCGTCATCGACACGTTCGGGTGGTGGCGCGTGTACGAAGACACCTTTGCGCGGATCCCGCGTTCCAGCCCCTCGTCGCCCAGGTACGCGCCCCAGGGCCAGACGACGATCGCGAGCTGCGGCGGGTTGTCGCGCGGCAGCAGCCCCATCGCGCCCGCGCCCAGGTACACGATCGGGCGGATGTAGCCCTCGGCCATCCGATTGGCGCGAAGCGTGTCGAGGATCGCTGTCTCGACCTGCTCGCGCGACCAGGGCATGGCGATCTCGACGATCTTCGCCGACAGGTGCAGCCGCTCGACGTGCTCCTTCAGCCGGAACACGGAGCTGCGACCGTCGTCGCCGCGATAGCAGCGGATGCCCTCGAAGACCCCGAGCCCGTAGTGCAGCGTGTGGGTGAGGATGTGGACGTTGGCTTCGTCCCAGGCGATCAGCTTCCCGTTCAGCCACACGAGCTCGGTCTTCTCGACGCCCACTACTTCTTCTTCCTTCCGAAAAGCCGGCCGGCGATCGTGTCCTCGCCCTTGGCGCGCCGCAGCTGCAGAAGTCGGATCTCGCGCAGCGCCTCGACGTGGTTGGGCCGGACCTCGATGACCTTGCGGAACATTCTCTCCGCTTCGGCCGCGTCTCCGCAAGCCTTCCGGATCTGGCCCAGGTAGAAGTAGCCGCTCGGCGACTGCGGAGCGAGGGCGATGCCTTTCTTCAGGTGCATGATTGCGGCATCGGGAGTGCTCTCGCCCTGATCCTGCTGCTTCAGGAACGTGATCCAGCCGCGCAGCGAGTGGAACTCGCCCTCGTCCGGGTCGAGCTCGAGCGCCCAGCGCAGGCACTCCAGCGCCGCGTCCCACTCCTTGCGACGCAGGGCCTCCTCGGCGCGCCGGAACTGCTGCTCGGCGGTGAGGATCCGGCCCACCGCGGCGCGGTCGGCCGACGCATCGCGCGAGCTGCGCATCTTGGCGGTGTAGCTCGCGCGCGAGTCGGGGTTGCCGAGCGCCTCGTGCGCCTCGGCGATGCGCGCGAAGACCTTTCCCGCGAGCTCCAGGAGCTCCGGCGCGCGCCGGCCGATCTTGTCGGGGTGATGGACCTTCGCGAGCGCCATGAAGGCCTTTCGCACCTCGTCGTCGCTCGCGTTGGCTTCGAGACCGAGGACTTTGAAGTGGTCCGCGCCCTCGAAGCGTTCGAGCGCATCGTTCAGCCTTCCCTGGAGCTCGACCGCCGCGGCGCACGGGCCGACGCCCGGAAGCAGACCGCTCGGCGCGGCGCGATCGGAGCGCAGATCGAGCGCGCCGATCATCCAGAGCGCGTACAGCGTGGCGCCGTGCGCGCTCATCAGGCTGCGCACGGGCTGAGGTCGCGCGACCGCCTCGTAGAGATTCGCGACGGCGCTCTCGTTCTCGCCGTCCTCGAGATGCAAGGTCTCCTGTGAAACCTCGCACTCCAGGAAGGGCTCCAGGCGCTTCGCAATCACCGCCGCGTTCACGCGCCCGGCTCCCTGGAGCACGACCCGGCGCGGGGTCCAGCCCGAGAGCTCGGAGGAGAGGCTCATCGCCCGTACACCGGTCTGTGTCCACGAGCGGCCTTCGCCCCAGCTGAAGATCTCGAGCAGCTTGTCGCCGGCCTGCGCCTCGAGCGCGGCCGCGAGCTCGCGCTCGCCGATCGCGCCCATCTGGATCAGGATCTCGCCCTGGCGCTTGCCGGTGGCCTTGGACTGTCGCAGCGCCGCCTCGAAGACCTGCTCGTCGATCAGTCCGGACTCGCGCAGCCGCCGGCCGAGCGACTCCCGCGCCAGGTTCGAGCGCACGGCAAACGGGCGGCCGGCGTCGAGCACGACGACCTTGTGCCGCTTTCCGAGCTCGAAGTGGACCGCGCCGCTGGCTCGCAGCTGCATCGCGCTCCAGAGCACCTCGATCGCCGGCGTCTTCGCCAGATCGACCGCGTCGCGCGGCGCTTCGCTCTTGGTCGTCATGGGCCGGCCGATCAGCCGCGAGACCCGGTCGAGGAGCTCGGTCGTCTCGAACGGCTTCTCGAGAAACGCCTTGGCGCCGGCGGCGATGACGCTCTTCGCGGGATCGGCGCCTCGGAAGACGCCGCTCATCGCGATGATCGGGATCGAGCGCGTCGCCTCGGCCGCGCCCAGCGTCGCGATCACGCTCTGGCCGTCCTTCTTCGGCAGAAGCAGATCGATCAGGATCAGATCAGGCGCGGCCTTCCCAACGGCTTCGAGCGCCGCGATCCCGTCGTGAACCTGCCGGCACTGGTAGCCGGCCTGCTCCAACACCTGCCCGAGCGAACGGGCGAGCGCGCGGTTGTCCTCGACGATCAGCACTTCCAAAGGCGACGGGCTCCTCGGATGACCGGTCCGGTTGCATTCGAGTCATCGGCCTTCGGCGGCGCGCCGTTGAGCCGCCAGGCCCGGGCCGAACGGGGGCCTCAGAGCGCCGCGCTCCGTGACGATCGCGGTCACGAGTGTGGCGGGCGTCACGTCGAAGGCGGGGTGCAGCGCGATCACGCCCTCGGGCGCGATCCGCCTCCCGCCGATCTGCGTGACCTCGTCGGAGCTGCGCTGCTCGATCGGAATCTCGCGCCCGCTCGGCGTGGCCAGATCCACCGTCGACAGCGGCGCTGCGACATAGAAGGGCAGGCGATGCGCCTGCGCCAGAACCGCCAACGAGTACGTACCGATCTTGTTCGCGACGTCGCCGTTGGCCGCGATCCGATCCGCGCCGACGACGACCGCGTCGATCTCGCCGCGCGCCATCAGCGCGCCGCCCATCGCGTCGGTCAGGAGCCGGACCGGGATTCCGTCGCGCAACAGCTCCCAGCTCGTGAGCCGCGCGCCTTGCAGGAACGGGCGCGTCTCCTGCGCCAGAACCAGCGAGAGCCGTCCCATCCGCATCGCGCTGCGGATCACGCCGAGCGCGGTCCCGTAGCCCGCGGTCGCGAGCGCCCCGGCGTTGCAGTGCGTGAGCACGCGCGCACCGGGCGGCAGCAGCGCGGCGCCCGCGTCGCCGATCGCGCGGCAGCTCGCGACGTCCTCGTCGTGGATCCGCTGCGCGAGCTCGCGCGCAGTCGCGCGGAGCTCGGGCGCAGTC
>Ga0194120_10001081_pt1 | contig 50483 bp, 52 predicted proteins | sample TA2MahCa65mmetaG_FD_148642 | JGI IMG/M metagenome (GOLD analysis project Ga0194120, IMG submission 148642) | Freshwater microbial communities from Lake Tanganyika, Tanzania - TA2015019 Mahale Deep Cast 65m | ecosystem: Environmental > Aquatic > Freshwater > Lake | place: Tanzania: Lake... | reverse complement strand
CGGCGGCGGCATCCCTTTCGAATCTATACTTCAATCCAACTTACGCGCGCGCCGATTATCGCGGCATCGTTCGCTATCTCGACTCGATTGCCAAACCGGGCGACGCCATTTTGCTCAACGCGCCGAATCAGTGGGAAGTGCTCACCTACTATCACACCGACACCGACAACGTCTTCCCCGTCGCCCGCTCGCGCCCGCTCGACGTTCCCGCGCAGATCGCCGAGCTCGAACGCATCGCCGCGACTCATGATCGGTTGTTCGTGATCTATTGGGGCGACGCGCAATCGGATCCGGGACGGGTGATCGAATCGTGGCTGAATGAACACACCTTCAAAGCATACGATCAGTGGCATGCCGACGTGCGATTGGCGGCATACGCTGTTCCCCGCGCCGCCGCCGTTTTGCAAACCCGAACCGACGTAACCTTTGGCGACCGACTCATCCTCGATGGATACAGCCTCAACGCCCAAACTTTTTCGCCGGGCGACATTTTGCAGCTCACTCTCTTTTGGCGCGCCAATTCTCCAATCTCCAATCGCTACAAAGTCTTTGTCCACCTCATTGGCGACCCATCGTCGCCGCCCGTTGCTCAGCACGACGGCGAACCCGGCGGCGGACTCGCCCTCACCACAACGTGGACACCGGATCAAACCGTCGCCGACAACCATGGCGTGCTCATTCCGCTTGACTTGCCGCCCGGCGAGTATTCGCTCGTCGTCGGCCTCTATCGTGTGGATAATGGCGCGCGGCTGACACACGCGGGCGGCGATTCGCTGTTCCTTTCGGCCATCACCGTGCGGCGATGAATTTCAACCACGAAGGCGCGAAGGCACAAATCTTCTTCGCGCCTTCGCCTCTTTGAGCCTTTGTGATCCATGCCCCGCCGATCACTGCCATTGTTTGTTGTTGTCGCTGCTACCATATTTGCGGCGATGTATTTCGCCACCGCCCTCCCGCGCATTTTCTATCCCTATGATCTCGATTTCATCGAAGACAGCATGCTCATGCAGTCTCTGCGTTTCGCGGAGGGGCGCGCAGTATTCACTGCGCCGAACGTGGAGTTCGCGCCGCACGTGTACATGCCGCTGTATTCGTGGCTGGGCGGCGTGTTGCTCCGAATCTTTGGCGTGGGGCACACACCGCTGAGGGCGCTTTCGTTCGCGGCCACACTGACGACGGCGGCGCTGATCTTTTTCATTGCCCACCGCGAGAGCGGCGCGCGATGGCTGGCGGCGGTGTGCGCCGGGCTGTATCTCGGCGGCTATCGCCTCAACGGATTCTGGTACGAACTGGCGCGAGTCGATTCATTGTTCGTTGCTCTCTCGATGATCGGGTTGACACTCGGACTGTATGGCCGCGACTCGACCGCGCGGATGCTCATTTCGGCCATTGTGCTGGCCCTCGCCTTTTTCACCAAGCAAACGGCGTTGGCTTTCGGGGCCTGCGTGGCGGTGTATTTGTGGATCACCATCAGGCGGCGAAGCGGGTTGTTTTTGGGAGCGTGGATCGGGTTGATCGGAATCGGGATAGCGATATTGAACGCGGCGACCGACGGTTGGTTTTTCTATCACACCTTCATCGTTGCCGGAGCCGACCGGGTTGAAGTCGGGCGCGTGTTTCGATACGCGGCTTTCGAGTTGTTCGGGGTGATGGGCGGGCTGAGTGTGATGGCGGCAGCGGCGGGGGTGATGGGTTGGCGGCGACTCGGAATCGGAGTCCTGCGGAATCGTCCGTGGCTGTTGGACATCGGCGCGGCGGCGATCATCAGCGGCGCGGGCCGGGCCTCGGGCCGTCGGCGCAGATGGCCGAGTTGTGGTATTTGCGCGAATGGAGCGGTATGCCGTTGCCGCAAGATTTCGTGGCGAGGATTCGCGGGCGGTATTACTCGGCGATCATTTCGAGTGAAAGTATGTTCGAGACCGACCCGGAGATACGGGCGCTGATCGAATCGGACTACATGCGCGCCGAAACGATCGACGGGCCGCCGACGATGGCCGGGATGCCGGTGAAGCCGAGCGTGTTATTCGCGCCGAAATGCTCTGTTGCACGGATCCCGTTTCGACCTTGCGCCGCCCGCCGATAAAGTCGGCGGGCTACCTCCCGGCGTCGGCTGAAGCCGACTTGTTAGCCCGATTCATCGGGCGCCGTTGAGCAGCGCGGGCAATTCATGCCCGCGCGATCTGACCGGCAGCGATGTTTGCAACAGAGTAGCGCCGAAGTGAAAAGTTTGCCAATGAGGGGCAACGGTGATACGCTTGCGGCAGTTTGCGGGCGACGAGGAGAAGGCTCAATGGTGATCAAAAACAACCCCGAACATGATCCGGCCGGCGATCTAAAAATCGTGGATGCCTATATGCGTTGGGCGCTCTTGGCCGCTGAGGAAGTGGTGGGGAAGAAGGGGATGAGCGTGGTTCTGCGCGAGGCGAAACTGGAGCGGGTGATCGACAACCTGCCGCCGAATGAGTTGAAAGCGTCGGGCGGGTATTCGTTCGGCGAATATGCCAGCCTCAACGCCGCTCTGCTCAACTTCTTCGGGCGGGCGGCGAAGAGCATGGTGCTGCGCATCGGGCGGCTCTCGGCCAAACAGGGCATCGAACAGCAGGGGGCGATGTTCGGCATCGCCGCGCTGATCGCCTCCAAAGTGTTGCCGTTTCCGGCGCAAGTCAAATTGGGGCTGGAAGCGATGCGCGACGGGTTTGTGAAAGTGTATGGCGCGAGCGGGCAAAAGGTGGAGATCGTCGTCGAGGATCGCGGCGACCGCATTGCCTATCTCGATTACGGCTGCGCCAACTGCGCGGGCAAGCAATCGGATGCGCCGATGTGTTGGATTCACTTGGGCGTGATTCAGGAAGGGCTACGCTGGCAGACGGGGAAAGAGGCCGAGGTGCTGCAGGCGGAGTGCCGGGCGATGGGCGCGGCGGCGTGTGTGTGGGAGGTGAGCAAGAAGGCGAAGGAGTAGCCAGAAGTCAGTAGTCAGTGATCAGTAGTCAGAGGAACTTTCTCGGAGGTGATCTTCGAGGAAGTTTTTGTTTAAGGCGTTTGCCCCCAGCGGGTGATGGTGTTTCCGAGCCGGTCGGCGATGGTGAGGCCGAGCGGGCCGGGCGCAGGCCGACTCCACGTGGCGGCCCACGGCGCGGGCGAGGCGGTGACGGCGTCCCCCTGCGCCGATAGTTGCCCGTTCACAAAAAGTGTCACGGCGAGAGTCTGCGCTGAGGTTGTGTAGAGTCGCACGGTCACAAAATCAGCGGTCTCGTCAATCGAGAGGGCCATGTCTTTGTTGGCCCACACGAAGTTGCCGATGCTGTGGAAGGGATACCAGTATTCGGTCTAACTGTAACTTTCGTCGGGCTGAAGGGTGACGGTTTCGGAAAAGTTGGAGGTGAGGCCGCCCCACAGTTCGACGTAACTGCTGTCGTCGGTCGTCCAAGTGTATGAAGGCAGATCGCCGGGGCCGAAGAGTTTGAGGCCGCGCGCGGCTTGCGGAGGAAAGATGCGGGCGAAGCCTTCGTCGGCGCGGGCAGAGTAGAGGCCGGTGTAGGGTTGGGCTGCTCCGCCGCTGGCAAAGAGGCTGAGGAATTCGCGCCAGTTGCCGTAGAGGCTCATGTCGCGGCCATTGTAATCGGGCCACGAAATGGTTTGGCCTTCGGGCGGGAGGGTTTTGTCGTCGGTGGAGTGGACGAGCATACCGTCGGTGGGAATGTTAAAACGGAGATCGGGCCCGGCGCGGTTGTCTCCGGCGGGCGCGGCGATGGCCGCCATCCAAAATTGAAAGGCGAGCGGACTGGTGTTGGGGTTATGCAGAACAGGGGTGAGGGTGAAATAGCTGTGCGCCGAGTCGAGCTCGATGCGGATGGCGGCTTCGAGGCCGGTTCGCTCTTCGGCGATGGAGACGACGACGGCGGCGGAGTCGAGTCTGGTGACGGTGGAATAATTCCACGGCAGCCATTCGACGAAGCCGTGATCTTCCACAGGCAGACTCCATTCGAGGCCGCCGATGGCGAGCTACCATTTGCGGTATCCATAGCCGGTGGCTTTGACGACGGGGTTGTTGTAGAGAAGTTGGCGGCCTGTGAGTTTATCTTGTCAGCGATAGAGCCGCCCGCCGAGTTCGGGGAGGAAGGTGAGGCTGACGTATTTGTTTTCGAGGACGACGGCCTTGAGGGCAATCGGCGCGGCCATGCTGGGATCGAACTCGAACGGATCGTAGTCGAGGCGAGGGTATGGGTAGAGAGGATCGCCGGGGGCAGTGTCGAAAAGATGATCGCGCCAATTGGTTGAGGCGAGGGTGATCGTGCTTTCGCTGATGAGGGGGGCGCCGGGCGAGCGGGTGGGAGGGTGTGAGTTGGAGTTTGGGTTGGAGTGAGTGTGAGTGTGGGCGAGGGGGTGAAGGAGAGAGAGGGAGAAGGAGAGAATGGGAGCGATGGAGAGGGGGCGGCAGGGGTGGCCGTTGAAGTTGGGCGTGTTGCGGGCGTGACGGGCGAGGGGGTGAAGGTGACTTGCGAAACGGCGGGCGGCGCGATGGTGATGACGAGAGGCGCGGGCGGTGGGGCGGGCGCGCGAACGCAGGAAGCGATAAAAAAAGCCAGTAGTGCCAGTGAGGCGGAGGGAGGGCGGGATCGTTCCAAGAATCGTGGATCTATTCTGGAGTCCAAGAACGCAGTATGCGCTCGATCTCGCGAATCTCAAAATCTGATTGGTCAGTTTTGCTGTAAATGGTCAGCAGGATCACACGAGATTCCGTGCGCAGATAGTAAAGCAAGCGGTAACCTCCGCTTTTGCCACGTCGTGCATCTTGGTTGGGGATGCGCGCCTTGTAGACCCGATGTTTGACGCCTCGAAAGAGTCGCGCCCTTTTGAAGTTGCTCCAATACTGGCTCAACGTCGGCACGTATGTGGCGATATCGCTTGGCCAGGCGTTTGATCTGATCCTGAAACTCAAGAGTGAAGAATAATGACCGCCCAGTCATCCTTTGCTATCCCACCGCAATTCTCGGAGAGGTCGTACTTTGCGCTTGTGCGCCTGCGCCCATGCGCGCCTGAAACTTGCAACCGCCTCCCGGTCTCTCTTGGAAAGCGCCTCGCCTTTCGATGTTTCTAGGAAAGCCAAAAATGCGATTGCGACTCGCAAATCCTTGGATGGCAATCGCCTAATGCGGGTTTGTGCTTCGCGCACGAGTTGTTCTGAACTCATAGCATGTGATCTCCCTACGTTGGGCATTATAACTCGCCCTGCCGACGGCGAGCCAACGACTCATAATATCGCTCGTGCGCCTCAATCGCATTTTCATGGGAGTGACGGCGGGCGACGGCCAACCCGGCCTCGCCCATGGCCCGCGCCCGCGCCGGATTCTGTAGCAAAGTGATGATCCGATTTGCCAGCGTGACTACATCACGAGGCGATACGAGGAATCCGGTGACGCCGTCTTCGACGAACTCGGGCATGGAGCTGGCGCGCACGGTGACCACCGGCAAACCGGATGCCGCCGCTTCGAGCACGACCGAACTCTGAATCTCCACTTCGGAGGCGGTGATGAACAGCGAGGCGAGTCGGTAGAGTCCGGGCAGGTCGCCGGTCATCGCCACGTAGCCGGGGAAGCGACTGCGATCTCGAATCCCCAGCGACTCGGCCAACTGAAAGATCGCGTTGCGTTGTTTGCCGTCCCCGACGATGAGCAGCTGCGCTTTTGCGCTTTGCAGCGCCAGCGCGGCGGCGCGCACGGCGAGATCGACTTGCTTATCGGCGTCAACGCGCCCGGCGTAAAGAATGATGGGCAGTTCAGGATCGAGGCCGTATTTGTGGCGGAGGGACTCGGCTTCATCGGGGGCGGCGGGTGGGGGCGTGAATCGAGTCGTATCCACACCGTTGCTCATGGGTTGGGGGCGGAAGCGGGTGTGCGCGCCGACGATGTCGGCGATCATTTTGCTGGAGGTGATCACGGAGTCAAATTGTGGATAGAACCATCGCCCGTACGACCACAACACAGACTCGACGAGGCGATGCAGTGCGGGCAGAGCGGGCAAATAAGTCGAGACGAACCACGGGAGCTGGTGGAGGGTGAGGAGGCGAATGGGCGGGCGCGGAAGCGAACGCGCGGCGCGCAAACCGGCGAGGCCGACCGTGAGCGGATCGTGCGAGTGCAGGATGTCGGGCTGGAAGGCGCGGAGCTCGGCGGCGATTTCGGTTTGCGGCCACAACACGAAGTGTTGGCCCACGCGCACGGGGTTGGGCAGTGCGCGCAGGCGGGCAACTCTTAATCTGTCGCGTTCTTCGACGTAGGATTGGCCTTTATCACTGGCGGCCAGCGCCAACACCACGTGCCCGCGCGCGGCCATGCCCTCGGCCATGCGGCGCACCACGAGGGCCGCGCCGCTGACCATGGGCGGGTAGGATTGGGCGAGATAGGCGATGCGCACGGCTCGATGCGGCTTACGGCGCGCGCACAACAAAGTTGTCGAACTCGAAAGCGCCTTTGTCGCCGGGGTCAAACAGCTCGATGCCCAAACCCATGGTGCCCCTCCGCAAACGGCTGTCGTCCGCTTCGGCGATCATTTGCCGGTTGATGAAGAAGGTGAAGTGCGCGCCCTCGGCGACGACGGTGATGGTGTTGACTTGGCCGGGTTTGATGGTATCAGTCTCCGTCCAATCGATCAGCGTCGTCCACTGCCCCGATTCGAGCACGGCAAAATCGAACTGCCCGGTTTCGCTCACGGCAAAATAATAAAACGAGTCATCGGCTTCTTTGCGGAAGACGATGCCGTAATCGGCGCCAGCCGGGCCACTGGTTTGCCGCACATCCACCGTGAGGTAGAGATCGGCTATCGAATCGAGGTGGGTGATTGTGGATCGAAAACTGACGCCTTTGGAGGTGGCCGCCTCCCAGCGATAAACGCCGCCGACGATTTGCTGATTCACGTCGGCGCGGTCGTCGGTGTAATCGCCGGTGGGCCATGTGTCTTGATCGTAGGAGAAGTCATCCGAATAGGCAACGGGCCACGAAGTCCAACGGGTGATGTTCGAGGCAATGGCCGCTTGCGTGGCTTCGACGACTTGCGCGGTGGCGGTGGCTTCTTGCGCGATGCGCGCCTGCGCGGTGGCGGCGGTGTCGGTGGCGGCTTGTTCCGTGCGCGCCGCCGACGAGGTTCCGGCGCCGAGCACTCCGAGTCCCAACATACCGAAGGCGATGAAAGCGCACAGGGCAATGGCAACTACAATGCCGATGACACTGAGCCACACGCCAGCGCCCCCGCCTTCTTTCTTCGCTGGTTGAGGCTGAGCGGCTGGCTGAGGATACGATTGCGGCGGATAGTGCTCGATGGCGGTGGGTGCTGGCCCGGTGGGCGCTGGCGGCGGCGCGGGGCGCGTGGCCGGTTCGGCGGCGGCGGCGAAGGCGCGGGCAAATTCGGCGCACGATTGGTGCCGCTCGGCGGGAGTCTTCGCCAACGATTTCATCACCACCGCATCGATCTCCGCCGAAAGTTCGGGGTGCAGTTGGCGGAGCGGGCGCGGCGCTTCGCTCACGTGCTTGAAGATCACGCCCATCGGCGTTGTTGCTCTGAACAGCGTTTGCCCGGTGAGCATTTGATACACCATCACCGCCAGCGCATAAATATCGGATCGGCGGTCGAGCGGCTCGCCGCGCGCCTGTTCCGGACTCATGTAGTCGGGCGTGCCGATGATGCCGGCGCCGGTGAGGCTGGAGGCCGACTCCATATATTTGGCGATGCCGAAGTCGGCGATGATCGGTGTGTCGCGCGCGTCGAACAGAATGTTGTTGGGTTTGATGTCGCGGTGGAGCAAACCTTGATTGTGGGCGTAATCGAGCGCATCGGCGATGGGCGCCAAAATGCGCGCCACCTCTCGCGGAGCCATCGGGCCGCCGCGGATACGATCCACCAGCGTGCCCACCATCAACGGCATGATGATGTACGGCACCCCGTTGGCCTCGCCGAAATCGTAGAGCGGCAGAATGTTGGGGTGGCTGAGTTTTGCCAGCGTGCGCGCCTCGTTGACGAAGCGCTTGATGAAGTTGGGGTCGTGCAACAGTTCGGCGGGCATGACCTTGATTGCCACCGAGCGATCGATGGCCTCTTGATAGCCCCGGTACACCGAAGCCATGCCGCCCTGCCCCAACTGCGCCACAATTTTGTACGACCCGAAAGTCTTGCCAAGCATGTCAACGGCCATCGAGAGTCTCCTCCAGAAACTTCCGTTGATTATAGTTCAGCCGCGCCCGAAATGTAATTCAGACTTTGGTACAATCCCTCGCGCATGCGTGTTGCCCACCTCTCGCTCACCAACTTTCGCAATTACACGCGCCTCGAAGCCGACTTGCCCCCCGGCCCGCTCATCCTCGTGGGCCGCAACGCGCAGGGCAAAACGAGTCTGCTCGAAGCCATCTATTACCTCGCCGCCGCCAATTCGCCCCACGCCACCGCCGACCGGCAGCTCATCCACTGGCTCGCTGTGCGCAACGACCCGCGTCCCTTCCTGAAAATTGTGGCCGATGTGCGCGCCGCCGACGAGAGCCGCCGGGTGGAGATTCGCATCGAAGTTGAAGAGGCCGGCGCGGCGCGCGAGCCGCGATTGAAAAAGACCGTGCTCATCAACGGCCTCAAACGGCGCGCGGGCGAACTGCACGGCGCGGTCAACGTCGTCCTCTTTCTGCCGCAGGACATGTCCCTCGTCGAAGGCTCGCCCTCCGACCGCCGCCGTTACCTCGACAACACCCTCTGCCAGATCGATCCCGTGTACTCCCTCGCGCTCGGCGAATACCAAAAAATCCTCGCCCAGCGCAACGCTCTGCTCAAGCAATTGCAGGAACGCAACGGCAACGGAGACGCCGAACTCGAATTTTGGGATGGCGAATTGTGCCGGCACGGATCGACTCTGATCGCCGCCCGCGCCCGCGCGCTGGAAGAGATTGAACGATTCGCCTCCGCGATCCACCGCGAACTGACCGAAGGCGCAGAACATCTTCGCCTCGCCTATCAGCCCGCTTTCGATCCGTTGGACTCCGACTCCCCGCAACTGGCCTTCGGCCTCGACGTGCCCGTGACCCGCGCCGGAGTGACAGCGGACGTCATCGCCCAAAGTCTGCGCGAGAAGTTAATCGCCTCGCGGCGGCAAGAGATTGATCGGGGAATGACGCTCACCGGCCCGCACCGCGACGATCTGCGTTTCCTCGCCAGCGGCATCGATCTCGGAATCTACGGATCGCGCGGGCAGGGGCGCACGGCGGTGCTCTCGCTCAAACTCGGCGAACTGGCGTGGATGACCGATCGCGCGGGCGAGCCGCCCCTCCTTCTGCTTGACGAAGTGCTGGCCGAACTCGACCCCCAGCGGCGGCGCGATCTTCTGCGGCGGCTCGGCGGCGTGGAGCAGAGCGTGATGACCACAACGGATTTGGGACTCTTCGAAGATGAGTTTGTGCAAGCCGCGCGAGTGTGGCGAGTAAACGCGGGAACGATTTCAATGAACAATGAACAATGAACAATGCCGGCTCACGCCCATTGTTCATTGTCTCATTCTTCATTGTTCATTTCAGAGGCTCTTTGCTCGGCGTGCCGGGCCGGCGCGGATACTTGGCCGGAGTGGCGGCGACTTTGTCGAAGACGACGAGGTAGCGCGGTTCGACGACGCCTGGCAGTTCCACCGGAATGATTTGCGCCAAACACCCGCCCAAAATTCCGGCCGCCTTTTCTGCGCCGTGAGTCTCGGCGGGCGCGTTCTCTCCCTTTTGCGCCAGCGCTTTTCCCCCGCGCTTCACCAACGGCAGTAAATACTCAAGCAGTGTGGGCATCTCGGCCACAGCGCGCGCCACCGCCCAATCGTAACGCTCGCGGCGCGCGGCGTCGCGCCCCACTTCCTCGGCGCGGCCTTTGATCACGATCACATCCTTCAATTCGAGTTTGCCGACGATGTGATTGAGGAACGCTGCCTTTTTGCCGACCGACTCCACCATTGTGAGCCGAATCTCAGGGCAGACGATCTTGAGCGAATGCCGGGGAAGCCTGCGCCAGAGCCGATGTCGATCACGCGAAGTGTCGAGCGCGGATCGCGGATGGGAATGAGGCAGGAAAGCGAGTCGGCGAAGTGTTTGATTTCAACGTCCGCCGGGTTTTTGATGGCGGTGAGATTGAATCGCTCGTTCCACTCGGCGAGTTCGGCGGCGAGGGCGCGAAAGGCGGCAACCTGCGGGGCGGTGAGGTCGAGGCCGAGAATCTGTTTGGCGGCAGTGGTCAGTCGTTCCATTGGTGGAGATTATAACTGGGCGGGGGTGTAATTGCTCACTTCTCAACTTTGCTACTTTTGTGGGAGTATCCACGTATTGAAAGGAAACAACCAAAGGAGCATCCAACATGGCAAAGACTATCGATCCACTCGTCAAAGATTTTCTGGCGCAGAAGCGGATCGCCGTTGTTGGCGTTTCGCGCAAAGAAGGCGCGGCAAATTTGAATTACCGAAAGTTCAAGAAGGCGGGGTACACAGTGTTCGCCGTCAACCCAAACATCGAGACCTTCGACGGCGACCCGTGCTATCGTGATCTCAAATCACTGCCGGAAAAAGTGGATGGCGTGTTCATCGTCACCCGGCCAGCCCTCACCGAAAAAGTTGTGCGCGAGCGCGCCGAACTTGGCCTCCAACGAGTGTGGATGCACTGCGTGCTTGGCTCGACGCCGACGGTTGCGAAGGATGCGGCGGCGAAGATCGGCAGCGCTTCGCCGGAGGCCGTTCGGCTGTGCCGCGAGAACGGTATCGCCGTCATTCCCGGCGGGTGCGTCAGCATGTTTCTCGAACCGGATTTCGGGCACGCCTGTATGAGAGGTATGCTGCGCATGGCCGGCGCGTTGGCCGCCTAACTTCGCAACCCTCTCTCGCCGTCAGCGTAATAGTAATTTATTATCCCGGTTACCGAAAGCGAGATTCAAAAAATGGAACGCAAACTTTATCGAAGCCGGACGAACACGATGTTCGCCGGTGTGTGCGGCGGCTTGGGCGAGTATCTGAGCATTGATCCGACCGTCATCCGCTTGGCTTTCGTTCTGCTCACACTGATCAGCGGGCACGGCCTCTTGGCCTATCTCATTATGCTGTTGATCGCGCCGCTCGAACCGGCGCCACTGCCGAGCCCTCTCTCCGCCGAACCCTTCACAGGAGTCAAAACAGGATGAGCGAGCCAAACTTTCGCACCGAAGAATTTGTGGTGCGGGGCGATGCCGTGGTGGCCAAAGTGAAAGAGTTGGTGCACGAGGGCAACATCCGCCGCATCATCATCAAAAACGAAGAGGGGCAGACGATGATCGAGATTCCGCTCACCGTCGGCGTGGTGGGCGCGGTGCTGCTGCCGGTGTGGGCGGCGCTGGGGGCCATTGCCGCATTGGCCGCCAAACTCACGATTGTGATCGAGCGCGTGGACGAGACGAAGAAAGACGGCGAGGGTTAGGGCGCGGGAAGGTAGCCCCATGGGTTGGGCCGCGTGCCCTGATAATTCATCTCGAAGTGCAGGTGCGGCCCGCTGGAGTTGCCTGTGCTTCCGGCGAGGCCGATGAGGTTGCCCTGGAATACGCTCTGCCCGCACGACACATTCCACTGCGAAAGGTGAGCGTAGAGCGTTTGCCAGCCGTTGCCGTGATCGAGCACGACCATGTTGCCGTAGCCCCAGTTGCTCCATCCGGCAAACACCGCCACTCCGCTGTCGGAAGCGAAGATGGCATCGCCCGTTCCGGCGGCGATGTCGATGCCGAGATGGCCGGCCCAATAGTTGTTGCCGCTGAGCCAATGATTGGTGGCCGGCCAGGCGAAGAAACCCGATCCCACTGAGCCGCCGGTGTACCCACCCGGGCATTGCCCCGGCCCGGCGTCTTTGGGCAGCACGTTGCGCTTAACTTTGCTGATGGTGGGAATGACGAACTGCACGAATTCCCGTTTGCCGCCGGGCACCATCAGCACTTTCCCCACCACCAACTCCGGGTTGTCCGGATCCAGATCGTTGCCCGGCCAGTTCACAATATCCTCGACCGTCACTTGATAGTAGCGGGCCAGCACGTCGAGCCGGTCGCCCGGTTGAACATCGCGCAGAACGCCGTTGGTGGGCGGGATGCGAAGCTCTTGGCCGGGGCGGAGCAAGTGCGGATCATCTTTGAGCACCGGGTTGCCCCACACAATTGTCTCCGGCGCGAGGCCAAACTTTTCGGCAATGCCGAATAACGTGTCACCCGTTTGCACGGTGTAAGATTGAATGTCGGTGCGCGGTCGGGTGGGGATGTTGGTATGGATGTCGGTTTGGCGGGTAAGTTCTTCGGAAGCCGATGCGCCGATGGCGATCACGGGGAATTGTGTGCCGCCCAACGAAGCAACAACCGGCGTGGGGGTGGGAACGGCTTCGCCGATAGCGGCCAGTTCGCTCACATCCACTCCGGCGGGGAGCCAACTCATCACGTTGGCCCGCCCCAGCCAAATGACTCCCGCGGCGACGATCAACAGAATGGCGTGGACAGCGTATTGTTGAAGGCCGAGTGAGCTGGCAAGGTCGGCCAGGAATTGGCCGGGAGTGGCGCGGGGGTGTTGTGGGGTTGGCGGCTCGTTCATGGGCGGGATCATATCGCCCGCGAGAGAAATGTTGAAGGATGAGGAGTGAATTCTAATGGGCTCTTCATCCTTCTGCCTTCATCCTTCTTTATTTCTACAGCCCGTTCTTGCCGATACTCTCTAAAAAGTCGGAGTTATTGTTGGTTTGGGCTATGCTTTGGATGATGGCTTCGGTGGCGTTGGTGATGTCGAGGCCGGCGCCGTTGGGGGGCGGCGCAATCATCTGCCCGAACATGCGGCGGATGAGCCACACGCGCGGGGTGATGTCGGGGCCGAGCAAAAGTTCTTCGCGGCGGGTGGAGGATCGTTCGATGTCGAAGGCGGGGAAGATGCGGCGCTCTTGCAGTTTGCGCGAGAGGTGCAGTTCCATGTTGCCGGTGCCTTTGAATTCTTCGTACACCACATCGTCCATGCGCGAGCCGGTGTCCACGAGGCAGGTGGCGACGATGGTGAGCGAGCCGCCCTCTTCGATGTTGCGCGCCGCGCCGAAGAATTTTTTAGGCGGGTAGAGAGCCGCCGGGTCGAGGCCGCCGGAGAGGGTGCGCCCCGAGGGGTTGACGACGAGGTTGTAAGCGCGGGCAAGGCGGGTGAGCGAGTCGAGCAGAATGACCACATCGCGTCCGCCTTCCACGAGTCGCTTGGCGCGTTCGAGGGCCATTTCGGCGACGCGCACATGCGACTGAACGGGATCGTCGAAGGTGCTGGCGACCACTTCCGCATCCACCGAGCGATCCATGTCGGTCACTTCTTCGGGGCGCTCGCCGATGAGGGCGACCATGAGGTGCACGTCGAGATAGTTGCGCGAGATGGCGTTGGCGACTTGTTTGAGGACGGTGGTCTTGCCTGCTTTAGGCGGCGAGACGATGAGGCCGCGCTGGCCTTTGCCGATAGGGGCGATGAGGTTGAGCAAACGGGTGGCGTGGGTGTGGCGGTCGGTTTCGAGGTCGAAGCGTTCGGTGGGGAAGATGGGGGTGAGGTCTTCGAAAGCCGGACGGCGTTTCGCCACTTCGGGGTCGAGGCCGTTGACGGCTTCCACCCGGATGAGGCCGTAATACTTTTCGGATTCTTTGGGGGCGCGCACTTGCCCAATCACCATATCGCCGGTGCGCAACCCGAAGCGGCGGATTTGCGATTGGCTGACGTAAATGTCGTCGTCGCCGGGAAGGAAATGATCGGAGCGAAGGAAGCCGATTCCGTCGTCGAGGGTTTCGAGGACGCCGCCGCGCAGTTCGAGGTTGTGTTTTTCGGCATTGGCCCGCAAGAGGCGGATGATCAGGTCATCCTTTTTCAGGCGGCTGTAATTGGTGATGCTCCAATCGCGGGCAATGTCGCGAAGTTGTTCGAGCGTTTTCCGCTCGAGCGAGGCGATGTCAATGGAATCTTCTCTGGGCATGGGGAGCTTGGGCGGGTGGTTGGGTGGTTGGGTGGTTGGGAAACGGGGGCGAGGGGAGCGAGCCTTCGTTGCAGGAACGAAAGAATTCAGCAGGGCTGATCAGCCCCGGTTCGGTTTTGCGGTGCGCAAACAGACACGGCGAGCGGTGGTTTGTGAAGGCGATAAATTGGGAACGGCAAGCAGAATACAGACTGTTGGCTTGCGCCAACGTCCGAGACTCTCAAAGCAATTGTTGAGGGCAATTCACAAAAATGGAACCTGTTGGGCTTTTAGAGGAATGGCCGGCCTTCGAGCGAGGATGAATGCCGTGCTACCGTGCTTGAAGTTGCCGAGATTGTAGCATCGGCTGGAAGATGTGTCAATCAGGATTTGATCGCTCGCACCCCCCAGCCCCTCTCCGTTAATCGAACGCCACTGCCGAGAAATTCATCAGTTTGTCGAGCCGGTGTTGGGCGATGATTTCGCGCACCGTGCCCGATTTGGAACGCATGACCAGCGAGTGAGTGCGCGCTCCCGATCCGAAATACTTTACGCCGTCGAGCAGTTCGCCGTCGGTGATGCCGGTGGCGGCGAAGAACACGTTTTCGCTCGACACGAGGTCTTCGGGGGTGAGCACTTGGTCGAGGTCGTAGCCCAGCGCCTTGCCGCGATCAATCTCATCCTGATTGCGCGGGAAGATTTTGCCTTGAATCTCGCCGCCCATGCACTTGAGGGCGCAGGCGGAGATCACGCCTTCGGGTGTGCCGCCGGTGCCCATGAGCAGATCGATGCCCGAGTCCGGCCAAGCCGTCATGAGCGCTCCGGCTACATCGCCATCGGTGATGAGGCGGATGCGCGCCCCCGCCTTGCGCACTTCGGCAATGAGCTCGGCGTGGCGTTCGCGGTCGAGGATGACGACGGTGAGGTCGTTCACATCGCAGCCTTTGGCGCGGGCCACCGAACGCAGGTTCACGGTGGGCGGCGACTCGATGTCAATCATGCCTTTGCCCGCCGGGCCCACCGCGATCTTGTTCATGTACACGAACGGTCCCGGATTCCACATGGCGTGCCGGTCGGCGATGGCGACGGTGGCGAGAGAGTTGGCGCGGCCCAAGGCAAGCAGTCGCGTCCCGTCGATGGGGTCAACGGCAATATCCAATTCGGGCGGGCGGCCGGTGCCGAGCCGCTCGCCGTTGAACAGCATGGGGGCTTTGTCCTTTTCCCCCTCGCCGATCACCACGATGCCGTCCATATCAATCGAGTTGAGCACGAGCCGCATGGCATTCACGGCGGCCTGATCACTGCCCACTTTGTCGTTGCGCCCCATGAAGCGCCCGGCGGCCATCGCCGCCGCTTCAGTCACGCGCACGAGTTCCAAGGCAAGGTTGCGTTCGGGTTGTTCGTTCATGGCGTCTCCCTTATTGAAAGAAAGTGATGATAACGAAATAAGCGATGGGGGCGGCGATGATCCACGAGTCGATCCGGTCGAGCAATCCGCCGTGCGGGCCGAGAAGATTGCTGGTGTCTTTGATTCCGATCTGGCGCTTGAGCATCGAGATTCCCAAATCGCCCAGCACTCCGGCCACCGACACGACGAGGCCGACGGCTCCGCCGGAGACAAACCCCGCCGATGACTCCGGCCCGGCGCGGAAACTCCCGAACCAGCCGAACAGCGCCCCGAAGACGGCGCCCCACACAAGGCCGCCGACGAATCCCTCCCACGTTTTCTTGGGGCTGAGTCGGCGCGTCATTTGCGTCTTGCCGAATCGTTTGCCCACCACATACGCGCCCGAATCCGAAAGCCAGATCGCCGGAAACACCATCATCGTCCACGACAGGCCGTCGGGCAAAGCGCGCAGGAGCATGATGTATCCGCCCATCCATCCGAGATAGACGAATCCGGCAATGGTGATCGCCCAATCGGTAGCGGAGGCCGGGGCGCCGAGTTCGTAATCGATCGTGTGCCACAGCGAAGCCGCCGCCAACAGGGCCACCAACGCGCCGCCGGCGATCAACCCGGCGCGCGATTCCAACTGCGGCCAAAAGGTGGGCGCAGAGTGGGCGAGGGCCAACACAAACACGCCGCCCACGATGATGGGCGCCGCGGGGCGATAGCCGCCCTTCTGCATCATCTGCGCGTACTCGTACGCGGCGAGCAGAAAAAATGTCAGCAGAAAGGCGAAGTACCACACTCCGCCGAGAAAAATGCAAGTGATGCCCGGCGGGAGCAACAGCAGGGTTACGATGATTCGCTGTCGGAGCATGAAGGAGGGTGGGGCGCTGTCACAAGCCGCCAAACCGGCGGTTTCGGTTTGCGTATTCTTCCAATGCCAAACGGAGTTGTTCTTTGTCGAAGTCGGGCCAATACGCCGGCGCCACGTAATACTCGGAATACGCCCCCTGCCAAATGAGGAAGTTGCTCACGCGCATCTCGCCGCTGGTGCGGATGATGAGATCGGGATCGGCTTGGCCGCCGGTGTAAAGGTGCGCCGCCAGCGCCTCTTCGGTGATCGAGTCGGCGGGCAGGCCCTCGGCGACCATGCGGCGAACGGCCTCCACGATCTCGGAGCGCCCGCCGTAATTGAAGGCCACGTTGAGGATGAGTGTGCTGTTGTGGCTGGTGGCCTGAATGGCCTCGCGCACTTTTTGGGCAAAGGCCGGCTTCAGCCCCTCCAACTTGCCGATGTGCCGCAGTTGCACGCCGTTCTTGTTCAGTTGAGGCAGTTCGCGGTCGATCACATCCTCGAAAATAGTCATGAGTCCGTTGACTTCTTCGGCGGGGCGGCGCCAGTTTTCGGTGGAGAAGGCGTAAATGGTGAGGGTGCGAATGCCGAACTCCACGCAGGCCTCGATGACCCGGCGCAGGTTTTCGGTTCCGGCGCGGTGGCCGGCCACGCGGGGAAGGCCGCGCTGTTTGGCCCACCGTCCGTTGCCGTCCATGATGATGGCAACGTGCGCGGGGATGTTTTCGGGGAGGGGCTTCGAGTTGGAGGCGGCCATTAAATCTGTTTGATTTCTTCTTCTTTCTTCTTGCCCATCGCCTCGATCTGCTCCACGTATTTGTCGGTGAGTTTTTGCAGGCCGCTCTCGCCGTGTTTCAATTCGTCTTCCGAAATGAGTTTTTCTTTTTCGAAGTCGCGCAGATCGTTGTGCACGTCGCGGCGCACGTTGCGCACCGCCACTCGCGCATCTTCCAGCCGGTGATGGACTACTTTGATCAGTTCTTTGCGGCGCTCTTCGGTGAGGGGCGGGATGGCGAGGCGGATGAGCTTGCCGTCGTTGGAGGGGTTGAGGCCGAGATCAGAGGCTTGAATGGCCTTTTCAATTGTTTTGATAGTGGCGGCGTCGAACGGTTTGATGGTGAGCAGGCGGGGCTCGGGGGCCGAGATGGTGGCTAGCTGCATCAACGGAGTCGGCGCGTCGTAGTACATCACCATCAATTTCTCAACCAGCGTGGGTGAAGCCCGTCCGGTGCGAACGGTGGCCAGATGTTCCTCCAACGCGCGCACCGCGCCTTTCATGCGGTCTTCGGCTTCGTGCATAGCATCTTTGACCATAGTCTCTCCAAGTTTTCTGTGAAAGATGGGGACTGCTACAGGCTAAGGATAACGCAGATCAGCCAAAAGGGTCAACGGAGGGCGCGGATAAATGGACAGCGGGGGTGGGCTTCGCCGCGCGCCCGATTCGCTCAGCGGCCAATGATGGTGCCCACCGGCTCGCCGCGCATGGCTTGCTCCAAGCTGCCCTCTTGCCATAGGTTGAGGACGAGGATGGGCAGGTCGTGTTCCATGCACAACGAGATGGCGGTGCTGTCGAGAGCCTTGAGCCGTTTGTTGAGCGCGTCGCCGTAGGTGATGTAATCGAATTTAACCGCGTCGGGGTTGACTTGCGGATCGGAGTCGTACACGCCATCGACTTTGGTGGCTTTGATCATCACGTCGGCGTCGATCTCCATCGCCCGCAGGGCTCCGGCTGTGTCGGTGGTGAAGTAGGGGTTGCCGGTTCCGGCGGCGAAGATCACCACCCGGCCTTTTTCTAAATGGCGAATGGCGCGGCGGCGGATGTAGGGCTCGGCGACCGCGCGCATTTCGATGGCGGTCTGCACTCGGGTGTGCGCGCCGATTCGCTCCAGCGCGTCTTGCAAGGCCAGCCCGTTCATCACGGTGGCGAGCATGCCCATATAGTCGGCAGTGGCGTGTTCCATTCCGCGATCGATTCCCTCGCGGCCGCGCCACAGATTGCCGCCGCCGATGACGATGGCGATTTCGACTCCTAAACCGCGCACGGCTTTCACTCGCTGGGCAAGAAAGGCGGCCTCATCGGGGTCGATGCCCATGCCGCCCGGTTTGGATAACGCCTCGCCCCCAAGTTTGAGCAGGACTCTCTTGTATTTCGGTGCAGGCATAGACTCTCCGGCAGATAACAATAACGGGCAATTGCTTGCCCGTTATCATTCGATGCGTTCTATTTCACTCACCCAATTGGTAACGGGCGAACCTGCGGACGACAATGTTCTCGCCGATGGCGACGATGGCCTCTTTGAGCATCGCGCCAATGGTCTTCTCCTCGTCTTTGATGAACGGTTGGCGCAACAGGCAGGTTTCGGCGCAGTATTTTTCCAGCTTGCCTTCAACGATTTTTTCGATGGCCTGCGCCGGTTTGCCCTCGGCGGCGGCCTCCTCGCGCATTTGCGCTTTGGCCGCTTCGATGTCGGCGGCAGGGATGTCGGTCACATCGACATACTTCGGCGCGGACATCGCGATATGCAGGGCTACATTGTGCGCGAACTCTTGAAAGGCTTCCGTCTTGGCGACGAAGTCCGTTTCGCAATTCACTTCCACCATCACCGCCACGCGATTGCCGGGATGAATGTACACCTCCACCCGGCCTTCCTTCGCGGTGCGCTCCGCCTTCTTGGCCGCTTTCGCCAGCCCCTTTTCCTTGAGCCATTCGGTCGCTTTTTCCATGTCACCGTTGTGCTGCTCGAGCGCGTTCTTGCAGTCGAGCATCGCCGCGCCGGTGGCTTCGCGCAGTTTCTTGACTTCAGCAGCAGAGACAGCCATGATTATTCCTCGCCTTCGACCACTTCTTCTTCGTCGCCGCCCTCATCGCCCGCCTCCGCGCTCGCTTCGTCGAAAGCGCCGCTGGCCAGTTTGGCCAGAGTGGCCGCGCCGAGCAGTTCCTCGTCTTTCACTTCAGCCTCGCCCGAATACTCATCACCCTCGGCCTTTTCAACTTCGTCGCCGTGCTCTTCTTTGAATTTGGCGCGGCCCTCGATGACGGCGTCGGCCATTTTGCCGACGATGAGTTTGATGGCTCGAATGGCGTCATCATTGGCAGGGATGACGTAATCCACCGGGCCGGGGTCGCAGTTCGTGTCCACCAGCGCGATCACCGGCACGCCGAGAATGTTGGCTTCGCGCACGGCGGTGTGTTCGTGGCGCACGTCGATCACGAACATCAGATCGGGCACCGCCTTCATGTTGCGGATGCCGCCCAACTGCTCCTGCAATTTTTCGATCTTGCGGCCCAGAATCAGCCCTTCTTTTTTGGTGAGCAGTTCGAACTCGCCAGTGTCGCGCGCGTTCTCCAGTCGTTTCAACTCGTCGATGCGCTCTTTCATCGTGCGCCAATTGGTGATCATGCCGCCCAGCCAGCGATTGGTGACGTGCGGCATCGCGCATCGTTCGGACTCGCGGGCGACGGCTTCCTGCGCCTGCCGCTTGGTGCCCACGAACAGAATAGAGCCGCCTCTCGCCGCCGTGTCGCGCACGAGATTGTAGCAATGATCGATTGCCGAAAGAGTCTGTTGAAGATCGATGATGTGGATGCCGTTGCGCTCGGTGAAGATGTAAGGCTTCATCTTGGGGTGCCACTTTTTGGTGCGGTGACCAAAGTGCACGCCCGTTTCGAGCAGGGCTTTCATGGAAATGACGGCCATTGAGGAATCTCCTTGTCGTTTTAGTCTGCCGCCTCTCGTCGCTCTTCGCCGGAGCCATCGGCCAATGGCACGACCGTCGAAGTCGGGGGGGCGTGAAAATTTCCCGCAGAACGGGATGGGCAAATGATACCACAGCGAAGAGGCCGTATCAAGGGATATAATGATCGCATGTCCACACGAACAACCTCGATCGCCATTGGCCTCGCGCTCGCCGCCGTTCTGTGCGTTTGTATGCTCGCGCTCGCCGCGCTGGGCAGCCTCTTCTTCTTGGGCTTCTTTGCCGCCATGCGGCCGGTGTCGCTCACCGCCGTCCCACCGTTTCCGCCGCCGATGACGGCCACTCCCCTCCCCACCCAAACATCCGACGATATGAATGTGGAGATGGATGCCATCGAACAACAAGTGAAAGACATTCGCGGTTGGCAATCCACTCAATCCGTCCCGCGCAACTTTTACGACAACGAGCAGCTGCGCGATTACAACATCAAATCGTTCGAGGAAGACTACAGCCCCGAAGAAGCCCGCGACGACGTGTTGAGCCTCGCCGCCTTCGCCCTCATCGATCCGTCATTCGATCTCTACAACTTTTACATCGACCTCTATTCCGAAGACATACTCGGCTTCTACGATCCCGATGTGGCCGAACTGTTCATCATCACCGAGCGCGGCGCGATGGGCGCGGTGGAGCGCAGCACGTTTGCCCACGAATATCTGCACGCTCTGCAAGATCAGACTCACGGCTTCGACGCATTGGGTTGGAACGACGACGCCTACGACGAAGACGCCCAGCGCTTCGGCGCCTTGCAAGCCCTCATGGAAGGCGAGGCCACACTCCTCGAAAGTTTGTGGCAGGAGCAATACTTCACCCAAGCCGATTGGGACGATTATTACGCCAACGCCTATGCCGACCCCGACTCGGCTTACTTCCGCGCGCCGGAATGGCTGCAAAAAGATTTCTACTTCCCCTACGATCAGGGCTATCAATTCGCGAAGCGCCTCTATGATCGCGGCGGATGGGAAGCCGTGAACGCCGCTTACGAGCATCTCCCGATCAGCACCGAAATGATTCTGCACCCCGACAAATACGACGACTACGAACAACCCGCCGCCGTTCCCGCTCCGCCGATTCTCGACGCGCTCGGCCCCGATTGGCGAGTGGTGGACACCAACTCGCAGGGCGAGTGGTACACGACTCTGATTTTGGAGCAATATATCCTCGACGGGGCGGCGGCGGAGGCCGCCGCCGGTTGGGGCGGCGACCGCTACGCCGTTGCCTACAATGACTCAACCGGAGAAACAGCCGCCGCGTGGCATTTGGTTTGGGACACCACATCGGACGCCGAAGAGTTCGTGGATGCTTTCCAAGAATATGGCGACGCGCGGTTCGGCGTGTCGGCCTCCATCGGCGAAGGAAGTTTGTGCTGGAGCAACGGCGGCGCGGACTCGTGTCTCTTTTTCTCGCCGCAATCCACGTTGTGGATTCTCGCGCCGGATGCGGAGACGGTTGAGCAAATCCGAAGCGTCACCGATTTCTGAATGCTCGACGCTTCCCGCATCCGCGCCATTCTCTTCGATATGGATGGCACGCTGGCCGACACCGACGACGCCTACATTGCGCGGGTTGCCCGACTCTTGCGCCCGATCCATTTCCTCTTCCCGCGCCGCGACCCAACTTACTTTTTGCGCTGGGGGCTGATGACGACCGAAACGCCGCTCAATTGGCTGATGACCGTGCCCGATCAACTCGGCCTCGACAAACCGCTGGCCGCGATCAACGATCTCGCTTATCGCCTGCGCGGGCAAGGCTCGCCGCAACATTTTTTGATCATCGAAGGCGCGCGCTCGATGTTGGAGTTGCTGTCGGCTCGCTATCCGCTGGCGCTCGTCACCTCGCGCAGCCGGCGCGGCGCGGAAGCCTTTCTCGATCAATTTGACTTGTGTCCGTATTTCAGAGTAGTGGTGTCGGCGCTCACCGCCTCGCGAATCAAACCGCACCCCGCGCCGGTGCTGTGCGCCGCCGAGCGGCTCGGCGTGCCCGTTGCCCACTGCGTGATGGTGGGCGATACGACGATGGACATTCAAGCAGGCCGCCGCGCCGGAGCGCAAACGGTGGGTGTGCTGTGCGGCTTCGGCGAGCGCAGTGAATTGGAGCGCGCCGGAGCGAACATGATTTTGGAGCGGACGCCGCTGCTGGCGGGCGCACTGCCGGGGAACGATGAACAATAGCGCCAAACGCGAACCTAATGTCGAAGCCGTTCGGCAAGTTCTGCGCGGACTGCTCAAGTCGTCGCCGCACGTGCGCGCGGCGGCGGTGGTGAGGCTGAGTGGGTTGACGGTGGCGGCAGTGATGCCGTATTACGTGGAGCAGGAACGCGTGTCGGCCATGTCGGCGGTGATGCTGTTACTCGGCGAGCGCATCACTGAGTCCATGCGGAGCGGGGAGCTGGGCAAGGTCTATATTCAGGGCGAGAGCGGGCGCATCGTGCTCGTGTCCATCGGCGAGGACGCCGTGCTGACTCTGACGGCGAGCGAAGAAGCGCCGCTGGGGCTGCTGTTCCTCGAAATGCAGGCTTCGGTGAAGAAACTGAAACGGCTGGTGTGAGCGTTGCGGCAGGGTGTCGGCGAAAGGTAGAATTAAAAACAAAGAGGCAACCTATGAAAGTCAACTTCTATGCAACACTGCGGCAGATTGTGGGCGGCAAAACGGTCGAGGTCGCATTGGACTACGGAGTGACGGTGCAGGGACTGATCGACGAATTGCTTGCGCGCTACCCCGCTCTTCACCCGCAGTTGTACGACGAGCACGGGCAGTTGTATCCGCACGTTCATGTGTTCGTCAATGGGCGCGATGCGCAACACCTCGATGCCGGGCTGGATACTCCGATAGCGCCCGGCGACACGATCAACATTTTTCCACCGGTAGGCGGCGGCTGTGTTTGAGCGTATCGTTCGCGGCATCCCGCTCTGGCTGTTCCGCGAATACATTGAGCAGATTGGCGCTGAAGGCAAAGACGATGGCTGGCTGCACGGCGAGGGCTGGCGGGCGCGGCTGACTCAGATCGAAGATTTCGAGATCGGCTCACTGCGGGTGGGGCAGGTGCGATTGGAGTTCGAGGGGGAGGCCGACTCGGTGGCGGGGGCCATGGCCGCGCTCGAACCCAAGTTGATGCGCGGAGGCGGTTAAACCAACATCCCGAAGGCGGCCAACCTTCGGGATGTTTTTCTGTCGGATCGAGCCGTTCAGACTCAGGCGACGTTCAACTCTTTCAACTTGGCTTCGGGCACAACGCCATTCGCCCAGCCGCGCGCCTTGTAATACTCGTCGAGCATCTCGGCCAATTCGCAAACATGGCCTTGCGAGCCGGGCATGGTGGACGGTTCTTTGAGGAATCGTTCGGGCAGGTAATCACTACCCTCGCCGATCCCGGCAAGGTTGTTGAAACGGCGCTCGAGGTTGTAGATGCGTTCGCCAGTCTTCAGGCCATCGTCGGCGGTGAAGGGGATGCCAGTCACTGCTGAATACTGCGCGACGTATTCATCCATGCCTTCGGCAAAGGCGCTGAACTTGCACAGGTCGAGGCTGTCGGAGAAGGCGTGGATGTCTTGCAGAATTTTGGTGAGATCGCCTTTGCCCTTCCAAGCCAGCGGGTCGGTGGGCAGGGGGATGAGTTTGAGTTCGCTGGCCGGTGTGTAGGCGCGCAGGTGGCACGCGCCGCGGTTGCTGGTGGCGTAGGCAATGCCCATGCCCTTGAGGCCGCGCGGGTCGTAGGCGGGGATGGCCATGCCTTTGACGGTCATGGCGATTTCGGCGTGGCCGAACTTCTTGGCCGCGCGCTCGGCGCCTTCGGCCAGAATGTCGCCCACGTCTTCGCGCACAGCGATCTTGCTGACCGTTTCGACCATCGCCGGGCCGTCGCCCCACTTGAGGCCGCCCGCGCCGTTGGTGTAGCCCTTCTGCGTGGCTTCCATGTACACCGAGAGCACGTTGCCCATTTCGATGGTGTCGAAGCCGTAATCGTTGCACTGATCGATTAACTTGGCGACGCCGTCAATGCCGTCGTAGCCGCAGTTCGCGCCCAGCGCCCACGCCGATTCGTATTCGACGCTCTCCATGCGCAAGCCCTTGTACGGCCCGTCTTTGATCTCGACTTCTTTCTTGCAGGCCACCGGGCAGGCATGGCAGGTGGGGTCGTCCACCAGCACGTTCGTCTTGACGTACTCGCCGCTGATATGCTCGGCCTTATCGCCGAACGAGGTGACTTGGGCGTTGTTGGTGGGCAGGGCGCCCATGTTGCTGGTGATGTTCATGAGCACATTGGTGCCATAGACCGAGAGGCCGCCCTTGCGCGGGCTGGTGATGTTCTTCTCGTCCATGATGACCGCCAGCGCCTTCTGGTGCGCGGCCTTCCACGCGTCGTGGAAGGCGGCTTTGGTCATCTTCTTCTCGGCTTTGATGACCAGCGCCTTCAGGTTTTTGCTGCCGCCCACACAGCCCGTGCCGCCGCGCCCGCTGGCGCGGTCGTTCTCGTTCACCCAGCAGGCAAACTTCGCCATATGCTCTCCGGCCTGCCCAATCGCAATCACGGTCAAATCCTTCTCGCCATATTTGTTCTTGAAGTATTTCACCGTGTCGTGCACGCCTTTGCCCCACACCTCGCTGGCATCGAGCAGTTCCACGTTGCCATCGTGAATGTAGGCATACACGGGTTTATCGGCCTTGCCTTTGAAGATCAGGCCGTCGAGGCCGGCCCAGCGCAGACGCGCCGCCGACCACCCGCCGTGATGGCTATCGACGACGGTGCCGGTGAGCGGCGATTTGGTGACGACGGCCATGCGCCCGCTCATGTTCGCTTCCGAGCCGGTGAGCGGCCCGTTCATGAAGCACAGCATGTTGTCGGGCGAGAGCGGATCCACCGTGGGTCCGTTCTCCAAAAGGAAGCGCACCCCGAGCCCACGCCCGCCAATGTAGAGCCGCGCCCACTCGTCGGGCACTTCTTTGTATTCCACACTGCGGCTGGTCAAATTAATGTGAGCCAATCTGTTTGCATATCCGCCTAACGTTGTCATAGGGTTCTCCTTGGGTATGAGTGGGTTGATGGTCAGCGAAAACAAAAACGTTATGCGAGTTAGGCATAACGCTTTTTACTGCTTCAATTTGATCAGGGCTTCCGTGTGTGGTTGGAGTGAAGGGATACTCCAATTCATCAACTTGATTGAATTACCGGAGAAGGGTTCGCGTTCGCGGGAACGAACCTCAACCATTATCATCGTTTGCCCCCACTCCGGTAAAGTGACGAAAGTCATCACCTTTGAGCCGCTGTGCTTGCCAACAGCCTCCGCACCTCTTCGACAAAAACCGGAAGATACGTTTCGATATTACCACACTTCTGCGACATGCCTCGCTCGGCAATATAGTTCGTCACCTCGTCCACCACGCCGGGCAGAATGGCAAGTTTGCGCGCGCGGCGCTCGAACACCGCAAACGAATCGCCCGCGCCGTCTTCGATGCGGTTGAGAAAAATGATCTGCGCGGCGTAGGCGAATAATTCGACCACTTGCGCTTCCCACGCGGGGTGCTCGGCGCGGAATTCGGGGGGGAGGCCGCCACCGTGCTCCCCGGGCGGGATGAGGCCGGGGCGGCTTCCCAGCAGGTCGGCGAGTTGGGCTTGAACGAAGTCGTGGAGCGCGAGTCGCGCCGCGTAATCGCGATCGTCTCCGAAGGGCCACGGCGGGCTTTCGCCCACCGCCTTTCGCGGCGGCATGATCGAATAGAGTTTGCCCGCCGCGCTCACCCCGAACGAGTGCGTGGTGGGGTAAGCGATGTTGGGGTGAATGATAAGTTCGTCGGGGATGGAGTCGAACAGTTCGCGGAGGAAGGCGGAGAAGTCGAGCGCGGCAACATGCTTTTGCACTTCGGCCACCGACTGCGCCCAACCGGCCTCGTGCTCCGCCCAAAACGTTTCCAGCGAGGCCGCTTCGGCAAACGACCGCACGCGCTCCGATAGTTCCGGCTCGTCGTTCAGCGCGCGGGCGAAGAGCGGCGCGGGGTCGGGGTCGGCATCGAGCGCGGCCTGCGCGAACGCGACTGCCGGATGATCCCGAAAGGGGGCGACATATTTTTTGAGCGCGTGCGCTTGGGGGTGCACGCCGCGCGGCACGGGGCGCTGTTCGCGGTCGGGCCAATCGGTGGCGGCCAGCACGGCGGAGAGAGCGCGGAGGCGGGGGTCGGTGGTGATCGTCAGCATCGTAGCAACGATGAGCGATGAACGATGAGCGATGAACCACATTCCGCATTCATCGTTCCGCGTTCATCGTTCGTCAGCTCATCACCTTCCCCCCATCCACGTTGAACGCTTGCCCAGTGATGTATTTCGCGTCGTCGGAGCAGAGGAAGAGAACAAGGCCGGTCACGTCGTCCGGTTCGCCAAGCCGCGCCTGCGGAATGTCTTCGAGCCACTTCTTCATCTGCGCTTCGTTGTCGCGCAGGTGCGCGGTCATCTCCGTAATGATCACGCCGGGGCACACGGCGTTGACGCGGATGTTGTACGCCGCGAACTCGCGCGCGCACTCGCGGGTGAAGCCAACCAGCCCGGTTTTGCTGGCGACGTACGCCGAACGGTCATGCAGTCCGGCGGCTCGCCCGGCGATGGAGGCAATGTTGACGATGACGCCCCCGCCCTGTTCTTTCATTCCGCGCCCCACTGTTTGGGCGCAGAGAAACGCGCCTTTGAGGTTGACATTGATGGCCCGATCCCACGCCCATTCGTCCATCGTCAGGATCGTTCCGGTCGGCTCGACTCCGGCATTGTTGATCAGCACATCCACGCGGCCCCACTTCTCGATGATCTCGTAGTGCATCGTCTGCACGGCCATTTTGTTGGCCACGTCAGCGATGAGGGCGAGCGCCTGCCCGCCAGTGCCGTTGATCTCTTTTGCCGTGGCATCCGACGTGTCGGGGTTGATGTCGTTGATGATCACCTTTGCGCCGCTGGCGGCGAACCGTTGGGCAATGGCTTTGCCGATGCCGCGCCCGGCGCCAGTGACGAGCACGACTTTATTGGTGAAGGACATGATTTCAGTATAGCACAGCCGATTCTCGGATCGGTGGGGCTCGCCAAATCTCGATACAATTCCGATTGCTCATATCACTTCACGAAAGGCATCACATCATGTTCAACGTCAGCGCCGACACCCCCCGCGTTCCTGTCTTCCTTCGCCTCGTCGTCATCGTCGAATGTATTGTCGTGGCCGCCACCGCGCTCGTGCTGTTTCTCTCGCCCGCGCTCGGCAAAGCGTTGTGGGCGTGGGGGCCGCCGCCCTTCAACTCGCGCTACATCGGCGCGATCTATTTTGCCGCGCTCGCCCCGCTGACCCTCTTCGCCGCATCGGGCCGCTGGGCCCCGGGCCGCCTCGTGCAGTGGATGATCCTTGTCAACCAATCCAATAATAGTTACCAAGGTCGGAGTCAGTAACGAGCCTAAAAAGGTTCTCAGCGTAGATAGGTCAACCAATGAGTTGGGCCTTTTGCTTATGGTGCTATGCAATTCCATGAGGCTGTTGAGCCTTTCAAAATCGGGCTTTTCTAACTTGCTTAACGACTGATAGAGTTTGTTAATCTCGTTTTGTATCTGTAGAAGAGTGTTTTCTTTGATCCTTCTAACAATCTGTGAAAGGTTAATTTGAGAATATACAAACGTCCAAGCGCTACTCATGTAGCCTACCACAACCGCACCGAGGGCGTATAAGATTCCATATTCCCTGATATGTGGTTGCATTAGAAAAATAAAAACTACAGCCAAGGTGATCAGTACAGCAATCCAAGCGGCGAACAGCAAAAGTATTTTGGAAAGCGCCATGAGTATGGGGCTCCTACTTGGGTAGACTGGATCATGTGCAAACTCATCAATAGGCGATAGGCGATTGGCAAAGATGGGTTGTCATCAGAGGTGTAGCAATGCCCCAATAGAAACCTTGGCCTCCTCCTAGCGCCATCAGCGAGACAAAAACAATTGCATCCCAAGAGATGAAGAAAACATCGAAAATCAATGCATAACCCAAAATCACGGCGACGCAAACAATTGACGCGATGAGTTGATGTCTCAGATTCGCCCACCCCATCAACCAATTAACAAGACGAGTTTCAGTACGCTTGCTAAAAGATGCTTCTCGAAGCGCGGCCTCCCACAGTTCAAGACCATATTGGTGTGCAGAAGCAATAGAATAGAAGCATAGGGAAGTTATACAGGCAATGATGAGAGAAGCTCCCAATACCGGCCAAACAGGTCGCTGAACTATCGCCATTATTGCAAGCTGGGCAACTTCAAAACCAAGAAATAGTATACCTGTTGCAAAGACACGCCCAGTGTTTAGGCCAAAGTGCTTAAACAAACGGTTAGCTATCTTGTCTAGGATTAAGATAGTCAAGATGTTCGCTCTCGATTTTCGCCACTCAGCGATGAAATCCATATTTCACCTCTTCGCAAGTTTGCTTGTGTCTACTATCTATCCCCAAAAGATCCTTACAAGGTTTCTTAGAGAGAATGCTTTTAGAGGGTCAATGTTGCCCAGCCCTATGTTCACCAAAAGCAGCGCGACCTCCTCGTTGCGAAGAGCAGCTGAGACGTAGCGGTTAAGCATCCATGGCCGAAGATACCAGTCGCGCACCCGGATGAGCGCATTGAAAGTCCGTAGAAAGCGTTCCTGAAGTATCTGTGTGTATTTCTCCATCACATATTGAGGGGACTTGCTGGAGTTGAAAACATCGATCAAGAATCCCGCAACAGTTTCAGCTGACTCTAATGCGTAGTCAATTCCTTCACCAGTAAGAGGATTAACAAGGCCACAAGCTTCCCCGACAAGTCCTAAACCGGGAAATGCTATCCGTGCTTTGGGAAAATCGAATCGCAAGGGGTATCCTTTGATCGGCGCAGTCATTCGCGCGCCTTTCAGCAAGTCAGATACTTTTGAGCTTGATATGAATTCATCCAATAAGTGGCGAGGTGATTTCTTTGTTGGAATACGCCCAGCAGGGGCATAATAGCCAGCACCAACATTGGCTGCTGTAGGTGAAATTGGAAACACCCACCCATAGCCAGGTAATGGCACGGCATCGAAGTGAAATTCGATAGTATCGGACAAACCCTGTACGCCCTCATAATACGTCCGTGCAGCTCGCGAGTATTCGGGTAGATGGGCAAGGAGTTCCGCCCTTTCTAACAACGATGTGGCGGCCCCTGTGGCAATAACAGTGAAACGAGAGCGAATCTCAATTGGCCCGTCAGGTGAATCTGCTCGTATGCCGACTATCGATTCAGCCTCACGCATTACATCAATAACATTGACCTTGGATTGAAACTGAGCGTTAGCACTCACGGCATGTTCCAGTAGGATGTTATCGAATTTATATCGCGGCATGACGACAGAAAAGTTTGGAAGGTTGTCGTAAGCCGGTACAGCCATCGTGACGTGTTTGCCATTAGGAGAATAGAAGGCAACCTTTTCAATTTGGAATCCGGCTCTCCTCACTGGCTCAAAAAGTCCCATCTTACGAAGCACGTGAAGAGCCCGCGGCGAGAGCGCATCACCACATGTTTTATCACGTGGAAACGCGGCTTTATCGAGAAGCAAAACGTCCAATCCATTAGACGCAAGAAAATATGCCAAAGTGGATCCGGCTGGCCCAGCACCAATGATAACAATGTCGTGAACGTCCGTCATTTGACCTTCCTGAGAATTTGACCGGAATTATACTCACGGGCAACACCATACGCCATCCACATCGGCCAGTCCGAGATATGGGATCGGATCGAGTGTGTTGGCGATCTCAAGTTCGTTTTTGTATCCGCCGCTTCCGTTAGATTGCACGATGGAGAAATGCAAATGAATTCCCACCGGACTGTTGGGGTCGCCGGAATAGTTGCCCTGATAACCGAGCAGTGTCCCGGCGGGCACAAACAGTTCGCGTGTCCCCGCCGGAAAATCGGGAAGGATGAACGACTCCCCATTGGGATCGGCCATGTGCGTGTAATACGTCCAAACCTGCCGGGAGGGATCGAGCGGGTCGCGGGGGTGGCGGATGATCACCGCGCTCTTCCACGTTGACTCGCGGGTGAGGTAGCCATCGAAAGCGGCGACGACAGGCGTAGCATCGAGGTCGGTGGGGCCGAAGATGTCGAGGCCTTGATGCGAATGGCCGGGGCGGAACGAATCGCCGTAGCCGAATCCGATGTAACCATCGGTGGGGAGAAGAAAGGGCGCGTCGCCGCAGCGCGCGCCCGCCGCGATGGCCAGTTCCGGGTGCGCCGCCGGATCGGTGAACCATTGCCGCAAACGCGACGCCTTTCGTCTCGTAGAGATCCACGCCGGCAAATAGAAGTACGACAGCACCAGCCCGCTGACGACGAAGAGACCGAAGAAGAATTTGAGCAACGCTTTCACGAGGCGCAAAATTGTACCATCGGCGGGTATAATCGAATGATGAAGGATGAAGGATGAAGGAGCAATCAGAGGTCAGAAGCCAGAAGCCAGAAGTCAGCAAAGTGGAGCACCACCGCGATGCGGCGATCTTCGACCGGCTCGCGCCCGAGTGGAACGATCTGGTGGGGCGCAGTTTGACGAACACGCCCTTTCAACGGGCCGAGTTTCTCGCCGCGTGGTGGCGGCACTTCGGGCACGGCGATCTGTGCGTGTTGGCAATGCGCGACGGCGCAGGATCGTTGATCGCCATCGCGCCGCTGTTCGTCGATCCCGCCGAGGGCGGCGTGGTGCGTTGGGTGGGCGGCGAAGAGATCGCCGACTACCTCGACGTGATCGCGCCCGACGACTTAATGGAGTCGGCCACCCGCGCAATGTGGCAGTGGCTCAACTCGCCCGAGGCTCCGGCGTGGAAACGACTCATCCTTTCCAACACTCCCGAATGGACGCCGACTCTGCGCCGCCTGCAAGCCTTCGCCACCGAGTCCGGCATGAGCGCCGAAGTGACTCGCCTCGACGTGTGCCCGGTGATCCAACTGCCGCGCACCTTCGACGCCTATCTCAAACAACTCGACAGCAAACAGCGGCACGAGATCAATCGCAAACTGCGCAAGGCGCAGGGCAGTGAAGATGCGGTGACGTGGCACGTGGTGGACGGCGGGCGCGACATCGCCGCCGAAGCCGAAGCCTTTATGGCGCTGATGGAAACCGCCTCGGCAGACAAAGCGGCCTTCCTCACCCCGCGCATGCGCGCCGCCTTCCGTGACATCTTTGCGGCCATGCATCGGGCGCGGCTTCTGCAATTGGCCTTCCTCGAAGTGGGCGGAGTCAAAGCGGCGGCTTATGCCCAATTCAATTACGCCAACCGAATCTGGGTGTACAACTCCGGCATCAACCCGGCCATCGCCGGGCAACTCTCGCCCGGCTGGATATTGCTCGCCCGCCTCATCGAAGACGCCATCAACACCGGCCACGCCGTCTACGACTTCATGCAGGGCAACGAAGATTACAAGTATCGGTTCGGAGGGAAAGAGACGTTTGTGAATCGGCTGGTGGTGGAAAAACAACTATAAACTCCAAAGATCAAACTCCAAACTCCAAAGATCAAACTCCAAACTCCAAAGATCAAACTCCAAAGATCAAACTCCAAACTCCAAAGATCAAACTCCAAACTTCAAAATGGCTTTCCACAATTTGGAGTTTGAGGTTTGTAGTTTGAAGTTTGAAGATTGTGGTTTGAGATTTCCTGTAGCATAATCGTCCCATGAGTTTCCTCTCTCGCCTCTTCCGCCGCCCGCCGCCTGACAAAGGCAAAGGCGATAAAGGCGGCGGCAAAAAAGATTCCAAGCCGAAGAACGGCGGCGGCAAACCGCGCGCCAAACGAGGCCAGCCCCCGCCCGAACCGCCGCCCGCGCCCAAAGGCCTCAGCCTCGATCAAAAACTCGACATCACCGGCATCATCCTCATTGTCGTCGGCATTCTCATTGCCCTCGCCTTCCTCTCGCCCACCAACAGCAGCTTCACCGCGCCCATCCTCACACTGCTCGGCCAACTCTTCGGCGTCGGGCGCTACCTCGTCCCGCTGGGCATGATCCTTCTCGGCGCGTGGGTGGTCATGCGCCACTTCGGCGACAAACTTCCGCGCATCGCCCCCGAGCGTGTGTTGGGCTGGGCGCTCGTCTATCTCGCCGCGCTCGTCTCGCTCCACTTCGCCATCGCCGACGATCCCATCGCCGCCTTCCGCCTCGCCGAACAGGGCGCGGGCGGCGGATGGATCGGCGCAGTGCTTCTGGTATTTTTCCTCAACGGCATCGGCACGGCGGGCACGTTCGTCGCCGTGCTGGCGTGGTGGATCATCGCCCTCATTCTCGCCGCCGGACTCTCCACGCAACAATTGATTGGGATCGCTCAAAAGATCGTTGAACGACTGCGGCCGCGCCGCGGGCCGGCGGGCGCACAACAATTGCCCCTTCCCACCCCGTCGGCGAAACGGCCCGCTCAATCCGCGCCACCCACTGCGGCGACTCCGACTCCGCCGCCTCCGCGCGCCGAGCCCACACTCGCCCCCGCTGTGAAGAAGCCGCGCCCCGCCGAAGCGGCAAAGGCGGCGCCCCCCGGCGCATCGAGTCAAACTCCAGAGTCCGGCGCCCCGACTCAAATCCCGCCCGCCCCGCTTTACGATCAGCCGATCATCATCGGCGGACACCAACCGTGGGTCCTGCCCGAAGTCAAAGAAATGCTGGAGGCCGGTTCCGAGAGCGGCGCGGACGACGACTATGATCGCAAACGGGCGCACGTCATCGAAGACACGCTCAACTCGTTCGGCGCTCCGGTGAAAGTGGTGGAGATCAATCGCGGCCCGACGATCACTCAGTTCGGCGTCGAGCCGGATTACGTGGACATGCGCGGCAAGAAGACGAAAGTGAAGGTGGGCAAAATTTCTGCGCTGGCCGACGATCTCGCATTGGCGCTGGCCGCGCCTTCGATTCGAATCGAAGCGCCGGTGCCGGGCAAAGGTTACGTGGGCATCGAAGTGCCCAACCACGAAACTGCGCTCGTGGCTCTGCGCGACGTGATGGAAAGCGAGGCCTTTGCCAAAAAAAGAAGCAAAAGCCCGCTGGCGATTGCGTTGGGGCAGGATGTGTCGGGGCAGGCAGTGTGCGCCGATTTGACGAAGATGCCCCATTTGCTCGTCGCCGGAACGACCGGCTCCGGCAAGTCGGTGTGCGTGAACTCGGTCATCGCCACCCTGCTCATCCAAAACACGCCGGACGATATCAAACTGCTGATGGTCGATCCGAAGCGGGTGGAGCTCACTTTGTACAACGGCATCCCGCATTTGCTCACGCCGGTGATCGTGGATTTGGAGCGGGTAGTGAACAGCCTGCAATGGGTCACGCGCGAAATGGACGAGCGGTATCGCAAGTTTGCCAAAGCGGGCACGCGCAACATCGAAGATTACAACGCGCGCATGAGCAAAGAGGCCGAAAAGAAACTGCCGTACCTCATCGTCATCATCGACGAGCTGGCCGATTTGATGATGCTCGCCCCCGACGAAACCGAAAAGACGATCACCCGTTTGGCGCAGATGGCGCGGGCCACCGGCATCCATCTCATCATCGCCACCCAGCGCCCCTCAGTGGACGTGGTCACCGGATTGATCAAAGCCAACTTCCCGGCGCGCATCGCCTTTGCCGTCGCCTCGTCGGTGGATAGCCGCGTGATTCTCGATCAGCCCGGCGCAGAGAAATTGCTGGGCCGCGGCGACATGCTTTTCCAATCGCCCGACGCCGCCCAGCCGTTGCGGATGCAGGGCGTGTACGTTTCGGACACGGAGATTCACCGCCTGGTGCGCTATTGGAAGGGCGCGCGCGGACTCGACGAAGTGGAGACTCCGCCCGCCGAAGCCGTTCCCTCTGCGCCGCTCACGCCGGGCGCGGCCCCATCGCACCAGCCGCCGCTGTGGGAAGAAATGCGGCAGGCCGAACTGAAGGCCGAAGGCGAAGACGATCTGTTCGAAGAGTCGGTGAAGGTGGTGCGCGAGATGCGCCGCGCTTCGATCACGCTCCTCCAGCGGCGACTGCGAATCGGTTATGGCCGCGCCGCGCGGCTGATCGATCTGCTCGAAGAGAAGGGCATCGTGGGCCCGGCCAAGAGCGGCGCGCAACAGCGCGAAGTGATCGGCTTCAGCGATATGGAAGACCTCGCCCCCACCAACGCCCCGCCCGACTCCGCTCCCGCTCCCTTGCCGAGAGACAAGACGACGTGGGAGGTGGAGGAGTGAGGGGGTGGAGAAGGCAATGAATATGGCTGAACGCGATTGGCTTCGACTGCCCGTTGTTTCTGCTGGCGCTGAATATTTGGTTATGGGCTATCTCATGCGGCGGAATATTCTCACATACAAAGCGCCACCCAACAATGAGGGCTATGATTTGATTTGCATTCACCCTGACCCGCGCCATATCCCGAAAAATGGCGAATTTGCGCAAATCAGGGTTCAGATCAAAAGTAGGTATGCCACCGACTGTGACAGGGGCTTTCCAATCAAGGAAACATCTTTGGGCGCGTTTGATTTTCTTATTGTAGCCTTCATGAATATCGGGAAATTCTATGGCAAGCATGATGGGTCAGCAGGTGCGAGCGAGCCTGAATTCTACACTTTACCAAATGCATTTATTCGGCAACACCATGATGTGACATCATCTTGGCAGAAAGTAAGATTGAAGAATTTGGAAAAAGAGATCGAGTCCTACGCTGGCGAGGCAGGTATTGAACAAGTCGCACAGGCCTTAGGAATAGCAAAACCCATGAAACAAAAGCCAGCGAGCGCCAAAGCTCGGAATAGGATTTCCCAAATCAAATCCAGCGGTTGACACAGAACTCGATTGTCTTGCACTCCGCTGTGGCTGATGCGCGCCGTTGCGTCCTTCTGAAAACAGAACGCCCCTCTCGACGATGCAAGAGCGTTGGGCTTTTCTCTACACCGCCACAGGTATCGGCGGCTTCTCGACCAACGTGATCGGCACCGTCTCTGCGGGTGAAGGCATGTAACTGGAAACTTTCAATATCTGATTCACAGGCGGCGCGGTAATAATCTCGATCACAATCTCTTGCCATTCCGGTTCGAGGTCTTTCAAGCCGGTCAGAGGGAAATTGCGCGGCCCAAACTCGGCGAGTTGCACCAGCGCAGAAAAATCCATCAGCGTGAGGCCAATAGCGCGTTTCTCGGCGCGGTTGAAACGCAACAGGATATTCTCATTCAACTCAACAGCCGCTGTCGGCTTCTCGCCGGGCGAGAAGGAAATGTATAGAACATCGGCTTCTTTATCGTAGGAGTATGTTGGCTTCTGTATCATTCGCTGCCACCTTTGAGGCGCATGTGCTTGAGAAACGCTGTGGCGACAAAGTTGTTCGGGGCGGTCTCACCCTGTTCGTTGACATCGAAACCAAACAACGCAATCGCCACAACATGATTGAAGTCGTCCGGCAAGTCATCGAAGGGATGCGAATAACGGTATTTGCGCGGATTGAGCGGTTCCTGCCGTCGCCGTCCTTTTTGGAGAGTCTTTTGCAAATGGCCCTCATACTCCGCTATTTCGGGATGGTTCTCGGCATCCGTGATGTGCCGCCAACGCTCTTCGGTCAGGTAAATCGAGTTCCCATCTCGATCTTGAACTGTCCAACGTTTGCCCGAGTCAGCCATGCGCTTCGCCTTTCATACTCTCGGGATTATAGTTCAAAATGGGCATTAAGCCCCCAATGCCGTTTTAGCGCCTCATATCTCTCTCTTGACCTATGACTCAATCCTTCACTTGCCCCAATTGCAGCGCCCCGCTCGATTACGACGGCGACGACGTGACCGTGCGTTGCCCGTACTGCAACAGTTCAGTCATCGTGCCCGACTCTCTGCGGAGCGCCCCGCAGGCAACTGCGCCTCACGCCCCGTCGCTTCCAGTGGTGGGCATGGATTCGCTCCTCTCGCAGGCGATCAAACTCAAAGAGATCGCGCGATTGATTCGCTCCGGCAACAAAATCGAAGCTATCCGAATCTATCGCGAGACGTTCGACGTGAGTCTGACCGAAGCCAAAGGCGCAGTGGAGAGAATGGAAGGAGGGCAGGCGGTGGTCATGCCCGGCGGCGCGGGCGCTCCGCCCCGTTCTTCGGCGTCGGTGAGCAACGAGGCGTTTGCCCGCGCCGAAATCTCGCGGCTGGTGCAGTTGGGCAACAAAATCGAAGCCATCAAACTTTACCGTGAGAAGACCGGCGCAGGACTGAAAGAAGCCAAAGACGCCGTTGAGGCGTTCGAGGCCGGAGGGCCGTTGGTGTTCGTGCAGGGGAGCGGCATCGCCGATGCGCTCATGCGCCCTGCGACAACCTCTACCGTCACCACCACCGCCACCGTCAGCAACCGAAAGCGGCGCGGCTCATTTCTCGGCACATGGATCGGCGCATCGTTCGGATTCTTTTGGGTGGCCTTCATCGTGGCTATGGTGAGCGAGTTCGGCTTCACCGGGCTGGTGCGGTTCGCCGCGCCAGTGGTTTGCCCCGACGGTTACACCGACGCCTACGGCGGGCGCGTGTCCAACTACTACGACGCGGCCAGCAGCACCGAAGTGGACGGCGGGACTCTGCTCCGGTGCGTAGACAACGAGGGGCAAGTGATCATCCCGCACCCGTTGTTGGTGTTCGCGGTGATGTTCGGCGGAACGTGGCTGGCAGGCATCGGCGTGGCCTTCGGCCTCGCCTCGCTCAGCCGATTCGGAATCGCCGGGTGTGTGCCATTGCTGGGCGTGCTGTTTGTGGTGGCAGTGGGCGCATATTTTTACAACGCCAGCATTCCGGGAGAGTCGGGGCAGAGCCTTTCGATGATTCTGTTTGGCCGCGACGAGTCGGGCAGTGAGGAGGTGTCGATCCCGGATTTGATCGCCACCGTTGCGCCACTGCCCACGCTCATCCTCGGGCCCACTCCCACGCCCGAATTCGCGCCACTCGCCCTCTCGTTCGGCAAAGGGGAGGGGAGCGGGCCCGGCTTCTTCGACGACACGCGGGCCATCGCGGTGGATGGCGACGGCAACGTTTACACCGCCGATTACAGTGGCGGGCGCATTCAAGTTTTCGATTCGACGGGCGAGTTCGTCAATCAATGGAAGATCGAAGGCGAGAACGTGTACATCTCCGGTATGGCCGCCAACCGCGAGGGCACATTGTTCGTGGTGTACGGCGGCGAGATTTATCGGTTCGAAGGCGCGACCGGCGAGGCGTTGGGCGGATTGTCATTCGGCGAGTCGGATTTCGAAGATGTGGCCGTCTCGCCCTTCGGCGACCTCGCGGCGGCGGGCGCCGACACGGTGGCCGTGTTCGACCGCGAGGGCAATCTCACGATGTCGGCGTCCATCCCGATGGAGGATGCGGGCGTTGAGGGTGTGGCAATGGACAGCGATGGCAATCTCTATTTGGCCGCCGCTTCGCTCGACGTGATCATCAGACTCTCGCCCGAAGGCAAACTGCTCGATCTGATCGGGGGCGAAGGCGACGGCCCCGGCAGATTGAACGGCCCCTCGGCGGTGGCGGTGGACGGGCAGGGCAATCTCTACGTCAACGACTTCGACGGCGTTGAGGTGTTCGACGCCGACGGCAACCCGCTCGCCATTCTGCCCATCGAGGGCTACGGCTTCGATTTGGCGATCTCCGATCAGGGCGAACTGTTTTACATGGATCGCAACGCGGCGAAGGTGCACAAGTTTGCGCTGCCGTGAGTTACAATACACCTATGCCATTCGTCATTATTCCGCCGCGCACAGCGGCGGTTCTATTATTGCTCGCGGTTGCGCTCACTGCCTGCGCCACCCCCTCGCCCGGACTCGGCGAATCCACTCCCGCACTCGCTCCCGTCGTCCCCACCGTCGAACCGCTCCCGGCCTCTGCGCCCACCCTTGAGCCATCGCCCACCCCCGCGCCGACTCTCATCGGCTTCGTCGGCCACATTGCCTCCGCGCCCGCCGGTTCCATCGCCGCCCTCAGCCTCGAAGGCGCGCACATCGCGGCGGCGGCGCATTTGGCGCAGCTCGACGTTGTGGACATCGATGCGCTCGACTCCGCCGATCCTGCCGCCGCCATCGGCATGACCGCTGAACGCGGCGCGATCATCATCATCGTCGCCGGAAGCGAATTGGCCGATGCGGCCCGCGCCGCCGCTCAAAATTACCCGGCCATCAAATTCGTCGGAGTGGATCAGCCTGCCGACGATTCGCTCGCCAACTATTTCACTCTGGGCGAGCCGGGGGATCGCCTCGATGAAGAAGCCTTCCTCGCCGGAGCGTTGGCCGGACTGGTGACGACCGAGCGCGAAGTGGGCATCGCGGTCGTCGGCGGCGAGCGCGAAAGCAAATTGTACGAAAACGGATTCCGGCATGGCGTCCGATACACCTGCGGCGACTGCGAACTATGGGTAGTCACGCTCACCGATCCGAACGATACCGTTGCCGGAACGGAATCGGCGGCTCGATTGCAGAGGGCGCGGGTGGACGTGATGTTCGCCGCCTCGGGCCCCGCCGGAGACTCCGGGTTGGAAGCCGCCGCCGCGCTGGGCATGTGGGTGATCTGGTCGGGCCGCGATCTCACGGCGGCAACCGATCGCGCGCTGGGAAGCATTCTCCGCCGCCCCGATCTTTCCCTGCCCGGACTCATTGGCTTGATCCTCAACGGCGAGTCTCCGCCTCACGCCGCCTTCGCCCTCGCCAACGGCAACCTCTCGCTGGCCGAAAACTTTGGCCCCGACGTCAGCCCGGCGGTCATTCAATTGATGAGCGATGTCGTCGCGCAGTTATCGTCCGGCGCGTTGGATACCGGCGTGGATTTGGCGGCCGGGGAGGAAAAATAGCATTTATGCTCATTCCCGAAACCTCTCTCTGGTCTGCCACTGCCCCGCCGCTCAAATCGTTTGCCCATCGCCCATTGCCCGCGAAGGCCGATGTGGTGGTGATCGGCGGCGGGTACACGGGCGTATCGGCGGCGCTGAAGCTGGCGAAGCACGGCGCAGCGGTGACTCTGCTCGAAGGCGAAACGCTCGGCTGGGGCGCGAGCTCGCGCAACGGCGGGCAAGTGCTGGTGGGCCACAAACACGGCGTGGAGGATCTCGTCCGGCAGTTCGGCAAAGAGCGGGCGCGCGAGTTGTATCAAGCGTCAATCAAAACGATAGAATGCGTCGAGCAGATCATCGAAGAGGAAAAAATCGATTGTGATTATGTTCGGTGCGGCTACCTCGAAGCGGCGGCCAAGCCCGCGCATTTCGACTCGCTCAAGCGTGCGCAGGAAGTGTTGGAGCGCGACTTCGGCCACACCACTCGTGCTCTGCCCAAAGCAGAGATGAAGGCTGAACTCGGCGCGGAGTTTTATCACGGCGTGCTCGTGGACGAGCGCAGTGGCGGATTGCACCCGGCGAAATTCATCAACGGCCTCGCCCTCGCCGCCGAACGCGCGGGAGCCGATTTGCACGAGTCCACACCGGCGGCGTCCCTTGAGAAAAGGGCCAACGGCGGCTTCACGGTGAAAACGGATCGGGGATCGATAGAGGCCAAAGAGGTGTTCGTCGCCACCAACGGCTACACGGGCAAAGCCACGCCGATCTTCCAGCGGCGGATCATCCCCATCGGCAGTTACATCATTGCCACCGAACCGCTCGATTCTCAAATCTCCAATTCTCTTATTCCCAACCGGCGAGTCGCGTTCGACACCAAAAATTTCCTGCACTACTTTCGCCTCTCACCCGACAATCGTATGGTCTTTGGCGGGCGCGCGGCGTTCTCGCCCGAAACGCCGAACACGGTGCGCGAGAGCGCGGAGATTCTGCGGCGCGAGATGATCGCCGCGTTCCCCGAACTGCGCGACACGCCGGTGGCGTATGCATGGGGAGGCACGCTCGGCTTCACGTTCGATCTGTACCCCCACGCCGGGCAGATGGATGGCCTGTGGTATGCGATGGGGTATGCCGGGCACGGCGTGGCGATGGCGACGTTTCTCGGCCAGCAAATGGCCGACCGCATCGCCGGGCGGGGCGGTTATAATCCGTTCGAGGGTATGGCGTTTCCCACGATGCCGTTGTACAACGGCAAGCCGTGGTTCCTTCCGTTGGCGGCAGTGTGGTATCGCCTCCTCGATCTGATCTCTTGATACGTGATCCACGAAGTTACACGAAGGCGCACGAAACAAAACGCTTTTCTTCGTGACCCTTCGCGCGGCTTCGTGGAAGAATTCATGCTCTACGACAACTCAAAGGAATCGACTATGGCAACCGATCTCAATCCGTCTCCTCGTCTTCTGCTCGGCCCCGGCCCCAGCGCGGTGCACCCGCGCGTGCTCAGGGCCATGTCCACTCCGCTCATCGGTTATCTCGATCCCGAATGGCTGGGGCTGATGGACGAAGAGCAATCACTGCTGCGCGAAGTGTTCATGACGAAGAACACTCTCACCCTGCCGCTTTCGGGAACGGGCAGCACCGGAATGGAAGCCGCCCTTTGCAACTTCCTCGAGCCGGGCGACCGGGTGATCGTGGGGTGCAACGGATTCTTCAGCGAGCGCATGTGCGAAATGGCGGCGCGATACGGCGCGACGGTGACTCGCATCGAAAAGCCGTGGGGCGAAGTGTTCGCGCCCGACGAGATCGAGGATGCGCTGGCGACCGGCGGCCCGACGAAAATGGCGGCCCTCGTTCACGCCGAAACCTCCACCGGCGCATTGCAGCCGTTGGAGGGCATCGCCCACATCGTTCACCGCTACGGCGCATTGCTGATGGTGGATTGTGTGACTTCGCTCGGCGGCACGCCGCTGAAGATTGACGAGTGGGGCGTGGACGTGGCCTACAGCGGATCGCAGAAATGCCTCGGCTGCCCGCCCGGACTCGCGCCGTTCACCGCGAGCGATCGGGCGCGGGAAGTTTTACTGGCGCGCAAGAGCAAAGTGCCCAACTGGTATCTCGATCTCACACTGATCGAAAAGTATTGGAGCAAGGATCGCGCGTATCATCACACGCCCTCCACGACTCTGCATTATGGCTTCCGCGAGGGACTGCGCTTGGTTTTAGAAGAAGGGTTGGAGGCTCGGTGGCGGCGTCACCGCGAGAATGCGGAGTATCTGTGGAAGAAACTGGAAGAGCTGGATCTCAGTTTTCACGTCACGACGAAGAATCGTTTGCCGCCGCTGACGACGGTGGTTGCGCCGGGCGGCGCGGATGAGGCCGCCGTGCGCGCCCGACTGCGCGACGAGTTTAACGTCGAAATCGCCGGAGGGTTCGGGCCGCTCAAGGGCCGCATTTGGCGCGTGGGGCTGATGGGTTTTTCGAGCCGCCGCGAGAATATAGCCCTGCTGGCCGAAGCCCTGCGAGAAATTTTGGGAAGGTAGATGCGTCGTTGGCCTTTGGCGCAGCGCGGCTCGAAGATCATTTACGACGGTTTCGACGAGTATCGGCGGAAGTTTGCGGCGATCACCCGGCGGGCCCAATCGCGCTTCGAGAGCCAAGACTGGCAGGGCGTTCAGCGCGACATGCGCGAGCGATTGGAGGCGCGAGCCAAAGTCGTCGATCAAGTTGTTGCCCACTTGCAGGCGGCGCTGAAAAACAAAGCGAAGAACAAAGCCCTGTGGTCGGCGATGAAAGGGCGCTACTCATCGCTCGCCGCCGAGCGGGGGGATGCGATGCTGGCGAAGACCTTTTTTAATTCGGTCACCCGCCGCATCCTCGTCACCGTTGGGATTGATGCGCGCATTGAATACGTGGCCGCCGAGCTCTCTCCTCCACCCGCACGGCAGAGGGCGCTCATCTATCGCCGCTTCGCCTGCCACAACAGCACCAAAGACCTGATCAAAAGAATACTCCTCAGTTACCGCTTCAAGATTCCGTATCAAAATGTGGATCGGGATGCGGCGCTGGCCGCCGAGGATGTGGATCGCGCTTTGCCCCCCGAATGGGAGTGGGGCGCGCACAAAACCGACCGGGTGGAAATGCTGAAGCCGGTGTTCTATCGCAACAAAGGCGCGTACCTCATTGGCCGCATCTGCCGCGAGGGGCACTGCATCCCTCTCGTGCTGCCACTGCTCAACAACGGGCAGGGCATCGTGGTGGATGCGGCGCTGTTGACTCAGAATGAAGCCAGCATCGTCTTCAGTTTCACCCGCTCGTACTTTCACGTCGAAGCCAAACATCCGCACGAACTGATCGAGTTCCTCAAATCGATCATGCCCAACAAACGGGTGGCCGAGTTGTACATTTCCATCGGCGAACACAAGCACGGCAAAACCGAACTGTACCGCGATCTCATGCGCCATCTCGATCACTCTGACGATCTGTTCGAGCTCGCGCCGGGCGATCGGGGCATGGTGATGACCGTGTTCACCCTGCCCTCGTACGATATTGTCTTCAAGATCATCAGAGACAAGTTTGCTTATCCCAAGACGACGACGCGGCGGGAGGTGATGGAAAAGTATCAGTTGGTATTCAATCATGACCGCGCCGGGCGGTTGGTGGACGCGCAGGGGTTCGAGCATTTGCAGTTCGACAAAAAACGATTCTCGGCGGAACTGCTGGCCGAGTTATTGGAGACGGCGCCCGGCAGTGTATCGGTGAATGGCGATCGGGTGACGATCAAACACCTCTACACCGAACGGCGTCTCACCCCGCTCAACTTGTATATCCGCGCCGCTGACCCAGTGGCCGCCCACGATGCGGTGGTGGATTATGGGCAGGCCATCAAAGACCTCGCCGCCACCAACGTCTTTCCCGGCGACCTTCTGCTCAAAAACTTCGGCGTCACCCGGCACGGGCGCGTGGTCTTTTACGATTACGATGAACTGTGCCTCGTCACCGATTGCAACTTCCGCGAGATGCCGCGCGCCAGCACCGCCGAAGAAGAGTTCGACGGCGAGCCGTGGTTTTACGTCGGCCCCAACGACATCTTCCCCGAAGAGATTCTCACCTTTCTCGGCTTTCCCGGCGACCTGCGCGCGCTGTTCACCGAGACTCACGGCGATCTGCTCGGCGTGGACTTCTGGATCAAACTTCAACAGCGCCATCGCGCGGGTGAAGTCATCGACATCTTCCCCTACAAGCAAAGCAAGCGGCTCACCCATCGTCAGCGATCGCGCGTGCTATAATGCCGCTCGCGCCGCAACCGACGCCAAAATAAAAACAAAACTCACAGGAGAGTCCCAATGTCCTATACTCACATCACCATCCCGGCCGAAGGCGGAAAAATTTCCATCGCCAATGGCAAACTCAATGTCCCCAATCGCCCGATCATTCCTTTCATCGAAGGCGACGGCACCGGCGCCGACATTTGGCGAGCCTCGGTGCGCGTGCTCGACGCCGCCGTGCAGAAAGCCTACGGCGGCCAGCGCCAGCTGGTTTGGATGGAAGTGTACGCCGGAGAGAAGTGCTACAACCTTTTCAACACCTGGCTGCTCGATGAAACGGTGGACGCCTTCCGAGAATATCTGGTGGGGATCAAAGGGCCGCTCACCACGCCCATCGGCGGCGGCATTCGGAGTCTGAATGTGGCCCTGCGGAAACTGCTCGATCTGTATGCCTGTGTCCGTCCGGTGCGCTGGTTCAACGGGGTGCCGTCTCCGGTGAAGCGGCCTCAGGATGTGGACATGGTCATCTTCCGCGAAAACACGGAAGATATTTACACCGGCATCGATCTCGAAAACGGCTCGCCCGACAACGTGAAGTTCAAAGAGTTGCTCAAAGAAAATTTCCCGAAAGAGTACGCCAAGATTCGCTTCCCCGACTCGGCGGGCATCGGCGTCAAGCCGGTGTCGAAGGAGGGGACGGATCGGCTGGTGCGCGCGGCGATCAACTATGCGCTGGCGAATCATCGCAAGAGCGTGACCTTCGCTCACAAGGGCAACATCATGAAGTACACCGAGGGCGCGTTCCGCAATTGGGGCTACGCGCTGGCCGAGAGCGAGTTCGCCGACCGGGTATACACGTGGGAGCAATGGGAACGCACGAAAAAGGAGAGGGGCGAGGCGGCGGCCAATGACGAGCAAAAGGCGGCGCTGGCTTCGGGCAAACTGCTGATCAAAGACGTGATCGCCGACATCGTCTTCCAGCAAACGATCACTCGCGCCACCGAGTTCGACGTGATCGCCACGATGAATCTCAACGGCGATTATCTTTCGGATGCGCTGGCGGCGCAGGTGGGCGGCATTGGCATTGCGCCGGGCGGCAACATCAATTACGACACCGGGCACGCGGTGTTCGAGGCCACGCACGGCACTGCGCCGAAGTACGCCAACCTCGACAAAGTGAATCCCGGCTCGGTGATTCTCTCCGGCGAGATGATGCTGCGCTACATGGGCTGGACGGAGGCCGCCGATTTGATCATCAAAGGCATGGACGGCGCGATTGGGGCGAAGACGGTGACGTATGATTTTGCGCGGCTGATGGAGGGGGCGAAGGAAGTGAAGTGCAGTGAGTTCGGCGACGCAGTGGCGGCATGGATGGATGGGAGAGACAGAAGTCAGAAGCCAGAAGCCAGAAGTCAGAAGAAGAAGGCGGCGAAGAAGAAGGCTGTTGCCAAAAAGAAAGCGCCCGCGAAGAAAAAGGGCGGGAAGCGCAAATAGTTTGGATTTGTTTCTAAACCTCACAGGCCTTCAAGACCTGTGAGGTTTTGCTTTCTCATGGCACTATCACCAGCTTCCCGAAATGAGTCTTTTGTTTGAAATCTCTCTGGGCTTGCGCGAGTTGTTCCAATGGGTAAACGCCTGCGAGCAGGGGCTTGAGTTTGCCGGAGGCGACGTAGGCCACAATCTGTTTGCTCTCGGATTGGGTTCCCATCGTTGATCCGAGAACAGTCAAATGCTTCAAATAGAGTTTGCGCCAATCAACCGTGACCAGCGGCCCGGCGATTGCGCCGGCGGTGACGTATCGCCCGCCCACTCGGAGCAGATCGATCAGGCGAGCGACTTGCTCGCCGCCCACAATGTCGGCGACCACATCCACCGTGCTGGATGACAGTTGTCTTTGAACGGCTCCCGCGTAATCTGCTTCGCCTCTGAAAATAACGCCAGCCACGCCCAGAGCGGCCAGATGCCCGGCCTTTTCTTTCCCGATGACGGCGACCACGCGGGCGCCGCGCGCGCGCGCCAGTTGCACAAGGGCCGACCCAACACCGCCCGAGGCTCCGGTGATCAGCACCGTCTCATCGGCGGTAACTTCGGCGCGGTTCAACATATGCTCGGCCGTGAGGTACGCGGTCATAAAGGTTGCCAGTTCCGCGTCGCTGAGCGGAGAGTCGATCTCATGCGCGTTGCTATCCGGCACACAAGCGTATTCGGCAAACCCGCCGTCTCTTTCACTGCCGATATAGGCGGCGGCGAACAAACCCTCCCCCTCGCCCGCATACACGGTTGGGTTGACCATCACCCGCGCCCCCAACCGTTCTTGGGGAACCTTGCCGCCAACTTTGACGATCCGGCCAACGATGTCGGCGCCTTGAATGCGGGGGAAGTGAAAGGCGCCGCCCTGCCAACCCGATTGCTCGTTTGTTCCGTAGGCGCCTTCGCGAGTCCAGAGGTCGGTGTTATTGATCCCGCAAGCCGCCACTTTGACCAGCACCTCGGCCTCACCCGGCGCGGCGATTGGCATATCCGGCCGATATTCCAACTTCTCGTAACCCCCAAAGCCGGTCAGCAACATGGCTCGCATCGTTTCTGTTGGCATGAAAATTTGACTCCTGCTAGGCTGGATAATCGTTGATGCGGGTGGTCAGGACGATTGCAATATAGATCATCCACAGAATGAGGCCGATGTGCAGCACGTCATTCTGAGAGAACCACACCCCTTTGCCTTTTGCCCACAGGCGGGCTGTGAGATCAGATTTGTCGTAGAGCCAATACGCCAGCATGGCGGCGAGGAGCAACACCCATGCCACTGTCAAGGCCAAGTCCATCGAGGTGTTGTAGGTATAGTAGCGCCAACTGTTTAGGCCGAGGACGAAAAGACATATCGGAGTCGAGACCCCGACCATCAACTCAAAGGTGATCAGTGATTTAACAGGAATGATCGCTCCGATGAAGGTCATGCTGACGTAGATCACCGCGCCGGCCAGAGCATAACCCAGCAAGGCTTGTCGCCATACTGCGGTGGCGCAGGAATAAGCCACCGCCACCAGGAGCGCGTCCATGCTCACCTGCTGGAACATCAGATAAATCACCTCCCACCAACTTGTCCAGGCGCATGTTTTCTGTCCCGCGCATTTGATCTGGTAGCCAAACGCCTGATAGCTGGTTCCAGCCAGCAGCGCGCCAATTCCCCACAGCACCATCGCGATGCCCCACCACATCCGAGAGGCCTCGTGGCCTTGGCGCCACAGGAAGTTAAGCCCGACCCCGGTGGTTAGAACACCCAGAGAATAAACAAAAACTGTTGAGGAGGGTTGAGTGAGAATGATCTCTTTCGCAGCCAGTTTGATTGTGACACATGGCTGAGCCTGACACCAGTTTTCAGGAGTCAATTCTGGATTGGTGGACTGAATTGATCTCAGGCGGTTGAAAGTGGCCGAAAAGGTTGTTGCGATTGTTGAAAGAAATGGCTGGCTCATGCGTGGGGCAATAGGGTTCGGTTGGATTCTCAGGCGGATCGGGTTTGACTGAACCGCATGGTTTTTTAGGGGGCATTGCAGAGGCGGAGTCAATCGGCTGTAACCAACCCTGAGGCCGCGCCTCATTCAAGTTGGGTTTCATCGACGGGTTTGCCGCCACAGACACTCTTCCTTTGCTCAATGTAAGGATGGCGGGTGTGAGCCCGGCGAATATTTGTGACTGCCATAGACTTCCACCGCTCGCCATTTTACATCTTTTTCCAAACCCTAGACTTGCCTCCCTGCCTCATGGTAAAATCCCAATCCGCCGCCCGAAGTGTGGGCGGTGAAATTTTGTCTAGTGAAAGCGCAGGAACCCAGCCATGCCCGACTTCCTCAAGGCTGTCGAAGCCACCCCCAACTCTCGTATCCCTCAACTCCAACCCGGCGACTCGGTCAGTGTGCACGTTCGTATCAAAGAAGGCGACAAAGAGCGCGTCCAAGAATTCAAAGGCACCATCATCCGCCTGCGCAACACCGGCAACAACGCCAACTTCACTGTGCGCCGCACCGCCTCGCACGGCATCGGCGTCGAGCGCACCTTCCTCCTCCGCTCACCGCGCATCGAGAAAGTCGAAGTTGTGCGCCATGCCTCCGTCCGCCGCGCGCAGTTGTATTACCTGCGCGGCCTCACGGGCAAGAAAGCCCGCCTGCGCGAAAAACGAGAAGCGTAAGTTTCAGAAGCGAGAAGCCGGAAATCAGAAGTCAGAAGTGGGAGCGATCATCCTATTGCCCTTCTTCTGACTTTGCTGTTTCTTCTGACTACTGGCTGCTGACTTCTGGCTGCTGTGAAACCCCTCATCGGCATCACCACCCACCGCCGCGATTCGGATGAAGGCAAACGCGATGTCTTCGGCCTGATGATCCCGTACGTCGAGTCGGTGCGGCGCGGTGGCGGCCTCCCGGTGATGATCCCGCTCGGGCTGGATGAAACGGAATTGCGCGAGTTGTTCGCGCGGCTCGATGGCTTCGTCTTCTCCGGCGGCGGCGACATCGATCCTGATCTCCTCAACATCGAGGCCCATCCAACAATGTATGGCTTCGATTCTGATCGGGATCGGATCGAATTGACTCTCATTCGCTGGGCTGTGAACGAAGACAAGCCGTTTCTCGGAATCTGCCGCGGGACGCAGGTGATGAACGTGGCGCTCGGCGGCGCACTCTACGGGGACATCGCCTCTCAAACCCCCGCCCCGCTCAAACACGATTACTTTCCCGGCTACCCGCGCAATCACCTCGCGCACCCGGTTGCCATTGGCGAAGACACAACACTCTCGCGCATCATTGGCAAACCGATTGCGGAAGTGAACAGCCTGCATCATCAATCGATCCGCGAGGCCGCGCCCGGCGTAGACATCGTCGCCCGCGCGCCCGACGGAATCATCGAAGCCATCGAAGTGCCCGGACACCGATTCGCGCTCGGCGTGCAGTGGCACCCCGAATGGTTGCAAGACCGATCCGAGATGCGCGGGCTGTTCGCAGAACTCGTGAAAGCGGCACGTTAACCCGGCACGCGGATGACGCGGATCAAATAGATTTTCGCGGATAGATTCAAATAAAAAGAATCTGAGTTCATCCGCCAAATCAGCGTCATCCGCGTTCCCCAAATGAGCGCTGTCGATTCGAAACCCATCGGCATATTTGACTCGGGACTCGGCGGGCTGTCGGTGCTGAGAGAAGTGCGGCGACAGCTGCCGGGCGAAAGCCTCCTCTATTTTGCCGATCAGGGCCGCCTGCCCTACGGCCCCCGCCCCGCCGACGAAATCCGCCGCTTCGCCGAACAGATCACTCGTTTCCTCCTCGCCCGCGGCGCAAAGGTCATCGTCGTCGCCTGCAACACCGCCTCCGCCGCCGCGCTCACCCATCTGCGCCAAACCTTCCCGCACGTTCCGTTCGTGGGAATGGAACCCGCCGTGAAGCCCGCCGCCGAGCACACTCAAAGCCGGGTGGTGGGAGTGATCGCCACTCAATCCACTGTGCAGAGTGAAGTGTTCGCCAGTGTCGTGGATCGATTCGCCAACGGGGTGACGGTGATACCGCGCGCCTGCCCCGGCCTCGTGACTCAAGTGGAGTCCGGCGACTTCGACTCTCCCGCCACTCGCCGACTCCTCCACGACGACCTCGACCCTCTGCTCGAAGCCGGGATCGACTCACTCGTTCTCGGCTGTACCCACTTCCCCTTTCTCATCCCGGCCATTGCCGAAGCGGTGGGCCCAAAGGTGCGGATTATCGATCCGGCGCCCGCAGTGGTGCGGCAGGTTGGGCGAGTGATCGTCGCCGCGCCGGAGTCCGCGCCCCATCGAAACAACGGATCGATTGCCGCATTCACCACCGGCCAGCCGCCGCACCCCTCGGAACTCGCATCGCGGATGATCGGTGAGCCGATCCGGTTCGAGCGAGCGCCGATGAGGGAGCTGGTCGGAGACGGCGGCCTGTAAGTTTCCGTGATTATTATGGCAAGAAGGCAAAAACTTTGCCAAACTTCAACATTTTGGTTTTTGCCCAAAAACACGGCAGTTTGAGGAAAAAACAGAACATACAATCCACTGAGTATGAAAAACGACGGTTGACATTGGGGAGTCCGCTGGCTATACTGTGCGTGGCTTTTCAGGCAGTAGCCCTTTGTTCTCATTTTTCAAGGAACACTCATGTTTAGACACACCAATGGTAGAGAGAATGCCTCTGAGTCCGCGCCCACCCCGGTGGCAGGCAACGGAAAGATCACGTCCGTGATTGGCAGTGGTTCTTCGTTCAAAGGTGACATCGTTACCGAAGGGGGCGCGCGCATCGACGGCGCGTTCGAGGGCAGTTTGATGGTGAAGGGGCCGCTGGTCATTGGCGAGAACGCGCGCATTGTCGCCAATATTTCCGCCGACTCGGTGTCGGTGGCCGGTTCGGTGAAGGGCAACATCACCGCGAAGAAAGTGGACATCATGCGCACTGGCCGCATTTACGGCGATTTGATCACGGGAGCCTTCACCACCGAAGAAGGCGGTTTCTTGCGCGGGCAGGTGAAGATGACCGATGGGAATGTCCGCGAGGAGGAGATTCCCGTTTTCGCCCAAAGGCCTTTGGCGGCGGCATCGTAACTTCCGGCAGTTGCGCAACACAGCGCCCACAGCAATGTGGGCGCTTTTGTTTTTGTTCACCCACTTGTCATGCGGCGGTCAAAACAGGGTTGCGGCGGAGTCTGTTGCGCCCGTGCTGACATCCTGCCCATTTGCCCTTATCTTCTTTCTATCCTATACTTCACTACCGGGCACTATTTTGAAGTCAAGGGCGGCTGAAACTCGGGTTATGCTTTTGTTCTTCTCACAGAACAGGAGCAAAGCCATGAGTGACAGCCGCCAAGCGCATCGTGCCATAAAACAAGCCGTGAAGCAACTTTCCCCGAAGAACCGCGTGGGAACTTGGCGCGGCATCTGGACACCCTGGTTAACATGGTCACCGGCATCGTCTTGGGGAAAAGTTGCCAACTGCCGAAGCTGGCCAGCAAAATTCCGGGCGACGTACATCCCGACAGCCGGGTGAAGCAGATGAGCCGTTGGGTGCAAAACGAAGCGATTACGTTTCGCCTGTATTTTCTGCCCTTTGTGCGCCCTTTGCTGACCAACTTGGCGAAGGCGCGTCCCCTGGTGTTCATTATGGATGGCAGTGCGGTCGCGCAGGGGTGTGTGACCTTGATGGTCAGTTTGAATTACGCCAAACGTGCCATTCCGATAGCTTGGCTGGTGATTGAAGGGAGCAAAGGCCACTTTGCTTTCAATTGAACCACAGCCATTTGAGCGACGCCACTCGCGTGATGCGCTTGATGTTGGCCGCCTGCTTCGCCTATCTGTGGGTTATCTATACTTCACGCGGGCACAAACTGCGCTTTTGAAAACAGTTGAAAACGCAAGGTCAGCAATGAATGTAAAGCGGCGCGATGAGTGGTGGGCATCTCTTGCAGGCAGGTCTCAATCGCGGTCTTGAAA
>Ga0194120_10001078_pt1 | contig 50586 bp, 48 predicted proteins | sample TA2MahCa65mmetaG_FD_148642 | JGI IMG/M metagenome (GOLD analysis project Ga0194120, IMG submission 148642) | Freshwater microbial communities from Lake Tanganyika, Tanzania - TA2015019 Mahale Deep Cast 65m | ecosystem: Environmental > Aquatic > Freshwater > Lake | place: Tanzania: Lake... | reverse complement strand
GCGCCGTGACCGCGGCGCTGCGGCGGCTGGATTTCGACGTCGCCACCGTCGAGAACGGCAGCCACCGCGCCATGATGCGGGCCATCGCCGAATTCGGCGACCGCATCGGCGCGGGCGGCGTCGGCCTGTTCTATTACGCCGGCCACGCCGTGCAGGTGCGCGGCGGCAATTACCTGATCCCGGTCGATGCCCGCATTCGCGCCGAGGCCGAGGTCGATTACCTGGCGGTCAATGCCGGCTTGGCCTTGGCCCAGTTCGACAAGGCCCCCGCCCGGCTGGGCGTGACCATCCTCGATTCCTGCCGCGACAATCCGCTGCCGGCAAGCTTCCGGTCGATGAACCGCGGTCTGGCGGTGGTGGGCACGGCGCCGCCCGGCTCGCTGGTGGTCTATGCCACCGGCCCGGGCCAGGTCGCGGCCGACGGCAGCGGCGCCAACTCGGTCTTCACCGAGGCCCTGTTGCAGCACATCGAACGCCCGGGGCTGAAGGCGCAGGAGATGTTCAACGCCGTGGCGGTGACGGTCGGCGAGCGTTCGTCCGGCCAGCAAGTGCCCTGGATCAGCGCCACCGGCATCCGCGAGGATTTCTTTTTCAAGCGCTAAGGCTATGAGGGTATAAGTCGGGCAGCCCGTTCCTTGGAGCGCCCGATGCAACTCGCCGCCGCCATGTCCCGGCTCGGGACCGAGACCGCGTTCGAAGTCCTCGCCCGCGCCACCAAGCTGGCGGCGGAGGGCAAGGACATCGTCAACCTCGGCATCGGCCAGCCCGATTTCCCGACCCCGCCGCACATCGTCGAGGCGGCGGTCAAGGCGCTGCGCGACGGCCATCACGGCTATACCCCGGCCTTGGGCATCAAGCCCTTGCGCGAGGCGGTGGCGGCAGACATCCGCAAGCTCCGCGGGGTCGAGATCGATCCCGATCTGGTGGCGATCGTGCCCGGCGGCAAGGTCACCATGTTCTTCGCCATCGTCATGTTCGGCGAGCCGGGCGCCGAGATCATGTATCCCGATCCGGGCTTTCCGATCTATCGCTCGGCGATCGAATGGACCGGCGCCAAGCCGGTGCCGATCGTGCTGCACGAGCGCACCGGTTTCTCGTTCTCGGCCGAGGAGGTGCTGCGCCAGATCACGCCGCGCACGCGGCTGATCGTCGTCAACAGCCCGGCCAACCCGACCGGCGGCGTCGTACCCAAGGCCGAACTCGACAAGTTCGTCGCCGGGCTGGAACGCCACCCCCAAGTCGCCGTGCTGTCGGACGAGATCTATGCCCGGCTTTGCTACGACGGCGAGGCCCATGCCAGCCTGACCGCCTATCCCGCCATCCGCGACCGGCTGATCCTGCTGGACGGCTGGTCCAAGACATATGCCATGACCGGCTGGCGGCTGGGCTATGGCGTCTGGCCGCGCGCCCTGATCGGCCAGGTCGACAAGCTGGCGGTGAATTGTCATTCCTGCGTCAACGCCGCGACCCAATGGGCCGGCATCGCCGCGCTGCAGGGTCCGCAGGACTCGGTCGGCGTCATGGCCAAGGCGTTCGACGAACGCCGCGGATATATCCACCGCCGGCTGAACGCTCTGCCCGGCATCTCCTGCGTCCTGCCCAAGGGCGCGTTCTACGCCTTTCCCAACATCTCCAAGACCGGCCAAACCGCGCGCGCCATGCAGAACCGCCTGCTGGAAGAGGCCGGGGTGGCGACGGTCGCCGGCACCAGTTTCGGCGCCGCCGGCGAGGGCTTCATCCGCTTCTCCTACGCCAACAGCCTGCCCAATATCGAAAAGGCCATGGACCGCATGGCCAAGCTTCTGGGCGACAATCGTGCCTGACGGTTTTTTGGGCAGGCCTGCCTGATTTTCAGGCAAGTCGCCTCCCAAGCCCACGGATTTCCGCGGGATTCGGGCTGGCACGCCGCGTGCTATGTCGGACCCGGCGCTTCTGTCCCTGCGCCGTGCGGGGTATCGAGTCATGAAAAAGATCGAGGCCATCATCAAGCCCTTCAAGCTGGACGAAGTGAAGGAGGCGCTGCATGAGGTCGGCCTGCAGGGCATTACCGTCACCGAAGCCAAGGGCTTCGGGCGCCAGAAGGGCCACACCGAGCTTTATCGCGGCGCCGAATACGTGGTCGATTTCCTGCCCAAGGTGAAGCTGGAGCTGGTGGTCGACGATTCGCTGGTCGATCGCGCGATCGAGGCCATCCAGCGCGCCGCCCATACCGGCCGCATCGGCGACGGCAAGATCTTCGTCAGCACCATCGAGGAAGCCATCCGCATCCGCACCGGCGAACGCGGCGCGGACGCGATCTGACCCCCTTTCAACCGCCAACCGCAAGCCAAGAAGGACATCGTCATGGCGTCGAGCATCAACTCCCCCAAGGACATCAAGCGGGTCTTCGACCTGATCAAGGAGCACGACGTCAAATACGTCGATGTCCGTTTCACCGATCCGCGCGGCAAGTGGCAGCATCTGTCGCTGGCGACCGATTTCGTCGACGAGGGCACCTTCACCGAGGGCGTGATGTTCGACGGCTCGTCGATCGCCGGCTGGAAGGTGATCAACGAATCCGACATGACGCTGATGCCGGATGCCTCGACCGCGGTGATGGACCACTTCGCCGCCCAGCCGACGCTGATCGTGTTCTGCGACGTGCTGGAGCCGCTGTCGGGCGAGGCCTATGCGCGCGATCCGCGCTCGATCGCCAAGCGCGCCGAGGCCTACGTCAAGGCCTCGGGCGTGGGCGACGCCACCATGTTCGGGCCCGAGGCCGAGTTCTTCGTGTTCGACGACGTGCGCTACAAGGTGTCGATGCATTCGGGCATGTACGCGCTCGACGACGTCGAGGCGCCGCACAATTCGGATCGCGCCTACGAGGAGGGCAACACCGGCCACCGCCCGCCGGTCAAGGGCGGCTATTTCCCGGTGCCGCCGGTCGACAGCTGCCAGGATCTGCGCTCGGAGATGCTGTCGGTGATGAAGGAGATGGGGCTGCGGATCGAGAAGCACCATCACGAGGTCGGCACCAGCCAGCACGAGCTGGGCATGCGCGGCGACAGCATGGTCAAGATGGCCGACCAGATGCAGATCTACAAATACGTCACCCACATGGTGGCGCAGTCCTACGGCAAGACCGCCACCTTCATGCCCAAGCCGCTCAAGGGCGACAACGGCTCGGGCATGCATGTCCACCAGTCGATCTGGAAGGCCGGCAAGCCGATCTTCGCCGGCTCGGGCTATGCCGGGCTGTCGGACACCTGCCTCTACTACATCGGCGGCATCATCAAGCACGCCAAGGCGGTCAACGCCTTCACCAACTCGACCACCAACAGCTACAAGCGGCTGATCCCGGGATTCGAGGCGCCGGTGCTGCTGGCCTATTCGGCCCGCAACCGCTCGGCCTCGTGCCGCATCCCGATCGCCCACAGCCCCAAAGGCAAGCGGGTCGAGGTGCGCTTCCCCGATCCGCTGTCGAACCCCTATCTGGCGTTCTCGGCCATGCTGATGGCGGGGATCGACGGCATCAAGAACAAGATCCATCCCGGCGAGCCGATGGACAAGAACCTCTACGACCTGCCGCCGGCGGAGCTGAAGGCGGTGCCGACGGTGTGCGGGTCCTTGCGCGAGGCGCTGGGTCATCTCGACCAGGACCGCGCCTTCCTCAAGAAAGGCGGCGTGTTCACCGACGACCAGATCGACGCCTACATCGAACTCAAGATGGAAGAGGTCTACGCCTTCGAGCACACCCCGCATCCGATCGAGTTCCAGATGTACTACTCGGCCTGAGCGGCGGGTTTCGCTTCGCGGTTACCGACGGCCGGCGGCCCCCCCGCCGGCCGTTGCGTTTGGGGCGGGCGATTCCGAGGCCGTCAGCGTCTGGCGGAGCCGGCCGCCCTCGCCTATCCTGGTCGCGGGCGAGGGAAGGAACCGCCGGCCATGAATCTCGAGGCGCTGTTCAACCGCGAGGCCGTGATCGACCTCAGCTTCTTCAATTTCCGCAACGCCGTCACCGCCGGCTATTTCGCCGACGCCGAGCTGCGGGTGAAGCGGGTCAACGCCAATTTCCGCGCCTTCTTCCCGGTGCTGGGCAACGTCAGCGACGCCTATTTTCCCGACGTGCTGGCGCAATTGGGCGTGGATGCCGCCACCATCCGCTCCTTCGCCGAGACCCTCGAGGCCAAGGGCCAGGTCCTGATCCCGCATCTGCCGATCCGCATCGAGGGCCGCGAGCGCGCCTTCGCCCTGCTTTCGACCCGCACCCGCGACGACAGCTTTTCCTTCCTCAACGGCGTGCAGGGCCAGCTGGTCGACCGCACCGCCGAATTCGAACTGCGCCACGAGCGCGAGCGGCTGCTGGAAGAGCGCCTGCGCGACCGCGAGGCGATCGAGGCCAAGACCCGCCAGCTCGAGGCCCTGGCCAACAAGCTGGCCAAGTACCTCTCGCCCCAGATCTACGGCTCGATCTTCTCGGGCACCACCGACACCCGCCAGGGCTTCGCCCGCAAGACGCTGACGGTGTTCTTTTCCGACCTGGCGGGATTCACCGAACTGAGCGAACGGCTCGAACCCGAACGCCTGGCCTTCGTCGTCAACACCTACCTGACCGAGATGGCGCGCATCGCGCTCGAACACGGCGGCACCATCGACAAGTTCATCGGCGACGCCATGCTGGTGTTCTTCGGCGATCCCGAGACCCAGGGCGAGGCCGGCGACGCGCTGCGCTGCGCGCGCATGGCGCTGGCGATGCGCGACCGCCTGGTCGAACTCGACTCGCTGTGGCGCGCGCGCGGCATCGGCCGGCCGCTGCGGGCGCGCATGGGCATCAACACCGGCTATTGCACGGTGGGCAATTTCGGCTCCGAGCAGCGGCTCGATTACACCGCGCTGGGCGGCCCGGTGAACCTGGCGGCGCGGCTGCAGGCCGCGGCCGAGCCGGGATCGATCCTGCTGGGCGAGACCACGCGGCTGCTGCTCAAGGACGCCGCGCGCGGCGCTCCGGCCGGGGAGATCGAGGCCAAGGGCCTGGCGCGACCGGTGGCGACCTACCGGCTGGAAGGCTTGGCCTCCGGCGCCGCCGACGACGGCGCCCGGCCGCTGTCGCGCATCGGCCGGCATGTCGCCGTCAACGTGCCCGACGACCGCCGCATCCGCGAGGCGATCGAGGAGCTGAAGCGCATCCAGGACGAGTTCCAGGCCCTGCTGCGCGAGTAGCCGCCGGATCCAGCAGCCGCCGGCCGATGACGAAGAACGTCGCCGGCGCCTGCCTCGCCGCCGGCAGGTCCAGCACGCGCTCGGTCACGCTAGACCGCGATTGCTTCATTGGGGATCGCGGCCGCGATTCCCTTGGAACCGATCGCGGTCCAGAGCAGATTGCGAGGGCATGATTCGCGATCTGTCTTGAACTCTATGGTTCAAGACAGATCGATCACGCCCTAAGACCGAAAGACCGCGATCTCTATTCGAACAAATCCGAATGAGTTCCGGTGCGCGCCAGGATCAGTTCGCCGTCGCTTTCCAGCCAGATCAGCAGCCAGTCCGGCTCGACATGGCATTCCCAATGCGACCGCCATTGGCCGCTCAAGCGATGGCGGCGATGTCGCGGTTCGAGCGCCGCGCCGCGCAACAGCCGTTCGACCACCGCCCAAAGCCGGTCGAGGTCCTTGCCTCGCTTTTTGCTCCGCTTCAGATCGCGCTCGAAGCGGCCGGTCGTGCATAGAACCAGCGACCGGCCCGGCATCAGGAATGGGCCGCCTTGAGCGCCGCCAGGGACTTCCAGCGCTTGAGGCCGCGCCGCCGGGCGGCGTCGCGCATAGCCGTGCGAGTGGCGCGGTTGGGAATCCGCACCGCGAACGGCAGGCCATGGCGAAGCGAGACCTGCTTGTAGAACAGGGTGATGGCCTCGGTCGGCGTCATGCCCAAGGCGTCGAACACGGCTTCGGCGTCGTGCTTGAGGTCCGGTTCGACCCGGGCGCGGATGGTCTCGGTCTTGGACATGGCTGGCTCCCTGTCGCTACTGTGCCCCATTTGGGGAACAATGGCAATGGCACCACTTTACGCGCGCCGCCGGGGCCAGCAGCCGCCGGCCGATGACGAAGAACGTCGCCGGCGCCTGCCTCGCCGCCGGCAGGTCCAGCACGCGCTCGGTCACGCTAGACCGCGATCGGTTCATTGGGGATCGCGGCCGCGATTCCCTTGGAACCGATCGCAGTCCAGAGCAGGATACGCGGGCATGATCCGCGATCTGTCTTGAACTCTATGGTCCAGGACAGATCGATCACGCCCTAAGCACCGGCCCGTTGTCGAAGGTCAGGGTGGCCAATCTGCGCCTACCGGCGGCGGAATCGGTCACCCCATCCGATCCGGATCGCTACTCGCGGGCGACGGCGGCGTGCGCGGGCATGGCTCACAATTTGGCTTCAACCATGCGGTTCGAGCCCGGTCGAGCGTGGCCTTGAAATCGCGTTCGAAATGGCCGGCGGCCGGCCTTTGGCAGCCGGCCGAAAATCTCTGTCCGCCCGTTGCCGTGTTGCCCCAGCACAAGCCGGACCCGGCCGGTCGTCGCAATTCATGGCCTTGACAAGTTCTCTATGTTTCGCTATATGTACCTGTTCCAATACAACACAAATTCGAGGACCACCCTACCCTATGGCCTCTCCCGCCTCCCGCCCCGCATCCAAGTCCGGGCCGGAGGCAGAGGTTAACGGCCATTTTCGACTCTTGCACCCGACATATCTCGATTGCTCAATAAAATCAAAGACATCACTGGTTAAAAATTGGCCATTTGCGCGCATTTGCGCGCATTTGCGGCTCGGCTCCGCGCATTTGGCGACTCGACCCGCGCCTGGCTGGCCGGAACCGGACCGGTTCCGCCGCTTTGCGCGTCAATGGGTTAGAGTGACCCCCTCAGGCCGCCAGCTTCATCTCGGTCAGGCCGTGCTTGGCCAGATTGGCCGTGACCGCGTCGATGTCGGCCGCCGCCAGCTTCATCATCGGCGGCGCCATGTGGTTCCAGATCGGATCGCCGGTGAAGCGGCCGATCACGCCCTTGAGGCAGGGCACCAGCGGCTTGGCCTGCAGCGCCAGCCGCAGCGCGGTCAAGACCGCCTGGGCCTGGGTGCGCGCCTCGCCCTTGGCGGCATAGACCTTGGCGCACCAGGGCGCGGTGACGTTGGCGGTGGCGGTGATGCAGCCGACGCCGCCCACCGCCAGGATGTCGGCCAGATACTGTTCGGTGCCGGCGAAGACGCGGAAGCCCGGCAGGCCTTCGGCGAATTTCTTCATGTTGGCGAAATCGCCCGAGCTGTCCTTCATGCCGGCGACGATCGGGCCGTGGCGGTCGCGCATCCGCGCCACCGAGTCGAGCTGGAAGGCGTAACCGGTCAGCTGCGGGAAATTGTAGAGATAGATCCGCAGACCCGGATCGGCGATGCGCTGGACGATGCGGTCGAAGAAGGCCTCGACGCCGGCATCGGCAATGCCCTTGTAGTAGAACGGCGGCAGGCACAGCACGGTCTTGACCCCGCCGGCGATCGCCGTCCTGGTCAGTTCGATCGCATCGGCCACGGCGCAGGAGCCGACGCCCGGCATCAGCTTGTCGCGCGGCAATTCGCGGCAGGCGGTCTCGATGACGGTCCGGCGCTGCGAAAGGCTGAGCGAATTGGCCTCGCCGGTGGTGCCGAGAATGCCCAGCCCGTCGCAACCGCTGGCCAAGAGCCATTTGGAGTGGCGGATCAGCCGCGGCAGGTCGGGCGCCAGCTCCGCGTCCATCGGCGTCAGCGAGGCGCAATAGACGCCCTGGGGTTGGCTCTGGGACATGGCGCGGCTCCGACGGATTCGAACGGGAAGGATGCGAAACTAGCGCCGTCGGCGGCTTGCGCGCAAGCCTCGGGGCGCCTATCAAGCGGGGCCCCCCATGTTCGCCCCCCGCGCCGCCGTCGCCTTCGTCCTGGTCACCGTGATCGTCGACATGATCGCGCTGGGCATGATGGTCGCCACTTTGCCGATCCTGATCATCGGCCTGACCGGCGGCGATCCACCCACCGCCGCCCGCATCTACGGCGTCATCGGCACCTGCTGGGCGCTGATGCAGTTCATCGGCTCGCCGATCATGGGCGCGCTGTCGGATCGCTTCGGCCGGCGGCCGATCCTCTTGCTGTCCAGCCTCGGGCGCGCGATCGACTACGCCGCCATGGCGCTGGCGCCCTCGGTCGGTTGGCTGTTCATGGGCCGGATGCTGTCGGGCTTCACCAGCGCCACCATCCCCAGCGCCGGCGCCTATATCGCCGACGTGGCGCCGCCCGAAAAGCGGGCCGCGGCTTTCGGCCTGATCGGGGCCTCGTTCGGAATCGGCTTTTCGGTCGGGCCGGCGCTGGGCGGGTTTCTCAGCAGCTTCGATCCGCGCCTGCCGTTCTGGTTCTGCGCCGCCATCAGCCTGGCAAACGTGGTCTATGGCTATTTCGTGCTGCCGGAATCTCTGGCGGTCGAGAAGCGCGCGGCCTTTTCCTGGGCGCGGGCCAATCCGCTGGGTTCGCTCAAGCTCTTGCGCTCGCATCCCGAACTGTTCGGCTTGGCTTGCGTCGCCTTCCTGCATTTCCTGGCGCATGGCGTGCTGCCCAACGTCATGGTCATTTACGTCAACTTCCGCTTCGGCTGGACCAGCGAGGCGATCGGCTATCTGATGGCGGTGTCGGGCCTGGCCGCGGTCTTGGTTCAGGGCGGGTTGGTGCGGCCGTTGGTCAAGCGCTTCGGCGAACGCACCATGCTGATGTTCGGGCTCGGCTGCGGCGCCATCGGCTTCGCGATCTACGGTTCGGCGGCGATTCCGCCGGTCTTGTTTTGCGGCATTCCGTTCGTGGCGCTATGGGGCTTGGCCAGCGCTTCCAGCCAAGGTCTTCTGACGCGCCATGTCGGACCGCAGGAACAGGGCCGGCTGCAGGGCGCCCTGGCCTGCGTGCGCAGCATCACCGACCTGATCGGGCCGTTCCTGTTCACTTTGACTTTCGCGAATTTCGCCGCGGCGGATGCGCCGCTGGTCATGCCGGGCGCGGCGCATTACGTCTCTTCGCTCTTGCTGGTGGGCGGGGCGGTGCTGGCCTGGCGGGTGACGCGCGCCCCGACCTAGCCCGGCGCCACCGGACGCGGCTGGCCCTTGTCGTCGATGGCGACATAGACATAGGTGCCCTCGGTGACCTGGATCTCGTCCAGTTCAAGCCGGCGGCGGACGATGGTGTCCATGCGCACGCTGATCGAGGTTCGGCCGACGCGTTCGATCGTGGCGTAGATCGACACCACATCGCCCAGCCGGATCGGGCGATGGAACTTCATCGCCGCCACCGCCACGGTGACGACGCGGCCCTGGGCACGGCGCGAGGCGACCACGCCTCCCGCCACGTCCATCTGCGACAGCACCCAGCCGCCGAAGACGTCGCCATTGGCGTTGAGGTCGGAGAACATCGGAACCGCTCGAATCACTGGCTCGCCGCGCTGTTCCATGGCTTTCCCCAGATATTGTTGTGGCAATCCGGCGAAACACCATATACTGCGCGCCGTTTCGGGCAACCGGTACGAACCATGGACGACTTATTCGGCGATCGCAAGAACGGCGGCGGGCGCGACAACAGCTACACCGCCCGCGACATCGAGGTGCTGGAGGGGCTGGAGCCGGTCCGGCGCCGCCCTGGCATGTATATCGGCAGCACCGACGAGCGCGGCCTGCATCACCTTGCCGCCGAGGTGCTGGACAACGCCATGGACGAGGCGGTGGCGGGCCATGCCGACCGCATCGAACTGCAGCTTGCGGCCGACGGCACGCTGACGGTGCGCGACAACGGCCGCGGCATCCCGATCGACCGCCATCCCAAGTTCAAGGACAAGTCGGCGCTGGAAGTCATCCTCACCATGTTGCATTCGGGCGGCAAATTCGGCGGCAAGGTCTACGACACTTCCGGCGGATTGCACGGCGTCGGCATTTCGGTGGTGAACGCGCTGTCCGACCGGCTGGAAGTCCAGGTGGCGCGCGATCGCGTGCTGTGGTCGCAGCACTACGCCCGCGGCAAGCCGACCACCAAGCTGAAGAAACTCGGCGCGGCCTCGAACCGCCGCGGCACCACCGTCGTCTGCCATCCCGATCCGCAGGTGTTCGGCAAGACCACGGCCTTCAAGCCGGCGCGGCTGTTCCGCATGGCGCGCGCCAAGGCCTATCTCTATCGCGGCGTCGAAATCCGTTGGGCCTGCGATCCCGATCTGCTCAAGGGCGGAGACGACACGCCCAAGGATGCGGTGCTGCATTTCCCGGGCGGGCTGGCGGACTACCTGCCCTCGCTGCTGCCGGCCGATGCCATGGCGACGATCGCGCCCTTCGCCGGCGAGACCAAGCTCAACGGCCAGGGCCGGCTGGAATGGGCGATCGGCTGGGCGCGCGATCCCGACGCCGAGGGCGTGACCGAAAGCTTCTGCAACACCATCCCGACGCCCGAGGGCGGCACCCACGAGGCCGGCTTGCGCGCGGCGCTGGTGCGCGGGCTCAAGGGCTATGGCGAGCTGGTCGGCAACCGCAAGGCGGCGCAGGTCACGGCCGAGGACGCGCTCGGCGGCGCGGCCGTGCTGGTGTCGCTGTTCATCCGCGAGCCGCTGTTCCAGGGCCAGACCAAGGAGAAGCTGGCCTCGCCCGAGGCGGCGCGGCTGGTCGAGGCGGCGATCAAGGACCATTTCGATCACTGGCTGTCGGGCGCGCCGGAGATGGCGAACGCGCTGCTGGGCGCGGTGATCGCGCGCGCCGAGGACCGCATCCGCCGCAAGGAAGAAAAGGAGATCGGCCGCAAGACCGCGACCCGCCGCCAGCGCCTGCCGGGCAAGCTGGCCGATTGCGCGCGCGAGGCCGCCGCCGGCACCGAGATTTTCCTGGTCGAGGGCGATTCCGCCGGCGGCTCGGCCAAGCAGGCGCGCGACCGCGACACCCAGGCGGTGCTGCCCTTGCGCGGCAAGATCCTCAACGTCGCCTCGGCCTCGACCGACAAGCTGCGCGGCAACCAGGAGCTGGCCGATCTGATCCAGGCGCTGGGCTGCGCGCCGGGCGAGCGCTACGACGACGGCGCGCTGCGCTACGAGCGCGTCGTCATCATGACCGACGCCGATGTCGACGGCGCCCACATCGCCTCGCTGTTGATGACCTTCTTCTATCGCGAGATGCCCAAGCTGATCGAGAACGGGCATCTCTATCTGGCGCAGCCGCCGCTCTATCGGCTGAGCGCGGGCGCCAAGTCGCTTTATGCCCGCGACGACGCCGACAAGGACCGCCTGCTCAAGGGCGAGTTCGCCGGCCGCAAGGTCGAGATCAGCCGCTTCAAGGGGCTGGGCGAGATGATGCCGGCGCAGCTCAAGGAGACCACCATGAACCCCAAGCGCCGCGCGCTGCTGCGGGTGACGGTGCCGATGGCGGCGCAGGCGGCGACGCGCGACCTGGTCGAGCGGCTGATGGGCCGCAAGCCCGAGCTGCGCTTCGCCTTCATCCAGGAGAACGCCGACAAGGCCGCGGCGCTGGACGTGTGATCAGAGCAGGCCGCGGGCGGCGAGGTTGCGCATCAGCGCGGCCAAGCCGAAGCTCCACGGCTCGGTCTCGCCGACCAGGGCGACGCGGTTGGAGAGACAGCCGAGCTCGGACGCGGCGATCGAGACCACGTCGCCCGGCTTGTGGGTGAAGCCCTCGCCCGGACGGTCGCGGTCCTGGATCGGCGCGAACATGGTGCCGACGAAAAGCACCAGGCCGTCGGGATAGCGATGCGCCTCGCCCATCGCCGCGGCGGCGAGTTCGAGGAAGTCGCGGCTGATGCGCGGCATCGGGCTGGTGCCGGTTAGGCGAAACCGGTCCTCGCCTTCGACCTCGACCGCGACGTCGATGCGGCGGGCCCGATCCAGCCCGAAGCCGGGGTCGAACAAACGGATGAAGGGACCGATGGCGCAGGAGGCATTGTTGTCCTTGGCACGGCCGAGCAGCAGAGCCGAACGTCCCTCCCAGTCGCGCAGGTTGACGTCGTTGCCCAGCGTCACGCCCTTGATGCGCTGGCGACTGTCGATCGCCAGCACCAGCTCGGGCTCGGGGTTGTTCCAGCGCGAATCGGCCAGGATGCCGATCGACGCTCCCGCCCCGACCGCCGACAGCGGCTGGGCCTTGGTGAAGATCTCGGCATCGGGGCCGATGCCGACTTCGAGGTATTGCGACCAGGCGCCGCGCGCGACCAGCGCCGCCTTGACCCGCGCCGCCGCCTCCGAGCCGGGCTTGACCGACCGCAGGTCGCCGCCAAGCAGCGCCATGACTTCGCGACGGATGTCGGCGGCCTTTTCGGGCGCGCCGCGCGCCTGCTCCTCGATCACGCGCTCGAGCAGGCTGTCGACGAAAGTCACTCCCGCCGCCTTGATCGCCTGCAGGTCGATCGGCGCCAGGAACCAGGGCCGCGCGTGATCGCGCTTGCGCTCGTCGGAATTGGCCAAGAGCGCGGCGACGGTTCCAAGCACTGGACCCGAAGCGGCGCTGACGTAGCCGGCCGGATCTTCCAATTCGCAGACATCGCGCGCGGTGGCGGAGCCCTTGGCGGTGATGTCGATTACCTCGCCGCCACGCAAGGTGACGATGCTCGGACCTCCGACATCGGGCCGCCAAGCCCGCCCCAGCAGCACCGCATTTCCGTCCCCTGGCGCCGCGCTTCGCGTTCCGATCATTCCCGCCTCATCCCAGATTGAACACCCAGTCCCAGAATCCGCCCTGTCCGAACGCAAAATGCCAGATCAGCGACGGGCCCCATAATAGCGCCCGCCAGGCGACATAGAGCACGCCCAGAACCAGGATCACGATCGCGGTGAGGATCTCGCCTCGCATCAAAGCCTGCGCCAGGCTTGAGATCCAGAACGCCAGCCCGAGCGGGATGCCGATGCCGAGGTAAAGCTTGGCAACCGGGCTGAGGCCGGTGACTCGCACCACCGTCAACCGCGCCGCGCCCGACGGCCGCGGCGGAGGCACCGGCGGATCGCTCACGCGGCCGGCGGGCCGGCCTTCTTGGCCAGCATGTATTTGAGTTTGTTGACCGCAGTGCGGGTCAGTTCGACTTCGGTGGCGCGCGGCGAGCCGACGATCGAAACTTCGGTCAGGGTCGCCGGGTCCATGGCCGAGACCCGCACGAACGCGCCGACGCGATGGAACTCGATGATGTACCCGTCGTCCCTCGCCCCGGCCATGCCGCCGGGGTCAGGCCACGGCGCGGGCGGCAGCGACGCTGTTGGCGCGCGGCAATTCCAGCCGCGACCAGACTTCGTCCAACGCCCGCACCAGATGCATCATCATGGCATCGTCGTGCAGCGGCGAGGGCGTGAAGCGCAGCCGTTCGGTGCCGCGCGGCACGGTCGGATAATTGATCGGCTGGACATAGATGCCGTGGCGCTCGAGCAGCTCGTCCGAGGCCTGCTTGACCAAAGCGGCATCGCCCACCATCACCGGCACGATGTGCGAGACCGAATCCATTACCGGCAGCCCGGCCTCGGTCAGGAGTCGCTTGAGAGTGGCCGCGCGTTCCTGATGGCGCTCGCGTTCGAGCGTCGAACGGCGCAGATGGCGCACGCTTTCCAGCGCGCCCGCCGCCAGCACCGGCGCCAGCGAGGTGGTGAAGATGAAGCCCGAGGCATAGGACCGCACCGCATCGCACAGCGCGGCCGAGGCGGCGATGTAGCCGCCCATGACGCCGAAGGCCTTGGCCAGCGTGCCTTCGATCACCGTCAGGCGATGCGCCGCCGCTTCGCGTTCGGACACGCCGCCGCCATGCGCGCCGTACATTCCGACCGCATGCACTTCGTCGAGATAGGTCATGGCGTTGTGCTTGTCGGCCACGTCGCACAGGTCGTGGATCGGCGCGATGTCGCCGTCCATCGAATAGACCGATTCGAACGCCACCAGCTTGGGCGCCCTGGGATCCTCGGCCGCCAGCAGGCTATCGAGATGTTTGACGTCGTTGTGACGAAACACGCGGCGCTGGGCCTTGGACTGGCGCATGCCCTCGATCATCGAGGCGTGGTTGAGCGCATCGGAAAAAATCACGCAGCCGGGCAGCAGATTGGCCAGGGTCGAAAGCGTCGCCTGGTTCGAGATGTAGCCCGAGGTGAACAAGAGCGCGGCTTCCTTGCCGTGCAGTTCGGAGAGTTCGCGCTCGAGCAGCACGTGATAGTGGTTGGTGCCGGAGATGTTGCGGGTTCCGCCCGAGCCGGCGCCGACGCTCTCCAGCGCCTTTTCCATCGCCGCGATCACCTGCGGATTCTGGCCCATTCCCAAATAGTCGTTCGAGCACCACACCACGATGTCCTTGACCGTGCCGTCGGGGGCATGGCGCACCGCGCGCGGGAACTGGCCGGCGCGGCGCTCGATGTCGTGGAAGATGCGGTAACGGCCTTCGCCCCGAACCTTGGCCACGGCATCGCGAAAGACTTTTTCGTAATCCATACCTTCCCCCTGGTTAAGGGTTAACACCACATTAGCAGCCCTAATTCCATTCCCCAATATGGCCTTTCGGCCTAACAGGTATTGATTTGGGTCAAACTCGGATTCCCGGTTCCGTCACTCCTTGACGGCACCCGTCATGCTGGCAACGTAATAGTCGACAAAGAACGAATAGAATACGGCAACCGGGAGCGAGCCGAACAAGGCGCCTGCCATCAACGCGCCCCAGTGATAGACGTCGCCCTCGACCAACTGGGTCAGCACACCGACCGGCACGGTCTTGTTTTCCGAGGACGAGATGAAAGCCAGCGCGTAGATGAACTCGTTCCAGGACAGGGTGAAGGCGAATATTCCGGCCGAGATCAACCCCGGCACCGAAAGCGGCAAGGTGATTTTCCAGAGAATCTGGAGGCGCGTGGCGCCGTCGATCAGAGCGCATTCCTCGAGTTCGTAGGGGATGGTCTTGAAATAACCCATCATCAGCCAGGTGCAGAACGGAATCAGGAAAGTCGGGTAGGTCAGGATCAAGGCCCAGTTGGTGTCGTAGATCCCCATGCCATAGACGATCGTCGCCAGAGGAATGAACAGGATCGAGGGCGGCACCAGATAAGCCAAGAAGATCAAGAGTCCCGTGGTCTCGGCGCCACGGAAGCGCAAGCGCGTGATGGCATAGGCGGCGAGAACGCTGGCGAAGATCGAAAGACAGGTGGCCGAAATCGCCACCACCATGGTGTTCAACAGCCACTCCGGGTATTCGGTGCGGAACAGAAGCTTCTCGACGTTGGCCAGGGTCGGATTCCTGATCCAGAACGGATTGTTGGCCGAGAAATTGTAGATCTCGTCGTTCGGCTTGAAGGTGGTGATGCCCATCCAATAGAACGGGAACAGCAGCACGAAGACGAAAATCGCCAGCGGCAGATAGAGCGTCACCACCCGCCGCGGCAGGGTCTGCAGATAGGACATGCCGGTCGAATCGACCGCCGCCGGAGCAGCATCGCGCGCGACGTCAGTCATTGCTCTCGCCCTGCTGCCATTTGCGGCGCTGCAGCCCGTAATAGCTGAACAGAGTGGCCGCGACCAGGAACGGGATCATGGCGACGGCGATCGCCGCCCCTTCGCCCATCTGTCCCCCGGGAATGGCGCGCTGAAAGGCCAGCGTCGCCATCAGATGGGTCGAATTGAGCGGCCCGCCGCGGGTGATGGCGTAGATCAGCTGGAAATCGGTGAAGGTGAACAACACCGAAAAGGTCAGCACCACCGACAGGATCGGCATCAGCATCGGCACCGTGACGTGACGGAAGCGTTGCCAGGCATTGGCGCCGTCCAGCGCCGCCGCCTCGTAAAGCGAGGGCGAAATCGTCTGCAGCCCGGCCAAGAGGCAGATGGCGACGAAGGGAATGCCGCGCCAGACATTGGCGACGATCACCGACCAGCGCGCGTTCCAAGGCTCGCCCAGGAAGTCGATATAGCGGTCGATCAGGCCGAACTGCTTCAGCGCCCAGGAGACGATCGAGAACTGGGGATCGTAGATCCACCAGAACGCGATCGCCGACAGCACCGTCGGCACGATGTAGGGCAACAACACCACGGCGCGGATGATGGCCTTGAACGGCAGGGCGTTGTTGAGCAGCAAGGCCAGCCACAGACCGAGGCCGAACTTCAGCACCGTGGCGATGGCGGTGTAGACCAGGGTGTTGAACACTGACAGCAGGAACACGCTGTCCTGGAACAGGGAAACGTAATTCTCAAGCCCGATGAACTCGCCCGGCCGGCCGACCCGCGCGTCGGTGAATCCCATCCATACGCCCAGCCCGAGCGGATAGGTCAGAAAGACGAGTAGGATCGACAGCGCCGGGAACATGAAAATCGCCGAGAGCACGAGTCGATTGTCCAGCGCTCGCGCCAGCGCCGGAAAAGCTGGCGGCTTGAGGCCGCCGTCGATCACGCCTTGGGACATGACTGCCTAGGAAAGACGGGTGGCGGGGACCGCAACGATCCCCGCCATCCCGCCGCTCAGATCTTGTAGTAGCGCTCGGCCCGCTTCTGGGCCTCGGCCGCCGCGTCGCGCGAGGACTTGGCGCCCGACGCCGCCGCCGCCACCATGTTGACCATGATGAAATCGGCCAGCACCGCGGCCGAGGCGTATCCCGGCGAACCGCCGTAGCCCGACCACAGCATGTTCGACAGCGTGCCGCGATAGGGCGTGTGCTTGGGATCGGAGGTCCAGATCTTGCTCTTCTCGTACTCGCGCAAGGGTTGGCTGAAATAGCCGATCGAGGCCTCCTGCCAGGGCTCGTACTGCTCCTTCTCCATCATGAAGGCGATGTATTTCTTGGCCGCCTTCGGGAACTTCGAGTAGCGGAACAACATGGCGTTGACGATCAGGTTGAGCTCGGTCGGCTTGCCGACCGGCCCGACCGGATAGTCGGCGTGCTGGATGTCCTCGGCCATCGCCTTGACGGTGGCGTCGGTCGAGTTCTTGGCGGCGTAGTAGACCGAGATGCCGTTGTTGGTCAGCGAGAGCTGGCCGTCGAGGAAGGCCTTGTTGTTCGACGGATCCAGCCAGGACAGCGTGCCGGGGACGAAGGTCTGGTAAAGCTCGCGCACGTAGTCCAGCGCCTTGATGGTCTCGGCGCTGTTGATGACGACGCGATCCTTGTCGTCGACCATGCGGCCGCCATGCGCCCACACGATCCAATGGCACCAGCCATTGGCATCGCCGACGGCGTTGCCCAGCGCCATGCCGGCCGGTTTGTTGATGCGCTTGAGGTCCTGGCAGACCTTGAGGAAGCCCGGCAAATCCTTGGGGAAGGCGGTGTGGCCGGCTTCCTTCAGCCACGACGCGCGATAGACCATCTTCGAGCCGGCGGCGCCCAGCGGCACCGAGATCCATTGGCCGCGGCGCATGCCGTATTTCTTGCAGACGTCGTAGAAGCCACCGTATTTCTTGTCGAGATAGGTGGCGACGTCGCTGAGATTGGCCAGCTTCTCGGGGTATTGATGGGCGTCGTCGTGCCAGCCGTAGACGATGTCGGGGCCGCGGCCGACATTGGCCGCCACCGCCGACTTGGGCCGCAGATCTTCCCAGCCCTCGCTTTCGACCTTGACCGGGATGCCGAACTGCTTGCTGAACTTCTCGGTGTTGGCCAGCCAAAGGTTCTCGTCGCCTTGGACGAACTTGGACGGCCGCAGCACGCGCAACGTCGCGCCCTTCTCGGCTTCGAGCGCCAATTCCTGCGCTTCGCTGCGCAGCGAATAGGTCAGGATCGCGGGTGCCGCCAGCAGCGTGGCACCGGTCCTGATGGCGTCGCGACGGGTGATCTTGGTCATGCGTGTTTCCTCCTCGGTTGTCGGTTGTTCGCGTAGAAAACTAGATGCGCTGGCCGCTGGCGGCGTCGAAGACATGCACCGCCTCCAGCCGCGGCCTGAGGGCGATGCGGTCCCCCGGCTTGAATTCGTGGCGCTCGGTGAACACCGCTGCCACCGCCTGCCCGGCCATGGTGGTGAAGACTTGGGTATCGGCTCCGGTCGGCTCGACCACATCGACCGTGGCGGGGACGCCCTCGCTCGGGCCGGCCAGCACCAGGTGCTCGGGACGCACGCCGTAGATCACCGATCGTCCGTCCTGGCGCGCCACCGCGCCGGGCAGCGGCAAGGCGGTGCCGTCGGCCGCGATCACGGCGCCGTTCTTCTGCTGGCCGGATATGAAGTTCATCGCCGGCGAGCCGATGAAGCCGGCGACGAACAGGTTGGCCGGCCGGTCGTAGAGCTCGAGCGGCGCGCCGATCTGCTCGACCCGGCCGTCATGCATGACCACGATCATGTCGGCCATGGTCATGGCCTCGATCTGGTCGTGGGTGACGTAGATCGAGGTGGTCTTGAGGCGCTGGTGCAGAGCCTTGATCTCGGTCCGCATCTGCACCCGCAGTTTGGCGTCGAGATTGCTCAAGGGCTCGTCGAACAGGAAGACCTGGGGATTGCGGACAATGGCGCGGCCCATGGCGACGCGCTGGCGTTGGCCGCCCGAAAGCTGGCGCGGAAAGCGTTCGAGCAGTTGGCTGAGGCCAAGGATGTCGGCCGCGGTCTTGACCCGTTCGGCGATGGTGGCCCGATCGGCGCCGCGCAGCTTGAGCGAGAACGCCAGGTTCTCGCGCACCGTCATGTGCGGATAGAGCGCGTAGTTCTGGAACACCATGGCGATGTCGCGTTCCTTGGGCGGAACGTCGTTGACCACCTTGCCGCCGATCCTGATCTCGCCGCCGGTGACGTGCTCCAGGCCGGCGATCATGCGCAGCAGCGTGGATTTGCCGCAGCCCGAAGGGCCGACCAGGACACAAAACGCCCCGTCGGCTATGTCGATGTCCACGCCATGCAGGACTTCGGTCGCGCCGAAGGACTTGCGCGCCGCCTTTACTTCCACCGTTGCCATACGAGAAGCGACCCCCAGAACTCACCCGGCCCAGACCCTATCGGGTCGCGGACGGGACGACAAGGATTACTCCAGCCGCCGGCCCCTGAGATATGTGCGTACCAGCGCGAACTCGGCGCGGTCCTCGGCGCGGTGCCAGCGCACGCCCTCGGGCAATTGATGGGCGAAGAGACACGTGCGCCGGTCGCCGCTCGCTACCACCGTCCAGTTCAAGCACAGATGAAAGCCGTATTCGCGCGAGGCCTGGACGATTTCCCAGCGCGCCAATTCGACCTCGCCTTGGCCGATGCGGCGCTCGGCCAGGCCGTTGTCCCAAAGATAGAGCCGATAGCGCCGGCCATCGGCCAGGGTGCCGTCCTGGGTCGTGTCGACCAAACGCGCGCGCGCCTGACCGTAGCCCAGCACGCCCGGCAGCGGCGTCGGATCGGGCGGGTTGGGTCCGAACTGCGGCCAGGGGCATCCGGCCAAGAACAGCGGCAGCAGGATCCAGGCGATGCCGCGCATCAATAGGTCGCCCGGCCGCCCGAGCAGTCGAACACAGCCCCGGTCGAAAAGCTGCATTCGGCGCTGGCCAGCCAGGCGACCAGGGCGGCGATCTCTTCGACCGTGCCGAAGCGGTTCATCGGGATCTTGGACAGCATGAATTGGATATGCTGGTCGGTCATCTGGCTGAACATCTCGGTCTTGACCGCGGCCGGGGTGACGCAATTGCAGGTCACGCCGGTACCCGCCAGTTCCTTGCCCAGCGACTTGGTCAAGCCGATCAGCCCGGCCTTGGCGGCGCTGTAGGCCGGTGCGTTGGGGTTGCCCTCCTTGCCTGCGACGGAGGCAATATTGACTATCCGGCCGTACCCGCGCGCCATCATGCCGGGCACGATCGCCTTGCAGCACAGGAAGACGCCGGTCAGATCGATCGCCATCACCTGGTTCCAATCGCGCAGATCGTATTCCCAGGTCTTGCGATTGGGGCCGGTGATGCCGGCCGAAGCGATCAAGATGTCGATCTGGCCGAATGCGCGCTCGGTGCCTTGGGCAGCGCCATGCACCGACTCCTCGTCGGCGACGTCGCACGTCACCGTGATACCCTGCCCGCCCAACACCTTGAGCGCTTCCTCCGCCCGCTTCTGATCGCGGTCCCAAATCGCCACCACGCCGCCGCCGCTGACAATGCGATTGGCGCAAGCCAAGCCGATGCCGGTCGCGCCGCCGGTGACAACCGCCGTCCGGCCGGTGAAATCGTAGCGATTCATGCGGATATCCTTTCTTGCATAACTAGTATCTAACAGCTTGGACGCGTTTGGGGGTTCTGAATAACCATAGAATCCCCGTATATTGTCAGAAGAATCACGTAAAGCGATGGCTAAGGCGACACCCACCTTCGATCTGCGTACGGCGCTGGAGAAGCATCGGCGCTATCTCGCGCGCCAATCCGGCGGCGTGCGCGGCGATCTGCGTTTTCAGAACATGGCTGGGATGATGGCGCCGGGAATCAATCTGTCCGAAATCATCGCCTCGGGCGCGAATTTCGAGAACGGCACCTTCACCAAGGCCAATTTTTCGATGGCCGATTTGTTCGGCGCCAATCTAGCCGGTGCCAATCTGCGCGAAGTCAATTTCCGCCGTTCCGATCTGCGCGGGACCGTTCTCAAGGGCGCCGATTTGACCAAGGCGGTGCTGGACGATTGCGACTTGCGGCCGGGCGCGCTTCAGAACCAGAAAAGCCCGCGCGCCACCGACCTCACCGACACCAAGCTCAATTCGGCCAGCCTGGCCGGCGCCAACCTGCAGGGTGCCGATCTGACCAAGGCGCAGATGCGCGGCACCAATCTCAACAATGCCGACCTGCAGGGTGCCGATCTGACCATCGCCATCCTGTCGGGCGCCAGCCTCAAAGGCGCCAGGCTGGCGGGCGCCAAGGTCGCCGGGACGGATTTCACGAATTGCGACCTGACCGGCGCCGACCTGCGGCGCTGCGATCTGTCGGGCGCGACGCTGGATGGGGCCACGCTGGTCAACGTCGACATGCGCGACGCCGTCCACCCGCTCGAATTGGCCGGGGTCGCGCCCGAACTCCAGGCCGTGCTCAAGAGCCATCATCAATGGGTGCTGTCGGGCGGCAAGGCCGGCGCACAGGCCGCATTGAGAGGGCAGAATTTTTCCGGCGCCCGGTTCGAGCGCATCAACCTGTCCTACGCCAAGCTGGAGAATTGCCGCTTTTCGGAGACCCTGATCAAGGATTCCTACCTTCTCGCGGTGCAGATCGTCGGTTGCGAATTCGCCGATTGCCGCCTCGACCGGGTCAAGTTCTCGGGCGCCTCGTTCGATCGCGTCGGCCTGACCAATTGCCGCTTCCGGACGTGCGACTTCTCGCCGCTGCCGCTGGGCAAAGGAACCGACGGCCAGCCGCGCAGCGTCGCCTGCACCTATGTCGCGGTCGGACAGAATCAGTGCCGATTCGAGGATTGCCAGGGTGCGCCACCCGCCTAGTCCAAGCCGACTAGACCGCGATCGGTTTGCATGGAATCGCAGACGCTATTCCATGCAAACCGTGAATCCCGGTCCAGAGCGGGATGCGAGGGCATGATTCACGATCTGTCTTGAACCACATGGTTCAAGGCAGATCGATCATGCCCTAGATCGGCGCGACAACGCTGCGCTGGCGCGCCCGAGTACGAGCGTCTAAAAGGAAATCTCCGGTCACGGTCCGGACGCAACCGCAAAGAGCCCAAGACGACGGCATGAAAGCCATCGAACTCAAGGAATTGCTGGACAAGCATCGGCGCTATCTGGCGCGCCAGCAAGGCGGCGTGCGCGGCGATCTGCGCATGAAAGTGCTGACCGGGCTGATGGCGCCGGGCGTCAACCTGTCCGAGATCACCATGTCGGGCACGGTGCTGGACGACGCCACCTTGACCCGCGCCAATTTCGGTTCGGCCGACATGTTCGGCGCCAGCCTGGCCCGGGCCATCCTGCGCGAGGCCAATTTCCGCCGCGCCGACATGCGCGGCATCAATCTGCGCGCCGCCGACCTGACCCGCGCCATCCTCGACGAAGCCGACATGCGGCCGGGCACGCTGCAGACTCACGCCAAGGCGACCGACCTGGCCGGGGCGCGCATGCAAGCGGCCAGCCTGGTCGGCGCCAACCTGCAAGGCGCCGACCTGACCAAAAGCAATCTCAAGGGCGCCAACCTGACCAATGCCGATCTGCAGAGCGCCGATCTGACCATCGCCATCCTCAACGGCGCCAGCCTGAAAGGCACGAAATTGAGCGGCGCGCGCGTGGTCGGCACCGATTTCAGCAACGCCGATCTGAGCGGCGCCGATCTGCGGCGCTGCGATCTGTCGGGCGCCAAGCTTGACGGCGCCAACCTGGCCAATGCCGACATGCGCGACGTGGTCATGCCGCTCGAGCTGGCCGGGGTCAAACCCGAGCTGCAGAGCGTGCTCAAGGACCACCACCAATGGGTGCTCTCGGGCGGCAAGGCCGGCGCCCAGGCCAGCCTGTCGGGCCAATCGTTCGAAGGTGCGCGTTTCGAACGCATCAACCTGTCCTACGCCAAGCTCAGCGACTGCGCCTTCACCGCCTGCGCCTTCCGCGATTCCTTCCTGCTGGCAGCGCAGCTCAAGGGCTGCAAATTCGCCGAGTGCCGCTTCGAGAAGGTCAAGCTGTCGGGCGCGACCTTGGAGAGCGTGGCGCTGTCTGCCTGCGAGTTCCGCGAATCCGATTTCGCGCCGCTGCCGCTGGGCAAGGGCAGCAACGGCGAGATGCGCTCGCTGGCCTGCACCTACAAGGATCTGACCAAGGACAATCTCAAATTCGTCGACTGCATCGGCACGCCGCCCTGACCGCGATCGGCCCGAATGGCCTCGACGCGATTCCTCTCGAGCCGGGAATCGCATTCCTAGGGCAAGATTCGCGTCTCGCCATGAGACGTCAGGTTCATGACCAAACGATCATGCCCCGATCAATCGACCGCGATCACGCCCTCGCCCGGCGGATCGGCATAGAGCGCCTCGACCCGTTCCTTGCGCGCCGCCAAAGCCGCCGCTTGGTTGATGTAGCCTTTGTCGGTCAACTCGCCGGCATCGAGCGAGGCCGGCGTATCGAGCAAGAGGAAGCGCCGGATCACGTTGGACGACCCTCCAGCCCTGGCGTTGAGAGCTGCCAGGCCGCGCTTGACGTGCGCGATCACGCCGGGATCGCGCGCCAGCTTGGCCATGCTGGCGCCGTTGGCCGGATCGGTCAGCAGCTTCTGGCAGGCGGCGACATTCGGCCAAGCCATCAGCCCGACGTAAGGCCGGTCATGTCCGGTCACCACCGCGTCCTGCAATGCCGGCGCGGCAGCTTCGAGCGTTGCGAGACGCGTGCCCCCGGTCGACACCCACGTCCCGCTTTGCAGCTTGAAGTCCTCGGCCACGCGGCCGGCAAAGGCCAACCCCTTGATCGGATCGGCCGGGTCGATCAGCCGGCCGGCATCGCCGATACGATAGAACCCCTCCTCGTCGAACGCCTTTTGGGTCAGATCGGGTTGCTTGTAGTAGCCGGGCGTGACGATCGGTCCGCGCACCCGCAGCTCGTGCTTGTCGCCGACCGGCACCATCTTGATCTCGACCCCCGGGTAAGGCAGGCCGATATTGCCGGTGCCCTCGATCGCCCAATGCAGCGTGGTGGCGGTGGGCGCGGTCTCGGTCGAACCCCAACCGGTGACGAACATGATGCGCTGGCCGATGGTCGCCACCGCCATGTCCTGGTAGCGCTGCCACAGTTCGCGCGGCAGGCTGGCGCCGCCATAGCTCAGCAGCTTGAGATCGCGGAAGAAGCGCGCGCGCAATTCGGCGTCGCCCTCCAGCACCGGCGCCAGCATGGCGTAGCCTACCGGCACGTTGGAAAAACCCGTCGGCGAGAGTTCGCGCAGGTTCTTGACGGTGACGTCGAACAGGCCCGGGATCGGCCGACCGGCGTCGATATACATCTCGCCGCCCAGGCGCATGATGGCGTGAATATTGAAGTTGCCGCCGAAAGTGTGATGCCAGGGCAGCCAGTCCAGCACCAGCGCGCGGTCCTCGGGCTTGGGCGGCGCCAGCTGCGCCGCCATCTGCTGATTGGCGGTCAGCATGCGCATGGTGTTGATCACCGCCTTGGGCATGCCGGTCGAGCCCGAGGTGAAGAGATACTTGGCGACGCTGTCCGGCCCGACCTTGGCGTAGGCTTGGTCGACCGCCGGCCCGGGCGCGGTCGCCAGCAGGCTGGCGAAGTCGGTCGCGCCCGGCGTCAGGTCCTCGGCCGCCACCAATTCGCGCCCGCCCATGTCGATCGCCGCCAGCGCCTTGCGGTAAAGCCGCGCATCCTGCACGAACACCAGCGCCGGGTCGATCAGGCCGATGACGTATTTGAGCTTGGCGTGATCGCGGCTCATCACCGAATAGGCCGGCGAGACCGGCGCCAGCGGCACGCCCGCTGCCATGGCGCCGAAGGTCATCAGCGCATGCTCGAGCGAGTTCGAGGACAGGATCGAAACCGCCCGGCCCGATGCCGCCAGCCCGCGATCGATCAGCGCCTGCGCCACGGCGCGCGCGCCGCGCCAGGCCTCGCCGTAGCCGAGGGTCCGCCAGCGATCCTTGAGATCGCGCTGATGCAGGAAGGGCCGCGCCGGCTCGCGCTCCGCCCAATCGCGCAGATAGTCCAGGATATGCCGCACGCCGGCATCCAGCGGCCGCGGATGGCGCAAGACGATGGTGCCGTCGGGCCGGCGCTCGACCGCCACCTCGGGCTTGGCGAAGTCGATCGGCCGAAACGGCGCGCGCATGGCAGAATTCATGATCCCCCGATCCCCATGGCGAGATTGCGTTTCGGCCATTAAGCGGCAAGATGCGCCCCCGGTCGAGCGAAATCCGAGGTCCGCATGCGTCCTGCCCTGTTCAAGACCCGCATCACCGAACTGCTGGGCATCCGCCATCCCATCCTGGGCGGCGGGCTGATGTGGCTGGCCGACGCCAATTTCGTCGGCGCCCTGGTCAACGCCGGCGGCTTCGGCTTCATCACGCCGCGTTCCTTCGGCTCGGACGAGGCCTATCGCGAGCAGCTCCGCAAATGCCGCGCCATCACCGGCGGCAAGCCGTTCGGGGTCAATCTCTACATCTCGGCCCGGCCGGAGGAGAACGCGGCGCTGGCGCGCTTCGCCGACATCGCGCTGGAGGAAGGCGTGCGGCATTTCGAGACCGCCGGCTTCCTGCCCGAAGCCATCCTGCCTAAGCTGAAGGCGGCAGGTGCGATCGTCATCCACAAGGTGACCCAGTTGCGGCACGCGCTGGCGGCCGAGCGCGCCGGCGTCGATGCCATCACCATCGTCGGCATGGAGTGCGGCGGCCATCCCGGGCTCAACACCGTGCCGGCCTCGGTGCTGGCGGCGATCGGCGCCGGTCGGCTGAGGGTTCCGGTGCTCACCGCCGGCGGCATCGGCAGCGGTCGCCAGATCGTGGCGGCGCTGGCTTCGGGCTGCGACGGGGTGCTGATGGGCTCGCGCCTGGTGGTGGCAAGCGAGATCCCGGCGCATCCGGCCTACAAGCAGCATCTTCTGACCCGCGACGAAAACGCCAGCCGCGTCGTCCTGCAGGCGGTGAAGAACACCTATCGCGTGCTCGACAACGCCACCGCGCGCAAAGTGGCCGAACTCGAGACCCAGGGCGTGCGCGACTACGCCGCGCTGATGCCGCTGATCAAGGGCACCGAGGCCAAGGCGGCCTACGACAGCGGCGATTTCGAACGCGGTATCCTGTCGATCGGCCCGGCGGTAGCCTTCGCCGACCGCATCGAACCGGTCGAAGCGATCTTCGATCGGTTGATCGACCAGGCGGCAGAGGCGATGGCCGGGCTCAGGACAGCGGCGGCTTAGATTCCTTGGTGGCGCTGTTCAGCGCGGTCAGCAGGTCGGACATGGCCTCGGCCTGCTCGCCGTCGAGGACGATCGGCGCACTGGCTGCGGGCTTCGTGCCATTGGCGAGTACCGGCATCGCCGATCCCGTCACCCGCGCCATTGCCGCCAGGAGCTGATCCAGCTCGATCGGCTTGGAGACGTAGTCGTTCATGCCCAGCGACAGAAAGCGCTCGCGATCGCCCTGCATGGCATCGGCGGTCAGGGCGATGATCTGCAAGTCGCGATAGCCGCCGCCCAGCGCCCGGATCTCCGCCACCGCCGACGGCCCGTCCATTACCGGCATGTGCACGTCCATCAGCACCAGGTCGAACACCGATCGCTGCACCGCAGACAAAGCCTCGGCGCCGTTCTCGACCAGCGTCAGATCGTGCCCATGCGCCGACAGCAATCCGGTGATGACCTTGCGGTTGATGGCGTTGTCCTCGGCCACCAGCACCCGCAAGGGGCGCAACGCCGCCGCACCGGAACGCTGCGCCTCCAGCGCCGGCGAGGTCTCGGGCCCCGCCACCGGCAGGCTGAGCGTGAACCAGAAGGTCGAGCCCTTGCCGGGCTCGCTGTCGAAGCCGATATGGCCGCCCATGGTTTCGATCAACTGCCGGCAGATGGCCAGGCCCAGCCCGGTGCCGCCATAGCGCCGCGTGGTCGTGCTGTCGGCCTGCGAAAAGCGTCGAAACAGCCGCCCTTGCGCCTCGATCGGAATGCCGATGCCGCTGTCGCTCACCACCACCCGCAACCCGCAGCGCCGGCTGGTCTCGTTCTCGATCGCCACCTTCACCTTCACCGCCACCTCGCCCTTGGCCGTGAACTTGAGCGCGTTGCCGACCAAATTGAACAGCACCTGCTGGATGCGGGTCGGATCGCCGATCAGATCGGGCAGATGGCCGGGAACGTCCACCGCCAGCGTCAGCCGCTTGGCGGCGGCGATGTCGGCCAGATTGCCCGCCACCCGGTTGGCTACGTCGGCCAGCGAGAAGCGCACGCTCTCGAGTTCGACCCGCCCGCTGTCGAGCTTGGACAGATCGAGGATGTCGTTGATCAGCGCCAGAAGCAGCCGTCCGGAATCGACGATCGCCGCCACCTGTTCGCGCTGGAACTCGTCGAGCCTGGTGGCTTGCAGCACTTGGGCCAAGCCGATGACGCCGTTGAGCGGCGTGCGGATCTCGTGGCTCATCGTCGCCAGGAACTCCGACTTCGCCAGATCCGCCGCCTCGGCCCGATCCCGCGCCTCGGCATAGCTCTCGGCCAGAAATCGCAATTCGGCCGCTTGTGCCTCCAGCCGCCGATGCGAGGATTCCAACTGCTCCATGGCGCGGCGATCAGCGGTGATATCGGACCGGACCACAAGCCGATCGCCCGATCGGGTCACATGCTGGATAACGGCAAAAACCCGGCCGTCCTTGATCGGTTCGCTGATTCTCCGCTCGCCGAAATCGCGCGGCTGCATTGCCGCCTCAATACGGCGCCCATGGCCATCCGAGGAATGGGACCGTACGACGCATTCGACGATATCGCGGCGCAGTCGCCCTTCGAGCGGGGCCATTGCCAGCAGTTCCGGAAAATCCTCGGCATAGCGGCGATTATGTATCAACAGCCGATCGTCCCTGTCATAGAGCGCCAAACCGCTGCCGATGACTTCGAACGCTGCGCGCAGCCGCTCCTCCGCCCGCCTGAGATCGGTCAGGTCGTGCATTACGCCGACAAAACCCCGCGCGCCGTGGACGTGCATTTCATTGACCGAAAGGTGCACCGGAAAGGTCGATCCATCCTTTCGCCTGGCCACCACCGACCGGCCGATGCCGATGACCTTGGCTTTGCCCGTACGCAGGTAATCCCCGAGATTGCGACCATGTTCGGTTGCATCAGGATTTGGCATCAGGATCGAGACGTTCTGCCCCAGCAATTCCATCGCCTGATAGCCGAACATCCGTGCGGTGGCCGGATTGGCCATGGTGATCGTGCCGCGAACGTCGATCGTCACCACCGCGTCGACCATGCTGTCGACCAGCGCGTGCAGACTCTCCTGGATGCGGCGGTTCTCCGTGGCATCGACCCGAAGCGTCATGATGCCGCCGCCATCCAGCGGTCGATCCACCACTTCGGTCCAACGTCCATTCTGTGCCGGATAGACGTATCGCACCGGAAGTCGTGTCTTGCGCTCCCGAGCGCGGCGCTCGAGGAACTGGCCGACGGTCAGATCCTCGAGACCCGATGGCAACGTCGCCTGACCATCTTCGAAAAGCTGTCGAACGAATGCCAAGTAAGGCATGCCGTCTGCGCGCTCCGCCCGCCTTCCGTATAGAGCGCGTGCGGCCGCATTGACGTATACGATGTCGTCGTTCTCATCGGTCAAGAATGTCGGCGACGCCAAAGCATCTAGTACGGCCCGGAACGAAGGGCCATTTTGGTGACTGTCAACATCAAGACCAAAACGTCTTGCCACTTTGGTCCCCCCAAAATGACCTGCCGTTTGCTCACAGTGACGGCCGTTACGTGTAAGCAGCTAAGTATTAATTCGAATTATAGCACATCGCGGCACTGCGTCACCGATGTAGTTCTTCATGAGTCGAAAAAATTTACCTCAAATTTCCGGATAGCGAAAATCGCAACAAAGAAACTCGAATTACGGGAAGTTTTATGTCTCAAAGCTGCGTTGAGTTGTTCAAATTAACGTGTCGCAGGACCCGCATTGGCAACCATGTCGAACGATTAAACCATGCTGCCGCAACCGGAACTGCGTCAACCAGTCCAGACCGAAACCGCCGAATCCGCTAAATGCACACCGTCTTGAGCGGCGGGAAGCCGTTGAAGCCGACCGAGGAATAGGTGGTGGTGTAAGCACCGGTCGAAAGGATCAGCACCTTGTCGCCCTCGGCCAAATCGAGCGGCATCTGCACATCGGCCTTCTCATAAAGGATATCGGCCGAATCGCAGCTTGGACCCGCCAAGCACACCGCGCCCAGCGGCCCGCCGTCCTTGTCGGTGCGCAAACGGTACTTGATGGCCTCGTCCATGGTCTCGGCCAGGCCCGAGAACTTGCCGATGTCGAGATAGACCCAGCGCTTGTCGTCGGTCGCATCCTTGCGCGAGACCAGCACGACTTCGCTTTGGACCACGCCGGCATCGCCGACGATGGCGCGGCCGGGTTCGACCACGATCTGGGGCGCCTTGTCGCCGAATTCGCGCTTGACCGCGTCGTGGATGGCCTGGGCATAGGCGTCGATCGAAGGCACGTCCTTGCGATAGCGCGAGGGGAAGCCGCCGCCGAGATTGAGCACGCGCACGGCGATGCCGCGCTCGGCCAGCCGGCGGATCAGCCCGGCCATGTCGGCGATCGCCGCCGGCCAGCGCGTCAGGTCGGTCTGCTGCGAACCGACATGGAAACAGATCCCGGCCGGATCGAGCCCTGCCGCCTTGGCCTTGAGCATCAGATCTTCGGCCATGGCGTAGGAGCAGCCGAATTTGCGCGACAACGGCCACTCGGCGCCGGCCGAGTCCATCAGTACCCGGACATGCGCCCGCGCGCCCGGCGCGGCCGCCGCCAGCTTGCGCAGCTCGGCCTCGGAATCGAAGGCGAAATCGCGCACGCCCAAGGTGAAGGCGTGCTGGATGTCGGCCTGCTTCTTGATGGTATTGCCGTAGGAGATGCGCTCGGGCGAGACGCCCTGGGCCATCACCTGACCGATCTCGATCGGGCTGGCGGTATCGAAATAAGCGCCGAGGCGCGACAAGAGACGGATGATCTCGGGTGCCGGATTGGCTTTGACGGCGTAGTAGATGCGGATCGCCGGCAGCGCGCGCGCCATGCGCACATAGGCTTGTTCCACCAGTTCGAGATCGACCACCAGCACCGGCTCGGAATGACGGTACTGCGCCAGCCAGGCGATCTGCCGCGGGCTGACTTCGCCCTGCGGCACCAGATCGCGGCGCGGCCGGACCGGCTTGACCAGCGACAGATAGGAGCGCCTCTTGGACTTGACCGCCGGCACGGCCGGCGCAGGCTGCGCGGACGCGTTCGGGCTCGGCTTCGGATTTTCGGCCGCGGTCTTGGCGGCTTGGATCTCGCTCGGCGCTTCTGCGCGGGATGTCGGATCGGGATTGACGCTTGCCAGTCGGGGTTTGCGCGCTCGCTGGGCTCGGCCTTGGCCGGCTGCAATCATCAGTTACCTCCTCCTCGGACCCGGCGTTCTAGCCGGCTTGACCAAAAAGGACGTTTACCGTCGTTGCATAACCACATCGGGCCATAGGCACGTGCGTTGGACGTCTTGAGTCGGCACTAGATACAAGGTTGCGCGCGAGTCGCAATAGTTTTTCCGGCCTAGCCGGTTTTTTTTCGATTGCGTTGAGAAAACGCCACGCCGCGACTCGGACGGGGATTTTGTCGATCGCGACGATTGCGGCGCGCGCTGCGCGTGGTGCCCGCTGCCGGACTCGAACCGGCATGGCCGTTTCCGGCCCAGGGATTTTAAGTCCCATGCGTCTACCAGTTTCGCCAAGCGGGCATGCGCGCGGGGCAGGATTGCGCCGGTCAGTCCTCGACCGGCGTGCCGCCTAATCGGACGATGGTCGCCTTCCACTCCTCGGCGCAGGCGGCCAGCCGCGCTTCGTCGGTGCCGCGCATGACGATCGCCACCCGCACCTGGCCCATCGAGTAGCTGGGATAGGAGCCGAGATCGAGCTCGGCGTACTTCTCCTGCAGCGCCTTGAGATCGGCCGCCAGCGCGCCTTCGAACACGCCCGAAGAAATGCTGCGGCTCTTGACCGGCTTGCCGCCCTTGATCTGGTGCGCCATGCCTTCGAACATCGCCTGCATGATCTTGGGTACGCCGGCCAGGACGTGGACGTTGCCGATGCGATAGCCCGGCGCCTTCGAGATCGGATTGGTCACCAGCTCGGCGCCCTCGGGCGTCATCGCCATGCGCAGCCGCGCGGCGTTGAGCTGGCCCGGCGCGTAATGCGCCGCCATCAGCGCATGTGCCTCGGGATGCAGGATATGCGGCACGCCGAAGGCCTTGGCCAGGCTCTCGCTGGTGATGTCGTCGTGCGTCGGGCCGATGCCGCCGGTGGTGAAGACGTAGTCGTAGGCCGCGCGCAACTCGTTGACCGCCTTGACGATGCGATGATCGACATCGGGCACGATGCGGGCTTCCATCAGGCGCACCCCCAACTCGCCCAGCCGCTTGGCCAGATAGTTGAGGTTCACGTCCTGGGTGCGACCGGAGAGGATTTCGTTGCCGATGATCAGCACCGCGGCGGTGATGATGCGCTCGCTCATGGATTAGTGTTATACACGCGCCGGACCGCGCCGCGCCATGACCTATATCGGCATCACCGACGCCCCACCCCGCAATGTCGGCCTGATCCGCCTGCATCGGCCGGAGGATTTCGACGGCATGCGCCGGGCCGGCCGGCTGGCGGCCGAGACCCTCGACATGCTGACGCCGCTGGTGCGGCCGGGCGTGCTGACCGGCGATCTCGACGACCGCGCGCGCGAGTTCATCTGCGATCGCGGCGCGGTGCCGGCGCCGCTGCACTATCGCGGCTATCCGCGTTCGATCTGCACTTCGGTCAACCACGTCGTCTGTCACGGCATTCCCGGCGACAAGCCGCTGGTCGAAGGCGATGTCGTCAACATCGACGTCACCGTCATCCTCGAGGGCTGGCATGGCGACACCAGCCGCATGTTCCCGGTCGGCGCGATCGGGGTGAAGGCGCGGCGGCTGTGCGAGACCACCTACGCCGCGATGATGAAGGGGATCGAGGCGGTGCGGCCGGGGGCGCGGCTGGGCGATGTCGGTCACGCCATCCAGGCCCATGCCGAGTCCCAGCGCTGCTCGGTGGTGCGCGATTTCTGCGGCCACGGCGTCGGCCGCCTGTTCCACGACGCGCCCAACGTGCTGCATTACGGCAAGCCGGGCAGCGGCATCGAACTCAAGCCCGGCATGTTCTTCACCATCGAGCCGATGATCAATCTCGGCCGGCCCGAGGTGAAGGTGCTGGGCGACGGCTGGACGGCGGTGACCAAGGACCGCTCGCTGTCGGCGCAGTTCGAGCACAGCCTCGGCGTCACCGAAAGCGGGGTCGAGATCTTCACCACCTCGCCGGCCGGGTTGCACGCGCCGCCCTACGCGGCGTGAGCCGCGCGCGCCAAGCCTGGACGATCTTCGGCGCGCTGGTCGCCGGCTACACCCTCAGCATGTTCTTCCGCTCGGCCAACGGCACCATCGGGCCCGAGCTGATGCGCGATCTCGGCCTCGGCGCCGAGGCGCTGGCGACGCTGACCAGCGCCTTCTTCATCACCTTCGCCGTGTCGCAGATCCCGGCCGGGATGCTGCTGGATCGCTTCGGGCCGCGGCGGGTGATGGCGGCGGTGATGCTGCTCAACGCCGTCGGCGCCATGTGGTTCGCGCTCGGCCAAGGCCTGACCGAGCTCACTCTGGCGCGGGTGGTGCTGGGGCTGGGCTGTTCGTGCTCGCTGGTCGGATCGATGGTGGTGTTCTCGCGCTGGATGCCGCCCGAGCGTTTCGCCACCATGGTTTCGCTGCTGATCGCCATCGGCACCGCCGGCAACGCGCTGTCGACCACGCCGCTGGCCTGGGTGGCGGCGCAATGGGGCTGGCGCGAGGCGTTCATCGGCATGGCCGGAGCGGCGGTCGCGGCGGCCGCGCTCCTGGGTCTGATGGTTCGCGATTCCCCGCCCGGCGCGGCGGCCCCTGGCGGCGGTTCCGAGTCCCTGGCCGAGGTCCTGGCCGGCGTCGGCAAGGTGCTGCGCGAGCGCCAGTTGCATCACGTCTTCGCGGTCAATTTCTTCTCCTACGCCTCGACCATCGCCGTGCTCGGGCTGTGGGGCGGGCCTTATCTCAACGATGTGCATCGGGTCGATGCGGTGACGCGCGGCAATCTTTTGCTGGCCATGGTCGGCGCCTCGATCCTGGGCTATCTGGCGATGGGGCCCCTGGACCGTATCTTCAACACCCGTAAGTTCATCGTCGTCCCGGGCGCCGCCGCGACGGTGGCCTTGTTCCTGATCCTGGCGGCGATCCCGGGCCTGTCTTTGGTCGCCGCGGTCAGCCTGCTGGTCGCGATCTGCTTCGTCTCCAGCTATGTCGTCGCCGTGCTGGCCCATGGACGGGCGATCTTTCCGCCCGAGCTGGTCGGGCGCGGCGTCACTACGCTCAACGTCGCCACCATGGGCGGCGCCGCCTTCGTCCAGTTCCTCACCGGGCTGGTGGTCGGCGCCATGACCCCGGCCGGCCAGGCCATTCCCGAAATCGCCTATCGCGCCGCCTTCGGCGCGGTCGGCGGATGCCTGCTGCTCGGGCTCTTGATCTATTTGCCGGTCAAGGACATCAGGCCGCGGCCATGAGCGCGCCGCCCCGCGACTTTGCCGATCTGCTGTCGCCCGCCGGCCGGCGCGTTCTCGAAGGCCGCGATCGCACCCTGACCGGGATCCTGGCCGATCCCGATCAGCGCGTGCTGTCGATCGACGGCGCCATCGCGGCGGAGCCGGCGCGCGCCTGGCTGGCGCGACTCGAGGCCGAGATGCGGCCGGCGCTGGTGCCGGTGTCGCATCCGATCGAGGCCCGCCGCCCGCGCCGCGCCACCGCCGAGCGCCTGGGCAAGACCATGCGTTTCGCCACCGCGCTGCTGGCGCGGCGGGATTCCAAATCCTATCGCCGGGCCCAGCGCATCGGGCTGGTGCGTCTCCTGCGCTCCGACAGCTTTCGGGAATTCGCTCAAGCCCTGGCTGGGCGGCGCTTGCGGCCGGCCTGGGGCATCCAAGTCTCGTGCTATGGCGCGGGCGATTATGCCGGCCCGCATACCGACGATTTTCCCGACCTGCCGGCGGCACGGGCGGGCTATCTCGATATCCACATCAGCCTCACCACGCCCGCCGTCGCCGGCCAATCGCTGGTTTACGAATCCGGCGGCCATTTCTGCCAGCAGATCGAGTTGGCGACGCTGGGCGGCATCACCGCCTATCGCCTGCCGCTGTGGCATTACACCACGCCCTTGCAGGCCCGGCCCGGCCAAGAGCAGGCAGCGCGGCGCTGGCTGCTGCTGGGGACTTTTCTTTACGCCTGACGCCGCCTAGACTCGCCGCTCCATGTACGTCGGCACGCCGGCCCGCATGCCGCTGTCGATCTCTCTCTTCCTGGTTCACTCGTTCAGCGTCTGCGCCGTGCAGCCGATCTTGCCGGCCACCGACGAGATCGCCGCCCAGCGCGACCGATGCTCGTGTTCGTGATCGAGCACCAGCCGCACCGCCCGGCTACGCACCACAGGCGAGAACTTGTTCGTTGTCTTGTTCATCATGGCTCCACCTTCTCAGGAGTTGGAGCCTCCGGCAATCCCGTGGCGGTTTACGCCACCAAGCGATGCGTCAACTTTGTGACACTTAGCCGGCAAATTTGCTGAAAACGTAAAGTACTAGATTATCCAAATGGGCCGCCACCGCTGGCTCTTGCATTTTGATGTTATTGGGATGGCCGCAGCTATTCCTTCTGTCCAAGCAGCTTATAAGCTCTTTCTTCACGTCATTCGTGATTATCTAAATTGCCTGGATCACCTGTAGAAAATCGTTCTCGCCGATCTTAGTTAGGCCGTCCTGATTTTTAATAGGCTTCTTAATTAGTTTCTTTTCAATTGCCTCTTTATTAAACTCAGTCAGATAATTTTTTAAAACATAGTGGTGCAAAATAGAAACAGCCCCAATCCAACTAAGAACCACTGCCGCTCGATACAATTGTCTGTTAGCACACTCAATAGATTCATTGATAAATTCCTTAGTTTCCTTTAAAGTTATTCCAGTAACATATTGTTCTACCTTTCTCAATAACGGCGTTAAAGCAGTAACACTTTTTAGACATCCTTTACCTAGTAGATACTCTCTACCACTCTCTGTAAGTTCCCATCCATCTGGCAGAAGCGTAGCCTTTCCCCTCGTTCCATTTAAATGTGAATTGACGTTGATTGTCTGAATCTCACGAAAACCTAACTTTACACCTGCGTCTCTTATCTCCTTAATCTTCATCGGGATATTTTGTGTAGATAAAATTAGCAAAATCTTGTCAGTCTTGCTATAGTTCTTACTAGCTAGAATATTCTTTATTTCCCTAGTCATTTTGTTATCCCATCAAGCACGTCCGCCTTAGCTTTATCTGATAAAACATATTTGCCGATCTCAGGCTCATTAACATCTCCCTTAGTCATAAGCGTTCTAACCGTTCGACCCATATTATTTTGCATTGATAGTTTGTACAACGTCGAAACCGTCTTCATCTCAGCGATGATTTCAGCCTGAGTAGCACACTCTTTGCCATGGACCGCATGAAGACAAGCTAAGGCAGCTTTAACTAGGTCTGGGCCTTCCTTATAGCCCTTTGCGAGCGCAATAGCCTTGGTAGTCGTCGTCAACTTGCCAGTTGAGGCCGACTTACCAGCGCCCGCGCCGCTCGCACCTTTCACCCCTGCGGGCGCATTAGGAGCAGCATGTAAAAGCTTTGTAATCGCTTCTACGATCTGAGGAACTTCGCCTTTAATGAACGAGGGCTCACCCTCGCATTCGATTTCCAAGTCGCCGTAGCGAATCCGTAGCTTTGCCGCCATGTCCGCCTTCCCATTGAAGGGCACAACCTCTAGCATATGCACGCGGCCTAGGCTACCCGCCGAAGAAGATTTCCTACTTGTACTGCCTGCCACTTCGTATTCAGGCTATCTCGACGTGCATGTAAGCCTCAGCACGCCCGCCGTCGCCGGCCAATCGCTGGTCTACGAATCCGGCGGCCATTTCTGCCAGCAGATCGAGTTGGCGACATTGGGCGGCATCACCGCCTATCGCCTGCCGCTATGGCATTACACCACGCCCTTGCAGGCCCGGCCCGGCCAAGAGCAGGCAGCGCGGCGCTGGCTGCTGCTGGGGACTTTTCTTTACGCCTGACGCCGCCTAGACTCGCGGCTCCATGTCCAAGAGCGAGCCTGAACAAAAGCCGCATTACGCCGGCCATCGCGGGCGGTTGCGCGCGCGGCTGACCGCCGGCGGCGACGACGCCCTGGCCGATTACGAGGTGCTGGAGATGCTGCTGTGGGCGGCCCAGCCGCGCGCCGACACCAAGCCGCTGGCCAAGGCGCTGCTGGCCAAGTTCGGCGATCTGGCCGGCGTGTTCGCAGCCGAACCCGCGGCGCTGGCCACGGTCAAGGGCTTGGGCGAGGCCGGTGCAGCGCAACTGCGCCTGGTCAGGATCGCCGCCGCGCGCATGCTCAAGGCCCAGGTCAAGGCGCGCACCGTGCTGTCGTCGTGGGATTCGCTGGTCGACTATTGCCGGCTGTCGATGGAGCTCGCCAAGACCGAGCAGTTCCGCATCCTGTTTCTCGATCGCAAGAATGGGCTGATCGCCGACGAAGTGCAGGAGGCCGGAACGGTCGACCACACCCCGGTCTATCCGCGCGAGGTGATCAAGCGCGCGCTCGAGCTGGGCGCGACCGCGCTGATCCTGGTGCACAACCATCCCAGCGGCGATCCCACGCCCTCCAAGGCCGACATTGCCGTGACCAAGGACATCGTCGCCGCCGGCCAGAAGCTCAACGTCACGGTCCACGATCACCTGGTGATCGGTCGCGGTCGTCATCTCAGCTTCAAGACCGCGGGGCTGCTGTGAACCGCAAACAGCGCCGCCAGGCCGCCAAGGACCGCGCCGCCGCGGGCAGCACGGCGCCGGTCACGCTGGCGCCGGTGACGGCGGGCGATGCGCTATCCGACATGCTGGGGCGCTTTGCCGGCCGCGGCCAGCCGGCGGACGCGCCGATTCCGAACTATGTCCGCGATACCGTGCGCGACCGCGTTTCCAAGGGCCTGGGCGGACGCCGCGATCGCGCCGCCCTGATTCGCACGGTCGAAGCGGCGATGCGCTTCGCCGACACCGCCTGGAGGGCGGCGCGCGACCGCACCGAGGCGCCGGGCGGCAAGTCGCTGGCCTGCAAGGCCGGCTGCTCGTGGTGCTGCTACCAGCAGGTGTCGATGTCGTCCTACGAACTGCCCGGCCTGATCGCCTACATCCGCGAGAGCTATCAGGGCGAGCGGTGGGAACGGATGCTGGCGCGGCTGAAGGAACGCGCGGCGCAGATCCGGGCGCTCTCGGTCGACGACTATCGCCGGCTCAAGGTGATCTGCCCGTTCGACGAGAACGGCAATTGCGGGGTCTATCCGGCGCGGCCGATGAAATGCCGCGGCTACTATTCCTTCGACGCCCAGGTCTGCCGCTGGATCGTCGAGGATGTCGAGGCCTCGATCCAGGCGCGCGAAAGCAACCGCCTGCCCGAAGCGTTCAGCGGCGAATCGGTGGCGATCTACGACGACGCCCAGTTTGGCATGGCCGAGGCGCTGCAGGCCGGCGGCTTCGCCTACGACCATCTCAACTTGGTGCTGGCGATCGAGCTGGCGCTGGAGCGGCCCGAGCTGCTGGACCGCTGGCTGGCGGGCGATATCGACGCCCTGGCCGAGGCGCGGGCGCGATGACCCGGGCCGCCACCGCCGAACGCATCCTGATGGCGGCCTTGCGCGAGGCCGATGACCAAGGCTGGGAGGCCGTGACCCTGCACGCCCTCGCCCGGCGGCTGCGGATTTCCTTGCGCGAGATCCATGCCTGCTATCGCGACAAGGACGCCATCGCCAATGCCTGGTTCGGCCGCGCGCTCGACGCCATGCTGGCGGCCAAGATCGACCCCCGCGCCCCGGTCGAAGCCCGCCTCGGCCAAGCCCTGATCGCCTGGCAGAAAGCGCTGGCGCCCTATCGCGCCGTCACCCGCCAGATGCTGCTGGCCAAGATGCATCCGCCGCATCCGCATCACTGGGTGCCGATGCTGTTCGATCTGTCGCGCACGGTGCAGTGGTGGCGTGAGGTCGCGGGCTGCGGCGAGACCGGCATCCGCCGTGCCGCCGCCGAAGCCGCCGCCACCGGCGTCTTCCTGGCCGTGCTGGCCGCATGGCTGGCCGACGCCACGCCCGAGGGCGGCAATGCCGAGGCGCTGCGCGTGCGTTTGCTGGCCGCCTATGCCAGGGTGTTTCCATGATTCAGCGCTATTCCCGCCCGGCGATGGCGGCGATCTGGGAGCCCGAAAACCGCTTCCGCATCTGGTTCGAGATCGAGGCCCATGCTTGCGACGCCCAGGCCAAGCTGGGCGTGATCCCGCGTTCGGCCGCGCGCGCGGTGTGGCGCCGCGGCAAGTGGCAGATCGCGCGCATCGATGCCATCGAGCGCGAGACCCGCCACGACGTCATCGCCTTCCTGACCAACCTTGCCGAGCATGTCGGGCCGGCGGCGCGCTTCGTCCACCAGGGCATGACCTCCTCGGACGTGCTCGACACTTGCCTGGCGGTGCAGTTGACCCAGGCGGCCGACCTGTTGCTGGCCGATCTCGACGGGTTGCTCAAGGCGCTCAAGCGCCGTGCCTTCGAGCACCGCCGCACGCCCTGCATTGGCCGCAGCCATGCCATCCATGCCGAACCCACCACCTTCGGCCTCAAGCTGGCCCAGGCCTATGCCGAATTCGCCCGCGCCCGCCAGCGCCTGAAGGCAGCGCGGCGCGAGATCGCCACCTGCGCCATCTCGGGCGCGGTCGGCACCTTCGCCAACATCGACCCCCGGGTCGAAGCCCACGTCGCGCGCAAGCTGGGCCTCGCCGTCGAGCCGATCTCGACCCAGGTGATTCCGCGCGATCGTCACGCCGCCTTCTTCGCCACGCTGGGCGTGATCGCCTCTTCGGTCGAGCGCCTGGCGACCGAGGTTCGGCATCTCCAGCGCACCGAAGTGCTGGAGGCCGAGGAGCCTTTCGCCAAGGGCCAGAAGGGCTCTTCGGCCATGCCCCACAAGCGCAATCCGGTGCTGTCCGAGAATCTCACCGGCCTGGCCCGGCTGGTGCGCGGCATGGTCGTGCCGGCCTTGGAGAACGTGGCGCTGTGGCACGAGCGCGACATCTCGCATTCCTCGGTCGAGCGCGTCATCGGCCCCGATGCCACCATCGCGCTCGACTTCGCGCTCGGGCGGCTGACCGGGTTGATCGCGAACTTGGTGGTCTATCCCGACAACATGCGGCGCAATCTCGACCGGCTGGGCGGGCTGGTGCATTCCCAGCGCGTGCTGCTGGCGCTGACCCAGGCCGGGATGAGCCGCGAGCGCGCCTACGAGACCGTCCAGCGCCACGCCATGGCGGCGTGGCGGTCGGGGGGAAATCTGCACCAAATGCTGGCGGCCGATTCGGCCGTGGCCAAGGTGCTCAAACCGCGCCAGCTGGCGGCGCTATTCGACCTCGGCTATCACCTCAAGCACGTCGACACCATCTTCCGGCGGGTGTTCACTTCCCGGCCTTGATCTGCTGGGCGGCTTCGGCCTTGAGCTCGTCCATGGTGCGGCGGATGCGGTGGTCCGACATGTCCAGCTTCCGGTCGTCGAAATCCTTGCGCAGCTTGCGGAAGACGTCGTCGTCGCCGGCATGTTCGAAATCGGCCTCGACCACGCTCTTGGCATAGGCCTCGGCATCGGCCCCTTTCAGCCCGAGATGTTCGGCCGCCCACAGCCCCAAAAGCTTGTTGCGGCGGACTTCGATCTTGAACTTGGTCGCCTCGTCGACGGCGAATTGCTTCTCGTGGGTCTTCTCGCGTTCGTCGAAGCCGCTCATGGGGACAAGTTCCTCTGGACAGGGCGGTTGGGCGCGTCTAACTAGCCGGAGCGGAGGGCGGAATCAACCTCGCTCATCCGCAGCCCGACGAACGAGGGATTTTCGACCATGGCCCGCCGCAGACAGGTCTACGAAGGCAAGGCCAAGGTGCTGTTCGAAGGCCCCGAGCCCGGCACCCTGGTGCAGTACTTCAAGGACGACGCCACCGCCTTCAACAACCAGAAAAAGGGCGTCATCGTCGGCAAGGGCGTGATCAACAACCGCATCAGCGAGTACATCATGATGCGGCTGAACGAGATCGGCATCCCGACCCATTTCGTCCGCCGCCTCAACATGCGCGAACAGCTGGTGCGCGAGGTCGAGATCATCCCGCTCGAAGTGGTGGTGCGCAACGTCGCCGCCGGCTCGCTGTCGACCCGGCTTGGCATCGAGGAAGGCACCGCCCTGCCGCGCTCGATCCTCGAATTCTATTACAAGAACGACAAGCTGGGCGATCCGATGGTGTCGGAGGAGCACATCACCGCCTTCGGCTGGGCCTCGACCCAGGAGATCGACGACGTCATGGCGTTGGCGCTGCGCATCAACGACTTCCTCATCGGCCTGTTCCTCGGCATCGGCATCCGGCTGATCGACTTCAAGCTGGAATTCGGCCGCTACTGGGAAAACAACGACGAGATGCGCATCATCCTGGCCGACGAGATCACGCCCGATTCCTGCCGGCTGTGGGACTCGGCCACCAACGAGAAGATGGACAAGGACCGCTTCCGGCGCGATCTCGGCGGCGTGGCCGAGGCCTATCAAGAGGTGGCGCGGCGGCTGGGCATCCTGCCCGAGGCCGGCCCGCGCGACTTCAAGGGTCCGACGGTGATGCAGTGAAGGCGCGGGTCCGCGTCACGCTCAAGACCGGCGTGCTCGATCCCCAGGGCAAGGCCATCGGCCACGCCCTCGAAGGCATGGGCTTCGCCGGCCTGGGCGAAATCCGCCAAGGCAAGCTGATCGAGATCGATCTGGCCGAGCGCGATCCGGCCAAGGCCCGCGCCCAGGTCGAGGAGATGTGCCGCAAGCTGCTGGCCAATCCGGTGATGGAGCGCTATGCCATCGACATCGAGGGTTGAGTGAAGGCTGCGGTGGTGATTTTTCCCGGCTCGAACCGGGAGCACGACATCGCGGCCGCGCTCGAGGCCTCGTCCGGACGCAAGCCCGTCTTCGTCTGGCACGGCGAGGCCGAAATCCCGCCGGTCGACCTGATCGTGCTGCCGGGCGGTTTCTCGCATGGCGATTACTTGCGCTGCGGCGCCATGGCGGCGCATTCGCCGGTGATGCGCGCGGTCAAGACGCGCGCCGAGCAGGGCGTGGCGGTGCTGGGGGTCTGCAACGGCTTTCAGATCCTGACCGAGGCCGGGCTGCTTCCCGGCGCGCTCTTGGTCAACGCCGGCCGGAAATTCATCTGCCGCAACGTCAATCTGCGGGTCGAAACCAGCCAGAGCCTGTTCACCAACCGCTACGAGCGCGACCAGGTGCTGAGCGTGCCGATGGCGCACAACGAGGGCAATTACGTCGCCGACGGCGACGAGCTCGACCGGCTTGAGGGCGAAGGCCTGGTCGCATTCCGCTATTGCCGGGCGGATGGCGGCACGGGCGACAATCCCAACGGCTCGGCACGCGACATCGCCGGCGTGTTCAACCGCTCCAAGACCGTGCTGGGCATGATGCCCCATCCCGAAAACGCCAGCGATCCCGCGGTGGGAAGCATCGACGGCAAGGGCCTGTTCGACAGTCTGGCGGCGGCCCTGAAATAAGCCATGGCGCGCGAGGTTCGGGTCGATCAGGCGCTGGCGGCGGAATACGGGCTCAAGCCCGACGAATACGCGCGCATTCTGACCTTGCTCGGCCGCACCCCCAACCAAGCCGAACTCGGCATGTTCAGCGCGATGTGGAGCGAGCACTGCTCCTACAAGTCCTCGCGCAAATGGCTGCGGCGCCTGCCGACCCAGGCGCCCTGGGTGGTGCAGGGTCCGGGCGAGAATGCCGGCGCGATCGACATCGGCGGCGGGCTGGCCGCGGTGTTCAAGATGGAAAGCCACAACCATCCCTCGTTCATCGAGCCCTATCAGGGCGCCGCCACTGGCGTCGGCGGCATCCTGCGCGACGTCTTCACCATGGGGGCGCGGCCGATCGCCAACCTGAACGCGTTGCGCTTCGGCGCGCCCGATCATCCCAAGACCAAGCATCTGGTCGGCGGCGTGGTCGCCGGCATCGGCGGCTACGGCAATTGCATGGGGATTCCGACCGTCGCCGGCGAGTGCACATTCCATCCGGCCTATAACGGCAACATCCTGGTCAACGCCATGACCGTCGGCCTGGCGCGGATCGACCGCATCTTCCGTTCGGCCGCGGCCGGCATCGGCAATCCCGTGGTCTATGTCGGCTCGAAGACCGGTCGCGACGGCATCCACGGCGCCACCATGGCCTCGGCCGAATTCGGCGAAGGCAGCGAGGAAAAGCGCCCGACCGTCCAAGTCGGCGATCCCTTCACCGAAAAGCTGCTGCTGGAAGCTTGCCTCGAACTGATGGCCTCGGACGCCATCGTCGCCATCCAGGACATGGGCGCGGCCGGCCTCACCAGTTCGTCCTGCGAGATGGCCGGCAAGGGCGGGGTCGGGATCGAACTCGATCTCGACCGCGTGCCCTGCCGCGAGACCGCCATGACCGCCTACGAGATCATGCTGTCCGAAAGCCAGGAGCGCATGCTGATGGTGCTCAAGGCCGGGCGCGAGGACGCGGCCCGGCGCGTGTTCGAGAAATGGGAATTGGATTTCGCCGTCATCGGCCGCATCACCGACAGCGGCAAGGTGGTGTGCCGCAAGGACGGCAAGGTCGCGGTCGACCTGCCGGTCGGACCGCTGGCCGACGAGGCCCCGCTTTACGATCGGCCCACCAAGCCGACGCCCAAGGCCAAGCCGCTCGGCAAGCTGCCGGCGCCACGATCGGTCGGCGATGCGCTCAAGACCCTGCTTGCCTGCCCCGACCTCGCTTCCAAGCGCTGGATCTGGGAGCAATACGACCATCTGGTCATGGGCAATACCGTACAGCGCCCGGGCGGGGATGCGGCGGTGGTGCGCCTGCCCGGATCGCGCAAGGCGCTGGCGCTGACCACCGACTGCACGCCGCGCTATTGCCAGGCCGAACCCGAGGCCGGCGGCGCCCAGGCGGTGGCGGAGTGCTGGCGCAACCTGACCGCGGTCGGAGCGCGGCCGCTGGCGATCACCGATTGCCTCAATTTCGGCAATCCCGAGCGGCCCGAGATCATGGGCCAGTTCGCCGGCTGCATCGAGGGCATGCGCGCCGCCTGCCTGGCGCTCGACTTCCCGGTCGTGTCGGGCAATGTCTCGCTCTACAACGAGACCTCGGGCCGCGGCGTGCTGCCGACACCCCAAATCGGCGGCGTCGGCGTGCTGGACGATCTGACCTTTGGCGTCGGACTCGCTTTGCGCCAGCCGGACTTGGCGCTGATCCTGGTCGGCGAGACCAAGGGTCATCTCGGCCAGTCGCTCTACTTGCGCGAAGTGCTGGGGCGCGAGGACGGACCGCCGCCGCCGGTCGATCTGGCGGCCGAACGGCGCAACGGCGACACTGTCCGCGCGCTGATCCGCGCCGGCATGGTCGAGGCCTGTCACGATTTGTCGGATGGAGGTCTCCTGGTGGCGCTGGCCGAAATGGCGATGGCCGGCGGCCAGGGCGCGCGCATCGCCTTGCCCAAGGGCGCATCGCCGCACGCCTTCCTGTTCGGCGAGGACCAGGCTCGTTACCTGATCGCGACCTCCGATCCCGTGGGCACGCTCTCGGTGCTGCGGGCCAAGGACGTATCCGCACAAGCTTTGGGTGAATCGGGCGGCCGGACGTTGACAGTCGAGGGCCACTGCACCATATCCATCGCCGAATTGCGGGCGCTGCACGAATCCACCCTGCCCGCGCTGATGGCCGCACCGGGACGCTGACCATGGCGATGCAAGCCGCAGAGATCGAACGCATGATCAAGGAGGCGTTGCCCGACGCCCAGATCAAGATCGACGACCTGCGCGGCGACGGCGACCATTATGCCGCGCATGTCGTCTCGGCCGCCTTTGCCGGCAAAAGCCGCGTCCAGCAGCACCAGATGATCTACAAGGCGCTGAAGGGCCGCATGGGCGGCGAGTTGCACGCCCTCATGCTGACCACCTCGGCACCCTGACCCAGGCCCCAAGGAGGCCGCCGCCATGACCGCGACCAACCCCGTCTTCGATCGCATCAAGCAGGACGTCAGCGCCAACAAGGTGATGCTCTACATGAAGGGCTCGCCGGTGTTCCCGCAATGCGGCTTCTCGGCCGCGGTGGTGCAGGTGCTGAGCCATATGGGCGTCAAGTTCAAGAGCGCCGACGTGCTGCAGGACTCGCAGCTGCGCGACGGCATCAAGGCCTTTTCCGAGTGGCCGACCATCCCGCAGCTCTACGTCGACGGCGAGTTCGTCGGCGGCTGCGATATCGTCCGGGAGATGTTCCAGACCGGCGAGCTTGGCCAGCTGTTCAAGACCAAGGGCGTCGCTTTCAACGAGCAGGCACGGCCCGAATAGCGGCGCAAGCCGCGCCCGCGCCTTGGCCAAGCCGGTCCGCCTGCGCCATCCCGACAGCGGCGAGATCAAGACCGGCTTTTACGGCTTTTCCTGGACCTCGCTGCTGTTCGGCGGCATTCCCGCGCTGTTGCGCGGCGACATCGCCATGGGGGTGGCGGCGATCGCTTTCGGCCTGGTGCTGGGCGGCCTCGGCCAGCCGATGCTGTCGGTGATGGCGATCCTGGCCTGGGCCTGGATCTACAACAAGCACTACACCCGCGATCTGCTCAATCGCGGCTTCGAATTCGACGACAGCCCCGAAATCGTCGCCGAGGCCAAACGGGCGTTGGGTCTCGGCTGACTCAGCGCGAGTAGAAGCCGATGACCTGCGCCGGCTCCATCTTCACCGGATAGGGCACGTCGGCCAGCTTGGGCACGCGCAGCACCTTGCCGGCGCCGTTCTTGTGGTCGGCCTCGAGATAGTCCGGCACTTCGCGGTCGGTGGATTCGCCGGCGGCGATGGTGGCGGCCATCGACTTGCCCTTCTCGGTCAGCATCAGGATGTCGCCGACCTTGAGCGTGATCGAGGGCACAGTGACGCGCTTGCCGTTGACGCGGACATGGCCGTGGTTGACGAACTGGCGGGCGGCGAACACGGTCGGCACGAACTTCATGCGATAGACCGTGATGTCGAGCCGCGCCTCCAAAAGCCCGATCAGGTTCTCCGAGGTGTCGCCCTTGCGGCGCACCGCCTCGCCGAAGATGCGGCGGAACTGCTTTTCGGTGATGTTGCCGTAATAGCCCTTGAGCTTCTGCTTGGCCATCAACTGGATGCCGTAATCGGTGGGCTTCTTGCGCCGCAGGCCGTGCTGGCCGGGGCCGCCGATCTCGCTCTTGCGCGCCAGCGGCGAACGCGAGCGGCCCCACAGGTTTTCGCCCATGCGGCGGTCGATCTTGTACTTGGATTGAATGCGCTTGGTCATGGCGGTCCGTCGGTCTCGAAGGCGCGGGAGATAAAGGACTGGCGGGCCTCTGTCAACGCCTGTTCCGGGGCGGCCGCGGGCGCCGGATCCGGGGCTCGACCAGGGCCTTGATCGCCCCCCGCAGGGTGCGGACCTCCTGGTCGGTCATCTCGGCCCGCGCCAGGAGGGCGCGCAGATTGCGCACCATGGTCGGCTTCTGTTCCTGAGTCGCGAAGAACCCCCCGCGTTCCAACTCGCCTTCCAAATGCTCATAAAGCCTGAGCACATCCGCCTGTTTGGCCGGTGGCTCGGAAGCGGGCTGCGACGGAACCGGCGCCAACGCCGCCAGCCGCCATTCATAGGCCAAGAGCAGGACCGCCTGGGCGAGGTTGAGCGAAAAACAGGCCGGATCGGTCGGGATTTCGACAATGGCCTGGGCGATGGCGACGTCCTCGGTGTCGAGCCCGGTGCGCTCTTGACCGAAGATCAAGCCAAGGCGCATGCCGCTCGCGGCGTGGGCGGTCATTTCGACCGCGGCCGCGCGCGGGGCGAGGATCGGCTTGACCAGCTGCCGGCGGCGGGCGGTGGTGGCATAGAGCCGCTGCAGATCGCCCACCGCCGCCGCCAAGCCGTCGAAAACGCGCGCGCCCTTGGCGACCGTCTCGCCGCCTGCCGCGACCTCGATCGCCCGTGCCTGCGGCCAGCCATGGCGCGGCGCCACCAATCTCAGATCCGACAATCCGAAATTGGCCATGGCGCGGGCGGCGGCGCCGATGTTCTCGGCCAGCTGCGGGCGGACCAGCACCACCGCCGGCGCGAGCACCCCTAGCCCTCCCCGGCCGGGGCGCCGTCGCGATAGAGCTTGTAGACGATGGCGTCGTACAGCGCCTGGAACGAGGCATCGACGATGTTGGTCGAGACCCCGACCGTGAACCAGGAGCGATCCCGGCCGTCCATGCTTTCGACCATGACCCGAGTCACCGCGCCGGTGCCCTGATTGAGGATGCGGACGCGGAAATCCACCAGCCGCAGATCCTCGAGAAAACGCGAAAACTTGCCGAGGTCCTTGCGCAAGGCGGCGTCCAGCGCGCTGACCGGACCGTTGCCCTCGGCCACCGACATCAGCAATTGGCCGTCGACCGTCACCTTGACCGTCGCCTCGGCCAGGGTGATCTCTTCGCCCTTGGCGTTGATGCGGCGCTCGACCAAGGCGCGATAGGAATTGACCCGGAAGTATTCGGGCACCTGCCCCAGCGCGCGCCGGGCCAAAAGCTCGAAGCTGGCATCGGCGCCGTCATAGGTGTAGCCGCGGAATTCGCGCTCCTTCACTTCCGACAGCAGCCGGCCGATGCGCGCGTCGTCGGGCGCGAGGTCGATGCCGACGCCGGCAAGCTGCGCCAAGATGTTGGACCGCCCGGCCTGGTCCGAGACCAGGATCTGGCGGACATTGCCGACGCTTTCGGGCGGAACGTGCTCGTAGGTGGTCGGGTCCTTGGCCACGGCCGAGGCATGCAGCCCGCCCTTGTGGGCAAAGGCCGAAGCGCCGACATAGGGCGCGTGCCGATTCGGGCTGCGGGTCAGAAGCTCGTCCAACAGCCGCGAGGCGCGGGTCAGCCCCTTGAGCGCTTCGGGCGTGACGCCGATCTCGTAGCGATCGCGATAGCCGGCCTTCAGCATCAGGGTCGGAATCACAGTCACCAGATTGGTGTTGCCGCAGCGCTCGCCCAGGCCGTTGAGCGAACCCTGGATCTGCCGGCAACCGGCGCGCAGCGCCGCCAAGGCATTGGCGACGGCGTTGCCGGTGTCGTCATGGGCGTGGATCGCCAGCCGCCCGGCAGGCACGCGCCGCATCGCCTCGCCGACGATGCGCTCGACTTCCTCGGGCAGCGTGCCGCCATTGGTGTCGCACAGCACCACCCAACGCGCCCCGCCCGCCACCGCCGCATCGAGACAGGCCAGCGCATATCCCGGATCGGCCTTGTAGCCGTCGAAGAAATGCTCGGCATCGAACAGCGCCTCGGCGCCGCGCTTGACCACGGCCGCCAGCGAACTCCCGATCAAGTCGAGATTTTCCTCGCGGCTGACCCCCAGCGCCGTAGCGACGTGGAAATCCCAGGTCTTGCCCACCAGGCAGATCGCCTTGGTGCCGGCGGCCAGCACCGCCGTCAGGCCGGGATCGTTTTCGGCCGAGCGCCCGGGCCGCCTGGTCATGCCGAAGGCGGTCAGCCGCGCGCGCTCCAACCTGGGCGCCTCGGCGAAGAAGGCGCTGTCGGTCGGGTTGGCGCCCGGCCAGCCGCCCTCGACATAGTCGATGCCGAGCGCGTCCAGCGCCCGCGCCATGGTGGTCTTGTCGTGGACCGAGAAATCGACGCCCTGGGTCTGCGCGCCGTCGCGCAACGTGGTGTCGAACAGGTAGACCCGCTCGCGGCTCACGAGGCGCGCTTCCATTCGGTGCGGCCGCCGGGTTTGTCCTCCAGCAAGACGCCGCCATCGGCCAACTGCTTGCGGATGGCGTCGGCGCGGGCGAAATCCTTGGCCTTGCGCGCCGCCAGCCGCTGCTCGATCAGATCGAGAATGGCACGCTCGTCCAGCCCCTCGACGCCTGGCGGCTGCCACTTGAACCAGTCCTCGGGGGCGTGGTTCAGCAGCCCGATCATGCCGGCGCCGAACACCAGCGCCGCCTTGAACGCCGCCTTCTGCGCGCGGTCGGTCGCCTTGTTGAGCGCGCCGGCGAGAAGATCGAGCGCGCCCAGCGCCATCGGCGTGTTGAGATCGTCGTCCATGGCGCGGGCGAAATCCGACAGCACGGCGGCGAAGGCGCCCGGCTCGGCGGCCTCGGCCGGCACGCCCTCGGCCAGGCGCAAGGCCGTGTACCAGTTGTCGAGCCGTGCCTTGGCCGCCTTCAGCCCGTCATCGGTCCAATCCAGCGGCTGGCGATAATGCGCCGCCAACAGCGCCAAGCGGATGGCCTCGCCCGGCGCCTGCCGCAGCACCTCGTTGGGGGTCCGGAAATTGCCCAAGGACTTGGACATCTTCTCGCCCTCGACGGTGACGAAACCGTTATGCACCCAATAGCGCACGAACGGCACGCCGCCATGGGCGCACAGCGACTGCGCGCGTTCGTTTTCGTGATGGGGAAAGACCAGGTCGCGCCCGCCGCCGTGGATGTCGATGGTGAGTCCGAGATGGGTCTCGGCCATGGCGCTGCATTCGATATGCCAGCCCGGCCGGCCGCGGCCCCAGGGGCTGTCCCAACCCGGCAGGTCGGGGGTCGAGGGCTTCCACAGCACGAAGTCGCCGGGATCGCGCTTATAGGGCGCGACATCGATGCGTGCGCCGGCGATCAGTTCGTCGCGCGAATGGCCCGACAGCGACCCGTAATCGACCATCGAAGGCACGTGGAACAGCACATGACCCTCGGCCAGGTAGGCATGGCCTTTGGCGATCAGCGTTGCGATCATGGCGACGATCTGGGCGATATGCGCGGTGACGCGCGGCTCGACCGTCGGCGGCAGCACGTTCAGCGCCGCCATGTCGGCATGGAACGCGGCGATGGTGCGCGCGGTGACGACGTCGATCCCCACGCCCTCTTCGCGCGCGGCCGCGTTGATCTTGTCGTCGACGTCGGTGATGTTGCGGACGTAGATCACCTTGCCGTAGCGCGCTCGCAGCAGCCGATACAGCACATCGAAAGCGACAAAGGCGCGGGCATTGCCGATATGGGCGTAGTCGTAGGGGGTCGGGCCGCAGACATAAAGCCGGACCAGACCCGGCTCGAGCGGTTCGAACGCCTCCTTGCGGCGCGTGGCGGTGTTGTAGAGGACCAAGGCCATCGGTTTCGGCTCGCGAAAAGGGCGCCCTTGTAGCACGAAACCCTTGCCATTGCGCCACGGGGTCCGAGCGTCCCATACTGCCGGCATCTCGCAATTTCGGGGGACGACATGAGCGCAACGAAATGGCTGGCCGCGGGCGCCGCGGTCGCGGCGCTGGCGATCGGCGCGGGCGACGCGTTGGCCCAGGGCAAGACCCTGCGGCTCGCGATCAACAACGAGACCACCACTTTCGATCCGCACGCCAACAACGCCTTCCTCAACAACATGACGCTGGAGCAGGTCTACGAATGCCTGACCACGCGCGGCAAGAACCTGGAAGTCGAACCGGCCCTAGCGACGCGCTGGGAGATGGTGCAGCCCAATCGCTGGCGTTTTCATTTGCGGGACGGCGTGAAATGGCATGACGGCTCGCCCTTCACCGCCGACGACGTGGTCTTCACCATCGGCCGGGCCTTGGCGCCGACCTCGAACTACACCATCTACATGGACTCGATCGCCGAGGCGGTGCGGGTCGACGATCGGACGGTCGACATCGTCACCAAGGTCACCGACGCCATCCTGCCCGACAAGCTGACCCGCATCTTCGTCATGCAGAAGCGCTGGTCCGAGGCCAACAAGGTCGAGAAGCCGCACAACTACGCCGCCAAGGAAGAGAACTTCGCCACCCGCAACGCCATGGGCACCGGGCCCTACAAGCTGCGGCTGCGCCAGGCCGACGTACGCACCGAGATGGAGGTCCATCCCGGCTGGTGGGGCAAGCGCGAGGGCAATATCGACCTCTTGGTGCAGATCCCGATCACCAACGACGCGACGCGCATCTCGGCGCTGGTGGCGGGCGATGTCGACATCACCAATTTCGTGCCCTACCAGGACCTTGAGCGCCTCAAGCGCGATGCGCGCATCAAGGTGGTCGAGGGCATGGAAAACCGCACCGTGTTCCTGGGCTTCGATCAGTTTCGCGACGAACTCAAATATTCCGACGTCAAGGGCAAGAACCCGTTCAAGGACCGCCGGGTGCGCGAGGCGGTGGCGCTGTCGATCGACGTCGAGGCGATCAAGAGCCGCGTGCTGCGCAATCAGGCGGTGCCGACCGGTTCGATGTGGACGCATTTCGTCAACGGCTACGCCAAGGATCTCGACGTCCGCCCGCCGCTCGACCGCGCGCGCGCCAAGCAGCTGTTGACCGAGGCCGGCTATCCCAACGGCTTCAAGGTCACGCTCGACTGCCCGCAGGGCAACTATGCCGAGGCCTGCGTCGCCATTGCCCCGCAGCTGGCCCAGATCGGCATCGCGGTCGACGTCAACCTGATGCCGCCCACCATCACCTTCCAGAAATTCGCCGCCCAGGACACCAGCTTCTTCGGCCTGTCCTGGGGCGTGCCGACGCTGGATGCGCTCTACACTCTGCGCGGCATCGTCATGTCAAAGGGCAAGGTCGGCGCGGGTTCGTGGAACGCCGGCGGCTACGCCAACGCCCAGGTCGACTCGCTGATCGAGAAGGTCGGGTCCGAACCCAACGCCGAGGCCCGTCGCGGCCAGATCCGCGAAGCATTGCGGATTCACAATGCCGAATACGGCCACGTCCCGCTCTATCACATCGTCATCCCCTGGGCGATGAACGCCAAGGTAACGGCACATCACCGCGCCGACAATTTCGTCGTCGCCAAATGGGTCAAGTACGACTGAACCGGGGCAGGCCGG
>Ga0194120_10001075_pt1 | contig 50630 bp, 50 predicted proteins | sample TA2MahCa65mmetaG_FD_148642 | JGI IMG/M metagenome (GOLD analysis project Ga0194120, IMG submission 148642) | Freshwater microbial communities from Lake Tanganyika, Tanzania - TA2015019 Mahale Deep Cast 65m | ecosystem: Environmental > Aquatic > Freshwater > Lake | place: Tanzania: Lake... | reverse complement strand
CGGCTGTGCTCCATGCAACGCCGCCCGAGCCTGATCCGCGCCTTCTGGCAACAGGCTGAACTGCCATTGTGAAACTGTCAGGCATTTATGCAAGGCTCAATAATTGGGGCCGATAACTGTCGGCGAATTTCGGGCCGAACCCGTCGAATAATCGGATATCGGCCGGCCCGGCGTCCAACGGATACTTGTACTTGCGCGGGACCGTGTCGGATAACCCGCGGATCCCGCCCGGCATGTTGAGCGACACCGACAAACCGAAGACATTGCGTGAGGCCGTGCGCGAGCAAATCCGGGTGCGGCACCTCAGCCTGCGCACCGAGCACGCCTATCAGCACTGGATCCGGCGCTTTGTGACCTATCACGGCCGTCGCTCCCCTCGTGACCTGGGCGCCGCCGAAGTCGAGCAATTCTTGACCCATCTGGCGGTTGAACGCAAGGTCAGCGCCGCGACGCAGAACCAGGCGCTGCAGGGACTGCTGTTTCTGTACCGGCACGTACTGGGCGTCGACCTGCCGTGGCTCGGCAACGTCGTGCGGGCCCGCCGGCCACAGCGCCTGCCGGTAGTCCTGTCGCGGGCGGAGGTGGCCGCCGTGCTGGCCAACCTCGAAGGCATCTGTTGGCTGGTCGGCGGGCTGCTCTACGGCAGCGGCCTGCGCGTCACCGAAGCGCTGCGCCTGCGGGTCAAGGATCTGGCGCTGGACCGCGGCGAGCTCATCGTCCGCGATGGCAAGGGCGCCAAGGACCGGGTGACGGTGATCGCGCAGCGGCTCATCGTGCCGCTCCAGGGTCATCTCGCCCGCCTGCGCGACTGGCACAATGAGGAGCGCCGTCAGGGACGACCTGGCGTCTCGCTGCCGGCGGCACTGGCCCGCAAGTATCCGAACGCCGCCGCGCAATGGGGCTGGCAGTACCTGTTTCCATCCGCCACGCTGTGCCGGGATCCGCTCGACGGCAGGCTCGTGCGCCACCATCTCCACGACAAGGCCGTCCAGCGCGCCATGCAGTCAGCCGTACGCCGCGCCGGCATCACCCAGCCGGCGAGCTGTCATACGCTGCGCCACTGTTTCGCGACCCACCTGCTCGAACAGGGCTATGACATCCGGACGTTGCAGGAACTGCTCGGGCACGCGGACGTCAAGACCACGATGATCTACACGCACGTCATGAACAAGGGCGCGCGCGGCGTGCGCAGCCCGCTCGATCGCGAGTGAGCAGGCCCGGACGCGGACCGCGGGCCCGCGCGGCCGCCCTCACCCGCCGAGCTTTTCCTCGATCCGTGCGGACTTGCCGGAGCGGTCGCGCAGGTAGTAGAGCTTGGCCCGGCGTACAAGGCCGCGGCGCTTGACCACGATGTCGGCGATCGCCGGGCTGTACAGCGGAAACACGCGCTCGACGCCCTCGCCGTGCGACACCTTGCGCACCGTGAACGAGCTGTTCAGGCCGCGGTTGCTGCGCGCGATCACCACGCCCTCGTAGGCCTGGATGCGCTCGCGGTCACCTTCCTTGACCTTGACCTGCACGACGACGGTGTCGCCCGGGGCGAAGTCCGGCAGTTGCCGCTGCATGGCCCGCGCTTCGATGTCCTGGATGATCCTGTTCATGCCTTCGTCCTCATCCGTCGTTGCCGTCATACCCGCGCCGGCGGCGCAATTCCCGCCGCGGCGCAATACTCCTCGAGCAGCATCCGCTCCTCGTCGTTCAGGCCGCGGCGCGCGATCAGTTCCGGGCGCCGCTGCCAGGTCCGCCCCAGCGCCTGCTGCAGCCGCCAGCGCCGGATCTCGTCGTGGTGACCGCCAAGCAACACCGCCGGCACCCGCCGCCCGGCCCAGTCCTCGGGCCGCGTGTAGTGCGGCCAGTCGAGCAGGCCAGCGCCGAACGAGTCCTGCGCCGCCGAATCCGCATCGCCGAGCACGCCCGGCAGCAGCCGCACCACCGCATCCACGACGACCAGCGCGGGCAGCTCGCCGCCCGTCAACACATAGTCGCCGATCGACAGTTCCTCGTCGACCAGCGCGTCGATCAGCCGCTGGTCGATGCCCTCGTAGCGGCCGGCCAGCAACAGCAGCCCGGGCAGTCCGGCCAGCCGCCGGGCCGTGGCCTGCGTGAACGGCGCGCCCTGCGCCGACACCGCAATCACCGGCGCTCCCGCCGGCAGCCGTGCCCGCGCGACGCCGAGCGCCGTCGCCAGCGGCTCCACCGCCAGCACCATCCCCGGACCACCGCCGTACGGCCGGTCGTCCACCCGCCGGTACGGATCCGGTGCATGCGCGCGCGGATCCTCGGTACCGACCTGCACCAGACCGCGGGTTACCGCGCGGCCTGTCACTCCGGCCCCGAGCTGTGCCCGGATCAGCTCCGGAAACAGCGTCACGACCTCGATGTGCATCCGGCCTCCCTAGAAGTCCGGATCCCAGTCCACGATCACCCGCCCGCCGTCCAGGTCCACTTGCCGGATGCACCCGCGGACCAGCGGCAGCCAGTGCTCCGTCTCGCCGATCACGACCATCACCGCGTTTCCCGGTGCGTCCACGAAGTGATCGACCCGACCGAGGACCCGTCCCTGCAAATTCACCGCGATGAGCCCCTCGAGGTCCACCCGGTACACCTGACCGCTGGGCAGCGCCGGAAGCTCGGACCGCTCGACCCAGAACTCGCGCAGCGTCAGCCGCGCAGCCGCGGTGCGGTCTTCGATGCCGGCTAGCCGCGCCACGACGCCCTTGCCGTGTCGCCGGCCCTCGAGCAGCCGCAGCGTCTCGGTGCCGCCGTCGGGCCGGTCGATCCGCCACAGGGGGTAGTCCAGCACCTCCTCGGGCGGCTCGGTATAGGAGCGGACGTGGACCCAGCCGCGAACCCCGTACGGGCCCCCGATCTGCCCGAGCTCGACGCGCTGGGGCCCCGCCGTCAGGCGGCCGCCGCCTGCCCGCGAGCGGACTTCACCAGCGCGCTGACACGGTCCGACATCTGCGCGCCGACACCGGTCCAGTAGTCGATCCGGGGCAGGTCGAGCTCGAGCCGGCGGTCCTTGCCGCGGGCGATCGGGTTGAAGTATCCGACCTGCTCCAGCGTCTGGCCGCCCTGCCGTTTCCGGCTGTCCGTGACGACCACGTGGTAGAACGGCGCATTCCGGCCGCCACGACGCGTCAGTCGAATCGTCACCATCGTGTATTCCTTGCATTCACCGTGTCGGCGCGGGCCCGGGCGGACCCCGCCGGAAAGCCGCGCATTCTACCTTAGCCCGGTGCCGGTGTTACGGTTTTTCGGTGGCACCAATCAAAGCCGGCGCAGCAGCCGGGCGAGGCCCCCGCCCTTCATCTGCTTCATGACCCGCTCCATCTGGGCAAACTGCTTCAGCAGGCGATTGACCTCCTGGACCTGGACGCCGGCGCCGGCCGCGATGCGGCGCCTGCGCGAGCCGTCGATCAGGGCCGGGCGGCGCCGCTCGCCGGGAGTCATCGAGTCGATGATGCCGATCTGCCGCCGCAGGCTGCGGTCGTCCATCTGCCCGGTTGCCGCCGCCGGGCGCAACTGCGCCGGCAGCTTGTCGGCCAGCGCGGCAACGCCACCCATCTGGCGCAACTGAGCGAGCTGCGTGCGCAGGTCGGCGAAGTCGAAACCGCGCCCGCGCGCGAGCTTGCCAGCCAGTTTGCGCGCCTGCTCGGCATCGGCGGCAGTGCTGACCTGCTCGACCAGCGACAGCACATCGCCCATGCCGAGGATCCGCGCGGCGATGCGCTCCGGATGGAAGACCTCGAGCGCGTCGGTCTTCTCGCCGACGCCGAGATACAGGATCGGCTTGCCGGTGACCTGCCGCACCGACAGCGCGACACCGCCGCGCGCGTCGCCGTCGGCCTTGGTCAGGATTACGCCGGACAGCGCGAGCGCCGCGTCGAAGGCGCGCGCCGCATGGATCGCGTCCTGCCCGGCCATGCTGTCGACGACGAACAGCCGTTCCACAGCGCCGGTCGCGCGGTCGATCTCGCGCACCTCCGTCATCATCTCGTCATCCACGTGCAGGCGCCCCGCCGTGTCGATGATCACGACGTCGTGCTGGTGCGCGCGCGCCCAGGCGATGGCCGCCTGCGCAATCGCGACCGGCGCCGTCGTCGGCTCGGCCGCGAAGTACGTCGCCCCGACCTGCCCGGCCAGGCGCTCGAGCTGAGTCATTGCCGCCGGCCGGTACACGTCGGTGCTGACCAGCAGCGGCTGCCGCCGCTCGTTCAGCAGCAGCCGCGCGAGCTTGGCCGCGGTCGTCGTCTTGCCGGCGCCCTGCAGCCCGGCCAGCAGCACGACCACCGGCGGCTCGGCGCGCAAATTGAGCCCGCGCCCCGGCTCGCCGAGGACCCGCGTCAGTTCCTCATGGAAGATCCGGATCAGCGCCTGACCGGGCGTCAGGCTGCGGGCAACCTCGGCGCCGATCGCGCGCGCGCGGACCGCTTCGATGAACGCCTTGACGACCGGCACGGCGACGTCGGCCTCGAGCAGGGCCATGCGGACCTGCCGCAGCGTAGCGGCAATGTTCTCCTCGGTCAGCCGCCCGCGACCGCGCAGGGCTGCGACGGCCTGGCCGAGACGCTCGCTCAGGTGGTCGAACATCGCGCGCACGGCCTCCGGGTGCCGGGCACCCGCCGGCGGGGAGCGCGGATTATAGGCGCTCGCCCGCGTACGTTGCGCCGCCCTGTACAATGCCGCGGGCGCCATTCCGGAGCCAGCCATTGCGCGGACTGTTCGTGACCCTGCTGTACGCCGTCGCCGTCGCGGCCGCCGTGCGCGCGGCCCGCGGGCACGCGCAGCGGCCGGCGCTGCGCGAACCGGCCGTGTACCTCGCCGGCACCGCGCTCGCCCTGCACGCCTGGTGGCTCGCGGCAATCGTCCACACGCACGGCGGCTTTGCCCTCACGCTCGCCGACAGCGCTTCGCTGCTCGGCTGGCTGATCGGCGCGGGCGGACTGGTCGCGCTGTGCGTACCGGGCTTCCGCGGCGTCGCGGTGATCCTGCTGGCTTGCGCGCTGCTGCTCGCCGCCGGCACCGGCAGCCTGCCGCAGATCCACGAGTACGCGGCTCCCGACTGGCCGCTGACCGGCCACATGCTGCTGGCGATGAGCGCGGCCGGACTGTTCGCGCTCGCCGCGGTGCTGGCGGTCGTGCTGATCGTGCAGGACGCGGGTCTGCGCAGTCGCCGTCCGGCCGACTGGCTCGCGCTGCTGCCGCCGATCGAGAGCCTGGAGCGCGCGCTGTTTGCGATCACGGTCACCGGCTTCGCGGCGCTGTCCGTGGCGATCCTTGCCGGCTTCCTGTTCGTCACCAATCTGTTCGCACAGCATCTGGCGCACAAGACCGTGCTCGCGCTGTCGGCCTGGCTGGTGTTCGCAGTGCTGCTCGCCGGCCACTGGCGTTTCGGCTGGCGCGGACGCCGCGCGGCCAGCTATACGCTGGCCGGCTTCGGCATCCTCGTGCTGGCCTATTTCGGCAGCAAGTTCGTGCTCGAGGTGCTGCTCGGTCGAAGCTGGGGCTGATCCCCGGGGGCTTCAGGCGAGCGCTGCGAGCGCCTCATCCAGCCGCGCAACCGGGCGGACCTGCAGCTCCGCGATCGGCTGCCGCGGCGCGTTCGCCTGCGGTACCAGCGCACGCCGGAAGCCGTGCTTGGCGGCCTCGCGCAGGCGCTCCTCGCCGTACGGTACCGGGCGGATCTCGCCGGTCAGTCCGAGTTCACCGAACACGACGAGATGGCGCGGCAGCACCATGCCCCGCGCACTCGAGGCGAGCGCGGCGACGACCGCGAGGTCGGCCGCGGTCTCCGCCAGGCGCACGCCACCGACGACGTTGACGAACACATCGTGGCCGTGCAGCGCGAGGCTGGCGTGACGATGCAGCACCGCCAGCAGCATCGCGACGCGGTTGGGCTCGTAGCCGACGGCGACGCGGCGCGGGTTGGCCGCCTGGGTCGCATCGACCAGCGCCTGGATTTCGATCAGCATCTGCCGGGTACCCTCGCGCGCCACCGTCACCACCGAGCCGGGCACCGGCTCGCCGCTGCGCGACAGGAAGATCGCCGACGGGTTGCGCACCTCGCGCAGCCCGCGCTCGTCCATCGCGAACACGCCGATCTCGTTGGCCGCGCCAAAGCGGTTCTTCACCGCCCGGATCACGCGATAGCGGCTGCCGGAATCGCTCTCGAAATAGAGCACCGTATCGACCATGTGCTCGAGCACGCGCGGGCCGGCGATCACGCCTTCCTTGGTCACGTGGCCGATCAGCAGTACGGCGGCGCCAGTCTCCTTGGCGTGACGGACCAGGCGGGCCGTGCACTCGCGTAGCTGCGTCACCGCGCCGGGCGCCGCCTCGACCTCTGCGCAGGCCATGGTCTGGATCGAATCGATGACCAGCACCCGGGCGTTGGCAGCCCCTGCCGCCGCCAGAATCCCCTCGACCGAGGTCTCGGCGAGGAGCTGCAGGCCGGCGCCGCGGGCGACGAGCCGGGTGGCGCGCGCCGCCACCTGGCGGACCGACTCCTCACCGGTCGCATAGAGCACCGGCATTTCCGCAGCCAGCGCCGCGGCGCTCTGCAGGAGCAGCGTCGACTTCCCGATGCCGGGATCGCCACCGATCAGGGTCACCGACCCGGCCACCAGTCCGCCGCCCAGCACCCGGTCGAACTCGGTCATGCCGGTGCCGGCGCGGTCTTCAGGCTCGGCCGCGACGCTCGCGAGTGGCAGCGGCGCGGTCTGGCCGGCGGCAGCCGGGCGCCGCGCGGAGCTCCGCTTCGGCCGCGCTTCAGCCAGCGCCGACAGGGTGTTCCAGGCGCCGCAGGACGGGCACTGGCCCTGCCAGCGCGGCGTATCCGCGCCGCAGCCGGAACAGACGAAGACCGTGCGGGGTCGGGCCATGACAGGGGTCGGAGCCGGGGGGGCGTGATGCTAGCACGCGGTCAGCGGGGACTGCGCCGCAGGTCGCGCTTTGGGCCACAAGGCGCTGAAATTCCTGCGGGACTTGTTTCGGCGGACGGCGGCTCCGTTTATGATCCGCCGTCAATGCCGGTCAAGGGTCGGTGGCCGTATGTCGGATGAGTCCAGCCTCGGTCGCTGGTTGCGGAACCGTTCCGGCGCCAGCCGGCACGACCCGGACGGTTCTTCAGCCGGCCTGAAGCTGCGCCAGCCGCTCGAAATCGCCCTGGCCGAAGCGCAGCAATCGCGACGGCGGACGCGCGTACTGCGCCCCGGCGATCGCTTCCATCACTTCCAGTTGCAGCAGCAGCTCGGTCGCGGCGCGATGGCCACCGTGTACCGGGCCGTCGACGAGAACGACGGTAAGGTGGTGGCGCTGAAGGTGCTGACGCTCGCGGATGACTGGCCCGAGGAGCAACGGGAGGAAGCCCGGCTGCGGATGCTGCGCGAGGCCGAGACCGCGGGCCGGCTCGGTCATCCCGATATCATCGAAATCAACGAGGCCGACGAGCACGACGGGTTCGTGTACCTGGCGATGGAGTTCGTCGAGGGGGTCAATCTGGCGACCCACGCCGGCGAGAGCCGGCTGCTGCCGCCGCGGCTGGTCTGCGAGATGTGCGCGCGGGTCGCGGATGCGCTGCACTTCGCCCACCAGCGTGGCGTGATCCACCGCGACGTCAAGCCGGCCAACATCGTTTTCGATCAGCGCACGCGCCGCGTGCGGGTCATGGACTTCGGCGTCGCGCGTCTCGAGGACAGCCGCGCGACGCGCACCGGCATCATCCTCGGTTCACCGTCGTACATGGCGCCGGAACAACTCGACGGGCGCAAGGTGACGGCGCAATCGGATCTGTTCTCGCTCGGCGTATCGCTGTTCCAGTTGCTGACCGGCACACTGCCGTTCCGCTGCGACTCGATCCCCGGCCTGATGCAGAAGATCGCGAGCGAGCCGCATCCGCCGCTCAGCGTGGTCCGCCCCGATCTGCCACCGTGCCTGGCGGAGATCGTCGATCGCGCCATGGCCAAGGATCCGGTAGCGCGCTTTGCCACCGGTGCCGAGATGGCCCAGGCGCTGCGCGACTGCGGTCGCGGCATCGACCCGGCGTTGCGCTGATGGGCCGGTACACCTCGCTGCGGACGCGGATTCAGGCCATCGGCCTCAGCGACACCGGCAAGGTGCGCGAACACAACGAGGACGCCATCGCCTCGGACAACGACATCGGCCTGTTCGTGCTGGCCGACGGCATGGGCGGCTACAACGCCGGCGAAGTGGCCAGCGGCATCGCGGTCAAGACCATCGCCAACCTGGTCCGCGAGTCGTTCCTGACGCTGGAGCTCGACGGCGCGGACCGGGCGACCGGCCTGCACCGGCCCGGTATCATCCTGCGCGACGCCATCGCGCGGGCCAACAAGATCATCCACCAGACCTCGAAGTCGCAGACCCAGTGCGAGGGCATGGGGACGACCGTGGCCGCCATCCTGTTCCACGACAATCGCGTGACCGTGGCGCACGTCGGCGACTCGCGGGTCTACCGCCTGCGGCACGAATCGTTCGAGCAGCTTACGATGGACCATTCGCTGCTGCAGGAGCTCGTCGACCGGGGCTTCTACTCGCCGGAAGAAGCGCAGCGCGCCACCAACAAGAACTACGTGACTCGTGCCCTCGGCGTGGAACCGACCGTCGACGTCGAGGTACACGAATACCCGGTCCAGGTCGGTGACTGGCTGGTGCTGTGTTCCGATGGCCTGACCGACATGGTCGAGGACGAGGATATCCACTTAACAATCAGCACGTTCGGCGGTAATCTTGACACTGTGGTGAGGCAGCTCGTGCAGCTCGCCAACGACAGTGGGGGACGGGACAACATCTCGGTGATGCTGGCGCGGGTGGTCGAGCTTTTCCCGGCACGGCGGAGCATACTGGATCGCATCCTGGCGTGGTTCGGCTGATACAGGGCGGGGGCAACAGATGGCACGTCTCATTCTGAGCATCGACGGGCAGGTGCTCGCCGAGTACAACATGACCAAGGAGCGCTACACGGTGGGCCGCCTGCCGGACAACGACGTGCGCATCGACAACCCCGCCGTCAGCGGTCATCGCGCCCTCGTCATCAACATCCTGAACGACTCGTTCCTCGAGGATCTGAACAGCACGAACGGCACTTACGTCAACGGCAAGCTGATCAAGAAACATGCGCTGCAGCACGGCGACGTGGTCACGGTCGGCCACCACCACCTGCGGTTCGTGGACAGCCAGGTCGACAGCGCGGAACAGGACGAATTCGAACGGACGATGGTGATCGGCCCCGGCCAGATCAGCGAAGGCCAGTTGCGCGCCGGCGTGCAGGTCGGCGCGATCAGCCGCCGCGCCGACGGCTATTTCATCGTGCACGTCGAGAGCAGCAAGCCGGGCGACTACCCGCTGGTCAACGGCCAGACCATCGGTCCGCAGGCCCGCCGTCTGGCGGACAACGACGTCATCACGCTGGCCGGCGTGAAAATGGGGTTCTTCGAAGCCTGAGCCGGCGCGGCGGCACGCTCAGCGCACGTCCAGGTGCACCCGCTGGCTGACGCCGCAAAGGAGTTCGTACGGAACGGTGCCGGCGGCACGCGCGACCACCTCGACCGGCACCCCGGGGCCCCATAGCAGCACCGGGTCCCCGACCGCGACCCGCGGCAGATCCGTCACGTCGATCGTAACCATGTCCATGGATACCCGGCCGGCGAGCAGGGCCGGGCGCTCATTGACCAGCACCGGCGTACCGGAGGCCGTGTTACGCGGGTAGCCGTCGCCATAGCCGGCGGCGGCCACCGCGATGCGGCTCGGCCGCGGCGCGACCCAACAGCCGCCGTAACCGACGCGGTCGCCGGTGGCGATGTTGCGCACCGCGATCACGCGCGTCTCGAGCGTCATCGCCGGGCGCAGCCCCAGCTCGCTGCCCTGCAGTTCCGGGAACGGCGAGACCCCGTACAGCATCAGGCCCGGGCGCACCCAGTCCGCGCGCGCTGCCACCCAGGCCACGAGCCCGGCGGAATTGGCGATGCTGCGCTCGCCCGGCAGCTCCGCAGTCAGCGCCGCAAACCGCTGCAACTGCCCGGGGGTGTGCGGACCGGCCCGGTCCTCGGCCTCCGCCAGGTGGGTCATCAGCGTCAGCGGCTGCAGCACCGCTGCGCACGCGCCGAGCCGCGTCCGCGCCGCCGGCAGCTCCGCCGCGCGGAAGCCGAGGCGGCCCATGCCGCTGTCGATCTTCAACCAGACGCTGAAGCGATGGTCGCCGCGCCACGACTCGAGCAGCGCGATCTGTCCGGGCTCGTGCACCACCAGCTCGAAGCCGTGATGGGCGGCCTGGCGCAGCGCATCGCTGCCGAACACACCCTCGAGCAGCACGACGCGATGCCGCAGGCCGGCCGCGCGCAGCTCGATGCCCTCCTCCAGCCGCGCGACCGCGAACCCGTCGGCCGCCGCCAGCGCCACCGCCGCCGGCACGATGCCGTGGCCGTAGGCGTTGGCCTTGAGCACGGCGAGCACGCGCGTGGCAGGTGCGTACTCACGCACCCGCGCCAGGTTGTGACGCAGCGCCGCGGTGTCGACGATCGCCCGGATCAGCGCGGTCAGAACACGCCCTCGCCGTAGGTCTCGGCCACGAGGTTCTCGAACCGCGTGTACTCGCCGAGGAAGGTCAGCGACACCTCGCCGATCGGGCCGTTGCGCTGCTTGGCAATGATGATGTCGGCAATGCCCTTGCGCGTGGTGTTCGGCTCGTAGACCTCCTCGCGATAGATCATCAGGATCACGTCGCTGTCCTGCTCGATCGCGCCGGACTCGCGCAGATCGGACATCACCGGGCGCTTCTCGGTGCGCTGCTCGACCGCGCGGTTGAGCTGCGACAGCGCAATCACCGGGATCTGCAGCTCCTTGGCCAGCGCCTTCAGGCTGCGCGAGATCTCGGAAATCTCGGTGGCCCGGTTCTCGCGCGTGCCCGGCACCTGCATGAGCTGCAGGTAGTCCACGACCACGAGGCCGAGGCCGCGCTCGCGCTTCAGCCGCCGCGCCCGGGCCCGCACCTCGGTCGGCGTCAGCGCCGGCGTTTCGTCGATGAACAGCGGCGCGGCCGAGAGCTGGGCGATCGCGCCGTTGATCCGCGACCAGTCCTCGTCGGAGAACTGGCCGGTGCGCAGGTGGCTCTGGTTGACGCGCCCGAGCGACGAGATCATACGCAGCGTGAGCTGCTCGGCCGACATTTCCATCGAGAACAGCGCCGCCGGGATCTTGTGGCCGATTGCGGCGTTCTCGGCGATATTGACCGCCAGCGTGGTCTTGCCCATCGACGGGCGCCCGGCGATCACGACGAGGTCCCCGGCCTGCAGGCCGGTGGTCAACTGGTCCAGCTTGCTGAAGCCGGTCGGCACGCCGCGCACCTGCCCCTTGGACTGGTGCAGCAGGTCGAGCCGGTCCACCGCCTGCGGCAGGATCTCGCGCACCGGGACGAAGCCCTCGCGCGCGCGGATGCCGCGTTCGGCGATTTCGAACACGCGCCGCTCGGCCAGGTCGACGAGCTCGCCGGCACTGCGGCCACCGCTGTCGAGCGCCGCGGTGGCAATCTCGCCGCCCGCCGCCACGAGCTGGCGCAGGATCGAACGCTCGCGGACGATCTCGGCATAGGCGCGCACGTTGGCGGCACCGGGCGTGTCGCGGACGATCGTGCCGAGATAGGCCAGCCCGCCGACTTCCTCGAGCTGGCCGGCCCGATCGAGGTGCTCGGACACGGTCACGGCATCGCAGGCGCCGCGCCGTTCCATCACGCCGGCGATCGCCTCAAAGATCAGCCGATGGTCGCGCCGGTAGAAGTCACCGCCGGTGACGATGTCGGCCACCGCGTCCCAGGCAGCGGTGTCGAGCATCAGGCCGCCCAGCACCGCCTGCTCGGCCTCGACCGAGTGCGGTGGCGCACGGACTTCGTCCGGCCTGATCCTGGCGGCCATCAGCGAAGCATACTCGCGGCGCTTCCGGGTTACTCCTCGGCGACCACGCTGACCGGCAGTTCGATCTCGACATCGCTGTGCAGGTGCAGTGTGACGACGTGGTCGCCGATGGCGCGGATCGGGCCGTGCGGCAGGCGCACCTCGGCGCGCTCGACCGGATGGCCGGCGCGGGCGCAGGCCTCGGCGATGTCGGTCGTGCCGACCGAGCCGAACAGGCGACCCTCGCTGCCGACCTTGGCGGCGATCGTCACGCGCAGGGCCCGCAGCGCTTCGGACCGGGTCTGCGCGGCGGTCAGTTCGGCGGCGGCGGCAGCCTCGATCTCCGCCTTGCGGGCCTCGAACTGCTCGATGTTCTTGGCCGTCGCGAGCGTGGCCATGCCGCCCGGCAGCAGGTAGTTCCGGCCATAGCCGGAGCGGACCTTCACCCGGTCACCGATGTTGCCGAGGTTGGCGATCTTCTTCAGCAGGATCACTTCCATGACAGCAGCTCTCCGTTGTCGGTCCGCCGCGCGGGCCGTTCCGTCAGTTCGGGGTTCGGGGTCGCGTGAACCGCTCCCGGAACCGGACCCAGGTGTCGGCCAGGCCGACGCCGACCAGCGCCACCGGTACCACCAGGATGGCGAGGTAGGCAAAGACGACCGGCACCAGCCCGATGATCTGCGCCTCCCGCAGCGCGTGCACGATGGCCAGAGCCTGCAGCAGGAACGCGGCGGCCAGCACGAACAGCAGGTCGTCCGCGACCTGCCAGCGGGTGCCGCCGAGCAGCGACGCTGCGGCCGTCAGCGCGAATACGCCGATCGCCAGCCACGAGACGAAGTTGCCGAGCCGCAGCTCGCGGAACTCGCGCCCGAACAGCCCGGGCTCGCGCGCCGCGCCGAACGCCCACAGCCCGCCGAAAGCGGCGAGCGTCGCGTGCAACAGGATCAGCCAGGCGAGCGTCGCCCAGGCCACGCGCACGGTCGCCTCGCCGAGCTCCTGCGGCGAGCGCTCGATGCCGAAGCGGGCCAGCGCCGCCGCAGTCTCCTCGAGCATCGGCGCCAGGTAGCCGACCACCGGCGCCAGCACTTCGAGCGGGTCGCCGAGCAGCGCGTGAATCGCCGCGACCAGCAGGCAGGCGCCGAGCGTCGCGGCCTGGTAGGTGAAGCTCAGACTGCGCGACGAGGCGAGCACTGAACCCGCCAGGTAGGCCGGCGCCAGCACCAGTACGGCGATGCCGGCGGCGACCGGCATGCCGGTCGCCGGCGTGAAGCCCCAGAACAGCAGCAGCCCGGCGCCCAGCATGGCAATCCCGGCCGCCGCCGGCCCGGCCGCCAGCAGCATCAGTACGACACAGGCGCCGGGCAGCCAGGCCGTCACCGGCAGCATCGGCAGCGCGACGAACGTCGCCAGCCCCGCGGCGATGAAGCCGCGCAGCGGATGGGCCGTCACCCACTCGACCAGTTTGCGCATCGCTGCCGTTCCCGCCGGGCACCGCCCGGCCACCTCAATGCTGGTCGGTGTACGGCAGCAGCGCCAGGTAGCGCGCGCGCTTGACCGCGACCGCGAGCTGGCGCTGGTAGAACGAGCGCGTCCCCGTGATCCGGCTCGGCACGATCTTGCCAGTCTCGGTGATATAGCCCTTCAGCGTCGGCAGATCCTTGTAGTCGATCTGCGTGACGCCCTCGGCGGAGAACTTGCAGTATTTCTTGCGGCGGAAGAACCGTGACATCAGCGTGCTCCCCTGGTTCAGTCTGCGGCCGCGGCTTCGCCGGCCGGCTCGCGCTCGCTGCGCTCGCGGTCGTCGGACTCGCGCACCATCGGCGATGGCTCGGTCACCGCCTGCTCCATCCGGATCACCAGGTGGCGCAGCACCGCATCGCTGAAGCGGAAGCCGCCGGTCAGCTCGGCCAGCGTCTCGCCACTGCACTCGATGTTCATCAGCACGTAGTGCGCCTTGTGCACCTTGGCGAGCGGGTACGCAAGCTGGCGCCGGCCCCAGTCCTCCAGCCGATGCACGGCGCCGCCGCCCGCGGCGATGATGCCGCGATAGCGCTCGATCATGGCTGGAACCTGCTCGCTCTGGTCCGGATGGACCAGAAACACGATCTCGTAATGCCGCATCCTGTAGCTCCTCATGGCTGTAAGCCTCCCGCTGACGCGAACGCGGTGAGGCAAGGAGAATCGTCCCGGTCAGGGGGACGAGGGGCGCGTAAGTTACCGGATCAGCGGCGGTTGCGCAACCGGAAACCGCGGCCTGAAGTCGCGTACTCACAGCACCCGCCCAGCCGACCTCAGCGCCGCGACCCGGCCCGTCCCTTGCCCGCGCGCTGCTTCGGCACCCTCGTCTTCGCCGCCCGCTTCGGCTTCGGCGGCGGCACTTCGCGCTCGGTCGCGATGAGCAGCGCCGCCATGAACTCGCCATCGTCGAGCTGCTCGTCGACGCGATAGAACAGCCGGGCGCCCGGATACGGCGGCGCCTCGACCGGCGCGCCGAGCAGCGCGCGGCCGGCCGCCGTCGGCTTCAGGAAGAACTGGTTGTCGCAGACCAGCGCCACGACCTTGGCGCCGACATAAACCGCGTATTCGCCGAACATGCGCCGGTACGAAAGCTGCGGCACGGCGTCGAGCTGCCCGGCGACGAATTCCATGAATCCCGCTTCAGTGGCCATGGCGACGATCCCCCTGGTTCAACCCCCGGATGCGGCGGCCGCGCCGCGCTGGCGCAGCGCCTCGAACAGCAGGACGCCGGCGGCGACCGACACGTTCAGGCTCTCGACCGCGCCGCGCATCGGCAGGCTGACGCAGAAGTCGCAGCACTCGCGCGTCAGCCGGCGCATGCCGCTGCCCTCGGCGCCGAGCACCAGCGCGAGCGGACCGGCGAGGTCTGCCTCGAACAGCGTGCGCGGCGCGCCCGCCTCGGCGCCGACGATCCACAGCCCGGCCTCTTTCAGTTCGCGCAGCGTCCGCGCCAGATTGGTCACCTGCGCGAATGGCAGCGACTCGGCTGCGCCGGCGGCGACCTTGCGCACCACCGGCGTCAGACCGGCGGCGCGGTCACGCGGCGCAACGACCGCCAGCGCGCCGGCCGCATCGGCGGTGCGCAGGCAGGCGCCGAGGTTGTGCGGGTCGGTGACGCCATCCAGCACGAGCACGAGCGCCGGGGCCGGTGCGGCCGCCACCAGCTCGAGCAGGTCGTCCTCGTTCAGCGCGGCGGTCGGCCGCACCTCCGCCAGCGCGCCCTGGTGCGCCTGGCCTGGCGCCAGTCGCTCGAGCTCGGCCGCCGGTACGCTGGCGACGGTACAACCCTGCTCCGCCGCAAGCTGCCGCAGCTCGCCGATGCACGCGTCGTCGCGGCCCTGGGCCAGCAGCAGCCGCAGCACCTGCCCGGGCCGGCGCGCCAGCACCGCGCGCACCGCGTGCAGCCCCCAGACCAGGCTGGCGCCGCTCACCGGCGCGCTCCGGATCGCCCGGCCGGGCGGCGCGGGTGGTGGAAGCTGCCGGTCTTCTCAACCAGCGCGAAGTCGATCTTGCGCTCGGCGGAATCGACGCGCAGCAGCCGCACGCGCAGCGCATCGCCGATCGCGAGCCGCAGGCCGGTGCGCTCGCCGACCAGCGTGCGGTCGTTTTCATGGAAGCGGAAGTAATCGCGCGGCAGCGAGGTGACGTGCACCAGGCCATCGACCTGCAGGCCGGTGAGCTGGACGAACACGCCGAACTCGAGCACGCCGGTCGCGACCGCGTCGAACTCCTCGCCGATCCGCGGGCGCATGAATTCGCACTTCAGGAACGCGACCACCGAGCGCGCCGCCTCGTCCGCGCGGCGCTCGCGCAGCGAGCACTCCTGGCCGAGCTGCTCCATCGCTTTGGACGTATGGGTGAAGTCAGCGGCGGTGCCGCCGGCCAGCGCATGGCGGATGCCGCGGTGGACCAGCAGGTCCGGATAGCGGCGGATCGGCGAGGTGAAGTGCGCGTACTCGGCGAGCGCCAGGCCGAAGTGGCCGATGTTGAGCGGCTGGTACAGCGCCTGCGGCAGCGAGCGGATGATCGCGTTCTCGAGCACCCCGGCATCGGGCCGCTGGCTGATCCGGCGCAGCGCCTCAGCGAGCCGCGCCGGCTCGAGCTCGCCGCTCAGGTCGAGGTGCAGGCCGCGCTCGGCGAGGAAGCGCTGCAGCTCCTGCAGCCGCTCCGGGTCGGGCCGGCCGTGGATGCGGAACAGCGCCGGCAGCTTGTGCCGCTTGAGGAAGCGCGCGGCCTCGACGTTGGCCGCGATCATGCACTCCTCGATCAGCCGGTGCGCATCGTTGCGCGGGAACTCACGGATGTCGGCGACGTTGCCGGCCGCATCCATGACGACCTTGACCTCCGGCGCCTCGAAGTCGAGCGCGCCGCGGGCCTCGCGATGCTGGCGCAGCGCCTGGTAGACCTCGTGCAGGCAGGCGAGCGACGGCAGCACCGCCTCGAGCTCGCGCTGCCCGGCGCCGCCGCCGCTGGCCAGCACCGCGGCGACCCGCGTGTAGGTCAGTCGCGCCGCCGAGCGCATCACCGCCGGGTAGAACTCGCTGCGCGTCACCCGCCCGGCGCGCGAGACCTGCATGTCGCAGACCATGCACAGCCGGTCCACCGCCGGCATCAGCGAGCACAAGTGGTTGGAGAGCTGCTCCGGCAGCATCGGCAGCACGCGGTTCGGGAAGTAGACCGAGGTGGCCCGCGCCCGCGCCTCGTCATCGAGCGCCGTGCCCGGCCGCACGTAGTGGCTGACGTCGGCGATCGCGACCAGCAACCGGAAGCCACCGCGGCTGCGCTCGGCCCAGACCGCGTCGTCGAAGTCGCGGGCATCCTCGCCGTCGATGGTAACCAGCGGCTGTTCGCGCAGGTCGCGCCGACCGGCCAGCGCCGCCGGCTCGACCTCGCGGCCGTGGCGCCGGGCCTCGCGCAGCGCCGCGGCCGGGAACTCGTGCGGCAGGCCGTGCGAGGCGATCGCCAGGTCCACCGCCGTGTCGGCGCTGCCGCCCGCCGGCAGCACCCGCGTGATCCGGCCGACCGGATCGCGGTCACGGCCCGGCTGCTCGAGGATCGCCGCGACCACCAGGTCGCCGTGCCGGGCGCCGCCGAGCTGCTCCGGCGGGATCACGATCCGGTGGCTGATGCGGCGGTTGTCCGGGACGACGAAGCCGATGCCGCGCTCCAGCGTCAGCGCGCCGGCGACCTGCTGCGTGCGCCGCTCCAGCACCTCGACGATCGCCCCTTCGCGACGACCGCGTTCGTCGCGGCCGGCCGCGCGGGCCGCCACCCGATCGCCGTGCATGACCTGGCGCATCTGGCGATACGGCAGAAACAGGTCGTCGCCCACGCCATCCGGCACCAGGAAACCGAAACCGTCGCGGTGCCCGCTGACCGTGCCGACGATCAGCTCCAGCCGGTCCAGCAGGCAGTATTCGCTGGCGCGGTTCAGCAGCAACTGCCCATCGCGCAGCATCGCGCCGAGGCGCTTCTGCAGCGCCTGGCGCGGCGCCCGCTCGCGGATGCCGAGGCGCTCCACCAGCGCCTCGAAAGCGAGCGGTTCGCGCGCTGCCTGCAGCGTCTGCAGCAGCAGTTCGCGGCTCGGAATCGGGTCGTCGTAGCGCGCCGCCTCCTCGCGGAAACGCGGGTCGCGGCGCTGCCAGTCCGGTCGGCGGGTCATCGGTCGCTCATCATTGACATAGAACAGGTGCCTGCGTAAATTGACGCGCCCTCGCCGGGGTCGCCCCGGCCGCAACCTGTGCCCAGGTGGCGGAATTGGTAGACGCGCTAGGTTCAGGTCTTAGTGCCGAGAGGCGTGGAGGTTCGAGTCCTCTCCTGGGCACCACTTTCTTCGCGGCATTGTACGCCAGCCGGGACTTTGCCGCCTGAGCATCGCCGGCCGGTACGCCGCTCGCACCCCGTTCGCCGCTTCGGTCAGCCGACCGGCTGCCCGCTGCGCCAGGTTTCCACGTGCCGGAATGGCCGCTCGGCGCTGGAATTATCGATCACGAGCGCCAGATCGGCGAAACGCAGAGCAGCCGTGGCGTTGTGCCAGGTGCGCCGGTAGCGGGCCTCAAGCTTCGCGTCCGGCACGTCGTGCCCGCCTGCCGCCACGCGCTGCATCACGCGGGCGATCGACAATTCGACACTGGCGAGACGAATCCAGATGAAGATCACGCGATAGCCGGCGCGTTGCGCTGCCTGCAAGAATTCGAGCTTGTCTCCGACCGGGTCGGACAGGACTGATTTCATGCAGAACGTGCGGCGCCTCGCGACGAGATCACGCCGCAGCCCGCCGGCCAGCTCAGCCGCCCGGTACGGATCGACCGGCGGGCCCGTCGCAGCGAGCGCTCGCGCGATATCGTCCGCATTCACGAAGGCAATTCCGGTGTCGCGCAGAAAAGTCTCGAAGAACGTGGTCTTGCCAGCGCCGTTGCACCCGGCCAGTACCAGCAGGACCGGCGTACCATCCGGCGCGAGCGCCGACGCCAGCGCCTTCTCGATGCTCAAGCGCCGCGACGCGCCGGCCGACCCTGGCGCCGACGGCGCGTGACGGCACTGGTGGCCGCCGTAAGCGGTACGAAGCGACGCTGCACGATGTGGCCTGGTGTGCGCGTGCCGTCCGGTTCGTGGCGGACGATGCAGTCCGGGAGTGCCGGATCGGTGCCGTAACGATCACGCTCTGCCGCTCGCAGTACCCGCCCGAGATCGACGTGGCCGGCCGACACGACGGCCAGGCGCAGGGCCCGGAGCAGCGCAGCCCGCTCGGACTCATCGGCTGCGACCGGCGGACCCTCGCCCCGCTTGAGCGCGGCCGCGTGGGGTGCGGTCAGTACGGCCTCGACCGCGCGTCCGAGACGCGCCCAATGCTCGATCTGGGCCGCCATGGAGCGATCGGCTCCCGCCGCGGCCGCACGGGCCTGCTCGATGATCGGATCCGAGAGCTTTACGGGCTGGGGCACGCCGCTCCTCCTCTGCGGTAGCATAATGCTACCCACGCACACGATACGCCTGCGGCTGCGAAATGCAAGTAATCGGTGCCCGGCACCCCACTTGCAGTACGATCCGCAGGACATGACAGTTGCCGGCATCCCGGTCGAGTATTGGCTGTTCGCCGCGACACTGCTCGGCATCGCGCTGCTGCACCGGCATACGCTGGTCGTCGCGCTGTCCGGCCTCGGCGCCATCACCGTATGGAAGCTGCTGGTGACCGGCTTCGCCGCCGGCCCGGGCTTCACCGGCCTCGGGCTGCATCTGGCCCACGAGGCGGTCACCTTCGTCAACCTGTTCTGCCTGCTGACCGGGTTCGCGTTCCTGGCGCGGCACTTCGAGGTGAGTCAGCTACCGCTGCTGCTGCCGCGCTATCTGCCGGACGGACCGGCCGGGGCGGGAGCGCTGCTCGCGCTGGTGTTCGTGATCTCGAGTTTCCTCGACAACATCGCCGCGGCGCTGATCGGTGGCGCGATGGCGCACTCGCTGTTCCGTGCCCGCGTGCACGTCGGTTATCTGGCCGCGATCGTTGCCGCGGCCAATGCCGGCGGCGCCGGCAGCGTGATCGGCGACACGACCACGACGATGATGTGGATCGCGGGCGTGCCACCACTGGACGTCTTCCACGCCTACGTCGCGGCGCTCACCGCCTTCGTCGTCTGCGCCATACCGGCCTCACTGCAGCAGCATCGCCATGCGCCGATCATCAGGGACCCGCCGCGCCGGCTGCACATCGACGGCGCACGCCTGACGATTGTCGCCGGCATACTTGGCAGCGCGGTCGCCATCAACGTGCTGGTCAATTCGCGTTTCCCCGAACACGCTGGTGACTTCCCGTTCATCGGTGCAACGGTGATCGCGACGTTGTTGCTGTCGATTCCGTGGCGCCGGCCCGACCCGGCAGTGCTGGTCCCGGGCCTGCGCAGCAGCCTGTTCCTGGTCGCGCTGGTCGCCTGCGCTTCGATGATGCCGGTCGAGCGCCTGCCCGCGGCGTCCTGGCAGACCGCGTTCGGGCTCGGCTTCGTCTCGGCGGTATTCGACAACATCCCGCTCACCGCACTGGCTCTGCAGCAGAATGGCTACGACTGGGGCATGCTGGCTTTCGCGGTCGGCTTCGGTGGCTCGATGATCTGGTTCGGGTCCTCGGCCGGCGTCGCACTGTCGAGCCTGTACGCGGAGGCACGTTCGGCGGGCCGCTGGCTGCGCCACGGCTGGCACGTGCCGCTCGCCTACGTCATCGGGTTCCTGGCGCTGTACCTGCTGCTCGGCTGGAATCCCCGGCCGGTCTAGTCGATGAGACGCCGGCCAGTCGCGAACAGCAGCCACACCAGCGTGCCGGCTGCGGCGACCGCAGCCGCCAGCACGAAGGCCGCGTCGAACGAGCCGGTCTGATCGACCAGCCAGCCGGTCACGGCGACGCCGATGACGCCGGGCACCGTGCCGGCGGTGTTGGTCAGCCCCATCAGCACGTCGGCGTGGCGCGGTGCGATGTCGAGATGATTCGGCGCGAAGCCCGCCCAGGTGAAGCCGAGCGCGCCGAGCGCGCAGCACATCACGAGCAGCGCCGCGACCGGCGTCGGCGCGTCGCGCGCCAGCAGCAGACACAGGCCAGCGCCGAGCAGCCCGGCGCTCTGCATCAGCTTGCGCACCGTGGTCACGTTGACGCCGCGGCGGATCATGCCGTCGGCGAGCCACGCGCCCAGGTTGATCGTCGTGAACATCGCCAGCCACGGCGCCGCCGAGAACAGTCCGGCGTTGATCAGACTGAGGTCCTGGGTGGCGCGAAAGTAACTCGGCAGCCACGACAGCAGCATGTACAGGATCCAGTTGCTGCAGAAATGATTGAACACCAGCGCCCACACCGCCGGCAGCGCCAGCAGCCGGCGCCACGGCGTCGGGCCCGACCGCTCGCGCTTGTCGTCGGCCGTGGCCAGCAGCGCGCGTTCGGCGGCAGAAATGCGCGGGTGCTCAGCCGGACTGTCGTGGACCAGCGCGAACCACGCGGCCGTGACCACCAGGCCGGCGGCGCCGAACACGTAGAACACCGACTGCCAGCCCCAGTGGGTGACGATCCAGCCGGTGGTCAGCAGCGCAAATACCGTACCGGCCGGCACGCCGCTCAGCAGCACCGCGACGAAACGCGAGCGTTCGTTCTGCGGAAACCAGCGTGCGCCGAGGTAGTATCCGGCCGGAAACGTGGCCGCCTCGCCGAGGCCCATGCCGACGCGCGCCAACAGCAGCACCGGCAGCGACACTGCGGCGGCCAGCGGCGTCAGGATCGTGAACAGCGACCACCAGGCGATCGCCGCGCCCATCACGATCCGGCCGCCACAGCGGTTGGCGAGCCAGCCACTCGGCACCTGGAAGATCATGTAGCCGATAAAGAACGACGACAGCACCAGGCCCTTGGTCGTCTGCGACCAGCCGAACGCTTCCTGCATCGCGATCGCGGCGACCGAGATATTGACGCGGTCGATGTAGCAGACAAAGGCCGCGGCGAAGCACAGGAGCAGCAGCGTCAGGCGCTGCGGCCAGCGCGGCTGCGCCGGATCGGTGCCAGCAATCGTCATGCCGTCCCCCTGATTCAGTTCTGCGCCAGAAATCCGCGCAACCCGTCCCAGGCCGCCGGCTCGGTCAGGAACGGCGCGTGGCCGACCTCCGGCACAGTCACAACCTGCAGGTCCGGCTTGCGGCGCTGCATCTCCGCCAGCGTGGCCGGACTCAGGATATCGCTGCTGCCGCCGCGAATCACCAGCGTCGGGATCGGCGCCAGCGCCACGAACAGCGGCCACAGATCGGTGAGCGCGCTCGAGCCCGGCGCCACCGTCCGCGCGATCGCCGGGTCGTAGTCCGGCACGATGTGCCCGTCCGCCGTCTCGCGACAGGTTCGCCGCGCGAACCGCAGCCAGAACTCCGCGCCCGATTCGCGCGGGAAGGCGATCTGGTGGATGTCCTGGCAATAGCGCGCCGCGGCGTTCCAATCTGCGGCGCTCATCGGCTTGCCGGCATAGCCCTGGATGCGCGTGATACCGGCCGCGTCCACTTCCGGGCCGATGTCGTTGAGCACGGCCGCCGCCAGGACCTGTGGTGCGTGGGCGGCGGTGATCATCGTCATCAGTCCGCCCATCGAGGTGCCGACGAACACCGCACGGTCGATGCCGAGCCGAGAGAGCAGGCCGAGCATGTCGCCAACGTAGGTGCCGGGGTGGTAGCGCTCCGGCTGCGAATCCGGGTCGGAGCCACCACGGCCGCGCTGCGAAGCGACGATGACCCGGCGGCCGAGCCCGGCGATCCGCGGCGCCAGTTCCTCGAAGTCGCGGACGTTGCGGGTCAGGCCATGCAGGCACAGGACCGGCGTTCCGGCCAGTGCGCCGGCCGGCGCATAGTCGCGATACTCGAGGCGCGGGCCGTCGGCCGTCGTGAACAATCCAGCCGTGTATGGCACAGTCATCTTCGGTCACTCCTGCGGGGCGAGTTGCGGCCGCGGTTCGATCCAGTCACGGCGCAGCCGTGCCGCACTGAGGAAGAACAGGCCGGCGGCCAGCAAGTAGAAGCCGGTGCCGGCCAGGATCGAATAACGCAGCGACTCGTCACCGTACTGGCTGCGCATGCTGTCCGACAGGGCTCCGATCAGCAGGTCGCCGAGACCGATCCCGACCAGATTATTGACCAGCAGGAACATCGCTGTCGCGGTGGTGCGCATGCCGGGCGGAACGATGTGCTGGAAGGCGGTGACCGCCGGCCCGATCCAGGCAATGCCGAGCGCGGTCGGCACCAGCAGCGCGAAGAATACGGCCGGCAGCGATGGCGACAGGATGCCGAGGACGTAACAGGGCACGGCGGCGAGGAACGCCCGCGCCGGCACCAGCGCATAGGCGCCGCGGTCGCGCTGGCCCAGCCGGTCGGCGAAATAGCCGCCGAGAAACAGGCCCAGGCAGCCACCGATCAGGACGATCAGCCCGTAGAAGTACGAGGCATAGAGCAGCGCTCCGGCCTCAGCCGGAACCAGCCACGCCGGCAGCCACGCAAGCGCCTGCGGCAATGCGTCACCGTGCGAGCGCACAAAGAATGCCGGCAACCAGGCGAACAGGCCGTAGCCCATGATCGAGGAACAGGCCGCCCCGAAAGCCAGCGTCCAGAACGAGCGCTTCGCCAGCAGCGTCCGCGCGACCTCGCCAACACTCGCGCGCACACTCGATGCACTGCCGTCGAAGCGTCCGCGTTGCGGCTCGCGTACGCTCCACAGAAACAGCGGCGCCAGCGCGAGGCCGGCCAGGCCGACGATCAGGAACGCCGCCCGCCAGTCGAGCACGGTGGCGATCACGCCGCCGAAGACGATGCCGGTCGCGCCGCCGATCGGGATGCCGAATGAGTAGATCGCCAGCGCCCGCGCCCGCCGCTCCGGCGGGAAGTAGTCGGCCACGACCGAATACGAGGGCGCGATACCGCCGGCCTCGCCGACGCCGACCCCCATCCGCGCGAAGAACAGTTGCACGGCGCTGCCGACCAATCCGCAGGTCGCAGTCATGACACTCCACAGTGCCAGCGCCGCGCCGATGATACGCACGCGGTTGCTGCGGTCGGCGAGCCAGGCAATCGGCACGCCGAGGGTCGAATAGAAGATCGCGAACGACACGCCGCGCATCAGGCCGATCATCGTGTCGCTGACGCCGAGTTCCTGCTGGATCGGGATCGCGAGGATGCCGATGATCTGCCGGTCGATGAAATTGAAGGTGTAGACGACGACCAGCATCACCAGGACGAAGGCCCGATAGCCTGCCGTCCCGGTCGCTGGATCCGTGGTCATCCGTGCCCCGTCTGGTCCGCCTGCCAGTAGGGCGCGCGCAATTCGCGTTTCAGCAGTTTGCCATTGGCGTTGCGCGGCAGGCTCGGGCGCAGCTCGACCTCGTGCACCCGCTGCTGCCGGCCGAGCCGCCCGTTGACCCATTGCTTCACGCTGGCCGCGTCTTCGCCGGCGCCGGCCCGCAGCACGACCAGCGCCAGCGGCGTCTCGCCCCACTTCGCACTCGGCACGCCGAACACCGCGCAATCGGCGACCGCCGGATGCTGCATCAGCACCGCCTCGATATCGGCCGGATAGACGTTCTGACCGCCGGAGATGATCAGGTCCTTCTTGCGATCGGTGATGTACAGGTAACCCTCGGCGTCGATCCGGCCGATATCGCCGGAACGCAGCCACCGGCGGCCGCGCGCGTCGGTCCAGAAGGCCTCGGCGGTGGCCTCCGGCCGCCCCCAGTACCCGACCATCGCGATCCGTGACAGCGCGATGATCTCGCCCGGTTCGCCCCACGGCAGGATGCGCCCGTCCTCGCTGAGGATCGCTAGATCCTCGCCGGGCAGCGGCTTGCCGACCGAGCCCATGCGTCCCGGCGCCTCCTCCGGTGCCAGCGTGGTAATGACGCCCTCGGTCGAGCCGTACAGCTCGATCAGACCGCAGGCGAACTGTTCGAACACGCGCTGCTTGACCGCCAGCGGCAGCGGCGCGCCGCAGCACATCATCCCCTGCATCGACGAGCGGTCGAAGCGCGCGAACTCCGGATGCTCGACCACGCGCTGGAACTGCACCGGCACCATGGCCAGGTGCGTGATGCGCTCGCGCTCGATCGTCGCCAGCACGTCGCGCGCCTCGAAGCCGCGGCGCACGACCAGCGCGCCGCCGGCCAGCAGCGTCGGCAGCATGCTGGCCCAGCTGATGTTGGAAAACAGCCCGGTGACGACCAGCGTGCGCGCGTCGCTGTGATGGCGCAGCGCAATGCCGAGGTCGTACGCGGTATCGATGCGGCAGCCGTGGCTGTGGGCGATGCCCTTGGGCTGACCGGTCGTGCCCGACGAATAGATGATGTTGCACAGGTCGTCACGGCCGAGCGGCACCTCAGGATCCTGCGGCGACTGCGCGTCGCGCCAGGCGTGATAGTCCGACCAGTCGGCCGGGCCGCCGCCACCGGCGACGACCCGCAGCGGCACGCCGCTGCCGCAGGCCACCAGCCGGGCGGCGTGCTCACTGGTGGCGATGACCGCCCGCACCCCGGCGTCGGCCAGCATGCCGCCGATCGCCTCATCGGCAATCGTCGTGTTGAGCGGCGCGACGATCGCGCCGGACTTGATCGCGCCGAACAGCACCTCGGCCATCGCCGCGCCGTTGCTCATGACGACGCCGACGCGCTCGCCCCGGCCGCAGCCCGCCGCGATCAGACCGTTGGCGACCCGGTTGGCGCGCTGATCGAGCGTGCCCCAGTCGAGCCGCTCCTCGTCGGTGATCAGCGCCGGCGAGCGGCCGCGCCAGCGGCCATGCAGGCTGAAGACCCGCGGCAGGATCGGCACCGGTGCGGACATCTCAGAAGCGGAACTCCACGGCCGCCGTGACCGTGCGCGGGTTGCCGTAGAACGCCAGCACCGAGTTGTCGGTGGCCGCCACCGGAAAGTTGTAGCCGGAGGTGATGTAGCGCTCGTCGCCGAGGTTGCGCCCGTACAGGCCGAGGCGCCAGCGCTCATCTGCCGACTTCCAGGTGATCGAGGCGTCATACAGCCAGTAGGCCGGCTGGTCGATCAGCGGAATCGCCTGCTCGAATTGCTGGGTGGCGCTGCGGTAGGCGGCCGTCAGCCCCAGCGTCAGCGTCCCCTCCGCGCTGCCGAGCGCCAGCGGCACGGCCCAAGTCAGGTTGCCACTGCCGGTCCAGTCCGGCGTGTTCTGCACGTCGCGCTGGCTGGCGACATTGGTCCCGGCGACGACGAACTCCGTGTACCTGGCATCCATGTAGCCGAACGACAGCGCGGCGCTGAAATGCTCGGTGAACCGCAGCGAGCCTTCGAACTCGATGCCATCGATCCCGGCGGCGCCGGCGTTGGTGACGGTACCGACGAAGCTGACCGGCGGCCCGAGCACGACGACCGAGCCCGGGATCTGCACGTCGGTGTAGTCGGCGAAGAAGAACGCCGTGTTCATCCGCGCCCGGCCGTCCAGCAACACCGCCTTGGCGCCCAGTTCCCAGGATTCCACGAACTCCGGCAGGAAGCCGCTGCGGATGTCGGGATTGGCGAAGTTGCCGCGCGGATCGAAGCTGCCGCCCTTGAAGCCCTTGGCATACGAAGCGTACAGGTTGAGATCCGGACCCGGCTTCCAGGCGACGATCACGCGCGGCGTGAACGCATCGTCGGTGCGCCTGCCGTGGAAGTTCGGCACCACTTCTTCGCCGTCGACGGTCACGGTCGGCGTGATGTTGACCGCGGCGCTGTTGCCGAAATACGGCGAGTACACGCCGAGATAGGTCTGCCGGCGCACGTGCGAGCTGCGCTCGTCCTCGGTGTAGCGGCCGCCGAGCGATACGCTGAACTCATCGCTCAGCTTGTAGGTAGCCTCGCCGAACAGGGCCCAGGTCTTCGTATCCACGTCGCCGAGCGTGAAGCTGGTCGCAACTCGGAACACGACATCGAAGGCATTGAACGCGTTGGCGTCGAGGTAATAGGCCCCGCCGACGAAACTGAGCCGCTCGCCCTCGTAGTTGAGCTGCAGTTCCTGGCTGAACTGTTCGTTCTCGTAGACGACGATGCCGTCGAAAGTCTGCGCCGGCGTCGAGTCGAAGTCGATCAGCGAGTGCGTCTCGTCCTCGCGCCAGGCCGAGATCGAGCGGACCAGCCAGTTCTCGGCTGGCGACCAGTCGATCAGGAGCTGGCCGCCGGTACCCACGAGGCTGGCATCGGAAAACGGCGCGGTGGTGGCGATCCCGGCGGTCGTGTCGAAGTCACCATCCAGCAGGTACTGCTGCCCCGTCGACACCGACGGCAGCAGGCGGTAGCCGTGGCGCGGTGAAGAATCGTCCTCGACCCGGTCCACCGCCAGGCGTACGAGAAAGTCCGCCGACGGCTCCCACTCGGCCGAGAAACGCGCGGCGATCACGTCCTTGTCGTAGTTCTCCTCGCCGGTGGTCAGGTTGTCGCCAAAGCCGTCGCGCTGGAAGCTGCCGAAGGCGGCGCCGATGCGCAAGGTCTCGGTCAGCGGCGCGGAACCGGAGACGATCGCGTCGAACTGGTTGTAGCTGCCGTAGGCGACGCGCACGCGCGCCATCGCTTCGTGCGGGTCCGGCCGGCGGGTCACGTACTTGACCGCGCCGCCGATCGTGTTGCGGCCATACAGCGTGCCCTGCGGGCCGCGCAGCACCTCGACGCGCTCGAGGTCGTAGACATCGAGCACCGCGCCCTGCGGGCGGTTCAGGTAGACATCGTCGAGGTAGATGCCGACGCCCTGCTCGAAGCCGGCGACCGGGTCCTGCTGGCCGACGCCGCGGATGAAAGCCGTCAGTGTCGAATTGGTCGCGCGCGAGTTCTCCAGCGTGATGTTCGGCGTCGTCTGGGTGATCGCCGTGAGATCCTGCGCCCCGGCATCGATCAATGCCTCACCGGAAATCGAGGTGACGGCGACCGGCACGTCCAGCAGCGTTTCCTCGCGCCGCCGCGCGGTGACCACGATCTCGTCGACCTGGGCCACGCCCGGTTGCTGCGCGGCGGCCAGGCCGCCCGTCGCCAGGCCGCCGGTCCCGGCAGCCGCCATCGCCAGCCACAACGCCCGCTTGTTCATCGGATTCCTCCCCTGAAAGGCTGCTGAGTATTAATCAATCGCCTGATTAATTATTGAAAGGGTACCTGCGTCTGGTAGCCTTGTCAACAGCCAGCCGCGGCCGCGCCGCGGCGGCCCGTCGTACAGGAGCACGGTGGATGTCCAAGGTCCGGACCAGACGCCAGAGCGCGTCGGCGGCCGCGCCCCAGCGGGCGCGGCTCGTGGCGCGGCGCACGAAGCCGGGGCGCCCGCCGAAGAACAGCGCCGACCCCGCTCTGCGCGAACGCATCCTCGACGTGGCCGAAGCGCAGTTCTCGCGCCATGGCTACGACGCGGTCTCGACCCGCGCCGTAGCCCGCGCGGTCGGCGCGACCCCGGCGATGATCCACTACTACTTCAACAGCAAGCGCGAACTCTTCGACGCAGTCTTCGCGCGCCGCGCCGATGTCATCAATACCGAGCGCATGGCCGCGCTCGATGCGTACGCTGCGCGGGCCGGCGCCAACGTGACTGTCGAGGGCGCGATTGCGGCCTTCCTGCGCCCCGCGCTGGCCAAGTTTGCGGAAGGCGAAGGCTGGCGCAACTATCTGACGCTGGTCGCGCAGGTCGGCAACAAGCACGAGTGGGGCGGCGAGGTCATGACCCGCTCGTTCGACCCGGTGATCCAGCGGCTGATCGCCATCATCCGCAAGGCGCTGCCGGGGGCGAGCGACGTCAACCTGTACTGGGCGTACCACTTCCTGTCGGGCGCGCTGCTGCTGACGCTGTCCGAGACCGACCGCATTGATCGCCTGTCGGCGGGCCTGTGTCGCTCCGTCGACATCCCGTCGATCGAGCCGCGCATGGTCGAATTCGCCGCCGCCGGCTTCCGCCGCGTGTGCGGCGCAGCGCCCGGCTGACCCCCCGCCCGCGCGCGGCTCGCGCGGCGCCGCGCTACCAGTGCACGCCGCGCAGGATCGAGGCGAAGATCACCGCCTCCTGGTTCGGCGGCCGGGCCGCGCCCGCGTCATCCTTCGCCCCGCCCGCCGCGACCGAATCCGGGAACATGCGGAAGGCGGTGTTCATGATGACTTCGGTGATGCGCGGCGCCGCGAGGTGCAGCATCTCGGCGGCGAGGCCGAGGCGCGTGGCGATGCGCTTTGGCCGGTCGATGATCGCCTCGGCGATCATGTCGGCGGCCTCCTCCGGCGTCGCCACCGGCATCTGCTCATAGATCCGGGTCGGCGCGATCATCGGCGTGCGCACCAGCGGCATGTTGATGATCGTGAAAGTCACGCCGCGATCGGCGTACTCGGCCGCGGCGCAGCGGGTCCACGCCTCCATCGCCGCCTTCGAGGCCACGTAACCGGAGAAGCGCGGCGCGTTCGACAGCACGCCGATCGATGAGATGTTGACCACGTGGCCGTGGCCGCGCGCCAGCATCGACGGCAGCAGCGCCATGGTCAGGCGGATCAGCGCGTAGTAATTGAGTTGCATCAGCCGTTCGAAGTCGTGGAACCGGTCGTGCGACAGATCGATCGAGCGGCGGATCGAGCGGCCGGCGTTGTTGACCAGCACGTCGACGCCGCCGTGCTCGGCCAGCACGCGCGCGGCGAACGCGTCACAAGCAGCATAGTCGGCGAGGTCGCAGGGATAGGCGAACACGTGGCCGCCGTGCGTGGCGATCTCGGCGCGCGCCGCCTCGAGCCTGGCCGCATCGCGGGCCGCGATGATCACGCGGGCACCGGCTTCAGCACAGCGTTTCGCGGCGGCCAGACCGATGCCCGAAGAGCCGCCGGTGATGACCACGACCTTGTCGCGCACAGCGCCAGCGAGGCTGCGGTCCAGCGACAGCTCCGGGTCGAGGTGCCGTTCCCAGTAGTCCCACAGGCGCCAGGCGTAGTCCTCGAGCGGCGGTACGCGGATGTCGGTGTCGGCCAGCAGCCGCTGCGCATGGGTCGCGTCGAAGCGCGTCGGCCAGTTGACGAATCGGAGCACGTCGCGCGGGATGTGCAGGTCGCGCAGCACGGTATCGAGCACCTGTTGCAACGGCTGATAGCCCGCCAGCGTCTGCGTGACGATGCCGGGCACCGCGCCGAGCAGGCGCGGCTCGATGCGGAAGGCCATGGTCGGCGCGTGTCCGGCGCGCGCGAACAGATTCAGCACTTCGCCGACCCGGCGCGGGCGCGGATCGGTCAGGTGGAAGCACTGGCCATCCTCGCCTTCGACGTGCGCGAGGTGATCGAGCGCCGCGGTTACGAAGTCCACCGGCACGAGATTGATGTAGCCGCCCTCGAGCCCGACCAGCGGGAACCACTGCGGCAGCGTGCGCCGCAGCTTCTGGATCATCTTGAAGAAGTAGTACGGGCCGTCGCTCTTGTCGATCGCGCCGCTGCGGGAGTCGCCGACCACGATGCCCGGCCGGTAGATGCGCCACGGGCGCCGGCAGTGATGCCGCACCAGCCCCTCGGAATCGTGCTTGGTGCGGAAGTACGGATGATCGAGGCCGCTGGTGGCCTCCTCGAACATGTCCTCGCGGAAGGTGCCCGGATACAGGCCGGCGGATGCGATCGAACTGACCAGATGGAAGCAGCCGGCGCGAATTGTCTCGGCGAACTGAATCGCGTGGTCTGTGCCGACAACATTGGCCGTGTTCTGATCCTCGGCGCTGGCCGCGAGGTCGTAGACCGCGGCCAGATGGAACAGGTGCCGGACCCGCCCCTTGAGCTTGCCGAGGTCCGCGGCTGCTATGCCGAGATTCGGTTCGGCCAGATCGCCGGCAACGGGCACCACGCGGCCGGCCTGGGAACCCCAGCGCTCGCGCAAAGCCTCGAACTTCGCCAGCGATTGCGGGCGCACCAGCACGTAGATGCGCCCGCTGCGGGCCAGCAGCCGCTCGACCAGGCGGCGGCCGATGAATCCAGTGGCGCCGGTGACGAAGTACGACATGATTCCCCCCCCTGCGCAGCCGCCCGGTCAGAGCTGGGTCTGGACTTCCTCGACCCGCACCACCAGCGCGCCGCGCGCCCACGGGAACTTCGCCCGGACCTGCGCGACCACCTCGCCCGCGGTGACGATCTCGCCGATGCCGAGCGCGCGCAGGTAGCCACCCCAGTTGCCGACCACATGCGGTCCGTCCTCGCCGCGCGTCACGATGGCCACGAATTCGGTGGCTTCGCAGACTTCGCGGCCGACGCCTTCGATCTTTGCCATGGGTCCGACCTCCCTGCGGCAGTATAGCCCTGCCCTGCGGATCGGACACTACGGCTGACGCGCGCCCCGCAGCGGCAACGAAATCTCGACACACAGTCCACCACCGGGGCGATTCCGAACGCTGATCGTGCCGCCGTGCTGCTGCACCGCGCGGCGCGCAATCGCCAGACCGAGGCCGAAGCCGGGGCCCGACTGGCCGTTCGCGCCGCGATAAAACGGCTCAAAGATCGCCGGCAGATCGGCCGCCGGCACGCCGGGGCCGCGATCGCAGACGCTGAGCCGGAACTGCCCGTCGGCCGCGAGGGACGCTGCGACCTCGACGGTCGTACCGGCCGCCGTGTAGCGCACCGCGTTGCGGATCACGTTCTCGAAGGCCCGGTGCAGCAGTTCCGCGCGCACCTCGGCCCGGATCTCGCCCGGCGCGATCTCGAGTTGCAGGTCACGTCCCGCCGCCCGCGCCTCGAAACCTGCGTCGTCGGCGATCGTCGCGACCAGCTGACCGAGATCCAGCGCTTCGATCGGGGTATCCACGACGCCGGCCTCGAGCCGCGACAGCGCCAGCACTTCGCCGACCAGTTCGTCGAGGCGCCCGGCCTCGCGCTCGATGCGGCCGAGCGTCGCCTCGCACCGCGCCGGATCCTGGCGCGCGAGACCGATGGCGGCCTGCAGCCGCGCCAGCGGTGAACGCAGCTCGTGCGAAACATCGTGCAGCAACTGGCGCTGTGCGCCGAGCAGCACCTGCAGGCGCGCGGCCATCGCATCGAAATGCCGGCCGAGGTCGGCGATCTCGTCGCGGCGCCGACCGATGCGCGGCTGCACGCGTTCGTCGAGCCGGCCCTCGGCCACAGCGGCGAAGGCCACGCGCAGATGCCCGAGCGGCCGCGCGAAATAGCCGGCGAGCATCGCGCTGAAGACCAGGCTCGCGACCAGGCCGGCGAGGATCAGCAGCCACGGCCCGAGCAGATCCCGCCCGCCAGGGCCGCCGCGGCGTGCCTCGACCACGAACAGCAGATATTCCTCGCCGGCGACCGCGACATGGCGGACTGCCGGCTCGCCGGGCCCGACCGGCCCGAGGCGCGCAAGACCGCGCGCAATCCGCAGGCTGCCGGCGGGCGCCGGACGGCCGAGCAGTTCGCGCCCGTCGTGGTCCACGACGAACAGCAGCAACCCGCCGCGGTGGCGGTGACGGTGCTCGTGCAGCCACTCGCGCAGCTCCTGCGGGCCGTCGTGCAGCAGCGCCGCCGCCGCGCCGTTGACCAGTTGCGCAGCCCGCGGGCCGGCGGCCGGCCGCAGCTCGCGCTCCTGCCACTCACTGCGCAGCACGACGCCAACGCCGACGATCAGCCCGGCGACGAGTACGCTGACCCAGAAGCCGAAGAAGAATTTCCAGAACAGTCGGCCCATGCTCAGTCCCGGATGAGCTGATAGCCAACGCCGCGCAGCGTGCGGATCCACGGCGCACCGTCGGCGCGCGGCCCGAGCTTCTGGCGGATGCTGGACAGATGCACGTCGATGCTGCGGTCGAAGCGCGCGAGCGGGCGACCGAGTCCCTGCTCGGACAGCTCGGCGCGACTGACCACGCGGCCGGCGCTGCGCGCCAGCACTTCGAGCAGATTGAACTCGGCACTGGTCAACGGCAACGGCCGGCCGTGCCATGTGGCCGTGCGCGCCTGCGGGGTCAGCGTCAGCGGTCCGGCAGTCAGCGGCGCCGCTGCATGGCCTCGCTCCGGCGCCTGCGTCCGCCGCAGGATCGCGCGCACGCGCGCGACCAGCTCGCGCGGCGTGCACGGCTTCGGCACGTAATCGTCGGCGCCCAGCTCGAGACCGACGATGCGGTCGACGTCATCGCCGCGCGCGGTCAGCATCAGCACCGGCACCCGGCTGCGTTCGCGGATGCGGCGCAGCGTTTCGATGCCGTTCAACCGCGGCAGCATCACGTCGAGTACGACGATGTCGTGGCCGCCGGTGAGCGCCGCCTGCACGCCGCTCTGTCCGTCGTGTACGGCGTCCACCTCGAAGCCGTCCCGCTCCAGGTACTCCCGGAGCAGGCCGGTCAGTTCGACGTCGTCATCGACGAGCAGTACCCGGGCCACGGTGCCGACGATGAGCAAGATCGCGGCGCCACGCAAGTCCGCTGGCAGAACTTTACCCAACTTTACCCACGCGCTGACGCTCACAGGAGCGTCCTGCGGCGATACTGCGCCGCCACTACCGATCAGGAGACTGCCATGACCGAACACCGTCCTGTGCTGACCCGGGCCCTGCTCGCCGGAACCGTCGCGCTCGCGCTGCCGCTCGTTGCGCTGGCCCGCCCGGGTGCAGGCCTGCGCTGCGACACCCGCATGGACAACGACCACCGGCCGCACGAGCTGTGCTGCGAGCACCACGAACACCCCCGCCACCGGGGCCACGACGCTCCGGATGGCGACCATCCCTGGATGCGGGTGCACGGACTCGACCTCAGCGACGGGCAGCGCGAGCAGATCCGCAGGCTGATGCGCGACGCGGCCGAGGCGCAGCAGGAGCGCGCCGAGTCGCTGCGGCGGAGCCACGACGAGTTGCGCGAGCTGGCGTTGTCAGCGGACTACAGCGAGGCGAAGCTGAAGTCGCTGGCCGAGGCCAGCGGCCGCACCGCGACGGAGCTCGCCGAGCTGCGCGCGCAGACCGCCCGCAAGGTCTACGAAATCCTGACGCCGGAACAGCGGCAGCAGCTCGCGGCACGCCGCAAGGAGCGCCTGGAGCGACGCGAGGAGCGGATGGAGCGCCGCGAGCCAGGGCTGGAGCGGTGCCCGGCCTGCCTGGAACGGTGCGAGCACGAGGACCATGCGCCGGAAGGCAGCCGCTGATATGCCGTGGCGCGACACACCGGCCGCTTACGGCCTGGTCTCACGGCTGAACCACTGGATCGGCGCGGCCGCGGTCATCACGCTGCTCGGCATCGGCCTGTACTTCGAGGACCTGCCGCGCGGCCCGGAACTGCGCTACTGGATGGACCTGCACGTCGGCATCGGCGCGCTGGTGTTGCTGCCGCTGGTTTTCCGTCTGGGCTGGCGCTGGACCACGCCGTCGCCGCAACCGCTGCCGCAGCGGCCGTGGCTGCAGCGGACCAGCCGCGTGACGCACGCGCTGCTGCTCGGGCTGATCGCAGTCATGCTGGTCAGCGGGCCGCTGGCGCTGTGGAGCGGTGGCCGGCCGATCGATGTGTTCGGCTGGTTTGCGCTGCCGAGCCCGATGGCCGAGCAGCACGAGCTGCACGAAGCGCTGGAGGAAGTCCATGGCGCCGGCAGCACCCTGCTGCTGTGGCTGATCATCCTGCACGTCGGCGCTTCGCTCTGGCACACGCTCCTCGAGCGCAACCGGGCCGCCCTCGCCCGGATGCTCGGCCCACCGCCGGGCTGATCCGCCGCCGCGCCGGGCGCACTCCCCGCCCGGCCCGGTTTTGTGCTTCACTCTGGTTCCGATGAGCGGAACCGAGCGCATGTCCCCGGTCGATGCCGCCTGGCTGCGGATGGACCGCGCGACCAATCTGATGATGATCGTCGGAGTGGTCGTGTTCGACGGCCGGGTGGACTTCGCGCGGTTCCGGCGCACCCTGGCGCAGCGCTTCATGGTCTTCCCGCGCTTCCGCTGCCGGCCGATCGCCGGGGCGCTGGGCGCCCACTGGGAGACGGATCCCGACTTCGACCTCGACGCACATCTGGTCCGTGTCGCGCTGCCCGCGCCGGCCGGGCAGGCCGAACTCGAAACCCTGGTGTCGCAGCTCGCCGGTACCGATTTCGACCGGCGGCGGCCGCTCTGGCAATTCCACTTCGTCGAGAACTTCGCCGGCGGCACCGCCGCGATCCTGCGGATCCATCACTGCTACGCCGATGGCATCGCCATGATCCGCGTATTCCTGACGCTCACGGATCCCGGGCCACGACCGCGCCCGCCGGCGGAGCAGACAGCGGGCGTCACCGCTGCGGCGGAGCGCAGCTCCTGGCTCAAACGACTCGGCATCCCGGGAACCGGCCTGATCGACGAAGCGCTGGCGGGCGGCTCGGCGTGGCTGGAGCGCGCTACCGGGCTGGTGCGCGACCCGGCCCGGGCCGGCGAACTCGCCGGCCATGCGCTCGGCATCGCCACAGAACTGGCGCGCGTCGCGGCGCTGCCCGACGATCCGCCGACGCCTTTCCGCGGCCCGCTCGGCACGCGCAAGACCGCCGTCTGGACCGGGCCGCTGCCGCTGTGGGAAGTGCAGGCCATCGCGCGGACGCTCGGCTGCACGGTCAATGACGTGCTGCTGTCCAGCGCGGCCGGCGCGCTCGGTGCCTATCTGCGCGAGCATGGTGAAAGCACCGACGGCCTGATGCTGCGCGCCACCGTGCCCGTGAACCTGCGCGACCCGGCCGGCGCCGCCGCGCTCGGCAACCATTTCGGGCTCGTCTTTCTGGAATTGCCGGTCGGCATCCGCAATCCGCTGGAGCGCGCCTTCGCCGTGCATACCGCGATGGCGGCGCTGAAGAGTTCCTATCAGCCGCTCCTGACCCTCGGCCTGATGGCCGCGCTCGGCACGCTGCCCGAATCGGTCGAGACCGCGGCGATCGACCTGCTGTCCACCAAGGCCAGCCTGGTGGCCACCAATGTGCCGGGCCCGCGCGAGCCCGCCTGGCTGGCCGGACGCCGGATCGAGCGGCTGATCTTCTGGGTGCCGCAGTCCGGCGCGATCGGCCTCGGCCTCAGCATCTTGTCCTACGCCGGCCAGGTACAGTTCGGGCTGATCGCCGATGCGCGCCGCGTGCCGGATCCGGGCGCGGTGACCGCGCGTTGCCGCAGCGAGTTCGAGCAACTCGTGCTGACGCTGCTGCTCGGCCCGCTGCACCCGGAGGAACGCGCCCTCAGTCGGCCAGCTCGGCCTTCGCCTGCTCGACGTCGAGTCGCTCCATCGCATCGGCCGGGACGCAGGCGGCAGCCTTCCGGTACAGCCTGACCGCCTCGTCGTGTTTGCGCTCCCCGTGGATCATCAGCAGCGCGTTGGCGTACTCCATCCAGGCCACGGCCGCGGACGGATTCAGCTTCAGCGCCTGCTGGAAGTGACGCTCGGATTCCGCGGCGCTCGCACCGTAAGTCACGCGACCGGCCAGCGCGCCGACCTTGTCGATGATCTCGGCGTGATACAGGCCGAAGGCGATGTGCGCGTCCGCGTGCCGCGGTTCGAGCTCGAGCGTGCGCTCGAGCGCCGCGCGGACCTTGCCGCCGACGCCCTCGGCGAGCGCCTTGACCACCGAGATCCGCTGCGCATAGCGGCCGAGCACGAAGGCCTGCAGGTACCACGCGTTGGGGTACTCCGGCTCGGCCTGCACCGCCCGCGCCGCCCGGGCGGCGGCCTCCTGCAGCAGCTTGACCGCGCGCGCATCATCGTCGATCAGGTAGGTGGCCTGCACGGCCGCGGCCTTGTTGGCCGCCGCAACCCCGCGCACGCCGAGTTTCGCGCCCTGGCTGATGGCGGCGGCGAAGTCACCCCGATGGAAGGCGCGCCACGCCTCGACGACCGCATCGTCGGCCGGGAACGGCTCGCGGTCGCCGGCATGCAGGCGCTTCCAGTGCTTGCGCAGCGCCGGCCCGGCGTACGTGTAGGGCGCCGCATCGTAGGGAAATCCACCGGCTTTCGCCGCAGCCATCGCGGACTCCTTTGCGGTATTCTTGACCGCAGCAGACAGCCGGCGATTCCGCCGGCGAGGACAGCATCATGGCGGTGAAGAAAAAGGGCAAGCTCGGCGCCGGCGCCGCGGCCTCCGGCGGCCACAACCTGATGGACTCGGCGCATCAGATCTGGCTCGCCGGGCTTGGCGCCCTGTCCCGGGCCCAGGCCGGCGCGCCGAAGATCTTCGAGGAACTGCTGCGCGAGGGCGCGAAACTGCAGGGCGGCGCCTTCGAGACGGCGCAGCGCACGCTGCTCGGCGCGTTCGCCGGCGCGCAGCAGCAGGTCCGGGAGCGCGTCGACAGTGTCCGTGGCCAGGCCGGCGAGACCTGGGACCAGCTCGAGAAGATCTTCCAGATGCGCGTGCAGCGCGCCATGCACCAGCTCGGCATGCCGACCGCCGAGGAGATCACGGCGCTGACGCGCCGCGTCGAACAACTGCAGGCGAGTGTCGACAAGCTCGGGACCCGCGGCACCGCGGCACGGGCCGCGCCGCGCCGGCGCCGGGCGGCCGCCGCGCCGCAAGCGGACTGAACCGCGCGGCCGGCAGCCCGCGACGTGCTGACACCGCAACCGGCCTCGCGCCCCCGGCAGCGTGGCCGCATTGCCGTTGCGCTGGCCGGCGGTGGCCCGCTCGGGGCGTTCTACGAAATCGGCGCACTGCAGGCCCTCGCCGAGGGCATCGACGGGCTCGACCTGTGTGACCTGTACGCGTATGTCGGGGTCAGCTCAGGCGCGATGCTCGCGGCCGGCCTGGCGAATGATCTGACGCCGGTGGACATCGGCCGCATCGTGATCACCAACGATGCCGGCCACGAGGCCGCCGAACCGAGCCTGTTCCTGCGCCCGGCCTTCCGGGAATACGGCCGCCGCGTGGCCGGCGCGCCGCGCCGGCTGCTGACCGGGCTCGGTCGCCTCGCGCTGTGGCCGCTGTCCGGCAGCCTCGCCGAGGTGCTCGAGCCGCTGACCGGGACACTGCCCGCCGGCATCTTCGACAACGGGCCGTTCGAGCGTTATCTGAGCCGACTGTTCACGAGCGGCGGCCGCAGTAACGACTTCCGCCGCCTGCGCCACCGCCTCGTCATCGTCGCGGCCGACCTCAACACCGGGGCCGAGCGGCTGTTCGGCGCGACGGCCGACGAGCGCGTGCCGATCTCGCAGGCCGTGCAGGCGAGCACGGCGCTGCCGGGCCTGTACACGCCGGTGACGATCGACGGTCATGCCTACGTGGACGGCGCGCTGCTGCGCACGATGCACGCCTCGGTCGTGCTCGAGGCCGGCGCGGACCTCGTGTTCTGCATCAACCCGCTGGTCTCGTTCGACGCATCCGCCGGCGGCCGCCAGCTTCCGGACCTGGACCTGACCCGCCACGGCCTGCCGGTCGTGCTCGGCCAGACTTTCCGTTCGCTGATTCAGTCGCGGATGCTCGTGGGCGTCGCTGCCTACCGCCGGCGCTTCCCGCACGCCGATATCCTGCTGTTCGAGCCGGACCGCGGCGACCGCCGGATGTTCTTCGCCACCGTATTCCGCTACACCGATCGCCGCCGCCTCGTCGATCACGCCTACCAGTGCACGCGCCGCGACCTGCTGCGCTCGGCGCCGACGCTGGCACCGGTCCTCGCACGCCACGGCCTGCGCCTGCGGCGCGACGTGCTGGCCGACCCGCAGCGCAGCTTCCACGCGGCGCTCGAACGCCAGCGCCGCGCCAACCGGCGCGTCGCGCAGACTCTGGCGGCGACTCTTGATCGACTCGAAGCACAGCTCGCGAGCAGCGCCGCCGGACGGCGCGGCAGCTTGCAGCTCAGCCGAACGGATCCTGCAGCACGATGGTCTGGTCGCGGTCCGGCCCGGTCGAGACGATGACGATCGGCACCTCGCACAGTTCCTCGAGCCGCGCGAGGTAGGCGCGCGCCGCGCGCGGCAGGGCGGCCAGCGACAGCGCGCCGGCCGTCGGTTCCCGCCAGCCCGGCAGCTCCTCGTAGACCGGCGCGCAGTCCGTGTAATCCGCATCGGCGGGCGGCACCGTCGTCACCTGGCCGTCGCGGCGATAGCCGACGCAGACCAGCAGCCGCTCGAGGCCGTCGAGCACGTCGAGCTTGGTGATGCACAGGCCCGAGATGCTGTTGTGCTGCACGGCGCGCCGCAGCGCCACGGCATCGAACCAGCCGGTGCGGCGCGCGCGGCCGGTCACCGCACCGACCTCGCGGCCGACCTCGGCGAGGTGCCGGCCGGTCGCATCGAACAGCTCGGTCGGGAACGGCCCGGCACCGACCCGTGTCGCATAGGCCTTGCTGATGCCGAGGACGTAGTCGATATGGCGCGGCCCGATGCCGGTGCCGGTCGCGGCATTCGCGGCCACCGTGTTCGACGAGGTCACGAACGGGTAGGTGCCGTGGTCGACATCGAGCAGTGAGCCCTGCGCGCCCTCGAGCAGCACGCCGCCGCCGGCCGCACGGATGCGCAGCAGCTCGGCGCCGACATCGGCCACGAGCGGCGCCATGCGCCCGGCCTGCGCGCGGCAGTCGTCCAGCACTTGGTTGAGGTCCGCCGGCGGCGCGCGGTAGAGCCGGCGCAGCAGGAAGTTGTGGTAGTCGAGCAGCTCGGCAAGCTGCTCGCGGAAGCGCTCGGGCCCGTACAGGTCGGCGACCCGCAGCGCCCGTCGCGCAACCTTGTCCTCGTAGGCCGGCCCGATACCGCGGCCGGTCGTGCCGATCGCCCGGTTGCCGCGCGCCGCTTCGCGCGCGCGGTCGAGCAGCACGTGCGACGGCAGGATCAGCGGACAGTGCGCGCTGAGCCGCAGCCGCTCGTACACCGGTACGCCGCGCGCGACCAGCATGTCCGCCTCGCTGAGCAGCGCCGCCGGCGACAGCACCACGCCGTTGCCGATGAAACAGTGCACGCCGTCACGCAGAATGCCGGACGGGATCAGCGACAGCACGGTGCGTTCACCGCCGATCACCAGCGTGTGCCCGGCGTTGTGCCCGCCCTGGAAGCGCGCGACCGCCGCGCAACGGCCGGTCAGCAGATCGACGACCTTGCCCTTGCCTTCATCGCCCCACTGGGCGCCGACTACGACGACGGTACTGGCCACGGCTCACCCGCCCGGCGAACGCACGAACCACAGCAGCAGCAGACCGGCCGCGATGCTGATCAGTCCGACCATCCGCAACTGGCCGTCGGGCACGTTCGCGAGCGTGGTCAGCGCGCGGCGGACCGCACCGGGCCCGGCGAATGGCAGCAGCCCCTCGAACACCAGCAGCAGGCCGAACGCGGCCGCGAGATCGGACCAGGCGACGTTCATCGGCGGCTCAGCGCGTGGACTGCTTCAGATAGCGGAAGAACTCGCTGTCCGGGGCGAGGACCAGCACGTCGTTGGGCTGACCCAGCGAATGGCGGTAGGCCTGCAGGCTGCGGTGGAACGCGTAGAACTCCGGGTAACGCTGGTAGACACGGGCATAGGTCGCGGCGGCCTGGCCGTCGCCCTCGCCACGGATCTTCTCCGCGTCGCGGTTCGCGACCGCGAGCAGCTCGGTGCGCTCGCGCTCGGCCTCGGCGCGGATGCGCTGCGCCTGCTCGTCGCCCTCGGCGCGCAACTGCGAGGCCTGGCGGGCGAAGTCCTGCCGCATCCGGTTGAACACCGAATCGGAGACCTCGGCCGGCAGGTCGATGCGCTTGACCCGCACGTCCACCAGCGCCACGCCGAGCTGGCCGACCGACTGGCCGGCAAACTGCAGGATGTCGTTCATGAACTCGGCGCGCTCGGAGGCGACGACCTGCTGCAGCGTGCGTTTTGCGATCACGCCCTTGAGCCCGTCCTTGACGTTCTCGGCGAGGCGGCCCGCGGCCACGTTCTCATCGCCACCGGTCGCCTGGTAATACTGGCCGACATCGGCGATCCGCCACTTGATGTAGAAATCGACATCGAGAATCTTGCTCTCGCTGGTCAGGAACTGCTCGGCCGGGTAATTGCGCGTCAGCACGCGCCGGTCGAACTTGCGCACCTCGTTGATCAGCGGGATCATGAAATGCAGGCCGGGTTCGTAGTCGGCCCGCACGATCTCGCCGAAGCGGAACTTGATCGCCAGCTCGGTCTCGTGCACCTGAAACACGGCGCGGCTGAGCGCCAGCAGGACGAGCGCAGCGCCGATGAGCGTCGGCAGGACCCGGCTGTTCATCAGCGCTCCTTCCGCGCGCGCGGATCCATTGCGGCATCGGGCTCCGCTGCCGGCTCGATCGGCGAGCCGTCTTCCATGCGGATCGTCGGCGGCGTATCGACCGGCGGATTGCGCTGGCTGCGCCGCTCGATCAGGCGGTCGAGCGGCAGGTACAGCATGTTGCCGCTGCCCTTGGTATCGACGATGACCTTGGCCGAGGAACCGAGCACCTGCTCCATCGTCTCGAGATACAGGCGGCGGCGCGTGACCTCGGGCGCGCGCTCGTACTCGGCGGCGAGCTGCGCGAAGCGCGTGGTCTCGCCGTCGGCGGCCGCGATCACCCGTGCGCGGTAGGCCTGCGCGCCCTCGAGCTGACTGGCCGCCAGGCCGCGCGCCTTCGGCACGATGTCATTGGCGTAGGTCTTGGCGGCCAGCGTCGCGCGGTCCTTGTCCTCGCGCGCCTTGATCGCGTCCTTCTGCGCCGGCGACACCTGATCGGGCACGTTGACGTCCTGCAGGTTGACGCTGATGACCTCGAGCCCGGTGTTGTAGGCGGCGATGGTCCGCTGCACGAGTTCCTTGGTGCGCAGGCTGATCTCCTGGCGACCGACGCCGAGCACGGACTCGAGCCGGCTCTGACCGATGATCTCGCGGATCGCGCTGCCGCTGACCTCGGCCAGCGTCTCCTCCGGATCGCGCACGTTGAACGCGAACTTGATTGGATCGGCGCGCCGGTACTGCACCGCGAGGTCGATGTCGACGAGCGCCTCGTCCTGGGTCAGCATGCGCGTCCGCGCCGGATGGGTCAGTACCTCGGTGACGTTGACGACCTGGCGGCGCTCGATCGGCCACGGCATGCGCATGTGCAGACCGGCCGTCGTGGTCCGCACGTACTTGCCGAAGCGGGTGACGACCGATCGTTCCGCGGCATCGTTCTGGTAGACGCCGGTCATCAGCCAGATCACGAACACGCCGGCCACGAGAAAGCCGAAGCCGGCCCCGCTCGGCCCGCCGCCACCGCCGCCACCGCCGCCGTTGCCGCCGGCCGGCCGCGGCCCGCCGCCGAACATCGCCCGCAGGCGCTGCCGCAGCCGGCGCAGCATTGCATCGAGATCGGGCGGACCCTGATCGGGCCGCCGCTGCCAGGGATTCTGCTTCCTGCCGGGATCGTTCCAGGCCATGTCAGGCGCTCTTCTCCGGGGTGCTCAGGCGGCGGAAATTGCGGCCTGCGCGGCAGATTCTACGAAGCCATCCCGCGGCAGACAAGGTGCAACGCGGCGGTCGAAATCGACCCCGGCATCGCGACACAGCTCCTCGAGTCGTGCACGGGACGCCTCGACCTGCATCCGCCAGCCGCCCGCGCCGTCCGGCTGCTCGCCGCGCACGAGGCCGAGCTCGTAGAAACACGCGCGCAGCCGGCCCTCGGCCGGCCCGAGCAGCACTTCGCACAGCAGCGGGCGACTGCCGAAGAGCTCGTGCAGGCCGGCACGCAGCAGCGGCAGCCCCGCACCGGTCGCCGCCGACAGCCAGATCGCAGCGGGCTGGCCGTCCGCGCCACGCGTGACGCTCGTCGGCCGGCCGCTGCGGTCGATCTTGTTGTAGATGCGCAGTTGCGGGATCGCGCCGGCGCCGATTTCGGCGAGCACGGCGTCCACCTGCGCGACACGCAGCTCGCGCTCCGGATCGGCGGCGTCGACGACGTGCAGCAGCAGGTCGGCAGCGCGCGCTTCGAGCAGCGTCGAGCGGAACGCCGCGACCAGTTCGTGCGGCAGGTCGCGCACGAATCCGACGGTATCGGCGATCACCAGTTCCGGCGTGTGCGGCAACCGCAGTCGCCGCACGGTCGGGTCGAGGGTTGCAAACAACTGGTCGGCGACATAGGCATCGCTGCCGGTCAGCGCGCGGAACAGCGTCGACTTGCCCGCATTCGTGTACCCGACCAGTGCGATGGACGGCACCGGGACCCGCTTGCGCACCGCGCGCCCGGTGTCGCGCTGGCGCGCGAGCTTGTCCAGCCGTGCGCTCAGCGTACGGATGCGGCGGCCGAGCAGGCGCCGGTCGGTCTCGAGCTGGGTCTCGCCCGGCCCGCGCAGACCGATGCCACCCTTCTGCCGCTCGAGGTGGGTCCAGCCGCGGACGAGGCGCGTCGCCAGATGGCGCAACTGCGCCAGCTCGACCTCGATCTGGCCCTCGGCGCTGCGCGCGCGCTGCGCGAAGATGTCGAGAATCAGGCCGGTGCGGTCGAGCACGCGGCGGCCGACGCAGCGCTCGAGGTTGCGTTCCTGGCTCGGCGACAGCCCGTGATCCACGAGGATCAGATCCGCTGCCGTCGCCGCGGCCTGGTCACGGATCTCAGCGGCCTTGCCGCTGCCGACGAAATAGCGCGAATCGGGCACGCGCCGCGAACCGGAGATCGTCGCCACCGGCACGGCGCCGGCCGAGCGCGCCAGCGCCTCGAACTCCGCGAGTTCGTCGGCCGTCACCGGACGGCCGAGGCCGAGCCGTACGAGGATCGCCCGTTCGCCGCTCTCAGGTCGCTCGAACAACTGCCCTCACCGGCCGTCCATGGACTGCTGCGGGTTTACTCCGGCTCCCGTTCCGCATCCGGGTCGGCGCCTTCGGCCATCGGCAAGCGCACGTTGCGCGCCGGGACCACGGTCGAGATGGCGTGCTTGTACACCATCTGGCTCACCGAGTTCTTCAACAGGACGACGAACTGATCGAAGGAATCGATCTGCCCCTGCAACTTGATGCCGTTGACCAGGTAAATGGATACCGGCACCCGTTCTTTACGCAGGGCATTCAGGAAGGGATCCTGCAGTGTCTGGCCTTTGGCCATGGTAACTCCTTGTTTTTTATGTCATCGACAGCGCCGCTCTACGGGGGGTTGGGCGGCTCCAGATTCCGTTTTCGCGCGGGCATCGAGGCCCGCTGCGAGGGGCCCGCAGCGCCGGCATTTTAGCATGCTCCACGTCAGGATTCGGCCGTTTTCGCGGCGAGCCAGGCCCGGATCGGGCCCATGACGGCCTCCGGAGTGGCCGGATCCAGCGCCTCGAACCAGCGGGCCTCCGGTTCAGCCCGCAGCCAGGTGAGCTGCCGGCGGGCGTATTGCCGGGTGGCGACAATCGCCATCTGCACGGCCTCGTCGAGGGCCACCCGGCCGTCCAGGTACGCCCAGAGCTGCCGATACCCGATCAGGCGCATCGCCGGCAGGCCCGCATGCAGATCTCCGCGTTCATGCAGGGCCTGGACCTCGGCCAGCAGGCCGAGTTCCATCATGTGCCGGAACCGGGCCTCGAGCCGCGCCGCCAGCAGATCGCGTCGTTCCGGCGCCAGCACGAGGCGCAGGTCGGCCGCCCCGTGCGCGCCCCGCAGGTTCTCGCGCTGGCGGACCGTGATCGGCTGGCCGGTCAGCTCGAGTACCTCGAGGGCCCGCTGGATGCGCTGGCGGTCACCTGGCGCGATACGCGTCGCGGCCTGCGGATCCCGCCGGCGCAGTTCCCCATGCAGGGCCGGCCAGCCCTCGATGGCGGCACGATCTTCGAGCCGGCGGCGCAGCCCCGGATCGGCCGCCGGCAGCCGGGCCAGACCCGCCTGCAGCGCCCGGAAGTACAGCATCGTACCGCCCGTGAGCAGCGGTACCCGCCCGCGGCCGGCGATCTCGCGCATCGCGCGGGTTGCGTCGCTGACGAAGCGGGCGGCTGAATAGCTCTCGCTCGGGTCGAGCAGGTCGATCAGGTGATGCGGCACACGTGCGCGCAGCGCCGCCGGGGGCTTGGCGGTGCCAATGTCCATGCCGCGATAGACCATGGCCGAATCGACGCTGACGATTTCGAGCGGCCAGCGCTCGGCGAGCCGGACCGCGAGCTCGGTCTTGCCCGCGCCGGTCGGCCCCATCAGCAGGATCGCAGCCGGCCGCTGCATCAGCGCCCGCGCAGGAACAGGCGATCGAGTTCCGCCAGCGACAGGCGGACCCAGGTCGGCCGGCCGTGCCCGCAATGCCCGGCGCGCTCGGTGCGCTCCATGTCGCGCAACAGCGCGTCCATTTCCGGCAGCGTCAGGCGGCGCTGCGCCCGCACGGCGCTGCGGCAGGCGATCCCGGCCAGCAGCGCGTTCTGGTGCTCGACGATCGGGTGGGTCCCGGCCTGCGCATGCAGGTCCGCCAGGGCGTCGTGCAGGATCGCGGCGACATCCTGTCCGGCGAGCGCGGCCGGCACCTCGCGGATCGCGAGCCGGGTCGGCCCGATGCGATCGACGACGAGGCCCGCCGCCTCGAGCTCGGCTCGCTGCTGCTCCGCCAGCTCGGCCTCCGCCGGGCCGGTCTCGACGATGGCCGGGACCAGCAGGGCCTGCCGTCCGCCACCGCCCGGCTCCGCCGCCTTCAGCCGCTCGTACAGGATCCGCTCGTGGGCGGCATGCATGTCCACGAGCACGATGCCGTCCGGCGTCTGCGCGAGGATATAGATGCCGTGCACTTGCGCGATCGCGTGACCGAGCGGCAGTTCCGCCGCCACCGTGGCCGCCGCGCGCGCCATGAACTGTGCATGCACCGGGGCATAGCCCTCTGGCGGGCGGCGCCAGTCCGGACCGCCCTCGGCGACCCCGGCGAACAGCGCCGCGGCGGTCGCCGGCACCGGTCCATCCGCTGCCGGCCGCGCCGCCGCATGGGCGCGTTCGACCGTGCGGAACAGGAAGTCGTGCACGGTGCGCGCATCGCGGAAACGCAGTTCGAGCTTCTGCGGGTGCGCGTTCACATCCACCAGCAGCGGATCGAGCGTCAGGTACAGCACCCAGGCCGGGTGGCGGCCGCCGTGCAGCACGTCCTGATAGCCGAGCCGCACGGCGCTGCCGAGCAGGCGATCGCGCACCATGCGGCCGTTGACGAACAGGTACTGGCGGTCCGGCTGGGCGCGGGCCTGCGCCGGCAGGCCGAGCCAGCCCTCCAGCCGATAGCCACCGTGATCGTGCTCGACATGCACCGCCTGCGGCATGAAGTCCGCGCCGACCAGCCGCGCGATGCGCTGCTCGCGCTCGCGGCGCCCGGCCGCCGCCGGCAGCGCGAACTGCTCACGCCGGTTGTGCGTGAGCACGAACGCGACGTCGAAGCGCGACAGCGCGAGTCGGGTGAACATGCGCAGGATGTGCTGGTACTCCGTCGCTTCGCTGCGCAGGAAGCGGCGCCGCGCCGGCACGTTGTAGAACAGCTCGCGCACCTCGACCGTGGTGCCCGACGGGTGCGCTGCCGGGCGCGGCCCGACCAGGTCGCCGTCGCTGCACTCGAGCTCGGCGGCAACAGCCTGCGCGGCCGGCCGCGACACGAGCCGCAGCCGTGCGACCGAGGCGATCGACGGCAGCGCCTCACCGCGGAAGCCGAGCGTGGCGACGCGCTCGAGGTCGGCGAACGAACCGATCTTGCTGGTCGCGTGCCGCGCGAGCGCGAGCCGGAGTTCCCCGGCCGCGATGCCCGCGCCGTCGTCCCGCACGCGCAGCAATTCACGGCCGCCGCGCTCGATGTCGATCCACAACTGCCGCGCGCCGGCGTCGAGCGCATTCTCGACCAGTTCCTTGATCACCGACGCCGGCCGCTCGATGACCTCGCCGGCGGCGATCTGATTGACGAGCGGATCCGGCAGGATCTGGATCGGCATGGGCATGGTGCCGGTGTTACGGTTTCGGTAACTGCGACCGCGGCCGGGTCATCGGCCTGGCTGATCGACCGAAGTTACCGAATCGGTAACACCGGCACCAGATCGCATCAGGTGCCGGTCCAGGAAAGTGAGAATCCGTTCGTAGACCTGGCGCCGCGACTCCTCGTCCCAGATCCCGTGCCCTTCGCGGCCGAAGACCAGCCATTCGAACGGTTTCTGGTTCTGCTCGAGCGCGGCCCGCATGCGCTCGGCGTGCTCGTAGTCCGCGCGCCAGTCCGACCGCCCGTGGATCAGCAGGACCGGGACCTTGATCCGGTCGGCGTTGTGGACCGGCGATCGCGCGCGCAGCACGGCACTGTCCGTGCCGAGCACCTTCTCGAGATAATTCCGGCCGCTGCCAAATCTGGGGATATCCCCGCCCTTCTCCGAGTACATGAGTTCCAGATCGTACACGCCCGCATGACCGATCGCGCACTGGTACAGGTCCGGTTCCCGGACCACTCCCATCAGCGCGGCATAGCCGCCGTAGCTGCCGCCGTAGATACAGATCCGGTCCGGCACGGCGATCTTCTGCCCGATCGCCCAGTGCGTCGCATCGGTCAGGTCATCCTGCATGCGGCCGCCCCACTCGCGATAACCCGCTTCCTGGAAGGTCTTCCCGTAACCGCCGCTGCCGCGGAAATTCAACTGCAGGACGGCGTAGCCGCGATTGGCCAGGAGCTGCACCTCCGGGTCGTAGTCCGCGTAGTCGCGTATGCCGTGCGGTCCCCCGTGCGGCAGCACGACCATGGGGAACGGTCCGGCACCAGCCGGGCGCGTCAGGTAGCCATGCAACCGCAAGCCGTCACGGGCGGTCAGTTCGAATGGCTGCTTCGGGCGCATCTGCCTGGGATCGACCCACTGTCTCGCCGCAGCCACGAAGACCGCTCTCATCGTCTGCGTGTCGAACAGGTAGTACTGACCCGGGTCGACGTCGGATGAGACGAACACGACGGCTTGCCTGCCGTCCGCGGTCGCGCTGGCGACCTCGACCCGCTGGTTTGGAAACGCTCGCAGCAGCGCCTTGTACAACTGCACGGCCGGGTCGCTCTCATCGAGCCATTGGCGGACACGCCGGTCCGAGTAACCCGACACGCCGATGATCCGCCGGCCGCTGAGGTCGAGCACGACGTCAGTGACATCGGTATCGGGAAACGCCATCACCCTGGTGACAGCCTGGCTCTTCAGGTCGAACCGATACAGCGCGGCGTAGGCCTCAGTTGCCGCGATGGCTGTGAAGAATGCCGCTTCGTCGTTCTCATCGAAGCCATACGGCTCGACGCTCTCCGAACGGAATCCAGGCAGCGAGAAGCTCTGCCACGGGTCGCCGGGTTGCGGCTTCCAACTGACGGCCAGCTTCCACTGCTCGTTGTAGCCGATGGCGAATCGCGGCTGGTCGTTGTTGTCCACCACGACCCTGGCACGGCCAAGTGGCACTCCGCCCAGATTCCTTTTGGCGCCGGTGTGCACGTCCAAGAGGGTCAGAACCGGTCTGGCATCGGGGTCGAAGTGGTACATCGCCGCACCGACCCGCCATTTCTGCTCGGAGATCAGAATCCTCCGGTCATCGTTGCGCAGCGTGCTGACGATCGTCGGAATTGCGATGCTGGCCTCACGCCCCTTGATGATCGTGCTCGTGGCAATGGTGCCGGCGCGGATACCATAGATCATCGTCTGATGGGTCATGTCCCGGTCGATGGCAAACATCTCACCGGTCACCGCCGCCTGTTTGAGCTCGGCGATGTGCTCGGCCATCATGTAGACCAACCGCGTATCCGACACCCAGTCGAAATCGGCGAACTCGAATTTGGTATCGCGCAGGGTCCCGAGCACCTGGCCATCCGCAATATTGATCGTCGACAGCAGCGAGTCGCCTTTCCTGTTCAGCAGCAGGGCGAGCGTGGCGCCGTCCGGAGATATCTTGACCTCGAGGAATTCGTCGAATCGCGCGAAATCCTCGACCGGCAACTGCGGCGGCACATTCTGCGCCTGCGCGAGCGCAGCGAGCAGCAGACCCAGGAGTCCAATGAGGCGGCGTGGCATGGATGGGTGCCGGTGTTACGGTTTCGGTAACTGCGCCCGCGGCCGGGTCAGCGCGCGGACTGAGCGACCAAGGTTACCGAAACCGTACACCGGCACCATTCCCGGGCGGCGGGTTGGCATGGAAATAGCGCCGCAGGCCGGCGTGGATCGCACCGGCGAGGCGCGCCTGATGGACGGGATCGCGCAGGCGCCGCTCTTCGTCCGGATTGGAGATATAGGCGGTTTCGACCAGCATCGACGGCACGTCGGGCGAGGTCAGCACGATCAGGCTGGCGTGCTGCACCTCGCTCTTCTTGAGCTGGCCGACGCGATCGAGTTCGGTGAGCACGTAAGCCGCCGCGTCGCGGCTGGCGCTGATCGCGGCGTCTTGCGACAGGTCGAGCAGGACGGTCGCCAGCACATCGCTCTTGTCGTCCAGCGACACGCCGCCGATCAGGTCGGCGCGGTTCTCGCGGTCGGCGAGCCAGCGGGCCGCTTCGCTGCTCGCGCGGTTGGTCGACAGCACGTACACCGACGAGCCGCGCACCGCGCGGTTGATGAACGCATCCGCATGCACCGAGACGAACAGGTCCGCCTGCTGCGCACGCGCCCGGCGGATACGCTCGCGGAACGGTACGAAATAGTCGCCGCTGCGGGTCAGCACGGCGCGCATGCCCGGTTCGGCGTTGATCCGGGCGGCCAGCAGGCGGGCGACCGCAAGCGCCACGTCCTTCTCGCGCGTGCCGGCGCGGCCGATCGCGCCCGGATCCTCGCCGCCGTGGCCGGCATCGATGGCGACGACGATATCGCGTTCACCTCTGACCGTGGCGACGGCCTTGACCGGTTTGGGACTGCGCTCGAGGCCGAGGTCCACGACGAGGCGGTGGCCATAGGCCTCGTTCGGCGGAGTCAGGAATGACTCGGGCCGGACCGGACTCGCGAGATCGAGCACGACCCGCAGCCCGCCGCCGTCACGCAGACCGAAACGGACCGCGGTCACGGCCCCGGCTCCGGGCGGCGGCGACAGCCGGGCGGGATCGGTCACGACGGAGTCGAGATCGACGACGACCCGATGCGGGCCGTTGAGCGTGAAAAGCTGGTAGGTCACCGGCTCGCTGAGGTCCAGGACGACGCGGGTCGAGTCCGGGCCGGTCCACAGGCGCATGCCGATCAGTTCAGCAGCCATCGAAGCAGCCGACCCGAACAGGCCCGGCAGTATCAGGAGGGCGAGCCGCAACAGTGATCGCATTTCGATCCCATTCGTAACGACCCGGGATTACTCTACTCGTTCGCGGCCATTACTGCAAATTATTCAGTGAGATACGCCTGTTACTTGATGTTGGGAAATATATCGGAGCGCCACCTGTAACCAGTCGTCACCCGGCTCGCTGCCCGACTCGACGAGCACTTGCCGCCCCCCACCAGCCAGCTCCAGTCGCATCGTCAGGTCGGCATCCTGCGACCCGAGCCCGCCCTTCTCCGGCCATTCCACCATCACGAGGCCCGGCTGGCTCCGGTAGTCCCTGAATCCGAGGCCCTCGAGTTCGGCCGCGCCACCGGCCAGCCGATAGAGATCAAGGTGATACACGAGTCCGGCTGGCGTGTCGTACGGCTCGACCAGCGTGAAGGTCGGGCTGCGCACCGTGCCGGTCACACCGAGCGCGCGCAGCAGCGCCCGGGCGAGCGTCGTCTTGCCGGCGCCGAGGTCGCCGCCCAGCGCGAGCAGCAGGCTGTGGCGGTGCAGGTCCGGCAGCGCCGCGGCCAGCGCGGCGCCAAGGCGCTGGGTCGCCGCCTCGTCGGCGAGCGTCAACTCCATGGCGGATTGACGCAGGCGCGGAGCTCACGGATCAGGTCACCGGCCAGCAGGCCGCGCTCGCCACTCGCGGCGGCGCGGTCACCTGCGCAGGCGTGCACGAATACGCCGGCCGCCGCGGCAAGCCCCGGGGCTGCGCCCTGGGCGATGAGTGCGGCGATGATTCCGGTGAGTACGTCGCCGCAACCGGCCGTCGCCATGCCCGGGTTGCCGCGGTCGCAGAGCCACGGCGGACCCGCGGTCGCGGAAACGAGTGTGCCCGCGCCCTTCAACACGCAGGTGCCGCCGAAGCGTGCGACCAGTCCCGCGAGGGCGCCCGCCCGATCGCGCTGCACCGCAGCCGCATCGCAGTCCAGCAACCGCGCCGCCTCGCCCGGATGCGGCGTCAGCACCCATTGCTCGCTGCGGCGCGGCTCCCGCGCGATCAGGGTCAGCGCATCCGCATCGACAACCAGCGGCCGGCCGGATTCGAGCGCGGTCGCGAGCCAGCGCCGCGCGCGGTGCCCGTTACCGAGCCCCGGCCCGATCGCGATCACGTCCGCCGCCGCGCACAGATCGGCGAACGCCTGGGTCGCCCGCACCGGCCTCGCGATCAGCTCGGGCCGGCCGGCGACGAT
>Ga0194120_10001073_pt1 | contig 50685 bp, 34 predicted proteins | sample TA2MahCa65mmetaG_FD_148642 | JGI IMG/M metagenome (GOLD analysis project Ga0194120, IMG submission 148642) | Freshwater microbial communities from Lake Tanganyika, Tanzania - TA2015019 Mahale Deep Cast 65m | ecosystem: Environmental > Aquatic > Freshwater > Lake | place: Tanzania: Lake... | reverse complement strand
TGAAAGGCGTGGTGGTCAGTCGTCGCCGTCAGCGCGAACGCGGAACGAAATATCAGCCTCGCCAACGCGTTCATCCGCGGAGGCGTGACCAGCTTTCTCGGCACGTACTGGCCGGTCGGCGATGCTCCGGCGTTGAAATTCAGCAAAACGTTCTATCCCTTGCTGATCCAGGGCAAGACCATCGGCGACGCCGTTCTGGCGGGCCGTCGCGCGGTGAATGAAGGCCGGTCCGTAGATTGGGCTGACTACGTGCTCTTTGGCAGCCCCGATTTCGTTTTGAAGCGTAGCGCATGAAAGCAACCCTCGCCGCGCTTTGCGCCGGTGCACGTGGTAGGACAGCGCGTCTCGCCTGTCCAGGTGCACCTCGACGTTTCGAACATACGGGACGCCTGTCTCACTCTATGAAAACCTCCCAGTTCAAGTTGCAAAACGTTTCGCACTCTATTTGGTCGCTTGTCCTGTCCGCGCTGGTTTTGTCCGGCATTGGATGCCGAACGCACACGCCAAGCGGCCAACTGGCGCGTGTCGCCAAAGATTGGTGTTTGATAATCCGTGCCAGCCAAGTCTTGCCGGTCTATCCGCTCATGGAAGATTTAGTTCCCGGCGATCTGTTCCTTGTCCAGTGGCCAATCGAAGAACAAGTCGCCATCTATGAACGCGATGGCTTCCTGCCGCTCGATCATCATTTGAAGCGGACGCGGCCTGCCGATTACGCGAATCTTTACCTGAGTTCGCACGGCATTGGCGACGGCAAAGCTCTCCCTTATGTCTGGCTGTTTCCCAATGATGGCGAATTGAACAACTCGCTGCTGCGAATGCCGCTCGCCGCTTTCCCCAGCTACACATTCGATGTCAAACGTGGCGGCGGACTCAACCTGGCATTGCCGATCCAAGGCGTGCCGATTGCGCTCAGCTTTCTTCAAGCGAAGTCCGCGAAAGGCAGCGTCATTCTAAAAGATGCGCGCACGCACGGGATCGATGAAGAATCGCTGTTCGATCTGGTTTGCGAGTGGGGACGCGGTCAGAAGGACTTGCTCGCCCAATACGCGCCGCGGCCCGACGCCCGGCAACCGGGACGCACGAACCACACATTTCTGCGCGCCGTCAACCGCGTGTTTCTCGTTCGTCAGGTCAGCGTCAGCATCACCGCCGATGCATCGGTCGGAGGCAAATTGACCGGCGGCGCGGACAAGGATTTCGTTCTCCCATCGTTGACCGAAACAAACTCCGCCGCGAACTACGGCAACTTTCTGAATAACTTGAATGCCAGTGTCGCCCAGGCCGCCATGCCCGGTGGAACGGTGAAGTTCTCGGCGGCATCGAGCCATGCCGTCGCGATGGAAGAACAATTCCCGCGCCCGTTGGTCATCGGTTATTTGGCATTCGATATTCCAATCCTAGCCAATGGCGAGTTGGGCGGAGCAGCCAGCACACTTCGGCGCTTGGAAAGCCCCAATGTCCGCCCGGGGCTAATGCCAGTGACATTTGGCGCAGACGAGAATACGAAGAAGATCCAGGATTGGCGCAGTGTCAATCCCGCGGCCCGACGAACTGAGCTTCTCACTTGGGCGCGGGCAAAAGGCTATCCGTATTCGATTACGACTTACCTGGAATTTGGGGCGCCTTGGCGGCGTCTTCGGAAAGAATTTGTGATGACCGTTCTGGAGAACCATTAACCTCGCTTCGCTATGCCAACAAAACGAACCAAGCGCAAGACCCGCAAAGCCACCACCGCGCGACGCTCATCTCGGACCGCCGCGCCGGCAGTTCGATCTCTTCCACCAGTGACTAACGTTCCGGCCGCCAGCGCCGGCGCCGTTGTCCAAAGTTTCATCGATAATGGCGTTCAGCGCATTCACGTTTTTCCCGATGGGCCGGAAACTTTCACGGTGCAACCGGAATAACGCAAGGATTTCGCTGCTGCCACGATTTGAGTCCCGCCGAAGCCAAGCGGCTTCGGGAAGGAAACTTCGTTCGCTTGCATTCGCGCGATGCGCAAAGACAAGTTCACGTTGAGTGATTGGCGTAAGATGGAGTCAAGCGAAAAACAGCACTTGATTAACCACAAAGACCTCACCGCGTTAAGCCGTTAAATCGTTCAAAGGTTAAATCGCGAGCACGAAGAAGAAACACACCAAGGTCGCGAAGATCGCAAAGAGATTTGGGGATTGTCGAATCTTCGCGTCCTTGGCGGTCTTCTGTTCAAGCACAGGCCAAAAATCTTCGCGAAAATGCAGTGCTTTCACCTATTGCATTGCACAAGATCGCAGAGAAAAAACGTTGAGACAGGAACAACTTCTCGAATGCGCCCAGCTAGCTAACCATCTATAACCATCATAACCATCTCGAACGCATTTGTTTTTCTTCATTTCTTCGTAATTTGTGGCTACAAGTGACGAGTTTTTATGAGCCCCTGTTGCGGACCTAACGGACCTGACACGCGGCCGGCTTCGCGCCGGGATTTCTTGCGTCGCGCGGGCGGCGGATTCGGTATGCTGGCGCTGGCCAGTTTGCTCCATCGCGACGGTTCCTTAATCAGCAGCGTCGGAGGCCGCGGAATTGCCCCATCTGCAAATCCGTTGCTTCCTAAGGCTCCGCATTTTTCGGTCAAAGCCAGGCGAGTCATTTTTCTTTTCATGTCCGGCGGGCCGAGCCATGTGGATTTGTTCGACCCGAAGCCTGACTTGTACCGTCTGGCGGGCCAGCCGATTCCGGAATCATTCGGCACGTTCAAGACGCGCCGCGCCGTTGCGAAAAACAAGTTGCTTGCGCCCGTGCGAGCATTCCGAAAGTACGGCCAGTCCGGGATTGAAGTTTCGGATTTTCTTCCGCACATCGCGACTTGCGCGGATGACATTTGTGTCTTGCGCGGTTGCTACGCTGACAGCGTCACCCATCCTGAATCGGTCTATCAGATGAACACGGGCTCGATCCTGATGGGGCGGCCTAGCCTCGGCGCGTGGGCGACTTACGGTCTCGGGACGGAGAATCAAGACATGCCGGCGTTCGTCGTGATGCCCGATCCGGCCGGCTGGGTCAAAGGCGGCGCGCCGGCCTGGGGCAACGGATACATGCCGGCCGTTTATCAAGGCACGATTCTGCGCGGCGGTGAGTCTCCAATTCTGCATCTCAACACGCCCAAGGACGTAAGCGAAGCGCAGCAACGTTCCACGGTCGAACTGATCAACAAACTGAACCGCGAGGATTTGCGGCCGGGCGAGGAAGATTCGGAACTCGCGGCGCGCATCGCGGCTTATGAATTGGCGTTCCGGATGCAATCTCACGCGCCGGAAGCGGTAGATATTTCTAGAGAGACCGACGCGACCCGGAAACTCTACGGCTTGGACAACAAGACCACGGCTGAGTTTGGACTGCGCTGTTTGCTCGCGCGGCGGTTGATCGAACGCGGAGTCCGCTTCGTTCAGCTGTACTGCGGTGACACGAACGGCTGGGACGGGCATTCGGATGTGGAAGGCAACCACGCCAAACTTTGTGCGCAAAGCGATTTGCCCGTGGCGGGCCTCTTGCGAGATTTGAAATCACGCGGGTTGCTCGATTCGACGCTGGTGATTTGGGGCGGCGAATTTGGCCGGATGCCCATGAGCGAAGGGACGAATGGTCGCGATCACAACCCGCACGGCTTTTGCATGTGGCTCGCGGGCGGCGGCGTCAAAGGAGGCCAAACGATTGGCGGGACGGATGCAGTCGGCCTGCGCGCCGAACATGAGAAAGCGCACGTGCACGATATTCACGCCACGATTCTTCATTTGCTCGGACTCGATCACACGCGGCTCACGTATCGGCATAACGGACGAAACGAACGGCTGACGGACGTCGCCGGAAATGTGATCAAAAAAGCGATCGCGTAAGCAGTCTGGCCGCATTGCACCACGAACCGGAGCGCGGCGTTTACGCCGCTTCTGTGTTCGAAGTTCCTGCGACATTGGCACGACCGCGGTTGGCCGGGCGTGTCACTCCGTGCGCGCAGTCATGCGCCGAATACGCTGCGTTCAGTTCAGTGCAGTTGCGGCGCGCACTGAGTGACGCGCCCGGCCCGAACGACGGCAAAGTGTGCCCATCTCGTGTGTCTCGATTTAGAAGCTGATTCTCGTGCCGGCCGGCAGTGTGGAGCAGCGCACGCGAGCGACGGGACATCCTTGGCGCGTGTCTTAGGAAACGGTTCCTGTTTGCAGTTGTCGGATACGAACGCGCCAGCGCGACAACGCTTTTTTATCGCATCCGAAAACGCGAAATCGCTAGCTCTTATTGACGGACCTGTTGCACGATCAGGTAATCACCGCTCTGCGTGCGGACCCAAGTCCCGCTGAACTGAAAGCCGTTGCCGTTCCAGCTCATTGAGAACGCTGCTTGAGGATTCTCGATCTTCGCGCCGTTGATCTTCGACTCGACGAGTTGGACTGCGTCCGGCAGCGAAAGCGCCGACACTCCCGGATCTCCGATTTGACGACCGCCCGGCAACGCCAGTGGGGCGGGCGAAACGACCACCCATTCGTAAAAGCCAACACTCGGATCAGGAACACCACCATCGCTGTAACTCATCACTTTGGTGTCTGCCGCGAAAGCAAGGCCCGAGTTCGCCGTGAGTTTTTGCAACGCCGCTTCGGGTGTTTTGACCGGCGGCTCGGGGGGAATGGCACGGGCTGCTGGAGCGCTGGACGGACTTTGTTTTGGGGCGGCAGCGGCTGGTTCCTTCTGAGGTGGGGGCACGTCTGGGGCCCGTTTTTGTGCCGTTTCAGCAAACGTCGCTGGCTTCTCTCCTTCCGAGGACGCCTTTTTTTGACAGCCAGCCACAGTCGTGAGGATCACAGCGACTGCCAACAACAACTTGATGAGCGAAACATCTCTCTTCATGACGATCAGGTAAATGATTTGGTTTCCACGATGAGGGAAAGCCTAATTGCCGGTCAGAAGCCCGCGCAAGAAAAACTCGCTGACACCATGTGCGGCGACGTAACGCGGAACGCGGCGTTCACGCTGCAGAACGTTCGCCTGTTTCGAGGCTCCAGGCCATTCCTTTAAGACAAGATGGGTCGGCAGTCTTCTCCCTCTCTTCGCATCCGATGGAAGCGAGGGAGAAGATGGCGTGCGTTCGAGTGTCACGAAGTGCTTAACCGAATGCCCGCGGTTCGAGCAGTTCCGAACTTCGGCAACCGCGGGCGAACCTAACATTTCTGAGGCGTAAACGCTGCGACGCGGGTTGCTTGGCAGGTTCGGCCGCCAGCAGGCCCTACCGTTCGGAAACAAAATTCGCTGCGTCTTCGGTGCTGCCGCTGCCTTTGTACTTGGTCACCTGCGGGTAGGGAAACAACGGACGCGTGCCGATGACTTTTCCATCCTTATCCCTGCGTTCGCCAATGAGCTTGTCGGGCGCTTTGCCTTCTTCTACCCATTTGATCAGGGCCTCGAAATGACCTGTGGGGGTGGGACCAGGGCCTCGGAAACCGTGATTCACGCCCGGCGCCAGAAATAACCTCGCGAATCGCGCGGTCGCTTCTTCCCCGCCCATTTGTTTCTGAAGCCGCTTGTAATAATCGATCGCTCCGTCCGACGTAATCAACTCGTCGGCCAGCCCGTGATAAATGATGACCTTGCCGCCACGATCGCGGAAGCGCGTGAGGTCGGGATTATCCGTTCCAATGACGGCGCCATACTGTTCGACCGATTGCGCAAAGAGAAGTTCGTAACCGGCAGGCGTTAATTTCGTGAAATCCCATTTGGGATCCTGCGCGAGAAAATACCGGAACCAATCCAGCGAGATGCCCAACGGCCGCCCGGTCAATGGCGAACCGGTCGTGCCCGCGAGCGCGGAAAGGTCGGTGCCGCGCGTCAAGCCATACCAAAGCTGCGCGCCATTTTGCGTTCGCGGACCTTCCCAGATTTTGCGAATTACATCGGCATCGGCTTCGGTGAACGTGCTGTCTCCCACTTTCGCGCCGACGAGCGCTTTAGGATCATAATTGCATTTGCCGGGATCATCGATGACGCCATCGGTTACCCCATCCGCGCCGTCGCATGCAGCGATTGCGGCGGCCGCAGCTGCGTCGAGCTTTGCTTTTGGCACAAAATTCTTGGCTGCGAGCATCACCACCTGGGGCCACATTTCGGAAGGAACGAATTTGTGCCAGTTGATGGCCGGACAACCTGAGAGGATTCCGTCGTAATCTTCGGGAAAGCGTTGCGCTTCCATCAACCCCTGGCGGCCACCGGTCGAACCGCCGACGAAGTACGAATAGCGCGGCGCCTTGCCGTAAAATTCCTTGGTCAGGGCCTTTCCGACCACAGTCATTTCGTGAATGCCAAGATAGGCATTGGCGCGAATTGATTGCCAGTTCAGCCGCCCATTCGCATCGAGCGCGAAGCTGCCGCTCCCGCCTTCGTGGCCCGTGTCGGTGGCGCCGGCGGCGAAACCCATGGCTGCGGGACCGCGCAAGCTGTTCGTGCTTCCACCCGAAAAGCCGCCGCCGCCATTGCCGCGAAATCGTCCGTTCCAACTCTGCACCGGCAACGCGATCCAAACTTTGACGCGATCACCCGAAGGCGGATGAGTCACGGTCGCGGTCACACGGCATGAACCATCCGTCGGATCGATAGTTGCCGAGTCGATGGTCGTGTTGGGAAGCGACACTTTCGTCAGGCTCTCGCAGGGACAAACCGGCGTGGCATCGGGAAAAATCGGTTTAGGACCTTCGGCGCCTTTGGCCGCGACAGCAACCGCAAAGGCTGTGACAACGATGGCGAACCGCTTGGCTTGAACGATGGAAATCGGGTTCATTTGGTTTGAGTTGAGAATTACGTCTTCAGGATCGTCTGGAGAATAGCGGCCGAAGCATGTCAGCAAAGCAAAAAAGGCTGCGGTTGCCGCCGGCGGGCGTCTGGAAGTTGTCGTGGCGCGAGGCGCGCCGCGAGTGCATTTCAAAGAGCATTTGTCCCGGATAGCCCGGCGTTTGAACGCCGGTGAACGGCGACGCGGGGCGTTTGAGTCCCGAACGGGACGGTTGAACCTAAACGCGGCGATTCAAACCACGAAAAACACCAAAGACACGGGTTTGCCGGAAACGCGGCAGCGTTTCCCTACCTATCCGGAAAGCTGTTCGCGAAACGCTATAATAAAACCTCGAAGGTTCTCGTAGCGGCGTCTCGTGAGGCGCCGCCAATTTGAGCTATACCAAATGCGGCGCTCTTACGAGACGCCGCTACGAGCGGTGAAACGTCTCGGTTAATCTACTGTCCGAAGATGCGCACGCGATAGAACTTCGGCCCTGCCCCAACCAGCGAGTCCTCGACGATCGCTTCCGTGTTCGCCGACGAGAAGAACGGCCGGTTGCCGGCCACGTCGAGCGGCTGCCAGGACAATGGATCAGACAGGTCCGTCGTCGTTTGCACTTCAAAGCCGCGTCCGGCGATTTGCGGAAAACGGATTTGCACCGCGCCGTTCCGGACTTGCGCCGAAACTTTCCAAGGCTCCGACTTCACCGAGGGATTGGAGCCAAGCAGAAACTCGAGATAATTGGCCGAGCCATCGCCATCAGGATCAGCGCTGGCAGCAGCTTGCGGCAGTTGCGCATCGTTGAATTGCGCGATTTGCCAATCGGCAAAACTCTGCAATGCGGTGGCATCCTTCGTGATCCATTCGCTAAGCAATTGAACGGCGTTGGTGTCCACCACGGTGGTGCTGATCGGCGGCATCTGCTGTTGTCCTCGCTTGGCGATCCGCTGAAGCAACATTGACCGTTCGGGCGAGCCAGGCCGAACGATTCGGTTCTCGTCGCTGGCGCCGGCATTGTTCAGCCGCCCGTTGATCAATCCCGCCTCGGTCGTCGGTGTGGCCAGGCGCGCGTCGAACGAAGCCGTCGTTGGTCCACCGGGTTGGTGACAATTCGCGCAATTCACCGCGAGGTAAGAACGGACGCGCGTTTCCAAACTTGCCGCGCGATTCGTCGCTCCGGCATGCGCGCGCAATGTGTGAATCCCCGCTATGTTTGTGGTGAAGTAACCGGCCTGACTGAGCGCGCGAATTTGATTGGCCGTGGCGCCGCCGTAATCGAAGCCGCGATTGAGTTGCGCTGTGTTGAAACCGAGCGCGAGGCCTCCAGCGCTCGTGTGACAAGTAACGCATTCGGTCCGGCTTGGATAATGCCAGACTTGCGTCCGGACGACGCCGCCATCGTGAATCACAAAAGTCTCGTCCAATCCCTCTTCCGGAACGAGTGTCGCGTTTTGTTGCGCATCGTCCCAGCGGTAGGTGACGCCGTACACGTCGTTCGAATTGCGAACGATGAAACGCGTCTCGAGCCGCCGCCGCGACTCCGGGACGCCGTTCGTCAGTTCGAGTTCAAAATGTTTGATCCACACCGCGCCGCTCGGAAATGACCAATTGCCATCACGGCTGAAACCAATCGTGGCTTTCAAATCCGGAACGGAAAACCAACGCCGTTTGTGCGCGTTGTCCGACCAGAAGGGAACGTTCAGATCGTAAGCCACAATTCCCGGATTCACTTTCAAGCTGGCGAGATCGCTGAACGCGCCGGTGTCCGCCAGCGTGGGCGGCAGCGGCGTTCCGACGGGTGTGGTGTTGTAATTTACGCGCATGACCTGGCCGCTCAAACGCGCGACAAGCACGTCACCATTACGAGGGTCGGCGCCGAACCCGGCTGGATTCGCCGCGCCGCCAATCCGATGGGATGGCACGACGTTGGTCCCGTTGTAACGAAGCGTCCAAATATTCCCGGATTCGTAGTCGCCGAAAACGTAGGCCCCAAAAAGTTGAGGCAGCCTTTGACCGCGATAAACGACACCGCCCGTGATCGAATTCCCGCGGACTGGACCGGAGCCGTGCGCGTACTCGTGAATCGGATTGATCACCGTTACTCCGGCTGGACGCGCGCGAAAACCGTTATGCAACCCGTCGCGATAAACCCAGCCGTAATTGCCGCCCTTGACGACAATGTTCAGTTCTTCCCAGGCGTCTTGCCCAACGTCGGCGACGTAAAGCAGCCCAGTCGGACGATCGAAAGTCATTCGCCACGGATTGCGGAATCCGATCGCATAAAATTCCGTGCGCACACTTTCCGGATTGACAGACTGGCCGTTGAACGAAGTCGCGCCGACGTACGGGTTGTCCGCGGGCACAAAGTAATTCGTGGTCGCGGCTCGATGTGTGTTCGGCAGGAGATTGCCGGGCCGTTTGTCCACATCGATGCGGAGAATGGCGGAGAAAAAGTTCCTGGTAATCGTCTGGCTGTTGCGCGCGCCATCATACTGCGGCCCCTCATCGCCCACCGAAGCGTACAGGTAACCATCTGGACCAAAGTGCAGATCGCCTCCGTTGTGATTGTCAGCGGTATCAAATTGCGTGATCAGCGGAAGTTCCGTGTTGGTCAAAGCATGGCTGGGATTTGCCGGCGAAGTTTCGAAGCGTGAAATACGCTGGTGACGTCCGTTGCCTTGGGATGTGTTCAGATTGCGCGACGCGAAGACATAAAAGTAACGGTTCGTCGCGTAACCTGGATGAAAGGCCAAGCCGAGCAAGCCACACTCACCTTCGGCTGCGACCGTCAACCGCATGAAGACCGTCCGATTCGGAGCGGCCAGATTGGTGATGACAACGATGCTTCCGCCTTTCTCCAAAATGAACAGCCGGTTGGTCTCGCCCGGAGGGGAGGCGATGCCAAGCGGCTGACTGAAACTCATTCCAGGAAACGCGTTGGTCAACGAGTACCCAAACTGCGGCGGCGACGAAGGCAATTGGAGCGTGGTATTGGCGACGCGAACAATAGGGGAAACGGTCTCCGAGGAGGATGCACCGTAGCCATTGGCCAACGCCGAAATCGCGCAGACAACCGAGGCAACTGTTTGAATCCAAGTTTTCATACACGTTCGATGCCTATCCGTCCGATTAGAGGGAGAGGCAAGTAATTCTGTAGCGCTTCTGATTTCCGGATCGATTTTGCGGTTCTGCAGCCTAAAGGCTGCGTTCCTGCATGACATTACTGCTGCGCTTTTGCTTTTCGGTAGAACTGCCGGACGCGCGCCATTTGGTCCTCCAACTCCACCAAGCCAAGCGAGCGAACCATTTCGCCGATGGAGGTTTTGGGATCGTTTGACCAGAAGATGCCGCGATCCTCGTCTTCGTAATAATGGAAGCCAACTTTGTCGCCGTAAGCTTTGCGGAGCGCTTCGCCATTGCGCAAATTCGAACTCCACGGCAAAAGCGCGTAACTGAGGTCGAGTTCGCGGACGAGGATGCTTTGCGGCGGCTTAATCTGCGCAGTGATCTTGCCGGTGGGTTCGAAGATCGAAGCGTTATGCCGCCAGGTGCTCGAGACAATGTAACAGCGACCTTCGACCGCACGCCACGTGGGCTGCGAAGTTTGGGGCGATTGAGTTGGCCAAGCGATCAGTTCCGCGCCGCGCCGCGCCAGTTCGGCCCAACCGTCGTCGAATTCCATGTCATAACAGATTTGGATTCCGAGTTTGCCGAAATCGCAGTTGAACACCGGGAACTCATGGCCGGGAGTCGCCCCACCTTCCATTGTTTCGCGCTCGAACGAAACGACTAGATGCACTTTGCGGTACGTTCCGACTACTTCGCCTTTGCGTCCCACGAGGACCGCGGCATTCGAACATAATTTCTTTTCTTTCGAGTCGAGCAAATAGGTTGGAACCAGAATATAACAGGCGTGTTCACGCGCTTTGCGCGCGAATACGTCATGGACTGGCCCTTCTAGAGGAACGGAGCAGGCCAAGGCATCGCCAGTCGCTTCGCCCGTGATGGCAACCTCCGGTAAGATGGCGAGATCGAGGCCGCGAGCGTATTTGGTTTTGGCATGAGCCGCCATTTCGTCGACCAATCCGGCGAGTTGAGCGAGCCGTTTTTCCAAACCGGGATGCTGGACCCAAAACGATTGCATGGCCGCGCCAACGATTACTTTGCGAGGAGGACTGTTCGAAGTGGTTTTGGTTCCCTCCAGGGCGCCGGCGGCGAACGTAGATGCAGGATCGAGAGCGGCTACACTGCTCATCGTTGCCAGAAAAGTTCGTCGATTCATATGGATGTTCGTTTGTCCGAGGTTTGTATTTGACGAGCTTTCTTATCATCCGCTCGCGTGATTTCGCCAAGAGAATTCAGGGAGAAGGCTGCTATCGCGTAGGACTGAGTACGCCTACTCAATCACGCCGCCGCCCAGGCAGATCTCGCCATCGTAAAAAATCGCCGATTGGCCGGGGGCGATGCCTTGATCCTTTTCGCCGAGGACAACTTCCCAACGTTTCTCGCCGAGAGAGCGGATTTGGCATTCGGCGAGATGAGGGCTGTGGCGGATTTTCGTTTGCAGAGAGGTTTGGGTTGGTTCGCCTGAAATCCAGTGGACTGGACTAACCGTCAACTGCTGTTGCGCGTGCTTCAAATAGCTGTCCGAGTGCGATACGAAAACGCGATTCAAAGCGATGTCTTTCTTAACGACGTACCACGGGCCGCCGCTGAGACCGAGCCCTTTGCGCTGGCCAATCGTGTAGAACCAATAGCCTTGATGGCCCGCCAATTTTTGGCCGGTCTCGAGTTCGATGAGGTCCCCCTTGCATTCGCCCAAGTGATAGCGAATAAACTCGGGATATTTGATCTTGCCAAGGAAACAGATGCCTTGGCTGTCCTTTCGGTCCTGATTGGGCAAGTCCAGTTCGTGCGCGAGTTTTCGGACCTGACGTTTCGTCAGATGTCCAATCGGAAACCAAAGGCGACGCAGTTGGTCCTGGTTGAGCGACGAAAGAAAATAAGTTTGGTCTTTTACGGGATCGGGCGAGCGCTTTAAAAGAAATGTTCCGTCGCGTCCCTCGATCTGCGCGTAATGGCCCGTTGCGATCTTGTCAAAGCTCGGATCGATCTTCTCGAAGAAAAGTCCGAACTTGATGCGCTCGTTGCAGAGGATGTCCGGACTGGGCGTGCGGCCGGCCCGAAGCTCATCCAGCACATGCGCGACGATCTTTTCCTGATATTCCGTCTGTAGAGAGACAACCTCGATCGGAACCCTGGCTTGCTCGCAGACGGCTCGCGCATATTTCAAGTCCTCTTCCCAGGGACAACTTCCGAGGTAAGAGAGTTCATCCTCGAGCCATATCTTCAAATAGAACGCAGTGATGTCCCTGTGCCCTTCCGCTTGAGCGAGCCGAAGGGCCACCGAGCTGTCCACGCCGCCTGATAATAGGACTGCGATCTTCATGAAGCGATTAATGCCTCCACAAGATTCGAGGGGAAAATGCCTGTGTCAAGAAAGGGTCCGGATGCCAGCGGTCTCTCGATCAACCAGCCTATGGAATCATTTTAAGGCCTCTCTCTTTGCACCAGCGACGCTGGTCGGTGTCGGCGCCCCAGTTTGCCAAAACACCTTTTACGTCCCGGTTCGGATGCAAGTCTTGCGCCCAGGTGACTTTGTCGTCTAGATCATCAATGTCGTCGAAGTCCGCCGCGCTCTTGACTTCGAAGACAATGATCTCATTTCCAACCTCGATGATATCTACTTCCTTTCGTTTTCCAGGCCGGAAAGCGACACCCTGTGTGTCCTCTAAAACTTGGCGGAGTTTCACGTGACCGGGCTTGATGTCGCTTCGACCGAGTCCATAACAAAACGCCGTCGCAACGACGTCTTGCCAACGGTGGCCTGTATGAGGCTGAAAGATATTTGCGTTCAGCTCCAGCCAATTCCGAAAACCTCTGACCTCCCAAATAACGTCTGCGAGTGTTTGTTCGATCCTTTGGTCGATCTCTTCAGTCGTCACGCCTTCACACTAGGCAAACTTAACTGAAAAGCAACTTTCCCTTGCCTTCGTTTCATGGACTGCTAAAACCGTCTTTCCCATGAACCACCGCCAACGCAGCGTCCACCGTGGCTTTGGAGCGTTCACCTTGATCGAATTGCTCGTCGTCATTGCCATCATCGCGATTCTCGCCGGAATGTTGTTGCCCGCGTTGAGCCGGGCGAAAACGAAGGCCCAGCGCGTTTCTTGCCTGAACAACCTCAAGACGCAGAGTTTGGCCTTCCTCATGTACGCCGACGACTTCGGTGACAAATTCCCCACGGCAGACCAAACGACCGCTTGGAAGCTGGACGCACTCTACGTGATGAGCAAGGACCAAGGTTTGACGTTGCTCAGTTATGGAATGGAAGGCGGTCGCATTCGCAAGAGCGCGGCCGAGTTCGAGCAGGAAATCAAGAAGGCCGGCCTCCCGACGGCTTGGAAATGTCCTTCGCGCAAGGATAGTCCGCGCTTGTTCGATGAAAAGGGGCTGCTGCACGTCGATCAATACATGTTGCTGGCGGGACTTTCGGGGACGCGGTTTAAAGGCACGAACTCGCCCGCGAAGTCCACCGATGCGATGGGTCCGTTGACGGCGGATCACACCATGGTGGTCCCAACGCAGAAAGCCTGGACGTCGAATCATGGGAAGAAAGGTCCGGTCCCGGCGCTTGGGCAAGTGAATGCTTCGAATGAACCGGCTGGCCACAATCAATCCTACAGCGACGGCCATGCGGAGTGGATCACAGAAAAACGTTTCGCGCGCGCAACACCCGCTACCGCGTATCCAAAGGCCTTATGGATTTCCGGCTGGCCATGGGATTGGGCTTGGGTCGAGTAGGGGCGGGAGTTTCGGACATCGATTAAACAAATCCTTTGCTTCGACCCATCGCGCTCGGTACGTTTGGTGGCAACCAAACTCCAACGCGATGAAATTAGCGACTGCTCCTCTCAAATTCTCCTGGCCTGCCCTTTTGCTTTTCGCTGGCAGCCAAACGGAACTGATTCAACATGTCGGACCGCTCGAAACCGGAGGGCATCTCACAGCGACTCACCAATTGCTCCGTCCCGCCTGCCAATCAGTTGAATTGGGAGGACGGCCCGTTGATCTCGTCCTCGCGCCGAATGGGCGGACAGTTTACGTGAAGGACAATCGCGGATTGGTTGTGATCGACGCTGAAACCTGGAAAGTTCGCCAGGAACTGAAATTCCCTCAGGGCGGGGGTTCCACGCATGGTCTTGCCGTGACCCGCGATGGTTCACGCCTTTTCGCCTCCACTGCGCAGAATGCCCTTTGGGAAGCTAATATGGCAGCCGACGGCAAAGTCGTTTGGGGAAAGAAGATCGTGCTTCCGGGGTTCGGCAATTCGACCAACGTTCACGTCGGGGGGATCGGATTGTCGCGCGACGAAACGAAAGCTTACGTCTGCTTGTCGCGAAGGAACAGCCTGGCTGTCGTCGACTTGGGATCGACAAATCTGTTGCGAGAGATTCCCGTCGGAGTCGCCCCCTTTGATGTGGTTGTTCAAACGCATCCAGGTTCCGGAGAGGTTCTTTACGTTTCGAATTGGGGTGGTCGCTTGCCAAAAACGGGTGAAAAAACCGCGAAGTTGATTTTCGGACCCGACCATGACGATGATGATGACTGAGGCTAAGTTTCGGGCAAATGACCGCTAGATTTGCTTTGGCTTTGGATAGACTTCGCGGATTGGTTGGTTCGATGAACGCGCAGGACGCGACGTTACGAGTACTTCTGAAACGGGCATTTGGCGAAGATTTGGATCGCGTGTCCGATGCCATTCGCAGAATTGAACGCGATCATGACGCGCCGTTGGCAGCGATCCTCTGGGCTTTCTTCTGGATTCGGCAAGGAGAACTGTTTCTGGCGCGTCGCGAACTGGAAGCCATCGCGAATTCCTCCAAAGCCGCATCCCTGTGGGGAGGTATTGCTGTCGTGATGCTTGGTGAACTCTGCATCGAATCGGGCGCAACGCGGACAGGACTCCGATTGATTCAGCGCGGTGAACGAATCCTTGGCACGCCGGCTTAGAAGGTCCGGTTGAGCAACAGGGGCATTGCTGTCGCTTGTGCTTCCTAAATGAAAGCACCCAACATTGGGGCACTGCTATAGAGCGCGGATGTGGGCATCCGCGCTCCGATTACCGCGCCGGAGGCTGTCCCAATCTGACTTGTTTCGATTTAGTTAAGTTTCTAGGTGGGCCTGAAGGCGGTTGCGGACTTGCTCAGAGAATTCGGACAGTTACTGCGGTTGCGTGAGCGCGCTGTCGGCGGCGGTCGCTCACGAGAACGGCAGCCGCCCGCTACTTTGATGCGTCGAGCAATTTTTGATAAACCGAGCGCGCGGCGGCCAATTGAATCTCAATGTGTGATCGGCCAGTATGCATTCGGTCGCGTCGGCGAAGCACGGTTTCAAGACGATTGATCCACGCCAGAAAATACTCCGCGTCCGCTGTGTGATTCGGGGGACGATTCTTGACGTTGATGAAGATCGGATTTGTATGTGCCCAGAGTCCGCCCACCGGCAAGTAAGGTGGCGAGGGCCCGGCGGCACGCAATGCAATCCAACTGGTCGCCTCAATTCCAAGCTCCCTATCAAAGGAAGCTCCCAGCCGGTTGTCCTGCAGCTTCCCTGCGTCCAGAACTTCGCCGTTTTGGATGAGTTCGAGTTTGTCCAATGGAAATTGAGATATTACCCGGCCTCGAATACGAACTGGACGAGCCGCGTCAAGCTCGATGGTTTCGCCGATTTCCCTTCCATCCACAGATAATTCGATCATAGGCCCATTGCTCACGAACGAACGTCCTTTGCGCTGACCGTCCACCCAACCTCGATAAGAAAGACCGTCTGGCAATTTCACATAGGCGCGGCCCCAACCCGGCGGATAGCTCGCAATGCGATTTAGAAAACAATCCGTTCCCGCAGCGGCCGACACACGAAAACCGCAGTTCAGCAAGCGATACCAAAGCTTGACCGACGCGTTGTAGCCGAAGCCCATCACATCCATGGTGTCAATCCGGCCCAATGCTGCATCGACGGGCAAACCTTTGGCAGAGTAAGGATGATTGTAGAGATCGTCCGGGTTGCTGGCAGGGTGCGTATAGCTGACGGCACTGCCTTGATGGCGGGTCCGTTCGGCAATATCTGCATTGGTCGGTATGTCCCATGGATTTGTGGTGTCTTGAAAACCCGTGAAGATCGGTTCCACGAGTCGAGGCAGGTCAATCAGGGTCATGTGCCCCCAGATCGTGCTGCGAAACTCTTCATTCCAGTAAAGGATTGTTCCCGGCTTCGATTGACTGTCTGGACCGCCCAGAAAAAATTGCCGATCAAAGACGCCATCGCCGTCCGAATTTGCGACCATGATATTGCAGACGTTCAAGTCTTCACCTTCACACTGGTCAAGCATGAGGCGAGGATTGAGAAACCAAGCGCCGTAACCGTAGTTGCCATGAATATGGTTCTCGCCCGAAAACCAGCGTCGCGCCGCGGCATCAGTCCAGCGTTCCATCGAAATTTCAAGCGCCGCCGCTTGTTCCGGTTTCACTTCAACCTCTTGTTGGAGCACGCTATATTCCGGGCCGCGCAACGCGTGAAGCTCATAAACACCTGCGGGCAATTCGATTGCCGTTTCACCCCGCCAATAGAAAGAGAGCCGGCCGCCCAACACACGATAAAGCGCTCCGGGCGGCGCATGAAATTTGCCGCCCTTGCGTTTCAGCGAAACACGCGCGACGATTGGCTCGCCGCGTTGCTTGTCCGTAAATTTGAGCTGAAGCTGGCCGGTTGGCTGGCGGAAATCGATGCGCTCAGACGCCAACAAACGGCTTTCGCCAGACGACAATTCACGACGCACGATGGCCGTTGCGCCATGATGATTTTCAGTGTGAATGAGCGTTCGCCCCTCCAGGCTGATGCTTGGCCAATCCTCATCCGCTTGACCGGACGTAAGCTTGCGCGCGTCGCGCAACGCATTTTCTACAGAAATGTGCCAAATATCATTGTGTGGTGTGCCGCGATCCGTAACGGCATAGACGCCGCGTCCGGTCGCGTCGCTATGGAGACCGTAAATTCGCGAAGGCCAGCGGACGATTCTTTCAGCTTCGCCTCCGTCGCTCGGAACTTTCCAAAGATCGGCTTGCGGGCCGTCGTTGCCGGATTGTTCGCCCGGCCGGTCTTGGTGCTGGGCAAAAATAATCAAGCGGCCGTCAGCCGAAAGACAGAACGGTCCGCGCACGGGGCCAACATCGCCTGGTCGAATCTCGACCGGCTTAAGCGTGCCGCTTTCGAGATCATGCCAAGCAATCGTGTTGGGTGGCGCTGTTATGCTGAAGCGTCCGAGCAAACGCCGCCCGTCGGGATGAAAGAACATTCGACCCTCTGCGCGGACCGCGGCAGGTAATTTGACCCGGACACCTTCCTTCGAGTCCATCAATTGCAACTGTCCGCCGAAGAAATTGGCTGAATTTATGAAAGCAATCTTGGTCGCATCGGGTGACCACGCGGGTTCCAAATCAAACCCTTCGCCGCCGGACAGAACGGTGAGAGCGCCGCCGGCCGAGGGCAAACGACAAATCGCCCCTTGATAAGAAAGCGCAATCCATTTTCCGTCCGGTGAAAGGCGCGGTTGAACTGGGCCGAAAGCGGCGCGGCTGGGCGAATGTTCGGCTGCTTGGTTACCCGCTGGCGCCGGCTGGGCGGTGGAAGTGATTGCCGCTAACAAAGTCGCAGCGATGAAGGAGTTCGCGTTCATAACGGATTCTGTTTGGTTGGTTCAGCGACATCGGAATTCCACTGATTTTTATCTCGAAACACACCGTTCGGCCAAGTAAAAGCAGGCTGTGATCCGCAAGCTTCTTACGCCGATGCAGCGAGGCTTCCGCCAAGCTAGACTCACGATTGCAAGTCCGAGCGCGATCCCTCCCTATGAACCTCCTGGCAGCACAGGGCGTCTCGCCTGTCCAGCCCCTGCGGACGCCAAAAGCAGGACAGGCGGGACGCGCTGTCCTGCCACGTTCATGGGGCGCAATGCACTCCATACGGCCCTGGCGTTTTTAGTCGCCACTCTTCCAGCAGTCGCCGCCTCTTTACCCAACGTCGTCATGATTGTCTCCGATGACCAAGGCTGGACCGATTTTGGCTTTATGGGACATCCCGTGATCAAGACGCCGCACTTGGACAAGCTTGCGTCGGAGAGCGCGGTCTTCCCAAACGGTTATGTGCCGACTTCACTTTGCCGGGCGAGTCTCGCAACGTTGCTGACCGGCCTTTACGCAAGCCAGCACAAGATTTGTTGCAATGATCCGCCCGAAGGCGTGGCGCGCGAGGCGATGCACCCGTTTATCCGAAATGCGCCAACGGCGCCGCGACTGTTGCAACAATTGGGCTATCGCAGCTTGCAAACCGGCAAGTTCTGGGAAGGTCATTTTTCCAATGGCGGTTTCACGCATGGCATGACCGAAAAAGGGCGCCACGGCGACACAGGGCTCGCGATCGGCCGCCAAACCATGCAGCCGATCTTCGACTTTATCGAAGCTGGCGGTTCGCAGCCGTTCTTTGTTTGGTATGCGCCAATGATGCCGCACGATCCGCACACACCGCCGGAACGCTTGCTCAAGAAGTACCTCCTCGAAGGCCGGAGCGAAAGGCTGGCGAAGTATTGGGCGATGTGCGAATGGTTCGACGAAACCTGCGGCGAATTACTCGGCTGGCTCGATCGGAAAGGTCTCCGCGATAACACGCTGATTGTGTTTGTGGTGGACAACGGGTGGATTCAAGAGACCGGGCCGCGACAAACGACCCGCGGTTGGTTTGCTCCCAAAAGCAAGTTGTCACCGTACGATGGCGGTTTGCGGACGCCCGTGATGCTGCGTTGGCCTGGGCGCATCAAGCCGGCCAAGCACAGCGATCTAGTTTCGACCATCGACATCGCACCATCGATTCTCGCTGCTTGCGGACTCAAAAAGCCCGAGGCGACGCCGGGCGCGAGCTTGCTCGACGTTGCGCTGGGAAAAGGCCGGCTGGAGCGCGATGCTGTCTTCGGTGAGATTTATCTGCACACGTCGGTTGATATCGATAAGCCGGCATTAAATCTGACGCACCGTTGGGTGCGGGAAAAAGATTGGAAATTGATCACGTTTGGAAACCAAACCATCAAGCCAGAATTATATCACCTCGTTCCCGATCCGTTTGAGACCAACAATCTGGCCAGCCGCGAACCGCAGCGGGTCCAGCATTTGGCCGGGCTAATCGAGAAATCAACGCTCGCAACTCTGGCCCGGACAACATCCGAGCTGAGCGCATCACCCGCCGATAACCAACGCAACGGAACGCGCGGGGAGATCACTGCCACAATCACGCGGTCAAAAACTTTTCCGCACCGCATTTGGGCAGCTTGTGATTTTGAAGGGACAACACCTGATTACGGATGGTTCGGGCCGGCGGAAACAAACAATATTCCTAGATATCCTGGCAACCGCACGGCTCTCGGTGTCGGCGCCAAACCTTACCAAAACCTCAGCGCACTCATGACCGGCATCAATCCTGTTCCCGGACCGCGCATGGGGAAGGTCAACCACCTGTACGTTCGCTACTTTCTCCAGGGAACAAACCAAGCAACTTTTCAGCACTTCAGCCTAACACGAGAAGACAACAATCACGTTAAGGTCTCCGGTCTTGCCGAAGGAAAATGGTCCGAAGTCACGATGAATCTTACACGTGACGCGCGCCGTAACGACGGCAGCCCGGAAGCTTTCCAGGAAGGCGAACGAATGGACGACTTCAAAGTATTCGTCGGAAAGCCCGCCGATGCGCAGAGGTGCGAACTGTTTATCGACGATGTGATTTTCTTCGCCGAAGACGCGAGTTTGGCGCCCGAGAACGAGCCGTTCCCGAACCGCGTGATTCTGCTTGCCGCCTTTGACACGGGTCCCAAAGAAAAATACTGGCCTGGAGATTTTGAGATCGTCGAATCTAGTTTGCCTGCCGGATCGTCCTGGCGCGCGGCGCGAGCCATTCCGAGGAAGGATGGGAAAGGCAAGTTGATCAGTCTGCCCATCGCGCCACCTCGGCCCGTCGGCGCCCACACTAAGTTGCGGTTTCGCTATCACCTCACTGGAACGTCGAAGATGACCGTGCAGATATTCGACGCCACGGTGCAAGACAACCGGCACATCAATCTGACCGGACTGCAAGAAAGCGCATGGACAACAGTCTATCTCGACTTCTCAAAAGATTCACGGCGCAATGACGGAAGTCCTAACTCTCCATTTTCGCCAGGCAACTTAGTGGACGACATTTTCTTCTTCCCGTCCGCAGATAATGGGACACGCGAGGTAAATCTGTTAATTGATGAGGTGGTGCTTTATGACGCAGGGCAGCCATAAGTCGGCGCAATCAGTCGCCAATTCACACCGACCGGTAAGGATTGATTCCACTCCAATGCCTTTCGGTAATTCGAAGCCATTTGGCAAATGGTTGTCCCGGAGGGACAGCGCGAAAATAGCCCGGCGTTTCAACGCCGGGCTATTGTCATTCAGTCCCTCCGGGACAAATGCTCTTTGAATTACCGAAAGGCTTGGGCGGCTTTTGTGGTACGGACGCTATTACTCGTCGTCGCGGCGAAAGGGGCGTTTGCCCAATCGAGCGTTCAGTACATCCAGCCGAATTCAATGACCGGAAGCTCAATGGCGGCAGTGGTGAATAACCTTGCTCTGGCACATACTGCGCAGCTCCTGCCCCTCGATGAAACCGGTACTGTGGTCAGCCACGACGACACCGCGAAGCAAATAGAAATGACTCTCGCCAATATCGAACGCGCGTTAGTGGCAGCAAAATCAGGACTCGATCAAATCGTCAAAATCAACGTTTACCTCGCGCAAGCTGATGCCGCCGCGGATGTGCAACGGCTCTTCGCGCGGCGATTTGCCGGCAACACTAAGCCAGCGGTGAGTTTTGTCGTGAGCGCTCTCGCTCATCCCGATGCACGAGTGGCAATGGATGCAATTGCCGCTACGCCAATGGGCGTAAGTGAGAACTCTGTTGAACGGCTTCGCTCCGCCGGATTGTCCGGTTCATCCTTGCGGTCTCATGTGGCCATCTTGCCTGCAAAGCCATCAGTCTTTGTCTCGGGACAAGCTGAAAATGGCGGCCTCGCCAGCGCGACTCGCAAGTCGTTGGAAAGTTTGCAACGAACGTTGTTGCATCTTGGATTGAAGAAATCGGATATCGCCCAGCTCAAGACGTTCCTCACACCGATGCGCGATGTCGCCATCGTCGAAAACGAAATCCAACGCTTCTTCGATAAGGAGACGGTTCCTCCAATAGCTCACGTCGAGTGGGTTGGCAGCACACCTATAGAAATTGAATTAGTTGTCTCTGCAGCATCGAATCCGGGACTTTCGAAAGAACCCGTGAAGTTCGTCACGCCGCCGGGACTGACCGCATCGCCCCTCTACAGTCGAGTGACCCGAGTCAATTCGGACAAGCTCATTTTCATCTCGGGCTTGTACGGAATGACACCGGATGATCCGGACGCCCAAGTCCGCGAAGTCTTCGCTTCTCTAGGGGACCTGCTGAAAAAGACCGGCAGCGACTTCAGGCATCTCGTGAAAGCGACCTATTACGTCTCGGACGATCCAACCAGCACCAAACTCAATCAGCTTCGGCCAGATTACTACGATCCGAAACGTCCGCCAGCTGCATCCAAAGCGATGGTGCGCGGCGTCGGCATGCCGGGAAGGAGCATTACGTTGGATATGATCGCTGTGCCTGGGCCGCAAGTTGCGCCTGCCGACAACAAGACGCGGTCGCAAGCCTCCAGTCCCGAACCCGCCGCCGCCGCTTCCCGAGGACAAGCTGACAACCTTTCGAACCTAACCTCGCGCGCCGCGAACGGCGAAGCGGAGGCCCAATATCAACTAGCCAAGAAGTATCAGACAGGCGAGGGCGTGAACGTCGATCAACCCGAAGCTGTCAAGTGGTTCCGCAAAGCGGCCGAACAAGGCCACGCGAAGGCTCAAACGAACCTCGGCGCAAGTTACGCTTTAGGCGAAGGCGTGTCTCCGGACCAAGCTGAAACGCGGCGTTGGTTCCTGAAGGCGGCCGATCAGGGCGAAGTGAATGCCCAGACGAATCTCGGCATTATCTATTATGCCGGTGAGGGCGTGCCAAAGGATTTCGCGGAAGCTTACAAGTGGTTCCGACGAGCCGCGGAACAAGGGAATGTAGAGGCGCAATCGCACCTCGGCGGATTGTATTACTCGGGACACGGCGTTCGTCAGGACCTTGCGGAGGCGCTCAAGTGGCTTCGCAAGGGCGCCGAGGCGGGCAACGCACCAGCGCAGCGGACGCTCGGCGTCATGTATGTCAATGGCGAAGGCGTAACTCAGGATTATGCCCAAGCGCTCGAATGGTCTCGGCAAGCCGCCGGCAAGGAAGATGAGCAAGCGCAGCGGCGGGCCGACGAATTCCAGAAACGGAAGGCGCCGTGACACCTCAGCGATTCCCGCCGGAATTCGTTTCATCATGTTTCCGATGCCTTGAAAAGAATCTCCTTCACCACGGGTCTTGCCATTTGTGAATTTCAGCATGCCCGTCGTGGAACGCAATTCCGCATGCGCCATTATCAGAGCTCGCCGGATAATCAATGATGATCGCGTCTGGACCCGTCCGGTCGCATTTCACGGCCATATCTCGATTGTTGATGCTATCCGGAAGTTCATCGGCAAATACCCAAAGCTGGCTGGGCGCCGGATTGACAATATCAGATTGCTTGAGAAAGCGTCGAACGGCCGGCGCGCCGAGCCACCACCGATACAGTTCCCAGGGCAAGCCATCGTCGCCGAGAGCCGCATTCATCGCAACACTCCGGACCCGCGGATACACTTGGCCGCCGATTCTGACTGTGCTTCGATCGGCCGGGCACTTGTAGAGAGCGGGCGATTGCGTGTAAGGCGCCAGCCTGGCGAATCTTGGATCGGGAAGGTAATTGATATTGGTGTTGTCGCGATTTGCGCCGTCGAAGTCCAGACCCCCGCTCACCCACGAGACATACGGGACCAACCTGTCCTCGTGCTCCTCGCTGTAGGTGAGATTGGCGAACTGAAGTTGCCGGAGATTATGGAGACAACGGATGCCTTGCGCTTTGTTTTTAGCTTTGTTCAGCGCGGGGAGGAGCATTCCGGCGAGGAGCCCGACGATGGCCGCGACAATCAACAGTTCAATCAACGTGAAGGCAGCACCGTCGCGGCACGGTTTGGCACGCCCAGCCAATGAGTCACGCTGTGTCATTGAGCTTTCTTCAAGAACGACCCGAGAATTGGTCCGGCATTTCGACCGAAGGCAGATCAACGCTGATTGGGGATTCTTAACTGCCAGGAATGCGCTGAAGGCGCAAGGGAAAACCGTAGGGGAGAGCGCCGAGGTAACGCAGAGTTTCGATCCGAAAGCGTCCAAGCTGGCCTCATTGGAAGGGCTAAAATTGCGGTCGCCGATCTGACGCCGAATTGTGAGCGCGCGCTCACAACTGGGCAAACTGGCGCAGTTTACGATTTCTGCTGACGGACCAAACGCGCCACAGTCACCGAAGTCCCGGTCGCTTGAGCGGAGGCTTGTAACCCAGATGCCAGTAAAGCTGCCAAAGCCGATCCAGTTTGACGAGTTCACCGTGTCCGTCGAAGAACGAAACATTAACCGCTCCCGGCAACGGTTTGTTCTGCGGCCAATTCCTCGGCAACCGCGCAGGTCTGCTTCCATGTCTTGGAATGGCCACAATGCTCATCCTTCCGGATCCTCCCCAATCTCCGGTAAGATCTAACGGAGTTGGGTCGGTTGCATGCGGAGAAACCTGGTGCCAGGCGCCATCCGCTAAGAGCGGAGTTTGCATGGGTTCCAGCACTTGATCTTCCGTGAGGAAAGACCCGGTCCTCGGCTTTTGCTGCGGAACATTCGGATCATGCTGGCGGAAGGAAGCGTCAATAAAGTACCAGTTGATCGCATAACTCCCTGCGCGATTGGTTTGGCTGAACCAGGTCGTTTTCGGACTTCCGTTTCCCACGGTAAGTAACCCCCACTGCCAAGCTTGTTCCGCTGGATTCCTTCGCCACCAACTGTTTGTCGGCGCTGCCGGACAAATCCAAACTGACCCGGGCTGGCCGACATCATCCCAAAAGTTGAGGAACTTTGCGGGTCAGCCAGCCGTCCGTTTAACTCATCGATACGCATCCGGATGCTCATGTTTACCTGGCGTTGATGACTCACGCAGGCGGCTAAGTGGCTCTTACGCTTGGCCGAGACCAGCGCCGGAAGCAAGAGTGCGGCGAGAATCGCGATAATGGCCACGACGATCAGCAACTCGATCAACGTGAATGCCTCCGGAAAACTGGCGCGACAGTCAACTCGACGTGCTGGGGCATGCGCATCCCGTTTACTCATTCGCCTGCTTCAACGCAATTCGATTCCTCCCACAAGTGCAGAAGACGGGATGGGACGGGATGGGCGTAACGCAGGCAGGCCCGCGAAACGCTCTCAGAAGACACTATTTCATGACATAACAGGAGATCGTTGGCGCAGCGATTGCTAAACTTTAACCGTCGGAGTGATTCGTCGCCAAGCTATCGCGCGGCGAATCCAAACATAATTTGAATGAACTGGTCGTATGAAATCGCTAAGTCGTTTGATTCGTCGGGTTAATCTCACGTCGTTTGTCTTTCTCGGTGCATTTTCATTGGTTGGCACGGTCGCTCAGGCTGGGGACAGAGCCCCAGTCGTTGGTGGTAATTCCCCACCGGAGGTGCGGCTGGTATCGCCGGCAAGCGGTGCGAAATTTAGTGCGTCCGCCACAATTCAATTAATCGCGCAAGGATCGGATCGCGACGGATGGATTCGCACTGTCGAGTTCTTTGCCAACGAACGCAGTCTCGGCGTGACCACGAATAATCCCCTGAGCGCCTCAGCCATGAACCCATTCCAACTCGCTTGGAACAACGTGCCAGCCGGTGAATACGCGCTGCACGCGAAAGCCACCGATGATCAAGGAGCAATCGGGATGTCGTCTGCAGTCAAAGTCAGCGTTCTCGCAGAACCGCCGCGCATCGAGGTGAATGTCGCGGCGATCAAAAGCGAAGCAACCGAAGAGGGCGATTCAAGGTCCCGGACGCTGATCTTTCGTTTTGTGCGGTCTGGATCGCAAGACATTGACTTGCCCGTCTTCTATTCGGTTTCAGGAACCGCTAGCATCGGCGAAGATTTTCCGAAACTCACGGGCAATATCACAATCCCGAAAGGCGCCGAGACCGCCGATCTGAGTTTCGAAGTAGTGAATGACTTTCTCGCTGAATCGGCAGAAACAGTTGTCGTTCGCGTCGAACCGCCAATCTGCATCGCCATCTTTCCTCCGCCGCGGGAGTGTTATCTCGTCGGAGCGCGCGCCGAAGCGCGTGCCGTCATCGCGGCCAGCGATCAACCGCCAACCGACCGTCCCATCGTCAGTATCGGCGCTTCAGTAGCTGAAACAATTGAACCATCTCCGGAAGTTCGCGTGCCACCGGGCCGATTTGTCATCAAACGGAGCGGCGACGTGAGCGCGCCATTGTTAGTGTGGTTGGAAATAAGCGGCAGCGCCCAAAGCGGAAAGGATTACGAGGCGCTCCCACGAAGTGTGGTGTTCGAGGCCGGCGCGGCTTCGAAGGAAATTCTTGTGGGGCCCCTCGACGATCAACTAGTTGAAGGTGACGAAACGGTGTTGGCGGAAATTGTGCCAGTGCCACCAACCATCGATACACCTTACCCGACGAACTACGCAATCGATCCCCAATCCAAAATCGCGCGCGTCGTGATTCACGACAACGATCGCCTGATCGCGGGTTCCACACTTGAGATTACCTCGCCGAAGGATGGAGCAGAATTTCGCGCGCCGGCTTTCGTGCGAATCGAAGCCACCGCGATTGACCCGCTCGGGGACATTCGGCTGGTCGATTTCTACGCTAATCGACAGTGGATCGGCAAATCGGAGCACCTCACGCGCGACGCGGTTATTCCAGGCCGTCCGCGGCATCACATCTTTGAATGGAAAGATGTCGCGGCTGGGCGTTATGAGTTGGTGACAAAGGCCAAGGATACCGCGGGCAAGGAAGTCATTTCGAAGCCGGCTCGCATCGCCGTTCTCGGTCCTGACATCCCGGTGGTCAGCATCGAGGCAACGATCGGAGTGACGGCTGAGCCTGCGCCCCTCTCGCTCGTGCGGCCCGGCCGGTTCACCATCAGCCGGCGTGGCGGCGGCGACGGAACTTTGCCTATTTTCTTTGCAATCGGCGGCTCAGCGCTTAACGGCGAAGACTACAAAAAATTAGTGCAGTGGGTGATCATGCCGGGCGGGACAAATCAAGTTCACATCGATATTGCCGCGGCCGATGATGCTTTGGTGGAAGGCGACGAAAGCGTCGAGATTAAGCTGACCACTCAGCAGCCGGACGACTTCCCCTTCGCGATGCCCATTCGCGAATACGCTATTGATCCGGCTCGCGCCAGTGCGAGCGTTGTGATCCGCGACAACGACACAAAGCCGGGATCAGCGACGACTGAAATCACCGCGCCGAAAAATGATCAAAGATTCTTCGGCCCGGCCGTGATTGAAATCGCAGCCACCGCCATCGATCCCAAGGGTTACATTTCGCGCGTCGAGTTTTATGCGGCCGAGGAAAAGATCGGCGTGTCGGAAATTACGTTCATTCGCGCTCCTGACCCAGGAACTCCAATCCATCACAACTTTGCATGGCGCAACCCGCCGCAGGGCGTGCACCTCCTCACGGCACGTTCGGTAGATTCGGCCGGAGAACGCGTGGTCTCAAAGCCCGTGACCATTACGGTCGAACGCACCGATGGAAGGGCCGTTGTCTCAGTTGAAGCGACTGATCCGCGGGCTGCCGAATCTGCGAGGCCGGACGCGGTGGTGGACACGGCCACCTTCACGATTCGCCGGATTGCCGGACCGCGCGACGTTGAAGTGCCGGTTTATTTCGCGTTAGGAGGAACAGCGCAGAACGGAATCGATTATCAAGCATTGAAGAGTCAGGTCACGCTGCGGGCCGGCGAGGAAGCGGTGAAAGCTGTCGTCGTTCCAATTTCGGACAAGGCGCTCGAGGGCGAGGAGACGGTTACATTGCGAATAGAAGAACCGATCTGCCCAGCGATCTTTCCGCCGCCCCCGGCCTGCTATCTGATTGCACGGCCGGGCAGCGCTGCGGCAATGATTAGTGACAGCTCGACGAGTCAATGGCCCATCGTCGCAATTGTCCGGCCGGCTGCGGGAGCGGAGTTTTCCGGCGACGCCGCGATCGAGATTGTCGCGGAGGCGCGCGATCCAGACGGTTATGTGACGAAAATGGATTTCCTCGCTGACGGCCGGGTCATCGGCGCACAGATTATTTCCTTTGTCCGACCGCCGCCGCCCGGCGAGAAGCAGACATTTCGATTTACTTGGCGCGACCCGATGCCAGGCCTACACGTGCTGACTGCTCGCGCGACGGATGATCAAGGTGTGATTGGCGTTTCGGCCGCGATCGAAATCAAAGTAAATGCGCCGGACTCTCGCCCGATGTTGAGAGTAACCGCGCGCGATGCTTTGGCGGTCGAACCTAACGCGAATGCGGAACCTAACACAGCAACGTTCGTTATTCATCGCTCTGGCCCAACGGCTGAGCCATTGTCGGTCAATTATTCACTCCAGGGCACAGCGGAGAACGGCGTTGATTATGAAAAACTCAGCGGCATCGCGACTATTCCGGCAGGAGCCAAGACGGTGACAGTGGTGGTGCGCCCACGACCTGACGATCTCGTCGAACGGAGCGAAACTGTCATCCTGCAACTCGAAACCTCACCATTGCCTGGCAATACCACCCGATTGCGCCCAACGCACCGGGCTGCGGTGGTCATCCGAGATGGGCTGTCCGCGCGCGCGGCGGGTGAATCGAAATTAGAAACCGAAGCGAAATGCACGGTGCTGGCGGATGGATTGCTGCATCTCGCTTTGCCGGGCGAGACGGGTGGAAATTTTCGAGTCGAAGTGACGAGTGATTTCGTAAACTGGGAAACTGTTTCCAATGCCGTGGCATCGGAAGGCAACGTGCATTTTGTGGATGAGACAGGAAACACTCGGCTCAAGTTCTATCGTGTCGTCCGAGAGGAAGCGACGCCGGCGGAAGACTAAGAATCCGCCAGGGTCGCTGGGTAGTGGTCATTGGCTGTCCCAAGAATTGAGTTTTGGCGCGATAGCGTACTTTGGTCAGCGGCGCCTTGGGAAGAACAGCGTTTCCCTGCGTTTCTGGAAATCTATATCGCATTACTTCGTGCTGATTATTGCTGGTTCCGTTTCCGATTTTCGGTAAGAGTACGCGTGATATGCTTCCACAATTGGACGAGACAAACCATCATCCCGCTATGAACAAACTCATTTTCAACCCTTTTCATCAAGGTGTCCGGGCGGTTGCCCTTGGAGTAATCGTTGGATTCAACAGCTTGGTTTCGTTGCCAGCGCAAGAAACGGCAACGGCGGCTTTGCAAAAAGCCCTGACCTTTTACGCTTCCTTTGATGGAACCACGAACGCGGATTTTGCGTTGGGCGACCCGCAAATCTATACCGCCGGCTCGATGAAACATCCGCGCACTGGTCAACCTGGCTTGCCAGCGTCGGGCGTGGTTACCCATGTGCCCGGCCAGGGCCGTTTTGGTTCTGCGATGCGGTTTCACAAAAAGGCTTCTGAAATGGTTTTCTTCAAGGCGGAGAAAAATGTCGCCTACCAAACGAACAATTGGAGCGGCACGGTTTCGCTTTGGTTGCGCCTCAACCCGCAGATGGAACTCGCGCCTGGTTATTGCGATCCAATTCAGATCACGCCCCGCGAATGGAATGACGCCGCCTTCTTTGTGGAATTTGAGAAGAAGACAAATTCCATTCCCTTCCGTCTTGGCGCTTATGCGGATTTCAAGGTGTGGAATCCACAGAATCGAGATTGGAACGCGATCCCCTTTAGCGAGAAGCCGCTCCTGGCCGTCGAAAAGCCGCCCTTTGGAGGAGATCGCTGGACCCATGTCGTCTTCACGTTCGAGAATTTTAACACGGGCCGGAAGGACGGCGTGGCCAGGCTTTACTTGAATGCGGAACCGCAGGGAGCCCTGACCGATCGCGTGCAGACGTTTACCTGGGACACATCGAAAGCGCTTGTGATGCTCGGCTTGAGTTACGTGGGCTTGTATGACGAATTGGCCATTTTCAATCGAGCTCTGACAGCCAGCGAAGTTAAGGCTCTCCACCAGTTAACTGAAGTCCACCGTCTGTTGCCTCAGTCCAGGTCCCCCTGAACTTGATCGTCCAAACGCCGACAGGTCTTGGAGTGCGGCGATGGAGTCTAGGCTGAGCAATCGCCGCTGTGGCGTGAAAGAGCCCGGGACGTGTCCCGAACTGCGTAGCGTTTTCGGAAGTGCGGACGCCAAAGCGGTACTGCGCAGACTCCGTCACAAAATCATCAAATCCCGCAACCCGCAGACTGGAAAGTGCTGCGCTACGCCCGTCCGACCACCCAAATCGCAAATCCAAAATCCAACGCAACCGAGGTTCACTTCAACGTCGAAAGGAACTCGACCAGATCGCGCAGGTCGCGTTTGCTAATCAACTCCCCCACCCCTTCGGGCATACCGGAACCGCCCTGCCGGCGCGTCTCAACATCCTTTTTCGCAATGGTGACTGGTCCATTCACCTCCGTGGAATTGAGGACCAACTCCGTTTCAGTTTCAGATTTGACAGTTCCCGCGTGAGCATCACCGTTCTTAAGCAAAACCATCGTGTTTTCGTATCCGGGCGCGATCTGTTTGTTTGGAGCGATGATCGATTCGAGGAGATACTCACGCGTGCGGGCAGCCAGTGTTTTGTCGAGCGGCGGACCGGCTTCGCCACCTTCGCCGCCAACTTTATGACAGCGTGCGCACGAGGCCTCGGCTTTCTCAAAGAAGATTTCTCTTCCTGCGGCAGCGTTTCCGCCTTCGAGCGTTTCGACGAACTGTGCAATTTCGTTCGTGCCGCGCGACTTCTCGAAACGAGCGAGCTTCTCGACGATGTCGGGAGTCTTGCGTTTGCCGGCCGATTCAACCAGCTCCAATTGCAACGGCATTGGAACGGTTCCCGCCACGAGCTTGTCCATCCATTCAGCCATGACTTTGTCGGCGGTCGCGTTCGACATTTCACCAAGCGCCAGCAGGGCCGATTGCTTTTCTGCAACCGTCCCAGACTGTAGAGCCGATGCCAGACGCTCGGCGCCCGACTCCGGATTCAACTTGGCGAGCAGGCGAACGGCTTCCATGCGCAACGTTTCGTGCTCGCTTTCGGCGGCCAGTTTCAAGAGTTCCGGCAAAAGAGAATGGTTGAGAGCCGTTAACGCTCGCAGCGCTTCACTGCGGACCTTCGCCTGCGCGCTGGGAGCCTTGGCCAGCGCGATCAAGGCATCGGACGCTTCTGAGAGTCGGTATTGTCCGGCCAGACGCGCCGCGACGGTTTGAATCTTATCTGAAGAAGTCGTCAGCAACTCAGCAAGAACTGGCCGCAGTGCCTCGACCGCCGCGCTCGCATCCCGCTCCGAGATAAGTCGCCATAGGCCTGTCACGCGGTCGCGGCCCGAGGGCTTGGCCCAGTTTCCGAGAACCTCCAATGCTTCAACGCGGTTCCCTTCGGGAACAGTGTCTCGAACCGAAAGCATGGCCAAGGCCTGCGCAGACGCCGCGTCGCCGATCCGATAGTTCGCGTTGATCACGCGCCGCAGCAATGGCCCGGATGCAATGGGCTGGCGCGCCAGGGCCGCTAGATCGGGAAGCGCGTCGGCAATCGGCAAGTCGTAAATCGCGCGGGCCGCTTCAAGAACAACACGCGGTTCCGGGTCCTGAAGAAACTTCGCAACCTCTGGACTTTCGAGCCGCCGCAAGGCAAGCAACGCTGCCAAGCGGACAGACGAAGCGTTGTCTTTGGCGGCGCGTTTCAGCGCAGCAGTGTCACGCATCCAGGAAAGAGCCATCACACTGGCATGGCGCAGATACGCATCTTGATCCGCGTTGCGGCGCAGCATTGCGACGACCGGTTCCGCGGAACTCCTGCCGCCAAGTTTTCCGAGAGCCATCGTGGCAAAGAATTGAACACGCGGATGCTGCGCGTCTTCGGTGAGTCTCGCGAGAGACCGGCGGGCAGGAGCATAAGGAGAATCCGTCAGCACTTTTGCGGCTTGTGCGCGGACTTCCGCATCGGAGTCCTTCAACAGGGTGACCATCGGTTTCAGCGCATCCGACTTCAGTGGTGTCTCCCCATGGCGCTGGCCGGATCGCGCAATTTGGCCCAGGCCCCAAATGGCATGCAGGCGGGCCAGTTGATTGGTCTTCTTGCGTGCGACTTGCGCCAATGGTGCAATCGATTTCGAACCGCGAGCCGCCAACTCGAATTGCGCTTCCTGGCGGACTCGCTGATCGGGCCACGACAACAGCTGAATGAGTTCATTGGGCGTTCGCCGCTCGAACCCGTGCGCCATCAAATCTCGCGTGTGACTCACGAGTGAGTTCGATCGCTGCTGCGGATGATACATCCGATAGATGCGGCCTTTGCCTGTCTTCCCCCAACCCTCGACCCAGTCTGAAATGTAAAGCGCGCCGTCCATGCCGAATTCGACATCCGTCGCGAGGATTTGTGAAATGAACCGTTTTCCGTCAACGACTTCAAAGGCGGCCCCTTTCGGCTTCAGCGCGAACGAATGAACCAGACTCGACGCCGGCGTTCCCCGAAAATCGCACATGAAAAAATGATGGGCATATTCCGCTGGCAAACCCGGGCCTGGATTGAACGTCAATCCGGATGGGCCATTGGCCAGGTTGGCCAACGGCGGCACGATGAAGGCGGGCTGCTCATCATTTTGGGGATGCCACATTTTCTCGGCGTTCCACGGTCCGCGCGAGACGGGCGAAGTAATGAATTGCCAGCCGATGCGCCAGCCGCTGTCGCCGCCTTCCACGAGATAAACCCAGCGCGCCTGGTCGCCGCCGTCCGAGTTGTTATCGCCGGTAAATAGATTGCCGTATTGGTCGAAGGCCAGTTCCTGCGGATTGCGCAAGCCCGTGGCAAAAATCTCCAGATCAGAGCCGTCGAGATTGCAACGCAAAACCGCCCCGCCTTCGGGTGACGAAACCCGCTTCCCTTCCTTGGTCAACACATTCAAGCCTCGGTCACCGATGCTGAAGTAGAGCCTTCCATCCGGACCAATCCGGAGTCCATGCAGGTCATGGCCATAGAATCCGAAACGCACGGCGTAACCATGTTGCAAGGGCTGGCGCGTCTCCGCTTTTCCGTCGCCATTGACATCCCGCAAATGCCAAAGGTCGGGAATGCAGGCAAACCAGACTTCCGATTTGCGGGCGAGCACGCCAGCCGCGATCCCCGCGGTCAGATCATTGAAGCCATCGGCGAAGACCGTGGACTTGTCGGCCTTGCCATCGCGATCCGTGTCTTCGACCAGGCTGATCCGCTCGGTTTCGGACGTCATGAATCTAGGATCGAGATATTTTTCTATGAGCTTGCGGAATTGCGCCGTATTCGTGCTGGCGAGTTCTTCATCAAGCCACGTCATGTGGCCGCGAATGTCAGTGACTTGGCTGCCCACGCGAAATGATTCAGCGATGTAAAATCGGTTCTTTTCATCAATCGCGAAAGCGACCGGATGCGCAAACATCGGTTCTGCGGCAAACAATTCCACCTTGAAGTCAGGCGGAACTTGAAATCGCTTCAGAGCAAGTTCAGCTTCGTTGGACGCGGGCGCAACTCGAGGCACATTCGCTTTTGGCGCAGTTAGTTCAGCGGCGGAAATATGAGCGGCTGCCAATCCCGCCAGAAAGATCATGGGAAATCGAATACATTGCATGGGAACGGATTTTACTCAGAGAAAAGAAAGTTGGCCACAGCTCACTTCAGCGCTGGTCGCTAAAGATCAAAGCGGCAGAGGGCAGTTGCAGTCCCCTCTCCCCATCCGATGGGGAGAGGGAAGAGAGCTTTTGCAAACAGTCAAGGTCTGATGGCGAAGCGCGCACAACACTAACGTCTTTTCCCTCGCCCCATCGGATGGGGAGAGGGTTAGGGAGAGGGGCAACATTCACCTTGCTATTGGGAAGATTTTCAATCTGCAGCGCTCACGCGCAATCCTACGCGCTGGACAAATGCGAACACGCTGCCGACTGCAAGTCGGCGATACAGCAGAGTGAAACTCTGCGTTACGAGGAAGGCATTCGCGTCTAGAGCCAAATTGGATGCGGCGCCATCCAATCCAACAAACCCATTGCTACCGGCTGGCCTCTTGCATACCGTCGGCTCCATGAGGAACAAAGACACTTTTATCGGCACTTGCCTGATCTTGCTCTGCGGATGCGCGGCGCATCAAAACGTTCACGATCGATCCGGCAGGGAACGCCCGACGCGAGAGTACACCATTGACGATTTCATGGACACGACGCGCATTTCCGGCGCGTCGTTTTCCGCGGATGAATCAGCCATTTTAGTTTCATCGGACGAATCCGGCATCCCGAACGCCTATTCGATTTCGATTCAGACCGCTCAGCGCACGCCCATCACAACTTCGACGAACGAAAGCACCTTCGCAGTATCGTGCTTTCCCAAAGACAATCGTGTGCTCTTCACTCGTGATCGCGGCGGCGACGAACACAATCACATCTTCTTGCGCGAATCCGATGGCCGCGAGCGCGATCTGACGCCAGGCCAAAAGCTGAAGGCCACCTTCGCCGGTTGGACCCGTGATGATCGCGCGTTTTACGTGCAGACAAATGAACGCGACAATCGCTTTTTCGATCTGTATCGCATGGACGCCAGTTCGTTCGAACGAACGCTCATCTATCAAGACACAACCGGTTATCAGTTTGGCGACATCTCAGGCGACGCCCAGTGGGTCGCTTTCGAAAAACCAAACACAACTTCCGATAGCGACATCTACCTTTATCACGTTCCGACCAAGGCGATGAAGCACATCACGCCCCATAAAGAAACGGCGACTTACGAAGTGGCTGCGTTCGATCGCGCATCGCGCTGGCTCTATTACCTCACCAACGATGGCGCAGAATTTACGCGCGTCCGCCGCTATGAACTGGCCACGGGCAAGAATGAAGATATCGAGAAGACCGATTGGGACATCATCTTCACCTACTTCTCTCACAACGGCAAATATCGCGTTACGGGCATTAACGAAGACGCTCGCACCGTGATCAAAGTTTACGAACATGCGACCGGCAACGCGGTTCCTCTTCCGAAGCTGCCGGACGGCGAAATTACCGCAGTCAACATTTCCCGCAGCGAAAATCTGATGGCCTTTTACGTCAACAGCGACCGCTTTCCGAGCAACCTTCACGTCTATGACTTCCGCACCAGCACGGTTAAGAAGCTCACGGATGCCTTAACGAAAAAAATCGATCCGAACGATCTCGTCATTTCCGATGTCGTGCGCTTCAAATCGTTCGACGGCCTCGCCATCCCGAACATCTTGTACAAACCCCACCAAGCCTCCGCGAAAAACAAAGCGCCTGCTCTGGTCTGGGTGCATGGCGGCCCTGGCGGTCAAACGCGCAAAGGCTACAGCGCGCAGATTCAATACCTCGTCAATCACGGTTACGTCGTCCTCGGCATCAACAACCGTGGCAGCTCCGGTTACGGCAAAACCTTTTTCACCGCCGATGACCAAAAGCACGGACGCGAACCGCTCTGGGATTGCGTCGAAGCCAAGAAGTATTTGGCTGCGCTGTCCTACGTCGATCCGAACCGTATCGGGATTATCGGCGGCAGCTACGGCGGTTACATGGTCCTCGCAGCGCTCGCCTTCCAACCGGATGTTTTCAACGCTGGCGTCGATATCTTTGGGGTTGCTAATTGGCTGCGCACACTCGAAAACATGCCGCCGTGGTGGGAGTCGTTCAAAAAGGCGCTTTATCAGGAAATGGGCGACCCCTCAAAAGATCGTGAGATGTTGCGCGCGGTATCGCCGGTGTTTCACGCCGACAAAATCCGCAAGCCGCTGCTGGTCCTTCAAGGCGCCAACGATCCGCGCGTGCTCAAAGCCGAATCTGACGACATCGTCGCGGCCGTGAAAAAGAATGGTGTTCCGGTGGAATACATCGTTTTCGACGACGAAGGCCACGGTTTCTCGAAGAAGAAGAATCAACTCACTGGATATCGCGCGACCTTGGAATTCCTGGACAAATATCTAAAGGCCCGCTGAACATCTTTCGGTCGAAAGCTGATCGTAGCAGCGGAGCGCGCCCGCCACCGTTGCTTCCGAGGGTGAGATGCCTTCCTCGTAGCGCTGACTTGTAGTCTGCTGTATCGCCGACTTGCAGTCGGCAGCGCTCTCAGCTTCTCCAGCGTGTCCGAGCTTGCGGAAACTCTGCGCTGCGGTTCCGGCCTTTCCGGGCGGGTGGCGGCAAGATGCCCACGGCGCACTCCGGCACGCCTTCTGAGACTTGCCGAAGCGGACATCGCAGCGCATGCTTTGCGGCCATGAAAGCCAACCGCCTTATTGCGTTTCTCTGTTTGCTGATGGCATCGCCTCTGTTCGGGGCAACCAACGCACTGTCGTGGAAAGCGGGTGTGAGTTCGACTGTGATCACTCCGGACCGACCGATTTGGATGGCTGGCTATGCCAGTCGCACCAATGTTTCTCAAGGAACCGCCCAAGACCTTTACGCGAAAGCGCTGGCCTTAGAGGACGATCGCGGGACGCGCCTGGTCATTGTGACGCTCGATCTCATCGCGGTTCCGCGCTCATTGCGAGCGCCAGTCGAAGCCGCACTGTTGAAGGAACACGCGCTGCCGCGGGAAGGACTCTTGATGAATTGCTCGCACACGCATAGCGGACCTGAATTCCGGATCGGTCGCGGTCCCAAAGATTGGGCGATGTTTGGCAAGGAACCAGTGCCGGGCGGCAAGAGCGGCGAGGAGTACGGACGCGAGTTGCAGGAAAAGGTGATTACGCTCGTGCGCCAAGCGCTGGCCAACCGCGCGCCGGCCAAATTGGCTTATCAACATGCGCGTTGCGGCTTTGCCATGAACCGCCGCACGCTGGTCGGGACCAATTACAACAACTTCCCCAATCCCGAGGGCCCCGTCGACCATGACGTGCCAGTGTTGCGCGTCGATGGCGCGGAGGGCAAGCTCCGCGCGCTGCTCTTCGGTTACGCCTGCCATAATACAACGCTCTCCTCATATCAACTCTCCGGAGATTACGCTGGTTATGCCCAGCAGTACCTTCAGGAATCTAACCCAGGAGCAACCGCCCTCTTTCTCCTCGGTTGCGGCGGAGATCAAAACCCGTATCCGCGCGGCACCGTCGAACTAGCTCAACTCCACGGACGCACGCTGGCCGCCTCGGTCGAAGCAGCGCTGCTCACTCGCGGTCGCTCGCTGGCAGGTCCGTTACGATTGGCCTATGATGAGGTCATACTCAATTACGCTGGCCCTCCGACTCAAGCCGATTACGAGTCGAAGCTCAAATCGTCCAACGGTTCCGAAGTGCGGCACGCCCAACGGATGCTCGAACGATTGGCGAGCGGCGAGAAGCTGCCTGAGAAATATTCCTTTCCCGTTCAAGTCATCCAATTCGCAGATGACCTGACTTTGATCGCCCTCGGCGGCGAGACGGTCGTGGATTATTCGACCCGCTTGAAAAAGGAACTGGCTGGTCCCGCCTTGTGGCTTGCTGGCTACTCCAACGACGTTATGGGTTATATTCCCAGTGCGCGCCTGCTGAGCGAAGGCGGATACGAACCGCTGACATCCATCTTCTACAGCGAAGTTCATCCCGGCCCGTGGTCGCCGACGCTCGAAGAGAGAATAATCACGAAGGTTCACGAGCTGAACGGCCGGTTGCGTCGCGGGATGCGATAGGGGATTCGGCGCAGGCTCCTCATGAACCTGCTTGTGAACTGTGGCTGGCGAAGGCAAAAAGCAGCCCCTCTCCCTATCGGATGGGCCGAGGAAAAAGAGGCGGGCGCGTCACTCCGTGCGCGCCGCAAAAGGCTTGTTTCATGGTTGTGCCCGGCGCGCACGGAGTGACGCGCCCTACCTTCAGGTTCATGGTCCCAATGCGCGCAACATTTGCCTGGAGGCTCCCTATGAACCGGAGCGATCTGAGGCCGCCAGGTTTTGGACTGCGCCAGTCCTCTGGCGCTTTCGGAGGGACCAATCCAAAGCGGCAGAGGACTGCCGCAGTCCAAGACGCTGTCGCGCGGACCCATACCCCAACCAGTTCATGGGCCCAATGCGCGTCCACATGAAATCGAGGCTGAGCTTGCTCCCGCTTTTGATCGCGTCCACCACTGCCAAAGCGCCGGCAAGCCGGACGCAGTCCAAACGCTTCGCGCTTTCCGGGGCTTCAGAAGCGTCGTCCACTTCGAGAAACGCTATATGATCGAGACCAAAGAGGCATGCTCATCGGCTAACTTGTTGGCGCTGGGGCCTCGGAGGGAGGTTCCTTGGGCGGTATCGTCAAACAATCATAAGGATGCTTGCGAAAGCCGAACTTCTCATAAAGGCCATGCGAATCTTTTGTTGCCAGAAACACGCGCGTTCCTTCGAGTGCGGGATATTCAAGGATGCACTTGATGAGCCATTTGCCCAGTCCCTTGCCGCGATGCTTTGGATCGATGACGACGTCGCACAGGTAACTGAGCGTCGAATAATCGGTGATAACGGGGCTGAAACCAATCTGCTGGCCTTGGGAAAACAACCCGAAACAGAGAGAGAGTGCCCAAGGCTTCGTTCGGTTGCTGCTTTTGGACGTTTCGCAGCCCAGTACGTTCCACGCAGCAACGTATGAATGACGTCTACATCTAACCGCGACGCATCATCACTCACGCAATAATCGCCGTTGCTCCATTCCATAGTTGGGAGCGGTCATAACATTTCCTGGTTGCGGCGGAAACCGAATTCACGCTTTCCGCTTTCCCTAATTCCTTTGGCTCCTGACAAAAATGCTGCGATGGAGACTTGCCGTCACTGCGGGAGCTTGTCATTCTGCGCGCATGCAAATCTTACCACTGATGCGAATTACGGATGTACTGTCCGACAAGGTGAGTCTCTTTTTACCGCGGGTGATGCTGGGCGTTGGCGTACTTTGCTCTGCAGCAACGCCAATTGCTCAAGAGCAATCCCAACCCGAACTCGCCACGGCGAATCTCAAAGCAGCCAAGGACTTCAAAGCCGACCTGCTTTATACGGTGCCGAAGAAAACCGAGGGTTCCTGGGTCGCAATGTGCGTTGATCCCAAAGGCCGCCTCATCGTCTCAGACCAATATGGCAAGCTCTACCGCATCCTCACACCGCCGGCCAGCAGCAATGGACCGATCCAACCCGAGCGAATCGATTTAGAGGTCGGCCAGGCGCATGGTCTTCTTTACGCCTTCGATAGCCTCTATGTCATGGTCAATGAGAACAAGGACTCGCGCGGTCTTTACCGGGTGCGCGACACCAATGGCGACGACCGGTTCGATCAAGTGACGCTGCTCCGCAAACTTGAAGGCGGCGGGGAACACGGCATCCACGCCATTCTTCCTTCGCCCGACGGCAAGGGCATCCATGTGATTTGCGGCAACATGACGAAGCTTGCCGAGTACGATTCGTCGCGCGTGCCGTTGCATTGGAGTGAAGACCATTTGCTGCCTAGGCTATGGGATGGCAACGGATTCATGAAAGGCGTGCTTGGTCCCGGCGGCTGGATCGCGCGTCTCGATCCCGATGGGAAAAATTGGGAACTCGTCGCAGTCGGTTTCCGCAATGAATATGATGCTGCGTTCAATCGGCACGGCGAGCTTTTCACCTATGACGCCGACATGGAATGGGACATCAATGCCGCATGGTATCGCCCGACGCGCGTCAATCACGTCATTAGCGGCTCTGAGTTCGGCTGGCGCAGCGGCGCGGGGAAGTGGCCGGCGTATTACATCGACAGTTTCGGCGCGGTGGTGAACATCGGCCCTGGCTGTCCCACTGGCGTGACATTCGGTTACGGCGCGAAGTTTCCGGCCAAGTACCAAGACGCGCTCTATTTGTGCGACTGGAGTTTCGGCAAATTATTTGCGGTCCATTTAACTCCGGATGGCGCGAGTTACACCGGCCAAGCGGAGGAATTCATCACCGGCCAACCGCTGGCGTTGACCGACATTGTCGTCAATCCAAAAGATGGCGCGATGTATTTTGCCGTGGGCGGACGCCAAACGCAGTCGGCGCTCTATCGCGTCACTTACGTCGGCAAAGAATCGACAAAGCCGAGCAAGGGCGACAATCGGTTCGCGAAGGAACGGAAACTTCGCCAGAAATTGGAGAGTTTCCATGGCCGCAAAGATTCGTCTGCCGTCAAAGAAGTGTGGCCGCATCTCGATGACAAAGATCGGGCCGTCCGTTACGCCGCCCGCGTTGCGCTCGAATGGCAGGATGTCGGTGACTGGCGCGAGAAGGCGCTCAACGAAAAAAATCCGCGCACGGCGATTGCCGCCCTAGTCGCGCTTGCGCGCGTCAGCAGCAAAGACCAATTCCATCGGAAGCCAGCCGATCCTCAGCCTGATCCAGCGTTGCAAGGGAGAATTCTGACGGCGCTTGACCGAATTGATTGGTCCAAGCTCAATCACAACGAGCAACTCGATCTAGTTCGAGCCTATACGCTGGCGTTCACGCGGCTCGGAAAACCGGACGGGGCCACTCGGCAGCGCATGATTGCCAAGTTCGATCCCTTTTTCCCCGCATCGACTCGTGAGCTGAATTCTGAACTGGCGCCGATGCTCGTTTACCTTGAAGCGCCGAGCGCGGCGACGAAGTTAATGGCCGCTCTTCGTTCCGCGCCAACGCAGGAAGAGCAAATGGATTACGTGCGCTCGCTCCGAGTGTTGAAGACCAACTGGACGCAACCGCTGCGAGAGGAATATTTTCGTTGGTTCCTCAAGGCGGCGAATTTCAAGGGTGGCGCAAGCCTGGCTGGTTTTATGCGCGACATGAAGAACGATGCCGTCGCGACCTTAAGCGACACCGAGAAGGCCGCCCTCAAGCCTGTTCTGGAAGCCAAACCCGAAAAGAAAGCGCCCCTGGAAGTACTGCTGGCGAATCGTCAACTGGTCAAGGAATGGACCGTGAACGATTTGGTTCCCCTCGTGGAACGTGGACTCAAAGGCGGACGCAATTTTGAACGCGGCCGCAATTTGTTCGGCGCCGTGGGCTGCGCGTCTTGTCATCGCTTCGACAACGATGGCGCATCGGTCGGTCCCGATCTTACGAGCGTGGCTGGAAGATTCAGCGCGCGCGACTTGCTGGAGTCGATTGTCGAACCGAACAAGGTAATCAGCGATCAGTATGGCGCGATCGTCATCAAGAAAAAGAACGGCGACGTAGTCACGGGCCGCGTCGGCAATTTAAGCGGAGAGAATCTGATGATGATTGAAAATATGTTTGCTCCAAACGATTTCACAAACGTGAAACGTCAAGATGTCGAGTCGATCGAAGCATCGAAAGTTTCCATGATGCCTGAAGGGTTATTGAATACATTGAACGAGGAAGAGATTCAGGACCTGATGGCATACCTGTTGTCGCGAGGTGACCGAAACAACAAGATGTTCCGGGGCGCCGCCGTTTATCGGGCGCAGGGATATGGGAAATGAGTATCAACCGCGCGGCGCCTGGCTAATTCGCTATGGCTGTTGGAACCGCGGATTTCACCGATAGCGCCGATAACGAAGCGAAAAACTGAGAGATCGCAGTTTATGCTCTATATCCGCGTTCATCCGCGTCATCCGCGGTTCAAACCACGAAATACACGAAACACACGAAAGAAGAGCGGCTTCAGCAAGGAGGCGGCTTCACTGGGCAGGTGAACTCCATGGTCTTGGCAATTTCTTCTCATTTCGTGTCTTTCGTGTTTTTCGTGGTTCACAACTGCGGTTTCTAGGGTCAAAGCTGTAATGGGCACGGCGATGTTTTTCTCGTTTGCGCCAAGAAAACCTCCGACGGAAAGCACCGCATACGCGATGCGGCCCGTTTCCAGATCAAACACCAATTCCTGAACTTCACCCAGATTCTCGTTCTGAAGGTTCTTGACCTTCATGCCGATAAACTTCGTTGCTTTGTTCATGTCGGTGACATGCTTTTTGAGCTGTTCGTCAGTCACTTTGCTCAGAGTTACGTAGGCTTTTTGTTCCTTTTTCAACAGTTTCGCTGCCGAACAATTCTTCACGGAGCTTGAGATAATTTCCCTGCCCGCTTTGCCAAGAGGAAAGCGAGAATAGGTTCGACAGCATCGGACCAATCTCATTACACTCATACCGTCGAAAACCAGAGCCAAATTCGTATTTTATGGCGCCGCTTGTTTTGACCGGTGTCTCGCAACCTTGGGTCATTGAACTCCGTCCAGGATTAAACCGGATCGGACGGAATCCAACCAATGATTTTCGAGTCACCGAGGCCTCGGTGTCCAGCTTTCATTGTGAAATCGTGGTTTCAGACAATTCTGTTTTGGTCAGGGACCTAGGATCCACGAATGGCACGTACATCAACCGCGAGCCGATTCAGGAGGCGATCATTCACGCGGGGCAAACGCTCCATCTCGGACAAGCTGAGTTCCGGTGCGAGAACCAGCGCCCTCAGGTCGCTATCCCCTCCCTTAGCCCGCCCCCACAGAAGCTGGTCCAAACATTGTTGCCCGATGGTTCGCCTGCTTGCTTGAATCATCCGGGGCGGCGTTCCAATTACAGATGCACGCATTGCGAGCATTTGTTCTGCGGGAATTGTGTGCGGGTTCTTGGACTCGCGGGCGGCAAATCCATGATCTTCTGTCCCTCGTGCAATGCCCAATGCGAATACCTGACTGAAGAGAACGTCGAAGAAGCGCCCCCGGCCGAAGCAAAAAAGCCGTCGTTATTCGGCCGCCTGACGCAGACGCTCAAACTTCCGTTTCGGCGATAGCATTACAATGAGCCCCGGTCGGAGGGCTATGCTGTTTCTCGAATGGATTTCCGGAAAGGTTGTGATTTTCGTTTGGGATTGTAATCGCAGTTAGGGTGGATGTTTTCTAGGGTCAACTCGCACGGTTACAACACTTCCGATTATCGCGAAGCTCATCATCACTTCCGGCGGCATCCAACCGGACGTATTTGAACTGAAGCATGGCTTAAACCGTCTCGGACGCGCGCTGGGCAGCGATGTGCGCATTGATGATCCATCGGTGTCGGGAGAACATTGCGAACTCATGGTCGGCGGAACGTCTGCACTCGTGAAGGATATTGGTTCGACAAACGGCACATTCATCAACCAGTTTCCGATCCAGGAAGCGGTCCTTCAGTCTGGCCAGACATTGCAGCTTGGCAATGTAGAGATGGGGTATGAGACTGTGCCAGCCCGTTATTCCGTTTCACCACATCCGCCCGACATCCCCATTCCACGCGCTCTCAATGCCGGACGGCCTGTTTCGGCGCCAGTCCCAGAGCTCGCGCATATGGAAGCTGCACAAGAACGCACGCTCTTTCACGAACTGCCGGGCGCTTTTCGTTATCCATTTAAGAAAGACGGATGGTTGTTGCTCGTCGGAGGGACCCTCTTTTTTGCCTTTCTGAATTTCCTGATGACGTTTGCGATGTTATTCGCTTTGCCAATCGCCATCTTTTCCGGCGGTTATCTGTTCTCGTACATGCAAGCCATCATCACCAGCAGTGCTCAAGGCGAAGATGAACTGCCGCCTTGGCCGGACTTCTCAGACTTTATTCAGGACATCGTCTATCCTTTTGTCCAAACGACAGGCGCCATTTTGATCTGCTTCGGACCCGGTCTGTTTGTCCCGTTGTTCGTCGAACAGAATACCATCCTGCGCGCGACGTTGCTCATCATCGGCGGCCTACACTTCCCGATGGCACTGACGGGCGTTTCCATAGCGCAAAGTCTTTCGGGACTTAACCCGGCGGTGATTCTGCCCTCGATATTGCGCGTGCCTCTTCAATACGCGGTCGCTTGCGCGGTCCTTGGAGTTGTCGCCGGCATTCATATGGCGAGCGACGTTTATCTCCGGAAACTCATTGGTTCAATACCGCTCGTGACGAATTGCATCGGCGGCTTTTTGTCCCTCTATTTTCTGGCCGTGGAAATGCGCATTCTTGGCCTGCTCTATTTCACCAACCGAGACCGGCTCCGATGGATCTGATTGGTTGCAGGACAGGCGTCCCGCCTGTCTCAGCAGCGGTTGCCACCTTCCTCACATGCCCAAGGGAACTTTCAAAAACACCTTCGTCGTACACTTCGTCGTCATCTTGTCGATTGAGCGATTGAGCCGACGCAAGCAAAATGCGCTTCGACGAAGTTTAGGATTAAGTTTTCGATCAAGTTTGAACAGGTGGAGTCGGTCCGGTCCACTCCAGACAGGCGGGACGCCTGTCCTACGGTTTTGGCGGATCGCTTTGCAAGTAGCTGAGGAGATCGCGAATTTGCTGCGGCTGCAACAGATCGAGAATGCCTTCGGGCATAAGGGAAACCGACGATTCTCGGAGTTGCTTCACCTCGGCGCGCGGAAGGATTGTCCGCTGATTGTTTCGATCCAGAATCGTGATGGTCTGCGGAGTTGATTCGACCAACAATCCGCTCAAGGCTCGATCATCCTTCGTCGTCACGTCGTGATTGATGTACTCCTTTCGAATAACCACATTGGGATCGACGATGCTGGTCAGCATTAAATCCCGGTTCTTGCGATCCGCGCCGCTGAGGTCGGGACCGATGTTATTCCCCTCGCCAAATAACGTGTGACAGATTCCACAGTTCTGCTGAAACAGCGGTTTGCCCCGCGCAGGATCACCTTTGGCCTGGCCGAGAATACTCGCAATTCCGCCGACACGTGCGCGCTTGATTCCTTCACTTTCCGACTGAATCTTGCCCCAGTTTTTTTGCACCAACTTGTTCAGTTCTGTATCCTGGTGCAAAGCAATCTGGCGCAGCTGATCCAAGCCTACTTCGCTCGGTTGTATTACGCCGGCATCGACCGCCTGCAAGCTTTGCAATGCCCAGGACGGCCGGCTGAACAAGAGATTTCGAGCCCGCGCCCGAACATCCATTGGCATCTTGGAGTAGAGATCCAACACCGCCTTCGCGACCTGTGAATCTGGAAATCGCTGCAGCGCCAGAAGCGCGGCAAATTGAATCGGCTTCTTTTCCGAACCCTTTAGCAATTCCACCAGCGGCGCAATGGAATCCCTTTGCGCTGTCTGGCCAAGAACTTCAATCAGTCGCACCCGCTCGGCCTCGGAAACGTTCGGATCCTTGGCCAATTGCAAGGCCTTAACTTGCGCGCCTCGATGACCGGCTCGAAGGGCCAGCCGAATCAACGGCATAGTCGCCGTGCTCGCATCCCAAAGCCGGTCGATCGTCGCTGTCAGAGCAGGTGCTGGTTCAGCCAAACGTCGGCCTGCCAGAGCCATCTCCATCCCCCGAACCAGGACCGTTACGTCCTCTCCGCTCGGCGCCGCAGAAATCAACTGTCCGCAGGACTGAAAGTCGAGTTCAGAACCTTGCGCAGCGTATCGGCGCGCGAGGCGTTCGATAATGGTCTGCCGCACCATCGTCGCTTTCCAAAGCTGCGGTGAACTAAAGAGCGACAACACCGCCTGCCGATGTGAGATCGCTTTGTTTTCAAGCGCCCACCACAACAAGAGCGGAATATGAATGTCGCCCGTGTCCTCGCCGCGCAGCAAAAGCTCACGAATGATTGGCAGCGCATCTTCGCCGGGAAGGCGTTTGCTCGTGCAGGCGAGCTGACTTCGGACAACCGCGCTGGAATCGGTGCGCGCGCGCTCCAACAAAGCTCGGTGCAGGCCAGGCGAGACGCGTCGAGTGTCCCCCACAAGGCGAATGACCCAGCTTCTAATGTATTCGTGTGAGTGCGTGAGAAGTTGCTGACCCAGCGCTTCGTCAAATCCACCACTCAAGTAAAGCGCCCAGAGCGATTCCAACGCAAGACGCTTGCCGTCCCCATTCAAAATCGCCGCACGCAGACTCGCGACAACATTCGGATCGCGACGCTCCGCGAGAAGGCGACGGGCTTCGCGTGCGAACCAATGGTTTGGATGAGCCAAAAGCTGAACCAACTCGTCGCTGGATAGCTTGTTCAAATCAAACGCCGTCGAGGAAGCGTTGCCTTGAACCTTATTGTTCCGCGCTTTTTCAGGCGCAACGGCGTTGATCGGTTGGGCGCCTTTCGCCTGAATCCTGTAGATGCGACCATTGCTGCGGTCCCAATTGTCCGTGGGATCGACGTGAGTGGCGCGCTGGTCGCACCAATCGGCGACGAAGACCGCGCCATCAGGGCCAAGCGCGCAATCGACAGGCCGAAACCAGTTATCATTAGCAACCAATAACTCGCCACCGAAATGGCCGGTGAAGCTCGAACCTTTCGGTTCTATAACGTGCCAATACACCGTGTTAGCCAACAGATTTGCCGCCACGTAAGTGTTCTGGAACGACTCCGGAAACGAACCGCCTTGATAAACAATGCCGCCGCAAGTCACGTGTCCGCCTTTAAATCCTTTGTAGGGGATATGCTCGAAGTAACCGAAAGCATAGGGATTGTGCAATTCACCGTGCTTGCCAAAATTCTTCAGATGGTAAGCGCCTTGGACTTGGTGCAGCGCGATCTGATCGCCAAAGTTCGTGCCGGCAATCACATTGCCTTTTTGATCGAAATCCAATCCCCAAGTATTGCCGCCGCCTTCCGAGAAAAGTTCAAATTCCTTGGTCAACGGATGATACCGCCAGATTCCTTGCTGAAATTCGACGCCGCGAATGTTAGCGGTGACGGTGCTGCCTTGAGCGCCGTACAGCCAGCCGTCGGGACCCCATTGCAGCGAATTGGCAAAGGCATGCGCGTCTTCCATCCCAAAACGCGAGAGCAACACTTCAGGATCGCTGTCTGGAACGTCGTCGCGATTGCGGTCGGGATAAAAGAGCAAATAGGGCGGCTGCACCACAAAGACCCCGCCATGGCCGATGGCAAGACCAGTCGCTAAGTTCAATCCGCCCACGAAGTCTTTGAAACGATCCGCGCGTCCATCGCCATCGGTGTCTTCACAAATCGTGATTCTGTCCGCTCCTTTGGGTCCCTTCAGCGGTGGTTCAGGAAGACGGTCGTACGTAGTGCGCAGATATTGATCGATCTTGACGGCGGTCAGCCCCGCTGGGTTCGGGTATTGCAGGTACTGAATCACCCACATGCGCCCGCGTTCGTCGAAATACATCGTGACGGGCTGGCGAATCTCCGGTTCGCTGGCGTAAAGCTTCACTTCGAAGCCGTCGGCAACTTTCATCTTGCGCAACGCTTCTTGTGGTGAAGGGCCGTCGGCAAAAGAAAGCGCCGTCGAACAGCTAATAACAAGCGAGGCGACAAAAGCCGAATGCCGTGGAGGGGACAAAGTGGCGTTGTTCATTTCGAGAACAAACAATCGCAAATCGACCGAGACAAACAAGTGTGATCAACGCGAAACGCAAAGACACAAGGACGCGGAGACGCCAGGATGCTTTCTCGGTTGGCCTCGTGACGTCTCGCGCGTTTCGGTCTTCTTCAGAGGCCGTTTACAACCCGATGGATACCGTCCTTTACCAAGCGTTCCCCGAAGTTAATTACCAATCCAAGCTTAAGCCCGGTGAGTCTCAAATAAGTAAGCATTTGAATTTCGAAAATCGGGTTATACTCGGTCGTAGCTTTGTTATCGATCAAGACTCGCTTTTCAATCCTTAGATGAAGCCTTAAAGGAGTTGCTACACGGCGCCCTTGTAAATTATTGGCACAGGAAGCTGTCGCTCGACAATCAGGCCTCGCTGCCGGATTTCAAATGCAATGGCTTCTTCATACACCGATTCGAGTAAGCCTGAACCACCGAGGACGCGGTGAGCCTCAATTGCGCTTTCCACGATAATTCTACTGATCTCATTTTCGTTCATTTGACTCTCCTTATGATTAACGCTGTGATGCGAGGCCCCGAACATTCCTCACGGGTTACGGTTTAACGCAAACACGCCACGGCGCCAAGTCGCAAAGATAAGAGAACGATTAGAGAATGAATATCATACGGTATTTGGGGGTTCGCTTCTTTACTTTGCGTCATTGCGACTCCGCGTCTCTGCGTTGATTCACGCGCCGCAGCCCTACGCGATATTGAAAACTGCGTTCCGCTCTCCTATCTTTGCGCCATGGCTGAAACTGCTGAACCGCTGGTTCTGCCGGATATCGGTCACGAAGAAGAGACCAGTCCGAAGGATAGTTTGGAGCCGGGTTATCTTGTGATCTGCTGGGATGATCCGGTGAACCTGATGGATTATGTGACGCACGTCTTTCAAACCGTGTTTGGCTGGAACAAGCCAAAGGCGGAATTCCACATGCTGCAAGTTCATAATCAAGGCAAGAGCGTCCTGACACGCGAAAGCTTGGAGAAAGCTGAGCACTACGTTCACCAGCTTCAAAAGTATAGTTTGCATGCGACGATGGAACGCGATTAATAGCAACCGGTGAACCTCCTCGAATTTGACGAAACTAATTTTGTCTTCGAGCTCGGCAAACGTGAAAAGCGATTGCTCCTTGAAGTGCTCAAACTCTATCCATTGATTCCCTCCACCTATCATAAGCCGAGCAAGTCATTGGATGAAACAGAGGTGGCGGCCACCCAGAAGCTTTTGCAGGAAGCCTTAGCCGAGCGCAAACAGGAATCGAAAAAACAGCTTCAGTCGATGTTGAATGAAGTAAGCCGCTTTAAAGAGACCAAGTCGGGTTATCGTTTCATCTTGTCACCGCAACAAGCCGACTGGCTACTCGAAGTGATCAACGATATTCGCGTCGGAAGCTGGATTTTGCTTGGCCAACCAGACGAGAAGCAAGGCACAACCTTCGACTTAACTGAAACCAATGCGCGATATCTCTGGGCGATGGAGGTCTGCGGTTATTTCCAATTCGCCTTGCTGAAAGCGTTCGAACTCCGCAGCAGCGGATAACGCGGGCTGTGGCGCGCAATCGAACGGATTTCCGATTTAATGTGGTTCCACTTCTCAACCAGAGCCTCTGGTTCCCGGACCCCGCTCTCGCTCCCGCTTCCGGGTCACGGAATGGATTGGTCGCAATGGGAGGGGACATGTCAGTCCCTCGGCTGTTGCTGGCTTATCGTTCCGGTATTTTTCCCTGGACGGCTGATCCCATTACCTGGTGGTCGCCTGATCCTCGTGGGATTTTCGAACTCGACCAATTTCACGTGTCTCGCAGCCTCGCAAAAGCGCTGCGCAAAGGAGCGTTTCACTTCACGTTCGATCAAGCGTTCCGTGAGGTCATGCTTGCCTGCGCCGAATTCACACCGGACCGGCCAACCACATGGATAAGCCGCGAGTTTATCGCGGCATATACCGAACTCTCCGAGAAAGGCCACGCACACAGCGTGGAATGCTGGGAATCTGGCCGGCTCGTTGGTGGTGTTTACGGAGTGGCAGTCGGCGGATTGTTTGCCGGGGAATCCATGTTTCATCGATCGGCCAACGCCTCGAAACTCGCGCTTTTCCAGCTCATCACTCGCCTCCGCCGACAAGGGTTTGCCTTGTTCGACATCCAAACGCTCACGCCCCACACGCAACGACTCGGCGCAACGAATATATCGCGCCCGGAATATCTTAAGCGGTTAAGCCGGGCCGTGCAGATTTCCTGTCAATTTTAGTTTTAGGTGCGCCGCATCGCAGGACCGGACAGGTTCGTTTCGCCGCACGTGTTTAGCGTGGAGCAGACTGAAAGTCCGCGCTACGACAAGGGCAGCGTGCTAAGCACGTACGACCTTTCAACGCCGGGATGAGCTGGGCAAAAGCTGCGGTTTCCATTTGTCGGCCATCTCAGGTTATATCTTTTTTAGTGCGTTCGCAGCCGCCATGCGCAGCGCGTTCCTCGAATCTCCCTGGAGGATGGTTTCCAGTGCAGGCACGGCTTCCAGCGCTGCCGGGCCAAGGGACTGGAGCGCCTCGATGGCGGCGTAACGGACCTGATCATCGTCGTCCTTCAACGCCGCCATGGCTATCGGCAAAGCCGGCCCTCCAATAGCTCGCAATGCCCGGACGACCTTGCGGCGGATCAATGGAGCGTCGTTCGCCAGTTCCTCCGCCAAAATCGCCAAGACGTTTGACGTTTGTTGTTCCATCCTCCAGCAAGCCAACGCCGCATCGACGCGGTAGCGGTTGGTCTTATTCTCGTATTCCTGAATCAGAAACGGAAGCGCGGCACGAGCGCTGGTTCCGATTCTGCCTATGGCCCACAGAATTTGTTCTGGAAGATTCGAATTAGGAGGGCCTGCCCGGAGGAGTCCGAACCGTTCAACAGGCGTGGGCCCGGAGTAGGACGCTGCCGCGTTGGTCCTTGATGGGGTCCATTGCGTGAATTGATTTGGCGGCGGCATTGGCGCAGCTGGTTTCGTGTTTGAGATGTTTTCGTGCAGCGTGTCGCGGTAAAGCGCGATTAGGAGTGGCACGGCCTCACTCGCGGCCGTCCCCATGTTGGCCGAAGCGAGAACAGCCGCAGAACGGATTCGTCCATCCCGGTTCCAAAAACTCTCAATCACGGCCGACATCGCCTCCTTTCCGGGCGGCCGGACGCGGCCAATGATGCCTAATATCTGAACGGCAAAATTGACGTTCGCGTCTGCAACTTGGAGAGCTGACACTATCGGCAATGCGGCGTTCGTGTCGTGGGCTTGGCCGAGTTTGACTGGATCAACGGAAATGCTTTTCAAAGTCGTGATTAAGACCGGCACGACGGAGTTAGTCACCGCCGCCACTCGCTCCAAACCTCGCAAAGCGTATAGGCTAACTTGGGAGGGCATTCCCGCCGGGCGTTTTTCGCGCAAGGCGTCGCACAGCAGCCGCACAACGCGCGGTTCATCAGGCGCAATCCCATCCAGCCCTAACGCGGCATGTCCCCGGGGCGACTCGGAGATCGCGCCGCGTGGGTTATCGTTCGCGTCGTTTCCAAAGAATCTGATCAGATCATCCAACGCGACTCCAGCGAGCGGACCCAACTTGCCCAAGGCTTGAATGGCGACGACGCGAACCGGCGGTTCAGGATCTTCCAAAGCTGCGATCAGTCCCGGTATGGCATCTTTCGCGGCCGCGCCTCGATTGATCAGTTCCGAGCCTGAGTCACGGCGAATCGACGCCGCGGACACTGGTTCAAGACCGGGAAACCGGCGCGTGATAAAGTCAGGCAATTTAGGCCAGAGCGCTTGCCAGGCCAGGTTCAAGCGCGAATCCCGTTTTCGAAGCCCATGAGTGAGCTGGCGAATCGACTTGTTCTGAGGCTGAGCGCCTAATTCCGACAGGCGATACAAATAAAAACCCGCGGCGAACCCGGCAACGCTTGTTATTGCAACAAGCAACAGTATCTTGGCTGACCTTAAGATAAGGCGCCGGGTTCTCATCAGATTCGCAAACCGATCCGTTAGTCGCGACGCAGGCCAGCGAACTATCGAGACGTACGACATTGGTGCATTCCGCCTTTAGATTGAACAAGGCAGTTTAAGGTAGATGACATGAACAAGCTGGCAAGAGCGCTCACTGGAGCGCAACTTGCCAGCTTATGAAAAAACCTGCGTTATCAACAAAGCCCAAGAGACCCAAAGCCGTCAAAATAAAAAGAACAAAAAGACGCCAGCCAAATCCTACGGGACAGTCAAGCTGGCCCAGGACGTGCATGCCCCTTGGGTGGTCTTCAGTATTCAGGAAGAGGGCCAGCCACCCCAAGCGCCCCGCCGGATGG